>Ga0190303_1000236_pt1 | contig 22674 bp, 24 predicted proteins | sample 48700701_MG_FD_161672 | JGI IMG/M metagenome (GOLD analysis project Ga0190303, IMG submission 161672) | Hydrothermal vent sediment bacterial communities from Southern Trench, Guaymas Basin, Mexico - 4870-07-0-1_MG | ecosystem: Environmental > Aquatic > Marine > Hydrothermal vents > Sediment ... | reverse complement strand
GCATATGGAGATTATTCAGGAACGGCTGGAGCGCGAGTATGATCTTGATCTGATATCAACCGCCCCTACGGTTATTTATGAAGTGCTCACTAATCGTGGTGAAACACTGTCGGTAGATAATCCATCTAAACTGCCAGCCCCGGGAATCATTGAGGAGATGCGCGAGCCGATCGTACTGGCGAATATGCTGGTTCCCCAGGACTACCTGGGTAACGTAATTAGCCTCTGTGTTGATCGGCGTGGTGTGCAAAAAAATATGCAGTTTCATGGTAGGCAGGTTGCCCTGACCTATGAGCTGCCTATGAGTGAAGTGGTAATGGATTTCTTTGATCGTCTGAAATCGGTCAGCCGGGGTTATGCTTCGCTTGATTACAGTTTTGTGCGCTTTGAAGCATCCAAGTTGGTTCGGATGGATATACTGATTAATGGTGAGAAAGTTGATGCGCTGGCCGTCATTATTCATCGTGATGAACTGCGCAGTCAGGGACGTTTGCTGACCGAAAAGATGAAAGAACTGATTCCCCGGCAGATGTTTGATGTTGCTATACAAGCGGCGGTAGGCAATCAGGTTGTTTCGCGCCAGACAGTCAAGGCGCTTCGTAAGAACGTAACTGCCAAGTGCTATGGTGGCGATGTCAGTCGTAAAAAGAAATTGCTCCAAAAGCAGAAAGAGGGCAAGAAGAGGATGAAGCAGGTGGGGCGTGTTGAAATCCCGCAGGAGGCGTTCCTGGCGGTGCTAAAGGTGGATAGATAATATGGATCTTGATTTTCCCCTGATACTGGTGGCCGCGGTATTTGTCACCGGAGGTACCTGGTTGCTGGATCTGTTGATACTGGCACCCAGAAGGGCCAGGCTATCCCCGAATAAAACGGCAATAGCAGCTTCAAATAAAAGCCTAACAGAGGGTGAGCCTCGCAAAGAACCTATCCTTGTTGAATACGCCAAATCTTTTTTCCCCGTGCTGTTTGTAGTTCTGGTGCTGAGATCCTTTTTATACGAGCCCTTTCAGATCCCCTCCGGTTCGATGTTGCCGACACTAAAAATAGGTGATTTCATTCTGGTTAATAAATATACCTATGGCTTGCGTCTGCCGGTTTTGGGCACCAAGGTAATCCCGCTGAATAACCCGGAGCGTGGTGATGTGATCGTCTTCAAATTTCCGGGTAATCATAAAATTAATTTTATTAAGCGGGTCGTTGGCGTATCTGGGGACACGGTTGCTTATCAGAACAAACAGATCTATATCAATGGTCAACTGATGCCTCAGCAGCTGGTGGCACAACTGCCACCACTGGCACCAAAATATCAGGTTTGGGACGAGCAGTTGGATGATAGCCAGCATCAGATCTATCGAAATATTGGGCCATCAATAAAATCTGGAGAGTGGCTGGTGCCACAAGGGCACTATTTTGTTATGGGTGATAACCGCGATAATAGTAACGACAGCCGTTATTGGGGCTTTGTGCCAGATGAGTTGGTGGTTGGCAAAGCGAGCCTTATTTGGATGCACTGGAACAAATTTTGGAGTGTTCCCGGTTTTGCCAATGTGGGTGCGATAGACTAAAATTTTAGAGTTATTCAACTTTAAAGTCGTAGCTGACGCAGGAGAGGAAAGCAAATGGTGGCCAGATCTGAAGCTGGAATGACAATGCTGGGTATGCTCTGTGTGGTGATTTTAGTAGTAGGGAGCATGCTGTTAGCCATGAAGATCGTACCCATTTATGTGGACGATTATGCAATTGGCAAAGCCCTTAAAGCATTGGGTGAAGACTCAAAACTCGCTTATGCGAAAAAAAGACAGATACGTAAATTACTGGATAGACGTCTGTCGGCAGACTATGCGCGTGAACTTGCAGATGATGAAATTACTATCGTTAAAGGCTCTAAGGAGTTACGGATAGAGATTAACTATGAGGCAAGAGTGCCGCTAATTTATAACCTGGATATTGTCGCCAGGTTTAACCATCAGCATGTTGAGCGTTTGTGAAGCAATCGCTGGAAAGACTGAGCCGAAAACTGGGCTACCAGTTTAAAGATGTGGCGCTTCTACAGCAGGCGCTTACCCATAGCAGTTATGGCAAGCATAATAATGAACGGTTGGAATTTCTGGGTGATTCTGTTTTGGGCTGGGTGATCGCAGACACGCTCTACCATCGTTTTCCACAGGCTAAAGAGGGCCAGCTAAGCCGACTTCGGGCCGGACTGGTGAAGGGTACGACATTGGCTCAGGTAGCACTTAACTTTGATCTTGGTCAATATATGCGTTTGGGGCCGGGTGAGTTAAAAAGCGGAGGTCATCGGCGCGAATCCATTCTTGCTGATGGACTTGAAGCGATTATAGGTGCAATTTTTTTGGACTCCGGTGTGGAGGCTTGCAAATTAAGATTATTGGCCTGGTTTGATGAGCGTTTAGAAAAACTCTCTTTGACAGATAACCTCAAGGACGCCAAAACAAGATTGCAGGAGTTTTGTCAGGCGCGTCAGCAGACGCTGCCAAAGTACAGTATTCGAGCTACTTTTGGTAAGGAGCATGAACAGGTATTTGAAATCATATGCGAGATTGATCTGTTGGCCGCACCAGTTGTTGGTAGAGGTAGCAGTCGGCGGCAAGCAGAGCAGGTGGCTGCACAAAAGGCATTGGATGCAATTGATTAATTGAAAAAATGATGAGTTATCCCCATGATGATGGATAAAGAAAATTCGCGTTCCGGCTATATCGCCATTGTAGGTCGACCCAATGTGGGCAAGTCTACCCTGCTCAATAGAATACTGGGTCAGAAGATAAGCATCACCTCTCGCAAACCACAAACAACCCGGCACAAAATACTTGGAGTCAAGACTTGTGGTGATGTGCAGGCCATCTATATTGATACCCCAGGGTTACACCGAGAGCGCAAAGAAGCACTGAATCACTATATGAATAGCCAGGCATCGAGTGCGTTGCGAGATGTGGATCTGGTTATTATGGTGGTTGAAAGAGATGTCTGGACCGATGAAGACGAACTGGTGCTGGACAAAGTCAGGCAGTGTCGATCTCCAGTTATTGCGGTGGTCAATAAGGTTGATCTATTGCAGGAGCAGGCGCGGTTGCTTCCGTTAATAGAGATGCTCTCCAAGAAATTTGAATTTGCTGAAATTGTACCGACCTGTGCGCGCAGGGGTGATAATCTTGATAGATTGGAGAAACTGATAGTCGAGCGGCTTCCTAAGGGCGTGCATTACTTTCCAGAAGACCAGATAACTGATCGCAGTGAGCGGTTTCTTGCGTCTGAGATGGTCCGGGAAAAAATTATGCGGCGCCTGGGAGATGAGGTGCCTTACCAGATTACGGTTGAAATAGAACAGTTCAAACATGAAGGTAAGCTGCTGCGTATCCGGGCATTGATTCTCGTAGAAAGAGATGGACAGAAAAGGATCATCATTGGCCATCGGGGGGAGCAGTTGAAGCAGATAGGCCGCGATGCAAGAATTGATATGGAGCGGTTATTTGGTGTAAAGGTGATGTTACACCTTTGGGTCAAAGTAAAAACAGGCTGGGCAGACAATGAAAGAAGCCTGCGTAGTCTGGGTTACCATGAAAGCTAGCCACAGGCTATTCTCAGGCGGTGCTGATACAGCCTTAACAGTGATACCTTGTGGTAAAAGTTGATCTGCAACCGGCCTATGTGCTGCATAGTCGACATTATCGCGAGACCAGTTTGTTGGTCGATCTTTTAACCCCGGATTACGGTCGTCTTAGCGTTGTAGCGCGTGGAGCAAGCGGGCCAAGGTCTGGTTTACGGTACTGTTTACAGCCCTTCAGGCGATTGGCCGTTTCCTGGTACGGTAAGGGGGAGCTTAAGACTCTAAAGTCGGCCGAGGAGCATGCCTGCATCAGGTTAGAGGGTGACGCCCTTTTTAGTGGCCTCTATCTGAATGAGCTGCTGATGCGGCTGCTGGGTGGCCAGGATGGCTGTGAGCAAATCTTTATTCTGTATGAGCACGTGATTGCGGCCATAGCCCAGACAACACAGGTTCAGCCTGTATTGCGGACATTTGAGTTGAATCTGCTTGAACAACTGGGTTACGCAATCTCCTTTCCAGAAACATCTACTGTTGAAAATAGTTCCAATGGCCGGCATCCTTCTGCCCCCAGGGTAGAAAAATATTGTTACGATGTGGGAGGTACTTTTATTGCGGTGCACAGCACAGCAGAAATTGGCGACAGTGCGCGCTACTTTACCAGCACGGAGTTGTCTGCCATCTCCAAAGGTGATTATTCAGATCAGAAAATTTTTCCAGCGGCTAAAAGATTGATGCGCCTGGCATTGGCTCCCCTCTTGGGCGGGCGGGTGTTAAACAGCCGAAAACTTTTTATTCAACAACGAAGGCAGGGTCGATGAATAATAAAAATAGAATATTGCTGGGTGTCAATATTGATCATGTGGCAACCTTAAGGCAGGCAAGAGGGACTCGTTATCCTGATCCTGTTCAGGCAGCTATAGAGGCTGAGGAGGCAGGAGCAGATGGTATCACCCTGCACCTTCGAGAGGATCGGCGGCATGTCCAGGAACGGGATGTGCTTGCACTGGGAGCCGTATTATTGACTCGCATGAATCTGGAAATGGCCGCTACTGATGAGATGGTAGCCTTTGCCAAAAAAGTAAAACCAGCGCATATATGTCTGGTGCCAGAGCGCCGTGAGGAACTCACGACTGAGGGCGGTCTGGATGTGGTATCGCAGGCGTTGAGAATGGCAGAAATCACCAAGCAATTAACTCAGATGGGTGCAGAGGTCTCTCTTTTTATCGACCCTGACCCTTTGCAGATTGAAGCTGCAGCCAGATGCAGGGCCCCAGCCATCGAGATTCATACTGGCCACTATGCGGATGCACCGAATGAAACGATGCAAAAACAGGAGCTTGAACGAATTGTCCTGGGGGTCGGGCACGCTCTGTCGTTGGGGCTAATCGTAAACGCAGGGCATGGGCTTTGTTATCATAATGTAGAGCCTATCGCTGCAATCCCGGGTATTAATGAGCTAAATATTGGACACTCCATTATCTCCAGGGCTCTCTTTACGGGGTTTAAACCGGCAGTTAGAGAGATGAAACAGTTGATGCTGGAAGCGGCGAGAAGTGGCTGATTAACAACATTTGATCAGGGCTGATGTTTGAGGTAGGTATGATTAATGGCTCTCGTGCAAAGCTCTCAGAGTATTTTTCGCTAACCCCCGGCTGAAAGTACCATAGCCCTGTAGTATTAGGAAAATTTAGTATTTTGAGATGATGCTCATCTACTCGATAAATAAAGATAGTGAGTTTGATTGTGAATAAAAAGATAGCCAGGAATAATGCTGATGACAGGGGGGTAAAAGCCTTCCCCACCGTGGAAAGTTGTGTAGGTGAAACGCCTTTGGTGCGGTTGCAGCGTCTTGGTGAAAACACCAGCAATACCATTTTGGTCAAATTGGAGGGGAATAACCCCGCAGGCTCGGTCAAGGATAGGCCGGCGTTGAACATGATCAATCGGGCTGAACAGCGCGGTACAATCAAGCCAGGTGATACCCTGATTGAGGCTACCAGTGGCAATACAGGCATAGCGTTGGCCATGGCCGCAGCGATCAAGGGTTACCGTATGCTGCTGATCATGCCTGATCATATGAGTGAAGAGCGTCGTGCGGCCATGTCTGCATATGGTGCTGAACTTATTTTGGTGAGCAAAGAGGCGGGTATGGAAGGTGCGCGGGATCTTGCTGAAAAAATGCGCGACGAGGGCGAGGGAATTGTACTTGACCAGTTCGGCAATATGGATAATCCGCAAGCCCATTATGAAACAACAGGCCGAGAAATATGGCGGCAGACCCGGGGGCAAATTACGCATTTCATCTGTTCCATGGGTACCACCGGGACCATCATGGGTGTTTCCCGGTTCCTCAAGGAAAAAAATCCTGAGATTCAAATCATCGGTTTGCAGCCACAGGATGGGTCCAGTATTCCTGGGATTCGGCGCTGGCCGACAGCCTATATGCCGAAGATATATGATGACTCAAGAGTAGATCGGGTTATGGATATTTCCCAGGAAGAAGCCGAAGACACCATGCGCAAACTTGCCAGACAGGAGGGGGTTTTTTGCGGAGTATCCTCTGGCGGCGCGGTGTTGGGTGCGCTCAGCGTGGCCCAGGAGGTGGATAATGCAGTTATTGTGGCGATCATTTGTGATCGTGGTGACCGCTATCTTTCTACGGGTGTTTTTTCATAACCACTAATGCTCTTCACTGAGATTGTCTCAACATCTTCATGGAAACAGGCAGCCTTTGCGACGCAAAATCAGTTACCCCAGCCAGATTAGCGCCATCTTCCTCTGTCTTCACTAAAGCCCTGGGCGGTAAATCCTGTAGCATGCGTGGTTGGGATAATTTTAGGTTATGGCAGTGGTTCGAGTTGTAGAAAAATGAACATCATACGCCTCCAGGCAAATCAATAGACAGGAATCAGTAGGAGCTTATGGCGAGAAGAAGAGTACAGAGGGTAAGCGAACAGCTAGAGCTGGAAATAGACGGCATCAGTCATGATGGCCGTGGTCTGGCCCGGCGAGAGGGTAAGCGGGTTTTTATTCAGGGCGCACTACCTGGTGAGCAGGTTTTGGCTGAGATAACTCGGCGGCGCAAACGATTTGATGAGGGTCGAGTGCAGCAGGTGTTGCGCGCATCACCATCGAGAGTCGAGCCCCAATGCCTGAGTGCTGACAGGTGTGGAGGTTGTAGTCAGCAACACCTGGATGCGGCCGAACAGATCAGCCTGAAACAGGCTGTTTTGCTTGAGCAGTTGGAGCATTTTGGCGGACTAAAACCCGATAAAATATTACCCCCAGTCACCGGACCTTACTACGGTTATCGCCGCAAGGCGCGCCTTGGTGTGCGTTATGTGGTTAAGCGAGAGGAGGTGCTGGTCGGATTTCGTGAGAAAGGCAACAGTTTTATTGCCGACATCGAACAATGCCCCGTCATGGACAGGCGTATTGGTAGTGAAATAATCAACCTGAGACTGCTTCTGGGAACACTGGATGCGTACCGGTTGATTCCCCAAATTGAAGTGGCAATGGGTGATTCTGAAGCTGCTCTGGTGTTTCGTCATCTCGAGCCGCTGACAGAGAACGATCAATCCGCGCTTGTCGAATTTGGCAAACACAGAAATATCCACATTTATTTGCAGCCAGGTGGGGTGGATACTGTACATAAAATATGGCCGGATGATAACAATGAACGGCTAAGTTATGCGCTGGATGAATTTGGGTTGGAGATGCGTTTTCATGTGATGGATTTTACTCAGGTCAATCCCCACATTAACAAACAGGTGGTTTCTCGGGCGGTGAGTTATCTGTCTCCACAGCCAGAAGACAGGATTTTAGATCTGTTTTGCGGGTTAGGTAATTTTACTCTGCCTTTGGCCAGATCTGGAGCCCACGTGACGGGCGTTGAGGGGAGCGCGGCTATGGTGGAGAGAGGCTATGAAAATGCAGCGCTTAACAAGCTGGAAAATGTCGAGTTTTATGCTGCCGATCTGTTTAAGTCGATTCAGGGGGCGCCGTGGTTCAATAAGCGTTATAACAAGCTGCTTATAGATCCTCCCCGGACAGGCGCGCTCGAGGTGGTTAGCGTCATGAAAGAACTGCGACCCGAAAAAATAGTCTATGTGTCCTGTAATCCGGCAACTCTGGCAAGAGATGTGGGGGTGTTAAGCGACCAGGGCTATAGTCTGGATGCTGCTGGCGTGATGGATATGTTCCCGCATACCACTCATGTTGAATCAATTGCCATATTGACTTGCCAGTAATTTAACCACCTGTAATACGGAAATTGATTGATGGTTCAGGTTAGAGAATATCAACCGCTCAAAACGGAAGAAAGCCTCAACATTGAGGCCTGGCTGGAACGGTTACAGCAAGAGCTTGGTGGCCAGAGTGTTGAGGCTGTCAAGCAGGCCTGTGCGGTTGCAGAAAAAGCGGCATTAAACAGGGAGGCTGGCAGTTATCACAGTGATGCCTGGGGAAATTGTTATTTTGCGGGGCTTGAGATAGCTGAAATTCTGGTCGACCTTAAACAGGACAGTGAAACACTGGTGGCAGGCGTTCTTTACCGGGCAGTCAGGGAGCGAAAACTGCCGTTGGATAGCGTACGGCGAGATTTTGGGATCAAAGTTGCCCATCTGATCGAGGGCGTACAGCAGATGGCAGCTATCACTGCAGTGCAGCAATCGCAACACAAGGTAGTGTTAGGTGATACTCAGCGCCAAATAGATAATGTTCGCAAGATGCTGGTCGCAATGGTTGATGATGTACGGGTTGCCCTGATCAAGCTGGCAGAAAGAACCTGGGCGATCAGGGCGGTCAAAAATGCACAGGAATCTCGTAAACAAAAAATTGCCCGGGAGGTTTTTGATATCTATGCGCCGCTGGCCCACCGCCTGGGCATCGGGCACATAAAATGGGAGCTGGAGGATGTTTCTTTTCGCTACCTTTCTCCAGACAAATACAAAGTGGTCGCCAAGCTTCTTGATGAACGGCGCCTGGACAGGGAGCGTTATATCTCTGAAGTTGTTCATGTGCTGGAATCCAGGCTGCGTGAAAATCAGATTGACGCAGTAGTGACCGGGCGGGTTAAGCATATTTACAGTATCTGGCGCAAGATGCAGCATAAGAAAATTGATTTCGATCAGGTTTATGATGTTCGTGCATTGCGGGTGCTGGTTCCACAGGTCAGAGATTGCTATGCCACGCTGGGAGTGGTGCATGAAATATGGCGTCATATACCTCAAGAATTTGATGACTATATAGCGATGCCTAAACGTAACGGATACAGGTCACTGCATACTGCAGTTTTTGGTCCGGAAGGGAAGGGGATGGAGATTCAGATTCGTACCCATGAGATGCATGAAAATGCCGAGTTTGGTGTCTGTTCACACTGGAGCTACAAGGGTACTGATACAGATAATAGTGCCAGAGGGTACGAAGAAAAAATTAGTTGGTTACGTCATGTGCTGAAGTGGCATGATGAAGTGGGCGACCTGCAATCACTGGCGGAAGAACTTGAGATCGACATAACCTCTGACCGAGTCTACGTATTCACACCGGCAGGACATATTGTCGATCTGCCCCATGGTGCTACGCCGATTGACTTTGCGTATCGGGTGCACACCGAAGTGGGGCATCACTGCCAAGGCTGCAAAGCTAATGGCCATATTGTACCACTTAATTACCAGCTGCAAACGGGCGACCACCTGGAGATACTGACTTCAAAAAATGGTTCGCCTAGCAGGGACTGGTTAAATTCGGCGCTGGGCTATGTTGCTGCTTCACGTACTCGCACCAAGATTCAGCATTGGTTTAAGGCGCAGGACCGGGATAAAAACATTCAGGCAGGGCGCGCTATGATTGAGCGTGAGATCAAACGCCTGGCCATCAGATCCCTTGATCTGGACAGGCTGGCTATTGATGTGAACTATAAGAATGCAGACGATATGTTCAGCGCTACGGGTGCGGGCTATTTAAGAATAGCTCAGGTTTTGGGTGCAGCTCAGACGCAGTTGGCTACGCCACTAAAACAGGATCAACTTAAGTTGAAACTACCGTCAGGCCCCTCTACAGAGGATCTGGCCTATGACCTTCAATGTCAGGGAGTGGGGAACCTTCTTTCCAATCTGGCGGGCTGTTGCAAGCCTGTACCCGGAGATGATTGTATCGGGTATATTACTGTAGGGCGAGGGATGTCAATCCACCGTAGCGATTGTATTAACGTAGTCAAATTGGCTAAGGATGAGCCCGGGCGCATAATTGATGTGCAATGGGGGAATAAAGTCGAAGTCAATTATCCGGTAGATGTGCTAATACAGGCGTTTGACCGGCAGGGATTGTTGCTGGATGTGACCGCAATACTGGTGGATGAAGCGGTCAATGTGACCAACGTCCGTTCAGAAACAGACGGTCAGAATAATCTTGTTGAATTAAAATTGACGATCGAAGTTCCCAATCTTGTTGCGCTCGGAAAAGTACTGACTAAGATCAGCCAGCTGCCTAATGTTTTTGAAGCTAAACGTTACAGACAGGGTGGGTAGCGAAAAATGACCTATCAGATTGAAGATTTACTGCACTTGATGAGTGAGTTACGTCACCCTGATTACGGTTGTCCATGGGACAAAAAGCAAACATTAGACTCGCTGGTTCCCTGTACGATTGAGGAGGCCTATGAGGTGGCGGAGGCAATAGCAGGCGGAGACTTCGATGAGATCAAGCAGGAGTTGGGTGATCTGCTCTTTCAGGTGGTATTTTATGCGCAAATTGCTCAGGAGCAAGCTCAGTTTGATTTTACGGATATCACCTGTGTGCTGGTTGAAAAATTACTGCGACGCCACCCCCATGTCTTTCCGGATGGCAGCCTGGAGTCTGCTGGAACAGCCCCTGTTTGTGATGAACAGCAGCTAGGGAAAAGATGGGATGAGATCAAGCAATTGGAGCGTAATGCCAGGAACAAAGAGAGTATTTTAGATGATATACCCCAAGCTCTCCCGGCGTTGAGTCGTGCCAGTAAGTTGCAGAAGCGGGCGGCCAGTGTTGGTTTTGATTGGCCTGCTATTGGCGGGGTTTTCAAAAAATTGGATGAAGAAAAAGCTGAGCTTGAGCAGGCGATTAAGGCCGGTTCAAAGAGGGCCGAGGAAGAGGAGCTTGGCGACCTGCTCTTTACCTGTGTCAATATTGCGCGGCATTTAGGTGTTGATCCTGAGGCAGCATTGCGTGAAGCCAATCACAAGTTCGAACGCAGGTTTAATAATATAGAGATGAGTGTCAAGGCGGCGGGTGACGAGCTGGAAAATATAAGCCTTGAACAGTTTGAGAGCAGATGGCAGGAGGCAAAATTAAACTGTGAACGTTGATCGCAATGAAGCGAACACTGATAAAGCTAGTGGTCAACGAGCTCTCTTTTTGCTCAGTTAATAGATCATCCGGGCTGTTTTTTTGTTGCACGCTATTCAACGGCTGACGCCAGTAACTTTAGAAGTTACAATGCGGGGGTTTTGAATTATAAAATAGCTGCCAGGTGCAGCTAATCAACTTAGGGAACTAGCATTATGCGTGTGATTTTATTGGGCGCTCCAGGGGCAGGTAAAGGAACGCAGGCACAATTTATTTGTGAGCATTACGGTATTCCTCAGATTTCTACTGGAGATATGTTACGGGCAGCAGTTAAGGAAGGCAGCGATCTGGGAAAAAAGGCCAAGGGGATTATGGATGCCGGCGGCCTGGTTTCGGATGAGATCATCATCGACCTGGTTAAAGAACGCATCCAGCAATCTGATTGCGAAAATGGATTCTTGTTTGACGGTTTTCCAAGGACTATTCCTCAAGCCCAGTCTTTAAAAGACGCCAATATTAAAATAGATCATGTTGTGGATATTGATGTTGCTGATGAAGAGATCATTAACCGGCTCAGCGGCAGGCGGGTTCATCCTGCATCGGGAAGAGTCTATCACCTGGTTTTCAACCCACCTCAAAATGAAGGGAAGGATGATGTGACCGGAGACGATCTCGTGCACAGAGTCGATGACAGTGAAGATACAGTGCGCAATCGGTTAAAGATCTATCATGATCAGACCCGGCCATTGGTTGATTTTTACGGACAGTGGGCAGAAAAATCTTCTGCTGCGCCGCTATACTGTTGTGTTGCCGGAACTGGGGATGTGAAGCAGATAAAAGATAAGATTATCCAGCAGTTGAGCTAACTGTGCGCAGGTGTAGGTAGCTGGTTGCTATAACACTTTGCTCCTGGTTAACGTGGCAGGAGCTGGATATTAAATCTGATCAAAAAGGCCTGCAACTCAACATAATATTCAGCCTTATCGTAGTAGATTAATCCCAACCAGGATAATTTATAAAATATGCCTGTTTATAAAATCGACAAACTTATGGAAGAGACTCGGCGAATTGCGTCTGAGTACCGTAAATCGACGGGCAATACCCTGCCCGTCAGCGTTGAATTGGCCCGTTTTGATGCGATTCGCTTGCTAGATCTGCTCCCAATACAGACACAGGAGCGAGCTGTTGATGCACTTTTGCCCGCTTTTAAGGGAGGAGGCAAGGTCCAGATCAAGGGACGGGTGATATTCGACGAGGCCAAGCGGGGCCAGAGAGTTGGGCAATTAAATCTTGACGCTGGCTGGGATTTGATACTGCTTGTTTTAATGAATTCTGAGTACGAATGTACCGAGATATATGAGCTAGGCCGTGATCGCCTTGAATGTGAAATCTCTGATCAGAAAGAGCTGAAAGCAAAGGCAAGGGGGGCGCTATCGGTAAAGAAATTCAAGGCTATTGGACAGTTGTGTTGGAGCAGGAGTGGGGCTGGCTTTTGATTAAAGCTGACCCCAGATCTGTATTGCACTCGCCTTTTTCGCTGAGGCTACCCCTATGACAAAACTACTCGCGATAGACGCCTCTGCCGATGCCTGTTCAGTGGCGCTTAATATTGACGGGGAGATCTATGAGCTGTTTGAGGTGGCGCCGCGACTCCATGCCCGTATCCTGTTAACCATGATCAACGATCTGCTGGCGGATCATTCAGTCAAAATTTCTGATCTTGATATGATCGCTTATGCTCGAGGTCCTGGCTCGTTTACAGGGCTTAGAATTGCTGCGGGTATTGTTCAGGGAATGGCTTTTGCTGCAGATCTACCGGTGGTTCCAGTATCAACCCTGGCAACACTTGCCCAGCGTGCCAGTCGCCGTAGTGACGAATTATGTCTAGTGGCATTGGATGCGCGTATGGATGAGGTCTATTGGGCATGCTACCGAATGAAGCAGGGGTTTGTGTCTCTGGAGGGAGAGGAAAAAATTAGCCGTCCGGAGAATATGAATCCACAAGAATTTATGGGAAGTGAAAAAAATTGGCTGGGAGTGGGAGAGGGTTGGCACTTAATGGATCGTTTCAGGGAAGATGTGCGCGTGGGAGCCACAAGCATCATTCAAGACCTGTATCCTCACGCTGCCGATGTGGCAAGCCTGGCACTACATTATCTGGCTTGTGATCCCGATGTGGCGCTACCACCTGAGCGGGCACTTCCAGTCTACCTGCGAGATAAAACGGCCTGGAAAACGGCCTAATTATTTTGATTGTGGAAAATGGCAGCTTTCAAATGAACGTTAGGGTGGTATAGATGGATCTAGGTCAGGCTGTATTTCTTGCTTTACTGCAGGGGATCACTGAATTTCTCCCTGTTTCAAGCTCAGCTCACCTGATTCTTCCTGCGCAACTGCTTGGCTGGGAAGATCAGGGCCTGGCGTTTGACGTTGCGGTTCATGTGGGGACCCTCGTTGCTGTCCTGCTTTATTTCAGAAAAGATCTGCTGGTGATGGCCGGTGCCTGGGTGAGTTCTGTGCTGGGTGGATGTAGTACCCAGGAGAGTAAGCTTGTCTGGCTGCTATTATTGGCAACGGTTCCGGCTGGGCTCGCAGGCCTGTTGCTTAACGAGCAGATTGAAACCAGCATGCGGTCGGTTCTGGTGATTGCAATTGCAACACTGGTGTTTGGCATCGGGCTATATATTGCCGAGCGTTATAGCTCGAAAGACCGGGAGATTGCTCAACTACGTTGGCAGGGTGCTTTGGTTATTGGGCTTTTTCAGATGCTTGCGTTGATCCCTGGGACGTCAAGGTCAGGCATTACCATTACTGCTGGCTTGATGCTGGGGTTGAATCGCACAGCGTCGGCTCGATTTTCATTCCTGCTTTCGATACCGGTTATTCTAGGTGCAGGCCTGCTCAAAACTTTGGAGTTGTTACAGCTGGAGTCTGTTGACTGGTCTGGACTGATTCTCGGGGCCGTTATCGCTTTTTTCAGCGCCTATCTTGCTATCGATTGTTTTCTGAAGCTGATTGATCGGGTTGGCTTGCTGCCTTTTGTGGTCTATAGGCTTGTTCTAGGCGTGGTGCTACTGCTAATTGTGCTCTAATCTCCTTTAAAACCAATAGGTAATAACCAGAAATCCGGAGTATAATGCCAGTCAATCTTTGATTTGGTAGCATCTGAATACTCGGCATACAATGTTTATCTCTCCCTTATCCCAGTCTCTCTCAACCATTAGTACTGGGGACAACAGTCAGTCAAAAATCGTGCAGCAAAGTGTGCAGCGTAGCCCCAGTGCTCAAGCTGTAGCCACGATCACAGATGATAACGGGCAGCTGATGGTAGCAGCACGAGATTACGCTAAAGTAGAACGTGTTAATTTAAACCTGGTTAGAGAGTCAAATATCCCGCTGCAAAATCAGCGGGCGGTTGCGACTTACAGTGCTGCGGCCAATATAGTGGATCAGGGGAGTGCCGCATCTGGCATGCTCGATCTGTTTGCCTGATCTCTTGTGTGGCCAATGGTTGTGTTAAGTTTATGATAGCAAGTCTTGCAGTTTGTTTTGAATCGATAAGTTTGAAAGCGCAAGCACAAAGCCTTGCGGATGACTTGATGCTTGAATTGGTTGGGCCGCAGGGCGAAACTGGTGAGGTAGATAAAGAGTTGCTGCTCTGTGTTACCCATGCCGGTCTAGGCTTGAAACCGGCCGGAGCTCGGCAAAAACCGGTTTGTGTGGATTTTGTTGGTGGGGCTATGGGGTACAGAACCAGAGGTCTAAGCCGGGGTGCTGAGCCGATAGGCAAAGCTGTTGGCCTCAGAGGTAACGAGGAGCTTTATGTTGTGGATGCAACGGCGGGTCTGGGGCGTGACGCTTTTGTACTCGCCAGCCTGGGATGCAGGGTCTTGATGTTGGAAAATCATCCGGTGATGGCGCTAATGCTTCGCGATGGGATGCAGCGGGCTAGTCGGAATCTGCAGGCTGCGGTAACTATAAATAGGATGAAGTTGCGTGTTAGTGATGCCCTGAGCTGGCTGGGTCTGTTTGAAGGCTCTGCAAGTCAGCGGCCTGACGTAATCTATCTTGATCCGATGTTTCCACCGCGAAACAAGACAGCCAAGGTGAAAAAAGAGATGCAGGTGCTGCATAGCTTGCTTGATGGCTGCGGTGATGGGACGGGGTTGTTGGATGCGGCGTTAAAAGTGTCAGGGAAGCGTGTTGTGGTTAAGCGACCGGCTAAAGCTGCACCCTTGCAGGGAAAAGAGCCAGACTTCAAAGTAGGTGGAAAAACCAGCAGGTTTGATGTTTATTTAATGCCGCCGGGCATACATGGATGATGCTGCGGCGTAGCTTATGGCCTTGAAGATCGCCCATGGCTGTGTTTAGATTAACCTCGGCTTATTTAGAGGGAAGTTTCACCAGAATCCGGGGTTTTCCTGGAGAGATCTGTTTTCAGGTTGCTCTAACTGGCAAGAGCCGATGTTATTTATCGAGTTTTGGTAGGCCTTGGCAAGATGGGTGAGAAATCCCGGGAGAATCCGGGTAGTGTGACTGGTGCAAAGTGCGTCAGGGTTAAAAATACTCGACCTGTTAGGCGCCATAGGATGCAGAGTCGTTTTTGAGTTTTTTGGTGAAATTTCAGGTTAGGTAACAGGCAGCATCTGGTTGCCAAGTTTTTTTTAATATAGCGAGACCTTTGCACGGGAGATGATTTTGGTTCCAGGCAAGGCTAAAATGCGCGCAAAGAGGGAGTTTACAGTTGTAGATGACCGATTGAGCGCATTTTTAACACAGCATGGGAGTAAAATGGCTCTCGTGCAAAGGTCTCATAGCACAGGTTTTAATAATGACTTTAAGTATTGTAATAAGATCTATCGTTACCGGGCTTTTGGTAGCGGTACCAGCCCCTTTTATTGTTAGCGCCCTGCAAGGTGCTGCGGATATAGGAGTAGCAATTTATTTGGCTGCGAGCATGTCCGCTGTCTTGGGGTGTCTGGTTCTCGGTTATTTCGCCACAACGAGCCCAAAAAGCCAGATAGTAGCGGCCAAAGGAGATGCCGCCAACGGAGATGCCAGAAGTGGTGGTCAAGTTGAGGACAGGGAGGCGGGCACCGTAAAGTGGTTTAATGTATCTAAGGGTTTTGGTTTTATCACGCGTGCCTCGGGAGAGGATGTGTTCGTCCACTACCGCTCTATTCGCAGCGGTGGCCGTAGGACACTGAGTGATGGTCAACAGGTGGAGTTTGTTGTTACCAAAGGAGACAAGGGCTTGCAGGCGGAAGATGTCTCAGTTGTTGATTAACGCTGCATTGAGCCCAGATTAATCAGTTGAATGAAAAAAACTCACGCAATTTTTTAGCATCCTTGAAAGTATTTAAAAATACACTCACACCCAGTGGTGCGACTTTATTAGGGTTTTAAAACTCTATAGGCACCACTGTGTGACACTTCTGTTCTACGTTCAATGGGTCAAATTAGGTTAAAGGCCGGGGAGAGGTTGTTTTAGTTCTTGTCGGTAAAAAATGTGATGAGTCGAAATAAACTCATTCCCAGGTAGCCGATCAGAGCGCCAATGCCGCCAGCGATGAGTAGAATTAGGCCCGCTGTGGCTATCAACTCCTGCTTGATAGAGGAGGGCATGGCCTGGTCAACAAAAACAATCAGTGCTGCACCGAGGAAAAACAGGGCGGCACCTGAGATAAACCATAGCAGATTACTCTTTTGGTTATCACCACGCACCTGTAACCTTTTTGAGAACTTGCGCAACCTGTTGTCTGTGGGTTTGCTCATGGTTTTTGTCAAATAAGTAGTTTGCTGATGATCTGTTGGTAGATTTGGGTCAACTGCAGGAGCTCCTCAACACTAACTCGTTCGTTTACCCGATGAATGGTTGAATTGTTGGGGCCAAGCTCAATAACTTGAGCGCCTGTCGGGGCGATAAAGCGCCCGTCTGACGTGCCCCCTGAGGTGGAAAGCGCCGCAGGGTAGCCCATGACTGCCTCTACAGCGGAAACTGCCGTCTGCGTCAATAGACCCTCCTCGGTAAGGAAAGGCAAGCCGTAGGAGGTCCATTTGAGCTCATAGTCCAGAGCGTGCTTGTTCAGTATTTGCTCAATTCTTTCGGAAAGTTGTGCGGCGTTGCTTTGGGTTGAGTAACGAAAATTAAAGTCTAATTCCAGGCGCCCAGGAATAACGTTCATGGCCCCGGTACCGCTATATATATTGGATATCTGGAACGAAGTCGCAGGAAAGTAACGGTTGCCCTCATCCCAGCGTTCCAACGTCATTTCGTTAATCGCGGCGGCAGCTTTATGGATGGGGTTAACCGCCAGGTGCGGGTATGCAATGTGCCCCTGAGAGCCCTGGATAATCAGATGACCACCCAGAGAACCTCTCCGCCCATTTTTAATCGTATCGCCTGTTTTTTCGCTTGCAGAGGGTTCGCCAATAATGCACCAGTCAATCTGCTCTCCCCGGTTAGCGAGGTGTTCCAAAACCTTGACTGTACCCTGGGTGGCGGGTCCCTCCTCATCACTGGTGATCAAAAATGCTATCCTTCCTGAATGGTTTGGATTGGCTAGCACAAACTGTTCTGTTGCTATCAGCATAGCTGCCAGCCCGCCCTTCATGTCAGCAGCGCCCCTGCCATAAAGATAGCCATCCCTGATTTCTGGCGTAAATGGAGGTGAATCCCAGTCGTCCAGTGGGCCTGGTGGTACCACGTCGGTGTGCCCGGCAAAGGCCAGTAGTGGTCCGGTATCTCCACGTACGGCCCAGAAGTTTGTGACCTCGCCAAAGGGCAGTGGCTCTATACGGAAACCTGCTTTGTGCAGGCGAGCACAAAGAATTTTTTGGCAATCAGCATCCTTAGGTGTGATGGATTCTTTTGCTACAAGTTGAGTCGTGAGTTCAATGACGGGTTTCATGATTTTTTCCAGCCTTGGGGGGATGTTTGCCAACGGACTTGCGGGTATATTGAATGGTTTGGTTATTGTTAGCCTCCTGCTATTTTGACGTTATGCCCCATTTTTTCGAGGATTTTTTGAAGTAATTCCCGGTAATCACCTTGAATTTCTATGATGCCAGCCTTGACAGTGCCGCCGCAGCCACACCTCTTTTTTAGCTGTTTGGCAAGGGCATGTAGCTGTTTATCGTCTAGCTGTAATCCGGTAATCAGGCTCACGCCCTTACCTTTGCGTCCCTTTGTTTCTCGTTGAATTCGTATAATGCCATCACCCGTGGGTAGAGTTGATGGTTGGCGGCATATGCACGCTGCTTTAGCTTTGCTGCAGTCAGGACAGACCCTGCCCTCCTCTGTGGAGTAGACTAATCGGGAATTTTTGTTCATATATTTGTTGCTGTGCATATAGTTAAGTTTGGGGTGATTGTGTCAGTTTAAGAATAATGGCGTAGTTTAACAAGTCAGTTTGCTAGCCACTGTAATCTCTACAGGTTTTCGGGGGCAGATCAAATCGTCTCCCAAGTTTGACTGTGCCTTAGTGACTAATACTACGGTTTGCCATTATAATAACTAAAAAAACACAGTCACTGCTGTGTGGGGAATTAAATTTTAATGCAAAATAATCATCAGCACTTTTCAAATAAAGATTGTGAATACTACCCCTGTCATGAGCAAGAAGAAGATATAAACTGTTTATTTTGTTACTGCCCCATGTATTTCATTCAATGCCCAGGAAAATATAAAGTCCTCTTCGATGGCAGGAAAGACTGCATGGAGTGTACCTTACCCCACAAAAGTAGTGGCTGGAAAATTGTACAAAAGGTAATGGAGTACCCAAGGCCATTTGTGGCGCCATCTGAGAAATAGCGTTGGGTATATGATCTCTGGCAGAGAGATCCACTCGATATGTAACCCCTGTATCGCCAGTAGAACAATCGCTGAGCGTGTTGGTCGCGAGCAAGGCTCAGTTTACAATAGCAAACGTTTATTACAGGTAGGGTTCTTTATGATAGAGCAGATTATTATCGATGTTCGCGAAGAAGATGAATTTATCGCTGAGCACGTTGAGCGCTCAATTAACATTCCTCTCTCCTCGTTTACGAATTTAGCCCCAGGTATATTAAATCAACTGGGTGTGCGCGAAATTGTTTTGATGTGCCGCAGCGGTGTGCGGGCGGTACAGGCTAAAAGTTTGTCTGAAAGCCTGGGCTTTAATGATGCCCACACCTATGAAGTGTATGAGGGGGGCATTCTCCGCTGGAAAAAAGAGGGAAACCCTGTTGTATCACGTGGAATAAAGGCTCCCTTGCCACTGATGCGTCAAGTGCAGCTTGTGGTAGGTGCTATGGTGATGATATTTGGCTTGCTCGGTGCGTTGGTTGATCCTGTTTATGCCTACGGCGCGGCATTTGTGGGTGCAGGCCTTCTGATGGCTGGAGCTACCGGGTTTTGTGCTCTGGCAAATGTGCTGGGAGCACTCCCCTGGAACAGGGGGGATACCATAGCAAAGCAGGAGCTGTGTCACCTGGGTAAAGAGTAGACCCAAATAAAAATGGCAAACTAAAGAGATTTTAAAAACTCAATAACTTGTTATAATCATAAAAGATTTCTGCATAAAGCAGCATGCTGAGTCAAAGCTAACAAAAACTTAATAAGGGAAGCGCACTATGAGTAACGGTACAGTAAAGTGGTTCAATGCAGACAAAGGTTATGGTTTTATCACTCCGGATGACGGCGGGAAAGATCTGTTCGTGCACCATTCTGAAATCAAGACCTCTGGCTATGCAACGCTCAGTGATGGCCAAAAGGTAGAGTTTGAGGTTGGCCAAGGGCAGAAGGGTCCGTGTGCAACTAATGTTGTGCCGGCTTAAATATATTAAGAAATTATAGAGCCCGGTCTATGCATGGGAGCTATCTTGCTCCCATGCTGAATTAAATCATTGCATATTCCGCCCAAGCGGAATGTTGTTTTTCGTTGAGCGTGAATATTTTTCTCCTGTGGCAGTGAGTTAGTTGTCACCTGTGCCAGGAATGACAGCTCATATCTTTGCTGAACTGTATTGAGCTTTTGTTTTTATAGGCGCAAATCCTGCGTTGAATGCCGCCACTTTACGCAGGGATCTTGGTGAGTTTTTTAAGTTGCAGATCAGATAATATATTTTACACAGTTTCGTCCGCTGTGCTTGGCCATATAGAGAGACTCATCTGCTCGCTTAATCAATGATTCGATATCATCACCTTTTTTCATCGCTGTGGCGCCAAGGCTTAGGGTGACCGTTAAGGTTTGTCTTTTGAACTCTAGCAGCAACTTCTCAACATGATTGCGGATCTGTTCTGCAACTATCTTTGCCCCTTCCAGGGTGGTGCGGTGAAGCAGGATAACGAACTCCTCTCCACCATAGCGAAAAATAAGGTCAGTTTTTCTAAGGATATTCTGGATTTCTGCTGCGATCTTTTTGAGTATATAATCACCGCACTGGTGCCCGAAGGTATCATTCACCTTTTTGAAATAATCAAAATCAAACATGATGATGGCCAGAGGCGTGTCATCCCGTGTTGCCAGTTGTATTTCGCGTAAAATGGCAGTTTCCATCGCAATACGATTGCCGCAGTTCGTTAGCGTATCAGTTACGGCTGCTTTGACCGCTTTTTGATACTTGAGCGCGTTGCGTATAGGGTAAAAAAGGTAGCTCATTAAGTCTTCAAAAATATTGAGCCCACTCTCTTTGAAGCGCTGGCGGCTACTGAATATAATTTGACCCATTTTTTCTGTGTCAGTTTCCAGGTGGTAAGTAGCTTGATGCTTGCCCTGTTTCCCTATCTTATACTCCAGCTGATCCTCCGTGTGATGATACGACAGTCCATCAACGGGTAGCAGTGTTCTTAATTCTTTGAGAAATATATTGAGTATCTCGCCAATATCGAGAGAGGACTGTAGGTCTCGTAACAATCTGGTTTCCAGCCTGTTTGACGGGTAAACGAAGTCACTGGGGGCGTTACTTATGTCCGGTTGCGTATTACCGTGATTTTCGACCAAGCTAATTCCGATGCTATTTGGTGTGCTGCCCATAATAAATCCCTGTTCTTTTTAAACGGGTTTGCTTTTATGGGTAAGTATGTATGCGAAAATGATGCCATCTTTTTTAAGATTTATTTGCTTGTAAAATCATGCAGATATAGCGTCGTGTCAGATTTATGGCGTGTGGACACCCTGGTTTTCATGCAAGCGTTGCCGCTGGCGACAAAAATTTGCCGTCCTATGGGAAGTGGTGGGTCTGGTCTAGGCCTCTAAAAAAATGGTTGTATTCAGGCTTAATCTACTGGGCATCAATCGACTGGCCATTTACCTGCTTGCTATCCGGCCCCATCAGATACAGATAGCTTGCCATGATATGTTCTGGTAGTGGATTTTTTCGGGTATCTTCAGCCGGGAATGCTTCAGAGCGCATGCGGGTTCGGGTGGCTCCGGGATTGATACAGTTAGCCCGAATGTTGCAGGTGCCATCCAGTTCATCTGCCAGTGTCTGCATAAGGCCTTCAGTGGCGAATTTCGATACTGCGTAGGCGCCCCAGAAAGCACGACTCTTTCGGCCTACGCCGGAGGAGGTGAAAATAATGGAGGCATCCTCCGCCTGTTCTAACAGAGGCAGCAGACCCTGGGTCAGCAGAAAAGGTGCAGTCAGGTTGATTTCCAGTACATCGCGCCAGGTTTTTTCAGGGTAGTTCGCAATAGGTGTACGCTGCCCAAGAATGCCCGCATTATGCAGCAGGCCGTGTAGTGATCCGGTCTGCTCCTTGATGGCCCCAGCGAGTTGCTGATAGTCCTGCTTTGTAGCCTTTTTCAGATCCAGCGGGAAAATATAGGGTGTAGGGCTACCAGCGGTTTCTATTTCATCATAGACTTTCTCAAGTTTTGCAGTTGTTTTTCCTAGTAGAATCAAGGTTGCGCCGTGGTTCGCGTAGGTTTTTGCTGCGGCTCGTCCGATGCCGTCCCCTGCTCCTGTGACGAGAATATTTCGGTTCAAAAGAAGTTGTGGGTTTGGTTGATAATCCATCTTGGGGTCCGTGTTAACTATCATTGAGGGTTAGCTGAATCAGTGCGTCAAGTTCAGAGATCTTTGTTACATAGTGATCTGCTTGCCAGCATTGTGGTTTCTCATCCGTTGATATATACCCGTAGAGCGCCGCCGCCGTGGGCATGCCTGCTGCTTTACCTGATGCTATATCCCTGGGGTGGTCGCCTAGACAAAGGGTATGTTCTGGGCAGCAGTTGAGCATTTTACAGGCCAATATCATAGGTTCCGGATCAGGTTTGCGCTTTACGACATCCTCTGGGCAGATTACCGCATTATTCGGTGGGCAGACAGACATCTGCTCCAGTAAAGGCAGGGTGAATTGTTTGGGTTTATTGGTGACCACACCCCAGGGTATCTGGCACTGTTCAAGGCGAGCCAGCAGTTCATTCATGCCTGGAAAAAACCGGGTGTGTACTGCGAGATTTTCTGCGTAGAGGGCTAAAAGCCTCTGGTGAAGCCTTTGGTGTTTTGGGTCGCCAACGCGGGTGTTAAAACCCAGCGTTACCAGTGCATTTGCCCCGTTAGAGACTACGTTACGAACCGTTGTATAGGAGAGTGGTGGCCGGTCGTTTTCAGACAGCAGTATATTCAAAGTTTGGGTAAAATCTCTGGCAGTATCAAGCAGTGTGCCGTCCAGGTCGAAAATGATTGCGGTGGCTTTTTTCATGGGTAGTGTCGAAAATTAATCGGTTTGAGTGGCGTGTAGCATGTAGTTAACGCTGACGTCATTAGCCAGTCGGTATTTTTGAGTGAGGGGGTTGTAG
>Ga0190303_1000235_pt1 | contig 22716 bp, 17 predicted proteins | sample 48700701_MG_FD_161672 | JGI IMG/M metagenome (GOLD analysis project Ga0190303, IMG submission 161672) | Hydrothermal vent sediment bacterial communities from Southern Trench, Guaymas Basin, Mexico - 4870-07-0-1_MG | ecosystem: Environmental > Aquatic > Marine > Hydrothermal vents > Sediment ... | reverse complement strand
GTGGCAGTTTTGGCTTTTTCTATAAAAGTTAGCAATCTTCCTTGAAAATCTTGATAAGAAATGTTGTTTTTATTCATTGCCCATATAGTATCTCTTAATTGAGAAATGGTATTGCTTGCAAATTGGTTAATTTCAGAAAGCTTATTTTTTAAGTTGTTATCTAAATTTTTTGTAACAAATTTTAAATTATCAATAGAGGAAATTATAAAGGTAAGTTGAGAGCCAATATTGTCATGTAAATCACGTGAAATTCGTAGTCGTTGATCTTGTAAGTCATTATATTTTTGAGCTTCTTTTAATGCTAATTTATTTTTAAATTCTTTACGTTTATGTTGCTGTTTAATAAACAATCCATAAGAAATGATACATAATAGGAGCGTTACAGAACCTAACATAAATAATAAGAAATAATTATTTTTTATTTTTAATTCATTTTTAAGAATTTGCTCTTTTTGTAATAAAATTTCTTTTTCTTTTTTTTCGGTTTCAAATTCTATTTGTAATTCTGCAACTTTATTATTGGTTTTTGTATTTAAAGTACTATCCTTTAAGCTTTGGTAAATAGTATTGTAATTAAAAGCATTCTTATAATTGCTAATGGCTAGATACGATTTTGTTAAATACTTAGTACAATATTTTTGTAAGGAAATAAAATTATTTTTTAAAGACAGGTTGTATCCTTTTTTAAAATTTACAATTGCTTTTTTGTATTCTTTTTTTGCAAAATAAAGATCACCATAATACACATAATTATCTGTAATTCCATAAGTGTCATTACGTTTTAATCTGATGACATGTGAACTATCAATATATTTTTTAGCAATATTAAAATTGTTGAGATATATGTGAACCGTTGCCAAATGAACATAACCATAGGGAACACCTATACTATCATTTTTTTGCTTGTTAATTTTAAGAGCCTTGTTATGATAATAAATAGCACTATCGTAATTTTTTAGCATACCTTGTAAAATACCATAATTGTCGTAAGTAGCATTTAAATTATTATTACTAGGAGTTTTACGACTGTATTTTAATCCTTTACGCATATAATGTAAAGCATTTTTAAGATCTTCGTTTCTCATTGAAAAACCCAGCTCTCCGTAAGCGTAACTTACTTTATTTAAGTTCCCAATTTCTTCATAAATAGTAATTGCTTTTAGCCTATAAAGTAATTTTCTCTCTCGTTGGTCTTTATAAGCAAACACTTGTCCTAATTGAAGGTATGCATCGGCTAAACTACTTTTATTATTTAACGTTGTAGCTAAATTTACTGCTTTTTGAGCCAACATTTCAGAAGTAATAATGTTTCCAATAAACTTATCGTAAGGAATTTCTAAAATTTTTTCAAGTTGCTCTTTTTGAGAATAGTTTTTTAATGAAACCTGAAGGCTGTCAACATAAATACTGTTTTGAGCGATTATTAGTTTTGCAAATAAAACAAATAGAATAGCAATTCTTTTTCCCATGTAATTTTTTGATATTCAGCAATATATAAAAAATAAAACAGTTTTAAACTCTAAATTTATAGTTTCAGGAGTGAAACCATATATTTATATTAAGGAAAATAGGTAGCAGGTATAATTTATTTTAGATCCTTTTAAATAATAGGTAATACACTTTTAGGAATGTTGGTTGGGTTGTATTTTGAAGGCTTAAAAGAAGCTCTGAAGTTAATTATTTTATAAATAAAAATAAAGAGTGTTAGTAGCGCAACACTCATTTCTATAAATTTATTTCTATCAAAGAAAAACATAATAATTACAACAATTAAAAGACTCATAAGTATTAAAAGTGACAACATAGCAGTATATTTTAAGATATTAATACCTCTATTAAACTGAATATTTTCATGCTCTAAATTTTTATGTAATTCGTAAATAAATGAGATGTAATTTTTAGTTTGATTGCTAAAATTAGCAAATTCTTTATAGGAATAATTTCGAATAATTATTTTTTTATTGGTAACTGTTTTTATAGTGCATTGGTGCATTTTTTTAACAACTCTAGAAGGAATATTTAACAATGAAATGGATGTTATTTCATTAAAGCTAATGGTATCAATAAGCATATTGTTTTCATTGTAGATTTTCAATGTGTCATTAATTTTATAGGTCTCACTAGTTGTAAAGGCAGATTTTCTATAACTGTATATCATAGTTGTTTTCAAAAATTAAAGGCTGTTCAAACATATAAAGTATTGGAACAACCTTTTATAAAAACCAATGCGAGTTTTACTTATTTAACTTGTAGGCGCTAATAGTATTTCCTTTAGATTTGAAGTATAAAATCCCTTCAATATCATCTACTTCATACACTGGTTTTTTTTCGTTTAAAACAATTTCATTTACTTTTTGTCCAGAATCTTTGTCAATTTTTGCCAAACCAACTCCATTAGCTAATTTTGTTAATATAAATGATGAATTTTTAGTTGCTTTGGTTGCTTTAAAGCGTCTTCCTAATTCTTTAAATGAAGCACTAGCTATATTCCCAAAACCTTCTTGATAATTTTCCATTCTTTTAGTTTCTGAATGGTATGCTCCTAAAGATCCTTTATTATACCCTGCTTGATAAGCTGAAGCACTAGCAAGTGCAAATGAACTTACAGCAAGTGCACCCATAAATATTTTTCCAACCGTACTTATACCAGGGGCTTTGTAATAGGTATGCCATTTTTCAGTCCCTTGAAAATTAAGCATGGTTAAATTTTGATCAGAAGTTAATAAAATACCTCCTTGACGAACACTGATGCTTGAAGGGTCTTCTTTACCTTCAAATTTAATATTTTTAGCAAGTAAACTATATTCTCCGTTATTTCCATCTATTTCATAGACCCCATCTTTACAAGACACTAAAAAGCGATCTCTATTTTTATCGTATGTTGAGGTAACAGCTTTTGAGTTTTTATATTTTACGGCTTTTCCAAAAACTGATTTCCCAGTTTTCATATCAATAATATCTGTATCAGTTTGAGAAATATAAAGGACCCCTTTAGTTACACGAGCCATAATTTGTATCCCTGCTCCGGTTTTTAGAGGTTTTTTCCAAAGAGGAGTTCCATTAAAGTCAACTTTATTAATTCCGCCGGTTGCAACACCAAACAAAATTCCATCTTCTTCAATATAAAAATGACTTATTAGTCCTTTTGTTTTAGGTGACTTTATCCATAAATCTTCTCCTGAATTTAAATCTAATAAATAGACTTTAGAAGTGCCTGATCCTTTCATTTTATTTGCAATTTTACCGGCTAATCCTTTTTTACCAGAGTTTACAATATTAGTAACTATTGCTAATCCATGTGCTGTAAAATTTATACGTGAAATAACCCCTTTAAGTTTATTTTCTTTTGCCCACATAGATTTTCCGTTGTTAGCACTTACTTTGTAAACTACGGTATTTGTCCCTTTTGTTCTAAAGCCATAAATTTCTTTTGTGTCTTCATTACTAATAATTCGAGTAGCATTTTTTACATCAGCTTTCCATTTAATAGCTCCTGAACTAATAGAATAACAAGTGATATTTTTTACACCTGGAATAATAATATTATCTCCCATAATATCTGGTTTTCCTGTCATAGGGTTTCCAGATTTTCGTTCAAAAATTCGAATTAAATTCCCGGTAAGCATATCGTATAATCCTACACCAGCCTTGTATTGACCTAAGCCTTCTTCTTTATGCATTCCGTTCACTACCAATTTCATTTCGGGTGAAATAAAATGACGACTTGTTACACCACCTTGCCATTTTTCCTTTTTTGAGTCAAAAACTATTTTTCCTTTTATAATATCTATGATAGAAATATGACCTTGATTCATAAATCCTTTGGGAACTACAATTAAGTATGGAGTATTTGGTATAAATTCTAGATTTTCTTCTTTAATTTTTTTTAAATTTTTAAATTTGAATAAAAAATCGTTTGTATTGGGCTTTATACCTACAAGAGCTTCTCCTGTAGAAGCTAGTAAGGTTCCTGTTTCAGTTAAAAGCATCCATTTTACTTGTCCATCAAATGTATAGTTGTAATCTGCATTTTGAGCTGTAACAGAGATTGTACAGATGAACAGTAAAACAAAAATTGAATTTTTTAGAGTGTTAATTTTTTTCATTGCGAAATAGCATTTAGTTTGTATAAAGTCAAAAGTCGAATAAAATGAAAAGCAAATCAATACGGCATTTGACGTATTTAGAACTTAGCTTTCCAAAGTTTTTCATAAACAGGATATTTAGCTTCCATATCTGAGAGTTCGTTTAAAGCATTTATAAATTCATTATTGAAAGCATCCATTTTAATCATCTGATAAATCACATTTTCTACTCCACCCTTGTACTTTCTGCTATCATCCAATGGTTTTGAAAGAGTATGAGCATCCATAGAAAAATATTTCGCAGAGGTTTTATAACTCACATCTGGAGCAAAAGCCACAATACTTACTTTAGGGTCTAAACCTTCCGTTTCAAAATTAAAGTTTAAGTCTATAGTAATTGCAAGTACTGCATCAACATCAAGTTCTTTTACTAATCTCTGACTAACAAAATCACTTCCAAATGTGATGCTTAAATCGCTCCAAAAATCTACTGATGAAGTACTTAAAATTCTTTGTGTATTTCCAGCACCAACCTCAACAAACGTTTTAATAGCACCTCCTTTTATGGGTTTAATATGTTTGTAAGCCTCAGAATTTACAATTTTAGTTAAGGGTAAAATATCCCAGTTCATTTCATTTTTCAACTTAGTTGAAATTTCTAAATACATTTTATCTACCAACTTTTGCCAGGTATTATCAGAGAGTTCTGGAAACCACTTTTTAGTAGTCGTTGTGGTTACCCAATCCCCATTCACCGATGTTTCTGTCTTTTCATTTATTAAATTACCTCTTAAAACAAAGGAAGCAAAGGCTACTTTTTTTATTAATTTTACGGGAGGCGAAGTAAACGGTTGTCCTTTATCTACAGAAAAATTATAGTTTCCTGTGGTTTTTAGGTCAATATTGATTACTGTATTTTTAGACTCATCAAAACCTGCAGTCATTATACTACCTTTGGAAATATCTCCTTCCAGTTTTATAGGAATCCAATCCATATAGGCACTTATTGTACGAATGGCGCCTGCATCGGTATTTTCTATTACTTTTTCTGATACCCTGTTTATGATGAGTGTATTATTTTTTGAAAAGGGAGATGGAGAACCTTCAAAATTTTTAAATGCTTCTTTAGGAATGTAGATGGTATTTTTTGGTTTGGTAACTATTAAATCATAAATAACAGGAGTTCCAACTAATTTGCAAATTAATTGAACATGAAGATTTGATTTTGGTGCTGCATCTCCGTTTTGTAATTCAATTACAATATCCTTTGATCCATCAATTATAATTTCTTCTCCCTTGGCTTTTCCATCCACACTAAGAATTTCTAATGCAGCAGCAGGTTTTACAACTACGTTTACCGCATTGCCGTTGCTGCTAGTAATTTTCACCATTTTATCACCCCTTTTTTCAGGTTTAAAACCATAAAAAAAAGTACCTATTCCAGCAGATTTTACATTTTTTTCATCAACTAAAAATTGACCATCGGTTGAACTTAAACCAATACCGCTTTTATTGGTAAATCCTGCAAAAATAGCATCACCACAAGTTTCCCATCCTGGAGTGGAAGTTGGATATTTCATAATATTTTGAGGGTGAAGATGTGCCTGATAAAAAATTGAAATTGCCACTTTTCCTAAATCAGAATTATTATCGTCGGTTACAGCTGCTCCCATTGTTTTTTGTAACGCTCTCATAGGGTTGAGCTTTTCTCCCAAACTCATTTTATGAACATAGCCACATTTCCACATTGCTAATTTCTTTTTATTCATTTTCGCTCTTATTTTTTCTTTAAAAGATTGAGAGAAAGCTTGGGGAGTAAAAAATAGATTAAGAAAAATTAATAAAAAGATACTTTTAAATAAAATTGATATTTTCTTTTTCATTACAGTAAAAATTTTAAAATAAAATTTAGCATTTAATTTTTCGTTAAACTTAGATGAATACCATTTATAGAGGAATTTAAAGGAGGTACTTTGTAATGTTTACGGAAGTATAAAAACAAGAATTAATAGGCGAGAATTCGCCTTATTTTTCAAGATACTTCTAAATTAGAATTATTGAAGTACTGCCTTAAATTTCCCTTCAGTTATAGTTATTTTGGTCATGTCATTAGCATTATAACCTTCAAATGAAAAGGTGCCTTCAACGGTTGTTCCGTCTTCAGAGGTAACATTAATAGAGCCAGGGGTTATGCCAGTTACCGAGGTAACACCTGAAGAACTCCAGGAAGCTACAGGGCTAATAGTAATGTACATGATTTGATTTGTACTTGTTAGTGCGTCTCCAGTTTTATAAGTGCCTACACCGTTATAACCAAAAATTTGAAAACTAATGGTATTTCCAGAATTATCTCCGCCTTGTACTACTAATAATCCGTTTGTAATTGTTGCTCCAATTATTGTTGCAGGATCTGTAGAAGCTGTGAAATTTGCTCCATCAATTTTTGCAGTTAAAAATTCATCACCGTTACTTGAAGAATCGTCATTATCATCATTATCGCAGCTTAAAAATAATGTTGTACAAAAAAGAATAATAAACAATGTTTTAATTTTTAATGTTTTCATAGTATAAGATATTTGTGATTATTAATAATTCAAAAGTCTTATAAATTAAAAATCAAATCAATACGTCATTTGTCGTATTTTAGATTAAAAAGAAATATTGAAGTTGCTTTTTATAGTAGCAATCTTCTGTTGTAAATTAGCTAAAAAAAGTTTGTGTTGTTCTGAACTTGGATTGAAAGATTTGTGAGCCAAACCTTTTCTAATGGTATCAACTTCTTTCTGGATTTTAATTGTTTTATCATCAATCCAAACATGTTGAAACTGCTCCCAAATATAATTAATGGCTGTTTCATTTGGGTGAATCATATCACTATTATAGAAGCGATAATCTCGTAAATCATCTAACATAATTTCAGACGAAGGGAAATAGTATAGCAGATTTCTTTTATCAGTAATTTGATGAATTGCAGTTAATAAATGTGCCTTACTTTGTGAATTTTCAATAAAACCATCTTTTAAATGACGAACAGGGCTTACTGTAAAAATAATGTTTACTGTTGGGTTTATAGCTTTAACAAGAGTGTAGATATTTTCTAAAGAAGCTGTAATCTCATCTACAGAAAGCAATTCTTTTAAAAACTTTTTTTGAGGTACTTTATGGCAGTTCCCAACAATTGTATCTGTTTCAATAAATCGATATACCCAAGAAGTTCCTAAAGTAATTATTAGGTGTGTAGCTACTGCTATTTGTTGATTTGTTGATTTTATATTTGTATTTAAATTTTGAAGTAATACTATTTTGCTTGCAGCACTTAAATCTGAGTGCGCATCAAAACAATGCCAACGCTCGTTTAATTGAAAAATATCTTCTTCAACATATGTTTCTTTATTGATAGCTTTTGTAATTAGATTTTCAATAGCTATTGGGTTGAATAAAATTCCAAACGGATTGCTAACAGCATTAAACTTAAAGTAGTCTACTTTTTTATAAATATTTTCTGAAAAGCAAGAACCAATTAGTAACAATTTAGAAGTATAATCTATTTGATTACGTTCTGATTGCAATTGTATGTTTGTTCTAAAATTCATTTAATTTGAATTGTGTAACTAGCGTTATGTTGAACTTGACTCAATATCATTTAATAAGACCCTGAATCAAGTTCAGGGTGACGGATTTACAAATAGTTAATTTTTTAAATAATATATTTTTTACTTTCAGATAATGCTTCTTCAATTCCTTCAGGGTTTCTACCTCCTGCAGTTGCAAAAAATGGTTGTCCACCACCACCACCTTGAATTAATTTTCCAAGTTCACGAACTACTTTCCCTGCATTTAATTGTTTTTCTTCCACTAAATTTTTAGCAATATAACAAGTTAAAAAAGCTTTTCCATCAGATTCTGAACCAACTAATAAAAATAAATTTTCTAGCTGACCACCTAATTCATAAGCCAAATCTTTAATACTATTTTGATCTAAATCTAGTTTTTTAGCTAAAAAGTTAATTCCATTAATTGTTTCAACTTCATGTATTAAATCACCTTTTAAATTTTTAGCTTTATCTTTTAGTAACTTCTCTAGTTGTTTTTTAAGTGAAGTGTTTTCTGCTTGTAAAGCTACAATTGCTTTTTGTGGATTTTTAGGATTTTTTAATAACTCTTTTATTTCTGAATATACTCTGTTATTTTCAAAATAATAATCCTTAGTTGCATCGTTTGTAATAGCTTCAATACGTCTAATTCCCGCAGCAATTGCACTTTCCGATGTTATTTTAAAGTGCCAAATATCACTGGTATTTTGCACGTGAATACCACCACAAAGCTCCACTGAACTTCCAAACTGAATGGCACGAACAGTATCTCCATATTTTTCACCAAATAAAGCCATTGCACCTTTATCTATAGCAGTTTCCATAGGGATATTCCTAAACTCTTCTAAAGGAATTTTACTATCAATGCGTGCATTTACAAAGTCTTGTACTTCGCGTAATTCATCAGTAGTTAATTTAGTAAAATGAGAAAAATCAAAACGTAAGTTTTTAGAATGAACAGCTGATCCTTTTTGCTCAACGTGAGTCCCTAAAATTTCACGTAAAGCTTGGTGTAAAAGGTGTGTTGCTGTATGATTACAAGCAGTTCTATGTTGTTGTTTTGAATCAACAACAACTCTAAATAGTTGAGTTGGATCTTTTGGTAAACTTTTTGCAAAGTGGATAATTAAATTGTTTTCTTTTTTGGTGTCAACAATATAAATTACATTTCCGTTGCTAACCTCAAGATACCCTTTATCTCCAGCTTGACCACCACCTTCAGGGTAAAAAGGCGTCATATTAAAAACAAGCTGGTATAGTTCACCATCTTTTTTAGATGAAATTTTTCTGTAACGTGTTATTTTAACTTTTGCCTCAAGAGTATCATAACCAATAAATTCTTCTTCATCGTCTTCATATAAAACTACCCAATCATCAGTTTCTACGGTTGCAGCAACTCTTGATCTATTTTTTTGTTTATCTAATTCAATGGTAAACTCTGTTTCATTTAAAGTCATTCCTTTTTCAGAAAGAATTAGAGCTGTTAAATCTATAGGAAACCCGTAAGTATCGTATAGTTCAAAGGCTTTTTTACCTGAAACTTCTTTTCCAACGGTGTTTTTTATAATACCATCTAATAAAACCAATCCTTGATCTAAAGCGCGTAAAAATGAATTTTCTTCTTCCTTAATAACATTGGTAATTAGTTGTTTTTGGGCTTTTAATTCAGGGAAATACTCGCCCATTTGTTTCGTTAAAGTATTCACCAATTTATAAATAAATGGTTCTTTTACGTTTAAAAAAGTAAATCCATAACGAATGGCTCTTCTTAAAATTCGTCTAATTACATAACCAGCACCTGTATTTGAAGGTAATTGTCCATCAGCAATTGCAAATGAAACTGCCCGAACGTGATCTGATATTACACGAATGGCAATATCAATTTCTTCATTGTTACCATAATCGTTGTTTGTAATAGCTTCAACCTCTCTAATTAGCGGTGTGAAAACATCTGTATCATAGTTAGATTGTACATTTTGTAAAACCATACACAAACGCTCAAACCCCATTCCGGTATCAACGTGTTGGGCAGGTAATTTTTCTAAAGAACCATTGGCTTTACGGTTAAATTCCATAAATACTAAGTTCCAAATTTCTACCACTTGAGGATGGTCCATATTCACCAAACTTTTACCAGAAATTTTTGCTTTTTCTTCAGCCGAACGAATGTCTACATGAATTTCAGAACAAGGTCCACAAGGTCCTTGAGCCCCCATTTCCCAAAAGTTATCTTTTTTATTTCCGTTAATAATTCGGTCTTCACTAATGTATTTTTTCCAATAGTTATAGGCTTCTTGGTCAAATGCCAATCCGTCTTTTTTATCACCTTCAAAAACGGTAACATATAAGCAATCTTTATCAACTTTTAACACGTCTACCAAAAATTCCCAAGACCAAGCAATGGCATCTTCTTTAAAATAGTCACCAAAGCTCCAATTTCCAAGCATTTCAAACATGGTATGGTGGTAAGTGTCTTTACCAACTTCTTCTAAATCGTTATGTTTTCCTGATACACGTAGGCATTTTTGTGAATCTGCTACACGTTTGTCTACAGCGCTTTTCTGACCTAAAAAATATTCCTTAAAAGGAACCATTCCCGCATTGGTAAACATTAATGTTGGGTCGTTTTTTAATACCATAGGGAATGACGGTACAATAGCGTGTTTTTTGGAAGCAAAAAAGTCTAAAAAATGTTGACGGATTTGTTGTGATCTCATTTGTTAATTATATGCTAAATAATGGTTGTTCTACAACTTTTGTAAAACATTTCGTAATTTTGTTGTTTATGCACCACAATATTAGCGAATAATATGGCGTTTAAGGTGCAAAAATAACATAATTTATATTTATGGCGAAAGTAAAATATTATTACGATTCTGACACTTTATCATATAAAAAAATAACGACTAAAAAGAGAGATACTTTTAAAAGATTTTTACTCTTAGTTATGGCTTCATTTATTTTTATGATTTTAGGGTTTGTTGTTTTTACACCAGTTTTTGAATCTCCTAAAGAAAAGGAGCTTAAAAGAGAGTTAGAATTTGTAAAATTAAATGAAGAGTTACACAATAAAAAAATAGATCAATTAGCTCAAATATTAAATGAAATTCAAGATAGAGACAACAATATTTACAGGTTGTATTTTGAAGTAAATCCAATCCCTGAAGAACAACGAAAAGCAGGTTTTGGAGGTGTAAATAGGTATAAAGCACTAGAAGGGTTTGATAATTCTGAGATGGTTATTGATGTTACAAAAAACATGGATATTTTATCCAAGCAATTATATGTTCAGTCTAAATCATTAGATGAAATTGTAAGATTAGCTGATAATAAAGAAAAATTATTAGCTGCAATACCCGCAATTCAGCCAGTAAAAAAGGAAGATTTAACACGTATGGCTTCTGGTTATGGTTGGCGTTCAGACCCATTTACAAAAGCAAGAAAAAAACATTGGGGGATGGATTTTACAGCACCTAGAGGTACACCTATTTACGCAACAGGAGATGGTGTTATTGCTAGAGCAGACCAGCGTTCATCTGGTTATGGAAAGCACATTAGAATAGACCATGGGTTTGGTTATATTTCGCTCTATGCGCATATGAGTAAATACAATGTAAGAAGAGGGCAAAAAGTGAAACGAGGTGACTTAATTGGTTTTGTAGGAAATACAGGGCGTTCTCAAGCACCGCATTTGCATTATGAAATTATTAAGAATGGCACTAAAATAAATCCTATTAATTTTTACTACGGAAATTTATCTCCTGAAGAGTTTGAAGCAATGCAAAAAGCAGCTCAAATAGAAGGACAATCACTTGACTAATGTATATAGATTTACCTGAGAAAAGATATTATAAAATAGGAGAAGTTGCCAAAGCATTTGGTTTAAACACTTCACATATACGATTTTGGGAAAAAGAATTTGATATTTTAAAACCAAAGAAGAACAAAAAAGGCAATCGTTTATTTACGCAAGAAGACCTTAAAAACTTAAAACTTATTTATCATTTAGTAAAGGAAAAAGGCTTTACATTAGAAGGCGCTAAAAGCAAAATGAAGGAGCAGCCTAAAGTGATGAATAATAATCAAGAAATTATTACACGATTAGAGACAATTAAACAAGAGTTGATTAAAATTAAAAGTCAAATAGATTGATAATTTCAATCTCATTTTGTAACAAAATTGTAAATGAAACAACTAATAAATAGGATTATAAATAATTTAAAACAATACAAATGAAAAAGTGGTTAATACCTTTAATAATTGTAGCTATAGTAGTAATTGCTGGTTATAGCATGGTAAAAGGATTTTACAACACAGCAGTGAATTTAGAAGAAAATGCAAAAACATCTTGGTCAAATGTTGAGAGTGCTTACCAGCGTAGAGCAGATTTAATTCCAAATTTGGTTGCTACAGTAAAAGGATATGCTGAACATGAAAAAGAAACTTTAGAAGCAGTAATTAAAGCAAGAGCTGCAGCAACTCAAACAACTATTGATCCAGCAAATTTAACTCCAGATAAAATGGCTGCTTTTCAAAAAGCACAGCAAGGGTTAAGTGGTGCTTTATCAAGATTATTAGTTACGGTTGAGAAATACCCTGAGTTAAAAGCCAATCAGAACTTTTTAGAATTACAAAGCCAATTAGAAGGAACTGAAAACCGTATTAATGTTGAAAGAAATAGATTTAATGCTGAAGTGAATTTATTTAGTAAACACATTAAGAAATTTCCAAATAATATTTTAAATAACATTATAGGTAATTTTGAAGAAATGTCTCGATTTGAAGCTGCAAAGGGAAGTGAAATAGCCCCAACAGTTAAATTTTAAAAACTGTTATGTCTAAAATTGAAGATTTTTTAACAGCACCTCAAGAACAGCAAATAATTGAAGCTATTAAAACTGCTGAGAAAAACACATCAGGAGAAATAAGGGTTCATATTGAAAAAAGCACAAAGAAACCTCCAATGGAAAGAGCTTTAGAGGTTTTTTATTTCTTAAAAATGGATACTACAAAATTAAGAAATGGGGTGTTACTATATATTGCTGTTGAAAGTAAAACCTTGGCAATTTTAGGAGATGAAGGTATAAATAAAAGTGTGCCGGAGAATTTTTGGGAATCGGAAAAAGAATTAATACTTTCTTATTTTTCAAAAGGAGAATTTACAGAAGGAATTGAATTAGCCATACTTGAAGTTGGTAAAAAGTTAAAAGAATTTTTCCCTTATCAATCTAATGATACAAACGAATTATCAAATGAAATTTCAAAAGGATAATACAAAATTTACAACTGTATTATTGCTGTTATTATTAATGGTTACAGGTATGTTTTCACAAAACATACCAAGTAAACCAAGTTTTATTCCGGCATTAATTGATAGTACAAACACCTTAAGTGTTGCAGAAAAATCTGCTTTAGAAACGAAGTTAATTCGCTATAGTGATTCTACTTCTACAGAATTATTTTTAATAATTATACCATCTACATTTGGTGAGAACATTAATTTTTATGCTACAGAGTTAGGACACAAATGGGAGATTGGTCAAAAAGGAAAAGATAATGGAGTTGTTATTTTATTGGCTAAAGATGATCGAAAAATTGCAATTCAAACAGGTTACGGTGTAGAGCATTTGTTAACCGATGCATTATCAAGAAGAATTATTGAAAATGTAATAATTCCAGAATTCAAAAAAGGGGATTATTATGCTGGTTTGGATAAAGGAGTAGATGTAATTGTTGATATTTTGAGAGGTGAATATAAAAATAATACACCCCAAAAGTCAGAGAAAAGACTTCCTAATATTGTACTTATCATCATTATTTTTATTTTCATTTTACTTGTTTTTTCGAAGAAAAATAGCGGAGGTGGTAGTAATAGAGGAAATAGAAGCAATACAGCTGCTAATATTTTAACCGCAATTTTATTGAGCGGAGCTGGTAGAGGATCTAGCGGTGGTTTTGGAGGTAGCTCTAGTGGTGGTTTTGGAGGTTTAGGTGGCGGAGGTGGCTTCGGAGGTGGCGGAGCAAGCGGAGGTTGGTAAGTTTTGTAATAAAAAAACGTACATACTTAATGTGTGAAAGGAAAAAATTAGAGAAAAGTTTATTTTTTTCTAAAATAAATTACAATTGGCACCCCATTAAAATTGAATAATTCACGTAGTTTATTTTCAACAAATCGCTTATAAGGCTCTCTAACATATTGAGGTAAATTACAAAAAAATACAAACTGAGGTGTTGCTGTTGGCAGTTGCATACAATACTTTATTTTCACAAATTTACCTTTGTATGCAGGTGGAGAATGGTGTTTTAAAAGATCTAGCATTGTTTCGTTCAATTTACTAGTAGGAATTCTATTTTTCCTTTTTTCAAAAACTTCAACTGCAGTTTCAATGGCTTTAAAAATACGTTGTTTAGTTAAGGCACTTATAAATAAAATTGGAACATCAGTAAAAGGAGCAATTTCTTGTCTAATTTTAGCTTCGAAATCGCGCATTGTATTGGTTTCTTTTTCAATTAAATCCCATTTATTAACTAAAATAACAACCCCTTTTTTATTTTTTTCTGCTAACCAAAATATATTTTCATCTTGTCCTTCAAAACCTCTAGTTGCGTCAATTACAACAATAGCTACATCACAATATTCAATAGCTCTAACAGCTCTCATTACTGTATAAAATTCTAAGTCTTCTTTTACTTTAGATTTTTTTCTAATTCCAGCTGTATCTACTAGGTTAAAATCAAACCCAAATCGGTTGTATTTAGTATCAATAGAATCACGTGTAGTACCAGCAATATCGGTAACAACAAACCTTTCTTCTCCAATTAAAGCATTAATAAAAGATGATTTCCCCGCATTTGGACGACCAACTATAGCAAAACGAGGAAGAACACTTTCTTTTTCAATTTCCTCTTCTAATTCTTCTGCTAAAGCATCTAACAACTCACCTGTTCCACTACCATTAATTGATGAAATAGTGTAATATTCACCTAAACCTAAATTATAAAACTCAACAGCATCTGCGTCACGCATAGAGTTGTCAACTTTGTTAACCGCTGTAAAAATGGGCTTTTTAACTTTGCGTAATATATTAGCAACTTCAGTATCCATTGGTGTTATGCCACTTTCAACATCAACAACAAATATGATGATGTCTGCTTCATCAATAGCTAGTTGCACTTGTTTTCTAATTTCTTTTTCAAAAATATCATCTGAACCTATAGCATAACCACCAGTATCAATTATAGAAAACTCTTTTCCGTTCCAATCACTTTTTCCATAATTTCTGTCACGCGTAACACCACTTACAGAATCAACAATAGCTTCTCTTCGTTGAATTAAACGATTAAACAATGTAGATTTTCCAACATTAGGCCTTCCTACTATAGCTACAATATTACTCATTGGATGTTTTTTAATTTTTTGCAAAAATAGGTAATTTTAATTTGAAAATTAAAGTATTAGCCCCTCTAAAATAGTTATTTAATAAAAAATGGTATATTTCGATGCTAAAAAAATTAATTAATGAGTGAACAGAAGAACAATGATGTTTTTTTACGTCCTAGGTTTAAAATGGACTTTGATGTGAGTAAACAAAAACTAATGGAAAAATTTAAAGACAATTTAGCCAATGGTAATTGTAAATATTGTAGTGAAATTGTTGATGGGCACATTGTAATTGATGTTCCTTTTGAAGAAAATCATTTTTGGTCACCTCAATTAAATATAGAAATTGAAAGTGCACCTAACAAAAAAACCACTGTTAGAGGTTTGTTTGGACCTAAACCACAAGTTTGGACATTGTTTATGTTTATCCATTTTGCGGCTGCAGTTGCGTTTATCGCGTTTTCTGTAATGGCTTATGTACAGTGGACTTTAAAAAGTAGTTATTCTTTTGCTCTTAGTATGGTGATTTTTTTACCAATTTTATGGCTTGTATTATATTTTTTAGGTCAAATAGGTAAAAATACGGGACGAAAACAAATGATTGAGCTTCATGAATTTATGATGAGAACATTAGAAAAACCCTAAAAATAAAAGCGACTACGGAGGCTTAAACAAGTTGTGTTTAAGTTAAAAAGTATTAATCGTTATATCCGAATCTTCTTAATTGACGCTTGTCGTTTCTCCAGTTCTTATTTACTTTTACGTACAATTCTAAATGGATTTTTTTATCGAAGAATTTTTGTAAATCTTTTCGGGCTTCGACACCAACACGCTTTAAAGCAGCTCCTTTATGCCCAATAATAATTCCTTTTTGAGTTTCGCGTTCTACCATTATTACCGAACGAATTTTAATTATTTTTTCACTTTCAAAAAATTCTTCAGTTTCAATTTCAACAGCATATGGAATTTCTTTTTTGTAGTGCATTAATATTTTTTCGCGAATGGCCTCATTCACAAAAAAACGTTCAGGCTTATCTGTTAACTGATCTTTTGGGTAAAATGCTGGTGATTCAGGAAGTATTTCTAGTATTCTATTAAAGACACCTTCTACATTAAAATTTTCTAAAGCTGAAATTAATGTTACCTCAGCATTAGGTACTTTTTCTTTCCAATACAATAATTTTTCTTCAACTTCTTCTTGAGTAGATTTATCAATTTTATTAATAAGTAAAAGAACAGGTATTTTTGAATTCTGAATCTTATTAAAGAATTTTTCATCTTTGAGTTCTTTCTCTCCAATTTCGACCATATATATGAGCACATCGGCATCTTCAAAAGCTGATTTTACAAAATCCATCATAGAAGCTTGCAATTCGTAAGCTGGTTTTATAATTCCTGGTGTATCAGAAAACAAAATTTGAAAATCATCTCCATTTACAATCCCTAAAATTCTATGACGAGTTGTTTGTGCTTTTGAGGTAATAATTGATAAGCGTTCCCCTACAAATGCATTCATTAATGTAGATTTTCCAACGTTTGGATTTCCAATAATATTTACAAAACCTGCTTTATGCTTCATTTTCAATGTTTAAGGCGGCAAAGGTACTCTTTAATATTTTTAATATTAAAAAACTTGTTGGTTTTTTGAAAAAACGTTGTATCTTTGCCATCCAAATCGCGGGGTAGAGCAGTAGGTAGCTCGTCGGGCTCATAACCCGAAGGTCGCTGGTTCGAGTCCAGTCCCCGCTACTTAATTATCAAGCCTTTACAGAAATGTGAAGGCTTTTTTATTACACCTAGTACAGAATAAGTACAGAATAATATGTTTTTCAAAACGTCATAAATTTTGTTGCTAATTTCATTAGTTTGAGATTAAAACCTATGATTTATCACTTTTACTTATCTATTTCACTATAATTTATTAAAAGCAGTCATATTAATACATTTGTACTATAATGTTAGCGCTATGTTACTTTGCTTTAGCTAAAAGTAAAGTTTTATATCAAAAAGTTACTTCTACAATGTTAATGAAACACTTATTAAGCGAACCGACGAAAGGAGGGAAGTGTATGTGTGTGGAATGGGGTAAGTGTTAAAAACTTTTCATTAACTACCATTTTCCGTAATACAATGCTAACTTATATTTATTACATTTAGACTTTCGTTTTTACTAATAATTTTTTATATATAATAACCTTAAAAAGGAACTATGGGGTTGATTTACTCAATAATTTTGTAGAAAATGAATAACAAACATGTATATCTCAATAACAAAAAAAATCAACAAAATGGTTTTAACCGTAAACGAGGATTTACTCCAAAAGCTATTGAAGAAAAGCCTGAAGAACCAACAATAAAAGAATTTCAAGTTGCTAATCTCCGAAATTATTACATCACCTTTACTCAAACATATGAGAGTAGATACAATAATAGAACCATTGAATTTCCTGCTTATATTGATTTAATTGAGATTCGGTTCTTTCCAATTTTTAACATAAATTTAAAGAATAAATTCTTTCAAAAATACGGACTATTACCAGTATCGTATAGTGATTTCAATCGTACAGTTGTTTTTGAGGTTATTGATAATGATTTATTTGATGCTTTTAAAGCAGATATTGAATTCATAATTAGTTTAGATGAGGATGTACCATATTCAGGTGAAGATCATAATCTAATCGCTACAATCTATAAGTTTCGTTTTATTGATAAAAGAGCTAAAACTAATGAAGATGAAGCCATTATTCTTTCTACCATTCAATCAGCATCAATTGAAATTGCAAATATTCAAAAAGAAAGATTAAAACAATATCTTAATGAGGCCGATTTGTCGTTTTCAACTAACAATAATGAAGACCTCTTTTATCTAAATCATGCGAGCAATGAAATTGTAAATAACATCGAACAAAATTTTGATATAATACAGAGTATTACTAGCTCAAGAGCACTCAATGTTAGACCAGGAATGCTAGGAACACTTCGAATGGAATATGGTTTTGAAGTAACTGTACCAGAAAACCTTTCTACTGTCGGAATTATTGATACTGGTATAAATACAATAGCTCCTTTTAATAATTTAATAGTTGACGGTGGAATCAATATAACTGGAGAAACAGACGCTGATCATTCAGGTCATGGTACCTTGGTTGCGGGTTTAGCTATCTTTGGACAAGAATTACCTTCTTCAGTACAAGATTCTTACGAAGCTAAGTGTAAAGTTTTACCTATTAAAGTGCTTCATAACAATAATGGTGGAATTAATTTCCCTTTGTTACTGCAAGCAATAAGAACTGCAAATCAAGATAAAGGTGTTCGTATTTTTAATATGTCATTGGTCTTTTATCCTAAACAATATAATGAGGCTTTTTCAGAGTTTGCATATGAACTCGATCATCTTTCACATGAACTAGGTGTTTTGATTTTTATTTCAGTAGGTAATTTTGATTCTATTTCATTAAGGGAGCTATTGACAACCGATTTTCATAATGACCATTCTTATCCAGAATTCTATTATAATTTAAATTCTACTTCACCCATTCATAATTGTGAAAATACAAACATTAGCACTCCTTCAGAATCACTAAATAACTTATCCATTGGTGCACTTGCGGGTAATATAGAAGACGACGACAATTCAGACATTACACCTGCAAATATTTATCCTGCATATTATACACGTAAGTTTCATTTTGATTATGAGCAAAAGATAAATACAACAGATTTTAATCAAAATCAAAAGAACAAACATTTAAACAAGCCTGATTTAGTCTTTGATGGAGGTGATCTCTTAAATGGGCAATCTGGTATTGAAGTTATAGCGAGTCCTGCGGATAATTATTTTAGAAGAGCAGCTGGTACGAGTCTTTCCACTCCTTTAATTACTTCAATTGCAGCAGAAATAGAAGGAATGTATCCTGATTTAAATGTTCAATCAATAAAAGCCTTGTTAATTAATAGTGCTAATTATTACAAACCTAAAGAATTACCGCATTTTCAAAATAAAGATGAGTTATTGAGAAAGCTAATAGGATTTGGTGTTCCAGATAGAAATCTTGCATTACTTTCTGATAATAAATCAATCACGATGGTGGTTGAGGATGAAATTAAACCACTAGAGATTGTTTCTATTCCGATTTTCTTGCCAGATTATCTAAAAACAAGTGGTAACAAACTAATTTTTGAAATATCAATTGCTTATAGTTCATACCCAGATAAAGGAAGCCATTTGAGCTATTTACCATTGCACATGTCTTTTAATTTGATGAAAAATCTCGCGATAGATGATATTGCAAATAAGGAATCACCAGAAATAGTAGCAAAGAAAGGATTTTCTTGGAGTGAAGATCATTTTGGTTTAGAGAACAGATTATTATCTAATGCTCAAAGTAAGGAATACAGACTTCAACCCAACGATATTGTTTCTTTAAATGGACAAATGGCTGTGGCAGTACGTTGTTTATCCAAAGATAATATTGATGAAAATTTGAAACATTATCTAGAAAACAATCAACATGCATTTTCCTTAGTTGTACGCATTACAGAAGAACTAAAAAATGTTACAGAGAATAATCTTTATAATGAAATGCTTGCAATCAATAATTTAACCGTAATAAGTGAAGCAGAAATAGATGCTGATTTAGATTTGGAGGTGTAAAATTGATTACTTTTTTAATGCTTTTTTTTCAAGCTGAATTAATTCAGACCAAACAGAAACATCAATTTTATGCACCAATTTTTTATCATCTAATTGCTTGAATAATGTGCGCTTAATTGCATTAATTAAAGTTTTCTGAATACTATAATAACTTAAGCTTTCGCATTGTCTAATAATCTTGTTTAAAGCAGTTTTCGAAGGGGTTTTAAAATTCCCTTTCTTAAGAGTTAATTGTATTAGTTCTTCAATTTGTGATCTATTAGGTAATGAAAATTCCAGATTCACATCAAATCGCCTAAGCAAAGCTTCATCAATCATATTTTCTTGATTGGTTGCAGCTATAACAATGGACGATTGAGGTAGATAATCAAAAAGTTGCAGAATAGTATTCACAACTCGTTTCATCTCTCCGTGGTCTTGATTGTAATCTCTTATTTTACCTAAAGAATCAAATTCGTCAATAAAAATAATACTATCCTCTAAAGCGGCTTTTTTAAAAACCTTCGTAAGATTCTTGCTAGTTTCACCAAGTTTAGATGATACTATTGCTCCTAAATTAACAACATACATTGGTTTATTTAATTCGCCAGCAATAACATATGATGCTAAAGTCTTACCACAACCCGAAGGACCATGTAATAAAAGTTTATTAGAAACAGGTAGTTCAAATTTCTGTAAAAGTTCAATGGAATTGTTTTCTTTGAGAAAGTAAATTAGTTCATTCTTTAATTCAGGATCAATAACTAAGTTTTCTAATCTATAATCAGACTTTAGCTTGTCAATAAAAAGGTCATTGATTTCTCTTTCATTTTGCTGATTGAAATAATGATCAGAACCTACTTTTGTCAGGTTACCGCTGTTTCGATTTGATTCTTTTAACAAAGACTGTAATTGAAGGGCAAGATTGATTTTCTTACTATCTTTGTAGAATTCAATGAATTCATTCAAAGATTTTAGTAAGTTTTCACGATCGTTTTCTAAACCGTATCGTGCAATATTCTTTATGTAATCAATTTGTCCCACTAATCAATTTAAATATACGGTAAAATTAAAAGAAAAATATCAATATTCATGTCGAATTTAAGATTTTAATTCTAAACTCATTTTATACTTATCAAGATAAACTAAAAAAAACAGTTTATATGAGATAATTTTTAAGCCAAAGAATTTAATTCAATCATAAATTCTAATGTTTCCTAAAATATAGCAGTAAGCCGTAATTGTTTCCAAAGTTTTATCTGCAATTATTAAATTACGGCACATTCATAGAATATTAAATGGTGTATTGTTATCTTTGAATTTGAATTTAAAAAAAATTATAAAATATTGCTATGAACATATTTAAAAAAAAAACTTGGTGAATCTAAACCTAAGGAATTAAACTTTGAACCAATAGAATTATTTCAAACACTTTTTCATAAAGAAGGATATGCTTATCTAAGAGGAATACAAGAAGAAGTATTAAATTCGTGGCACGAAATTAGGGATCAGAGAGATGTTTTATGTAAAATGAATACAGGTTCTGGTAAAACATTAGTAAGTTTATTAATGTTATATTCTAAAATGGTTGAAGGTGTTGGGACTAGTTTGTATTTATGCCCAGATAAACAACTTTTAGAACAAGCTAAAATCCAAGCTCAACTTTATGGAATACCTGTTTGTGAAATTGAAGAAGGAAATATTTTCCCAAGTGATTTTATTAATTCGAAAAGTATTTTGCTCTGTACTTTTCAGAAGTTGTTTAATGCTCGATCAATTTTTGAAAGAAATAATATTGAAGTAGGATCTATTGTGCTAGATGATGCTCATGTTTGCTTAGATATAGCCAGAGCAGCTACTACTATTGAATTACCTTTTAATCATAAATTAAGTGAGCGATTACTTAAATTATTCAATGAAGATTTAAAATATCAAGCGCCGGGTACATTTCATAGATTAATCGATGGTGATCCATACGCTAAAATACTAAAAGTTCCATATTGGTCTTGGCTTTCAAGAAATCAAGAATTAATTAATTTAATTGGAGAGTTTAGTGAAGATGATGAACTTTTTTTTAAATGGGGACTAATCGCAGATGATTTACAGTCTTACGATTGTTTTGTTGGACCAAAAGGATTTGAGATAGCACCAACTTACGTGCCTTATCATAATGTAAGAGCCTTTAATGAGGCAAAACATAGATTCATACTTTCTGCAACTTTTGAAGACCAAATAGATTTAATTAAAGATTTAGGTATTAGTAAGGAAAGTATTAAAAAAGCACTAATTCCGAAGGATCGAAAAGATGTTGGACAAAGATTAATTTTAGCTCCCCAAAGGTTTGATTCTAAAATAACGGATGAACAAATTCTTGAAATGGTCAAAGGTTATTCCAATAATGGAATTAATGTTATGGTTATGGTTCCTTCCTGGGAAAGAGCGAACAAATGGGGTGATATTGGAGCTGTAATAATTAAAAATAAAAATATTAGCGAAACTATTGAAAATCTTAAAACTTCAAAAGGTGGATTTTATGTGCTCGTAAACAGGTACGATGGAATTGATTTGAGTGGCGATATGTGTAGGGTATTGGTTATTGATGGTTATCCCTCTTTTACTTCATATGAGCAATTATACAAAGAATTAAGACTTGAATCGGTTAAGGCTTCATTAAAAGCTCAAATAATTGAGCAAGGACTTGGAAGAGCTGTTAGGTCTGGTAGTGATTTTTGTACTGTTTATTTAATGGGAAAAGATTTATTACAATTTGTGGGAAATAAATCAAATTTAAAATATTTCACACCAGTAACTAGAAAACAATTAAAATTAGGCTTATCGCTTTTAGATGGTGAGTCAAAAGATAATTCTTTAAAAACAATTGGAGATACGGCCAATTTATGTTTAATACAAGATAATAATTGGAGAGAATATCATTCAGAAATCCTTTCAGAAGCTCTAGAAGATAAAGCGAATGATAGAATTATTAATAATTTAGAGCTAGCAAATATTGAATCAAATTCTATA
>Ga0190303_1000234_pt1 | contig 22724 bp, 26 predicted proteins | sample 48700701_MG_FD_161672 | JGI IMG/M metagenome (GOLD analysis project Ga0190303, IMG submission 161672) | Hydrothermal vent sediment bacterial communities from Southern Trench, Guaymas Basin, Mexico - 4870-07-0-1_MG | ecosystem: Environmental > Aquatic > Marine > Hydrothermal vents > Sediment ... | reverse complement strand
CCACTATCTTTGTTAAGTTGGTGTATTGCTGGTATGCAGTGGTGTTTACGGCTGGCTCTGGCACTACCGCTACCATGTTTATACTGAAATAGAGCAATACCATTATGCCTATGAATACCCCTACCATACCTAATATGCTTTTCATCTCCTACCTCCTAACAATTTTAAACTACCACTTAAAATTTCTTCAGGTTTGGCTATCGGTGCTATTCTGTAATACTTACCCCATTCTTTTTTGTATTCAGCTCTCCGTTTCTTAGCCTTCTTTGAAGGTGGTTTTGGATAAGGATGCTTCTTAGGTTTCTTTGTTGGTGGCTTTCTTCTTGTTGTAACTGTTGGATATTTTGGTATCTCTGGCTCTGGTATTTTAGGCTTGCTGATTTCTTTCGTTATGGTCTTCTCAATGGTGATTTCTGGTGGTGTCCATCTCTCAATAGGGACAGGTATTATCAGTTCTCGCTGTTTCTCCCGTTCTTCTTCCTTCTCCTTTTCTTTTTCTTTTATTACCTCAATTGGACCCAATCCTGGGGCTTCTGGTGTTAGTCCTGGAACAAATATCGGAACAAACCTTCGCCTTCTTCTTACTTTAGGAATAGAAGGCTGCCAGATACCTGCTGTTCTCGGTGTTAAAGAAATCACAAACCCTTTTTCATACTCCTTTCTTCTTTCCCTTTCTCTTTGCACTCCTTTCTGTCTCTGTCTACCTTTAACTTCTTTCTTTATCCCCAAAACCTCTGAACTGGCTTTCTCAATTCTTTTAGTCTGCTCTTCGGCTCTTTGTAATAAGACCTGCTTAGTTTTAGCTTTCTGCCTCGTCTTTTTAGTTTGTAGTATTACCTGTCCAGTAGAATATCTGGATTTTATACCTTCTCCTTTTAATAACTCCTCTTCTTCCTTTCTCCATTTCTCTCCATAACTTATTATTTTCTTTCTCGCTCCTTTTGTAGGTTTTGTTAAATCCATCTTAAAACCTAAGATGGTTACTTTTGGCTCTTCAATCGGTTTTGTTACTATTTCACCTCCAACTCTTGCCCAGAAATCAACTGTCCTCTTTTTAGCCTTTTTGAATACCCATCCTTTCCATTTAGGTATTCCCTCTCCTATTGGTATTTCCCACTGCTCGGTCATACCCACTATTTTCGGCTCTTCCCTAATGAACATACCCATTTTTGCCTCAATCTTTCTGATATATCGTTCCATAGCAGGTGGTAACTGTCTTAATGATAATTTTCCTGTTAATGGACTAAGAGGTGTCACACCTCCAACCTCCTTTGGTGGATAGATTATACCTCTCGTTCCCAGACTCGGCTTTCTCGGCTTCGCTAATCCTATAATCTTTATATGCTTAGGATATTTGCCTATTTGAAATGCCTTATAGCCTACTTCTGCTTTATAAAGTCTGCCTGGTATCAGTTCTGTATATGTCGGTATCTTTCTGGCTTCTATTCTTATACCTCTCGGAACAATTTCCTTTATATCTGGTGGTTCATAAACTTCTATTTCTGTTGGTCTCTTAGCCAATGAGACATCCTTACCTCGCTTCCATAAAGTTATTGCTCGTGTTGTTGTTTCAGGTAAAGCTTTATATTCAGGTGTAATTGGTGGCTTCTTTATCTCACCTAAAAAGACATCTCTACCCCATAAAGCCTCGCCTTTTTTTGTTTCAATTTTTGTAGCTCTCCCGATACCGATTTCTTTTGTAGTTATTGTTCGCCATCCACCTGCTCCTCTCCCCATCCAGGGTGTTTTAAATTGTATGGTCTCAACGCTTCTTAAATATCTCAAAGCAGGATAATCTTCACCTAAAACTAAAGCTCTTTGTGCAGCGCTAACCTCAGGTGTCTTTAATGTTTCTTTGAATATACCAATAACAGGGCGTCTGGTTTCGCCTATTCCCAACCCTTTATAACTTCTTATTGCGCCTTCAGGTGATATTTCTATGCCTTTGATATATGAAGGTGAGGTTTTTATACCTATATATGAACCTGCACCCATACCTATCAATGAACCTGTAAAGTAGCCAGGATAGGTTTTAGCTAATCCTATCATCTCTTTACCATAGCTTATAGCTTCCCCAGGGAATGCTCGTGGCTCTGCTATCGCTCCCGTTGCTACCCGTCCTACTGAGAATCGCCATATCGGAAGATACAATGCGCCAGCAGCTATACCCGCTGCGGTTTGTCTTAACAAATTCGGTTTTATTACATACTGCTCTCGTAATACATATTGGTTCTCACCTGTCTTTTTATAGTATTTATTAAGTCCTCGCTGGAATTCCTCAAATTGTGCCTCTGTGCCTGTAAACTCTTTTCCTTTGATATACGGCTTCCATTTTTGCTCCCATGATATTACTTCAGGTGATATTTTAGGTTTGCCCATAATAGTTGTCGTAACTGGTTCAATTACTTTCGTTTCATAAAACTGCTCTGGCTTTCTCATTGTCTCACTGACCATCTTAAAATGCGTTCTGGCTGGCACGAATACTGTCTCATATCCGCTCACTATGCTCTTTTCTGCTGGCTTTGGTTCTTTATGCTTTTTTCTTATCTCATGGATATACAATCCTGATAAGGAAGAAGGTTTGGAAGCTATCTCAGCATATCTCTTTATAGCAGGTTTAACCGCTGCCATTCTGGTTTTTACTGCGGTAGTGGCTGTGCTTACTGCACCTGTTACTCTCTGCCCTACTGATGTTAAAAACTCTCTTATCCCGTCCTTATCAGGATTAAACGGCTGACAGTCAATAATATTCGGGACATTATCCTTATCCTTATCACCAAATGGATATTTAAACCTCAAAATTTCGGCTTCCTTACTGTTGTCCCATTTCATTTTCATTTTTATTATTATTTCTATTCCTATTTAAATCTTTTTTCAATATCTGTTCTGACTCTTCCAATATATGTTCAAATGCTACTGCCTTTTTATGTTCGTAATCGCCTATCAATTCATCTGACGGCTTACCGAACCTCACGGTCTTTACTACTACCACGCCATTATCGGTCATTATTCTCGGATAGACATGCTTATATTCACCTGTCCACCTATCTATTTTTACATCAAACCATTTCACCACCGTCTGTTCATGCTTATAATCCACGCCTAACGTTTCTATATACGTATGTAACAACCGTCGTGCAGTAATATCAATCATACTCAAATCTGGCAGTGTCCATATAAGGATTATCTGTTTGAACCGAAACGCCTGAAATATACCTGATAATACCCTGTTACTGCGGCTCATAAAGTTTCTCGCACCGAATTGTAAACCCGCTTCGTCCATTACCACCACATCGCCAGGCTTCGCTGTCTTTATTAACTTAATCAATTCCAATGGCGAGAATGCCACATTATTAGCATTAAAATCAGGGTCGAGCAGTTCACCTATCTTTAATGCCGTATAGGATTTACCGCTGCCCGTATCGCCTGTTATCATGCACAGCCAGTTACGATTGGTTTCTATCCGCTTCCGCACATAGCCTAATACATCATTCTCCATCTTCTTCCTCCTCTATATCCAGTTCACTACCGTATTTAACACTTATCCGTGCAGGTATTAGCAGTCCCATCTTCTTTAATGCTCTGGCTATCAGTTTAACTATCTCGTTAGTTGTTTCTATGGTATCCTTCACATCGTAATATAAATCCTTCTCCGTTCGCTCTTCGTATTTCTTTATCCCTTTTTCTTCTATCTCCTTTAGCTGTTTGAAATAGTTATTACTCAGATAGGGATATATCAGTGCCTCCAGTAATTTTACTGAGTAGTAATAGTTAAGTGCCTTTTTCAGCCATTCGCTACTGTCTCCGCTTTCAAATATTTTTGTTGATAACTCGCCTATCTTAACTAACTGGTAATATACCACCTGTTCAAATTCTATATGTCCGTATACCTTATCCTTGTCTGTCATTCTATATATGGCGGTTTAATTCTCATTTGAAAGATAGGGAATATGGATTCCAACTGTTTCTGGTGCTCTCGGCTGAGTTCTATGCCCCGCATTAATTTCTTATCGTTATAGTTATCAAACCAGTCCTCTATCTCGGTTAATAGTTTATCATCGGTTACTATATCAGCAGTCATATCATAGAATCGCTTGAAACTCTTAAAGAAGTTGGATTTTGATGATGGTGTAACTCTACCCGTTTTTAATGCTGTATACAATTCTGCTCGGTGCTCGTTCAGTTCTATCAGGTATGTGGCTATCACATTTAAGAGCTCAACTCTGCTCCCTCTGGGTTCTGTCTCTTCGTTATTCATTTCTCAACTCCTTTAACAGGTTGTTAGTTGTTGTTCTATTATTTCTGTTCTTCTTATGCTCCCTCTTCATCTCTTTTACTATTCGCCCCGCATCCTTTCGGCTATAAATCCCTCTGAACCCTGGTAAGAACCAGGGCGGTATTAATCTGCCATCTGTTGCTAAAATTAACAATGACGGCACTTCTTCACCATCGGCTGCTACTGTCCCTATCGCTACTGGCTCTATTATCTCCATATTCTCAAATAACGCTACATACTCCTTTTTGTTTAGCCATGCTACATCCTTAATCCTTATCTTTGGCTTCTCTGGTTCTTCTTCTTCTTGTTCTTGCTGTTCATACTGCTTTCTGTAATCAGTGAGTTTTACACCATGCTTATTGTATAAATGCAGTGGGAATCCATTTTTATTTACTTCCTGCCCGCATATCTTACATATTACTTTTTCTTCTTTGTTCATATCTCACCTCCTACTATTATTTCAGGAATTGATAAACTATACCTGCTGCTAATGCAGCGAGGAACAGGAATATACCATACCTTATCAAATTCTCTCTGGTCGCATCCAGTCTATTCTGAAACCATGCCTGCCATACCGATTTCGCATGTGCTACGTTTGCTGATGTGTATGCTATTGTGGAATCCAGCGCCTGCATAGCTGTCTGGTAGGTGTATATCCCCGATTTGAGTTTCAAATCTTCTATCTCCTCTTTATGGCGTTGCATCCAGTCTACAAACTTCAATATCCGCTGTTTCGTCTCTTTATCCTCTATCTGTGCATTCTTTATCGCCCGTCCCACGTCTTTACCTTTTTCTATCTCTGACATTACATAGAACGCTACATCCTCTATACCCTCTATGCTCATATCCTTATGCTTCAGATAATCTTTTAACTGCGAATACGCCACTGCCTGCACGTTCGCTACTGGCTCAGGTATGTTCTTAAAGTAATGATAAACAGGCACTTCACCATACCACCGCTCAACCTTTGTGCCATCAGGATTGGTGAATTTTATACCCACATCGCCAATTGAATAGTATGGTGCTACTGATTCGGGATTTTTTATCTCTACTCGTGGTATATAGGGTTTTACTATACCGTCAGGATAATGAACAAATGCTACTGGTATGCTCCGCTTCCTCGCTTTCATAAAAATAAACGCCTCTGGTGCGTATCGCTTGATTGATATTATCAGTATTATCATCCCGAAGACTGCACCAATAATGGCGAGTGCCATCCCTAAAAATTGTATCTCAGTTAATACTATCATTTATCTTTCCTCTCCTCTCCTCTAATCTATTCAATAGTTCTACTGTTGTTACTGAAGATAAAGAAGCGATACTGAGCATAGTTATTAAATATAGCATTCTCCACCCGTATGCTATCTCACAAGCAAGCGCTATGAACAAAGCTGTAAATATTGTTCCAATACCTAATAAAAACTTTTTATTCTCCTTATTCATTTTTATTCCTCACCTCCTAACCTATCATCTTATAAACAGGTTTCTTACATGTTCAGCAATGTTATGACTGCTCCGTTGCTGTTCCATAGCCTGATTCCGCTCTTCCGCTAAGGTTTCTGTTATTTGAGTGGGTATCATTCGGCGCTCGAACCCGCCTATGCTCCTCCTAACTTTTATACCGAATTTTATCCTTATGAGGTTTATCAGGTGATGGAACTCAGGTGTAATATCAAATCTTGTTAAGCCCAGAGGAAGGTCGGCATCTATCAGCTCTTTATCATCCATAAGCCTCCTATGGTCAATTCTATCTGTTATTCTGGATACTGCGAACTCTCTATCTAACAGCGTTGTTATGTAAACCCTTATCTTATCCTTTGCTCTATCCGTGAGGTTAGCTCTTATCAGGTATTGCACCAAATCCTGCATAGAAGCGTCTTTATTAAGTTCTGATAAGAATCGCACCCATTCGTTGTCAAACTCTGCCACAGAAGGCTGCTCTGTTACGCCTTCCTCTGTTATTATTTCTTCTTCTTCTTCTTCCCTTTCTCTATTACTGACTTCCATTACCCTAATTTATAATATAGGTTTTGAACTATAAAAAGGTTTTAGCGTTTCTTACTCTTGAATACTGCGAATGTTATACCTGCTATACCTACTACCAGTAAAATATAAGCTACGTATCGCCATTCGTCAGGTAGATACTTAAACAAAGCACCACCTGCGGCTAATGCTATTACTGACGGTATTGTTATATTAGTTTCTGTAATGAACATGATTAGGAACGGCAAGCCTATCAATAATACCCAGAACAAAGCGCCTAACTTATCTGTCCATACGCCTAATATCGCAGTTGTTAAGCCCGCAGGGGTTAAATTAGCCTTGTTAAGGCTGTTATAGTATTTAGACAGGTTCTTATTCTCCACTTCAGGCACTGACGCCATCGTGAACTCCTCTGTATTGCCTGTTAATGTCTCATTAGTGCCCAATGCTATCCCCATAGCCCTGTATTTGTAGGTCGTATCGCCGTATAATAACGGCGATTTTAAATTATATGAGAAATTACCTGCTGCACCTAACTCCATCTTATCGGTTTTAAACGCCCAGCCACCACCTTTTAAACCCCATTCAAACCATACCGTTGCTGGCACTTCCGAATGACCGTTTAATGTTACTGAACTCATTTCTATATTACTTGCTGGTAGTGTAACCAAGCTACCTTCCTCTATAACGAGGATATTGTATACCGTCTCATAGTATTCCGCTACCACTATACCGCATAGCGCAGCGAAGATGATTATAAATACTATCATCTTCCATGCGCTCTTTTCTCTATTCCCGCTTCCTATCTCCTTATATCCATCACCAAACATTTTTATGATAGTTCAGAACTTATCCCGAAGCCACCTGAAGTTTGACCTGTGGTGGCGTTAGTTATATTTAACCATAAATAAATATCAGTTGTGCCTCCTACTGGCACTGAGGTATTAATTATAACCCCTTCAGTGCCCAGTTCCTTCGCTGTCCCGTAATCTGAAATGTTATTAACCTTGAATACTGCCCATGACGGTTTGGTTGTTAAGTTACATGAGAAATCCAATGCACCTGTGCCTTCGTTCTTTATGGTTATTACTGGCGTATCGGTCGTAGCGTTCTGTCCGTTAGGTTCAATAAGGCTCGCTGTGCGGTTGTTCGCAGTGAAGTTCAATTGTGTTTCTGAACCAGCGAAATAAACCCCGAAACTTGTATCCTGTGGGACATACCACAATACCGAGCATGAGTAAGGGTTACTCGCATCATAGCCGAAGGCAGTTGTGAAGCTCTCAGTAGTGGAATAAGTATAACAACTATTATTGGTAGCGTTCTCCGAATATGCCTGATAGTAATAAACGGTATTGGAATTCAATCCTGTCAGGCTTATGCTTATGCTATCGGTATTATTACACCATGAAGACCAGTAATAATCGCTCATATCGCTGTTCTTTGAGTATTTGACCCTGCTATTGGCTGTCTGGTTGGTTGTCCATGTGATAGTTACATTACTTACTCCTGGGGTTGTATTCGTTAAATCCGATATTGATGGCGCTGTGCAGCTTTCAATACCTTCTGCACTAACAGTAACTTCCTTAACGCTATTCGCAGTTGCCTGCGCTATCACCACGTATCCGTAATCGTTCTTAATTATATCGTAATAGTCAGCGCCTGATACCTGATATGCAGTGCTATTAGCGCCACTCATTCTGAATTTAAGCATACACGGTATTCCTGTTGGATGTGTATTATTGATTGTCGCCTTTAAAACGAGCTGGCTGTAATCGTTACTGTTGTTATAGGTTGTTGTTATTGAACCACCATCAGTTACATCCACTCTCGTTATCTCTACTACATCAGTTGAGTTCAACTCAACTACTGAGAAACCCCAAAAGGTTTCATTCTCATGGAGGTTAGCACCACCCCGTCCTTCTATTAACTGGATTAATCCACCACTCTGAGTTGATTCATGGTGGAAATGGTCATGCCCTACCATAATCAGCTTCGTGCTACCCGAATTGATAAACAAATCCCTTAGATTATTACAATCAGTTTCATCCTGCCAGTCGCCTGTTGTCCCGTTTTTTCCATTCACGTATTGCCATAATGGATGATGGAAGAATGATATTAGGTTATAAGTTGTATTATGGCTATTCACTTCATCCTGTATCCATGACCATTGCGAATCAGAAATAAAACCCTGTGTATTTGATTCGTCTGGTGCACTGCCGTCATCTGCATAGCTGTTGATAGCGATGAAATACCAGTTGCCGAATGCATAACTGTAATTACTACTACCCCAGTATTTATCAAAAATCTCCTGTGCCGAACCCTGCGGGTTGTCGTCTCGTGTCTGGTCATGGTTGCCTACTACTCCTAACCATATACCCTTATCATACTGCACATTCCAATAACCTTCATGCATTTCCTCTGTGCATACTGGCGTGCCATTTATTGTTCCACCACCGCCTACTATATCACCTGTATTAGGAATAGGATAGACAGGATTGACTTCCGATGCTTCATTCGCTACCTCTACGAACTGGTCTGATACGTTATCGGAATTGTTATCATATCCAGGTCTCGTATCGCCTGTTATAACGAAACTCCATCTCGTTGGATACCATATCCTTGTTAAGTTTATGGTTTTACTTACATTCGCTGTTAAATCAAAAGTTAGTTTTATTGTGTTATTACTATACCTTGTCTGTGTTAATCCTTCACCATAAGCCTTAACTAAATCGGGGTCGGTATTCTCTATGTATAAGGTATAGCCTGATATGCTCTCGTTAGGGTTTATAGTTAAATTCAACCTGTCAGGTGTGAACTGCCTTATTGTTGCCTCTGTTGCGTTCTCTGCCATGATACTGCCTACTCCATCGGTTATTTGTATAGAAGCATTAGTTATCTCTATATTCACCACTCCTATCACCATCAATAAAATAAAAAAAGAAAAAAAGATTTTCTTCTTCATTTCTCCACCACTATGTTTAAGGTTATTCTCGGTCCCACATCGAAAGTCGCTGCATCTACGTATCTGTTCTTACGCTCTACTTCTATCCAGTGTTTGAACTTCTCAGGTATCTCGCCTTTAACCTTAGCCTGCTTCTCTGCTATCTCTATCATTTTACGTTCCGCTTCGGTCGTGTCCTTCTTCAATACTTCCCAATACCACTTATCCGCCAACTCCTTATCCACTGGCGCTGAATAGATATTTACTGTATAGTTGCCTGCAGGTGGCTGCTTCTTTATTGTTACCTTTATTGATAGCTTCCTTACCCAGTCCTTTGAGAATACAGGGAATGTTGGCGATAATAGCATCTGGTTAGGGTTTAACTCCACATCGAAATACTCGTTAGCCTCTGGCACGAGTTTAACACCCTGCCAGGTCTCTATACCGAATCCTGTCCGATAAAGCACCGTGAACCTTACCCATTCGCCAGGTTTATCGGTTTTGAAGCATATTGTCGGGTTGCTCGGATATGCGCCATGACCGTAAACGCCCCATCGGCTGTAATCGTGCTGTTCATATACCGCCTTTGCGGCTGACCAGCCTGGATAGAAATCGGGTTGTAGCCAGTAACTCTCGTTTAACTGCTCTATATCCATAAACCCTTCACCGAATGCTCGTTTTATTAGTTCATAGTCGTCAGGCTTGTCTGGTATGTTCACCATATACGGTATCGGCTCATAATAGGTATGTGCAGTAAAGGGATTGAGGACAAAAAGAGCTCCTATGACTCCTATTGCCGCTACACCCAATACCGCTACTGCTATTCTCACCTCTTATCACCTCCTTATGCTACTGCCGAGTATATCTTTAATGTTCTCGTTGTATTACCTGCTGTTGCCATTGTCAGGTTCGTCCATAGATACATCGGCGTTGACTGGCTCGGTGGCACGCTCGCATTGATAATCGCAACAGCGCCATTACTGAATTCGTAAGCATTGGTATGGTCGCTCGTATTACTAACCTTTATTGTCGCCCATGAGGGCACTGCATCTGTTAAGTTGCATGTAAAGTTAAGGTTGGTATCGCCTTCGTTTGTTATTGTTATTATCGGCGTATTAGCTGATGCATCCTGACCTGAAGGTTCTAATAGCGTATCGTTCTTCGTTGTCGCTATGAAGTTTATCTGCGTCTCACCACCTGAGAATGCTACTGAGAACGATGTATCGGTCGGTATTTCCCATTTGATTGTGCCTACATAAGGGTTAGATGCATCTGAACCCAATGTTATTCCCACTGTCATTACTGCTATCAGTAACCCCACAACTATCTTTATTCCTATTTCTCTCATGCTTCCTCACCCCATATCTTGAATGTCCTTGTCTCGTCGCTCGTTGCACTTGTTATGTTTGTCCATAGATACATCGGTGTAGACCCGCTTGGTGGGACTGATGAATTTATTACTACTCTCTCGGTATCAAATTCCGTTGCGGTTGTATGGTCGCTCTGGTTGCTTACTTTTATTACTGCCCATGATGGCTTAGCGCTTGTCAGGTTTATTGTGAAGTTCAGGTTTACGTTACCGTCATTTGTTATGGTTATTATCGGCTGATTGGATGAAGCATCCTGTGAATTCGGCTCTATTAAGTTCTGTGTGGTTGATGTCGCTGTGAATACCACTTCGGTCTCGCCACCTGCTAATGTTACTGTAAATGTTGTATCTGAAGGTATGCTCCATAATACTATTGTTGAGAACGGGTTACTGCTATCGTAAGTTGTTCCACTGAAAGTTACTACTTCAAGATAAAGTGTATCGGTTGTAGCGTTATACCTTAAATATCCGATATTATTGCTGCTCGCAGGTGATAGCCTTTCAGGAACTACTGCATCAAATGTGTTATTCCCTGTATCAGTTTTATCACTCCATGATTCGGTTGTGCTGTTCCATTTCCAGTAACTGATTTCATCTTCGCTTGATGCTGAAGAGTAAGCGAAAAGGAATAGATTTGTTGATGAACCTGACTGAAAACCTAATGCTGGATGCTGCCAGCCAGTGCTATCAACTATACTTTCGCTCCATGCTGTTCCGTTCCATCTCGCCATCCATAAATCGTTATCTGTATCTTCTGCTGCTACTATATAGACGTTATCATTGCTGTCAATGTCAATATTGGGACGGCTCATATTATTGTTATCGCTAATAACCGTTTCAGGATGACTATTTGAAGGGTCTGATACTCTGTGGAAGTTAGTATAATCGGATGTGTAGAGACAATCAATTGTATAATATGGTGTAGTATAATTTCTCCATGCGAGAAATACACAATCGCTACTGTTTATAGCAATACTCGGATATCTCTGGTAATAGTTGGTATCTGTCCATACTACTGTTTTATGACTCCAATCACCATAGTTGTAGCATATATCCAATACCGAAGACCCGTTCTCAAATCCATACCATACTACATGAGGCGTTCCAGAAGAATCTACGGCGATGTCTGCTGCATAGGATGTCGCTGTTTTGTTATCTATAATATCATCACCCTGTGCACCACTTGCATTCTTCCAAGCACTGCTTTCCGATATATTTGCGAGGTCAGTGCATTTCGAGTAATGTATATCCCAGGTTGAGCTGTTTGTCCCTACCCATACGATATGGATTGTATCTCTTGCATCATTAATAGCAATTGATGGATTACTACCTGTTGATGAACTGTTCACTACACCGTTAGGTCCCGTTATTGGAATTGGTGTCCCCCAGCTACTACCTTCGGTATTGGTGCTTTTTACTATTGATACGTTACTGTTATTTTGAAATACGGCATACCAGTATCCATTACTATCACGGACTAATTTATGCTGATTACTGTAAGCTATACCTCCATCAACGCTACTCGCTACTTCGTATGCGCTCGCTGTCCCACTGCATATCAGTATCGCTATCATCGCTGCTACCCCTATACTCGCTAATATTCGCTTCATTCTACTTTTTCACCCCCCATCACTGCCAATCTCTTTTTCTTCATCTTATACCTCCTATTTTATAATTTTATTCTTATTTTATAAAAAGGTTTAAAAATTTTTATTCTATATTCCTCCCACTCCTACCGCTGATGAATTGAACTATACCCCAGATGGTTATCGCTACGAATGCAACCTGCATCAATGCTGCTAACGCCGTTGGTATCCCGAATTTATCTACAAGCATGGGATATAAGACCACAGCATTCGCAGCCATATTAAAAACCATAATCACACCCTGCCATAATATCATACCACCTAACATTAGATAATCCACCACGCCTTTATTCTCTATCTCAGTGCTTAAACTCTCATTGAGGCTGTTGAGGTTGTATAAGGTGTATTCACTCTCCTGTGGTGTCGCTATATAATCTTCATTGAATAGCCCTATCTGATTAACGAATGCGATTGATGCGCTCAGTAACAGCATAAAGAAAAAAATGTCCCAGGTTCTCATTTTTTATGCTACCCCCTCCTCTTTAGCTTTCTTGTTCATGTATATCAGTATAGAGATTATTATGGCGGTGGTGATTAAAGCCTTATCGCCAGGATAGGTTAGCCAGCCTATGTAATTCAATACGCCTGCGAACCCTGAGGTTACAACTGCGCCTACCTCTACCGTTAGAGCTGAGAATATAGCACCAACTAAAAACAATAAGCATAAGGATATGACAGTATACCAGAACTCATTTTCTATGCCCAAATCCAATAATCTGCCTACTCGTTTGAATTTATATACCCTATACTCCTCCATCGGTTCGTAATAGCTATCATTAAAGGTAGCATTGAAGCCTACCACGAAGGTATTGCCTGACCAGTTCTCAGCCACATAAGAGAATTCATAGCTGTTGGTATTCGTTAGAGTAAGGTTATATATCTCTGTGCGGTTCGCTGGGTTATAGATATAAAACTCATCCTTCTCGGCTCTGTAAACCCTAAAAGTTAAACTCGCTGTATGGTTGGTTGTATCGTTGTAACTGAAATTGAAGAACCTGTGGGTATCGTTAATCTCAGCAGTAGAGAAGTTCCAATTAATGCCTTCATCAATGCTCGGCTTACTCGGCTTGCCTGTTACTATTGTATAAACATATTCATCCCTAACAGGATAGAGGTAAAAAATATAATTCCAACCATCACCACTTACATTCAGCCTGTATTTAATATCGCCTCGCATCTCGAACCCTACTGCGCCGTCTGTGCCCGTTGTCCCGTTCATTGTTATATTGGTAGCATTAGCGCTTACACCTGTTACATTTACGGTAGCGCCAACCACAGGCTCACAGAACCATAATAAAAATTTACATTCCTGAAATTTCAATCTTACGTAATGAGGTGGATAATAGAAACCAGCACCAGCTTCTCGTGGCTCTAAATATACCGTTACATTCGTTGTCATATTACCTACAACCAAATCACCACTTACTTCAATTACTTTTTCTGTTAGGTAATAGCCATCAGCCACCACCTGAAGCGTGTAATAGCCGTTACTTACATCAGTAAATGTAACTGTGCCCGTTGTTGTGCTACCGCTATAACTGCCCATAACTGCTTCAAATTCGGGTATATCCTCGTCCGTCTTAGCGTTCTTCGCTCGGATATTTACTGTATTCATCTCGTGCCAACCTTCCTGTAATAGGATATTTGAACCACCTGCGGGGTCAAAAGCGAAGAAATAGAAGAAATTACCTTCATCATCCCAGCCCGTATTGGGATTGAGAGCGAAACAAGAGCCACTGAATTCTCTTATTAAGTTCGTTTCATCTGTTGTTAAATTAATTCTGTAAACCCTGAAAGAACCGCCATAGCCTTCATAAACCGACCCGCTATCGCCTCTCGTATAGCCCGCTACTGACGAAAAATCGTTCTCACATGCTGCAAAGTAATGCTTAGTGGATTGAACATACGGCACTCTCGTATTACGATTATGCCAGTTCTCGCCATCCTCAGAGTATAATACATAAACATAGCCTGAAGAATGCCCAAATAGCAATTTTAACTCACCATTATCCACATATAACCTATGAGGCTGAACATTATAATCCTTATTATCATACGAATAAACCTCATCAAACCCTCCTGAAGTCTCGTTATATCTGTAAATTTTGAAATCAGAATAAAGAACCATCCGCCAGGGCTCTTCTTCATCACCACAATCTCTACAAAAAGTTTTATTACGGGCTAATGCATAAATCTCATTATTGAATTTTACCATCGAACAAATATCCCAATCATTAGGCTCTTCCCATATCAAATTCCATGTAGTATTATCATCAAAACTCGCTTTCGGTATGCTCCATACCCCTCCTCCATCATAAACAACCGCCCCTGTTGAATTCCAATCTTTACCAAATTCTCCAGCAAAGATATGAGTAGCATTCTTCTCTACTATTGAACCAAAATTGTTCCTATTAGTATCATCTGCTACTGCTCGCTCCGTATGCGTAAATAACCATGAATCCATGTCCCATTTACCGATTGTAGCATTAGCAGGCATGGATGGCGTAGTCCCTTGTGGCTTCCATTGTCCCGCTGTCCATAATATCCTCGTCGTGGTATTTAAAAATCCATCTGCAAGTGATATGTTATGCGGTTCGGTCTCCCATAAAATAGTTACTGCATCGCCTGGGATATTGTATCGTGCGAGCCCTGAAGGATGGACATTACTGTATCCGAAATAAATCCTATCATTGTAAAAGGTATAGAAAGAATTGAACTTTGGCGGTATTGAGTTATTTAAGGCTTTTATACTCCATTCTCTCGCTGCTGCTCCATTTATTGTTACGGCTGATATTATCAATACCAGTCCTATCAACCCTAAAACCTTTCTATCTACCATCTATATTCCTCCTCCTCATAGGTGTATGGATGCTTAACAAAAATAAGTTTGAAGAGCCATGCGAAGAACAATACCACAAAAATTATCGGTATGAAATAAAATAGACTCGTGAAATTGCCTATCATATTCTGTGTTGGTGTGAAATCATCACTTACACCACTCATTAACGGCATAAAATTGACCATGAAACCATCCAATACCATACCACCAACCTCTGTTACGAAAAACAGAGCCACTAACCCTACCGCTACCGCTATCAAACCCTCAATTAATCTGCTCATACCTCCTTCGTTCTCCTCTCAACTGCATTCTTTATGCCATAAACCGCTATAACAAACCCAAAAATTATTGGTGCTATTGTTATCATTGTTTGAAGAAATGTCATTGTGTTATATCTGTATTCCGATGTCGCAATTGGTATGGTATTGCTGACATCGGTAAATTTGTCTACTGCCGTGCCCAACACTAAATAAAGTATGCCCACCACAAAAATAGCAGTAATAATTATGAATAGCGTGCCTACCTGCCCTTTTCTATCTCCTCTTATTCCCATCTTCTTTCAATATTAATAAAAAATTGAAAATAAAAAAAGATTAAAAATGGGGGTTTTTATTCCCCCATTCACCGTCTCCTACCTCCGAACCCGCCTATCAGATACGCTATGATAACCCCTGCTATCACTGCTATCACCAGTATGAGCAGCATTGAGTAGGAAGTGTTCATTATTGTCGGGACTTGCTGTGATGCATTATAGAACGCACTTGAACTGGTTACCTCTGCTACACTGTATATCTTATCCGCTATGAATACACCAATAGCAGATACAACCACCAGAACCACCACAGTAACCGCTATATTGACGGCGTCCATAACCCCTCTCGTATCTTCTTTTATCTTCTTACCAAACTTTTTCAGTGCTTCCTTTACCATCTCACTTCACCTCCTCCACATAAGCTTTATAGCCCTCAAATAATATATATATCTCTACCTATATAAAAAGGTTAAACCTTTTTATGCATCAAAACCTATAATTATTATGGTGGCAGGTATAGAAAAATCCTCACCTCCTAACTTTTTCTTCACCTGCCACCCTTATTATAAAATATTAAAATTCAAAAAATTGAGAAAAAATTTTGATTATGCTTAAATTTGATAGGTTAGAGGTAAAAATTTTTACCTCAGTCCCATCTTCTTCAGAACTCTATCCCTGTCCACTCTGACCTTTATCATGGCTTTCTTCGCTACCTCCTTCGGACATGCTATTTTTATTGCCAATTCCCTATCGCTTGTCTCACTCTCAATCGCCTCTAAAATATACCTTATCTCTAATGGCGTATCAATAGTCCATGTATTTCTCCGTCCATCGCCGTCAATAAACCCGAAACTGTATTTTTTCTTAAATAGCGCCTTCTCTATACTGTTTCTCGGTGCAGGGTATAACTCGCTTAAAATCCCTTCCTCTAACCTCTCTTCTTCTCTATCTATTTCATCTAAGGTTTTTTGTCTCATTTTTTATTCACCTCCTTTAAGGCACAAATTCTTTTAATGTATCATCTGCTTGCTCTTCACGTGTATAGGCTACAATCGTGCCTACATTCGTATGCCTCACCATCTTAGCGAGGATATTTGCAGGTATCCCGTTTTTAGCCCCTTTTGAGAAGAAAGCATACCTTAAACTATGAGTATTCCAGCCGTAATGATTCAATGCGAAGAGACTAACACCGTTCTGTATTTGCTTAGGGTTCTTATCCCCTAATCCATCAAAGTAATGCTGTTTAATAAAGGTTGGTATCTTCATAAACCTATCCTTCTTCTTTTTACGTCTCTTCTTAGCCTCCACATAAATCTCACGGTTCTTAGTTTTAACGAATTTCAGCACCGCATCAATCGCTTCACTTATCCTGCTGCCGTTCCATAGCTGCACATAGAGAATGGAATTATAAGCCAGCCTCAGAGCATATCGCCTTCCAAATTCTTTCTTCTTAAATTCACAGTATTCCTTCTCCTTCACTAATGCCTTTATCTCCTTTTTAAGGGTTCGTTCCACTTCATCAAAATCTAACTTTCTATCCCAGCCCATTTTAAATAATATATAGGTTTCATCCTATAAAAAGGTTTAAGTTAAAAAGGTTAAATAAGGGTTATTAAAATATGGTTTATTTTCGCTTCACCTTTTACTTTCATCTCTCCACCTCCTGCTGCTGTTGTTGTAACTTTATGGTTTTAGTTATCAAACTCTTCCTTACTGTGGTTAATACATCAATCAAATCCGCTACATCGCCTGTTGATAGACTGAACCCCACGCTATTATCCTTATTAATAATTGCTATTATTACTGCCCCTTCTCTGATATTGCCATAAGCATCCACTTCGGGAGCGTTATAACTTATCGCTAATGTCTTCGGCTGTTTATCCTTATCAAAATGCAATCGTGTAAAAATCTTTTTCATTTTTCTCATTCTGCATCACCTCCATAATAATACCATCCCTCATATTTCGCTCTTAACTGCATAATCCTGTCATCCTCTTCCATACCCCCATTTAATTCCTCACCATTCAATTCCCGATACTGCTCTGCAAACTCTCTGTATTCTTCTATTTCAGGGTTGTTATCTATGAAGTCATCCTCATTCTGACTTTTAGGTTCGTCATCAAATAGTTCAATCTCTGGTTCTTCGTTTTTTACTTGAATTAGTTTTTTACCTATACCCCCCCTATTTTCTAATTTTTCTAATTTTCTAATTTTTAGGCTACCATTTTCATGTCCTGTATCTACCTTCTCTTCCTTTCTTTGGTTGTTTAAACTGCTCTGCTTCGTTCTCTGAACACTGGTATTTCCAACCCCCTCAGAATTAGAAAAATTAGAAACATACCTTTTCTCGCTGGATATTCGTTCTTTTCTAATTCTTTCGTCATCATTATTTTTATGAATTAGAAAAGAACCTCTATCATCCGTTCTTTTACCATTTTTTAATTTTTCTAATTTTTCACCACCTTCTTCACCTGTCCCCTCTATCTCGTTTCTGTCTGCCTCTTTTACTAAAATATCGTCTATGCTCACTTCTTTTTGGTCATCATTTTTGCCCTCAGAATTAGAAAAATTAGAAAAATTAGGTTTTGGAGAGGGGGTATTATTTTCTAATTCAACTAATCCATACTGATATGCCAGCTCCTTTACTCGTTTCTCTGTTATTAAAAACCATGCCTTGTTATCTGTTTTTCTATCTGTCCTTTTGAACCCTAACCCTTTTAATCTCTTCGTTACTGACTGTGTGGTTATAGCTCTGCCTTCAAGTTTGTCTCTGATAGCACCTTCTTCACTCAACTTCATTTCATAGTGGTCTCTTATAGTTGGGGAATCTATTTCGCCATATAACTTATCTTCAATCAGTGTCTGAACTAAAACTCTGTTCCATATACTGTATTCATTTCTGTCTTCCTCTGTTCTCTTTGCATGTTCTAATACTCTTTTGTAAACGTCCTTGTCAATTAGTTTTGCTATTGCGAGTAGTGGATAGTATAAATCAGCAGTTCTCCCTGTAAGTGTCTTTGAATCTACTAACTCTGAATACACTTTCTTAACCTTCTTATACTCTTTTAATCTGGCATGATATAGTTTATCCCTGATGTCAATGAACTTTTCTGGTGCTGGATAACTCTTGTTAGGCTGTCTTTTTATCATTACAAATCTTATACACCGTGATTTTAATGCTCTCAGTGATTGTGAGAAATCTCTGATATGAGTGAACATCTTGATTGAATATCCATCGTAATTAACTACTACCCACCTGTCATCTATATTCTCTACCCGCTTACATGGTATGTTCTTGGAATATGAACTGTTCCATAAATCAACGATATTAATGTAATCTCTTGGCTTCTCTAAAATCCTATCAATATTATCAAACCCATAAACACAATGACTATCATCTATCTCTCTGAAAACTACTGGCTCTGAGAAACTTGCCGTAACTGTCCCATAGAAACTCGTAAATGCAACTGTCTCCATCGCTGTTGTTTTACCGCAACCCTGTTCCTCTGACCAGAAATCCAGAAAAGGATAGGTATAAAAAATCTCTCTGAAATAAGATGCCATCGCTGTTAAAACTGTTTCATCGTAATGGATGTCCTCTTCAAACCTGATATAACTCTTATGTATCTCCTTTAACTCGTTGTAAATCTCCTTTAAACTGCCATACTCCTTATTTAAGAAGTTGGGAGATGGTGCAGTTTCTCTTGGTATTGATAGTGGCTTCTCCAGTAATATCTCTTCTATTGTTCCATCCTCCTTAACAAGCACCTTACTGAAAAACTCTTTTAAACTGCCATTCAGCGTTTTTCTGTAAACCACGTATACAGGCATTGTGTGATTATCCTCAACATAATCGGGCAATGCCTTCACGTCTTCCAGTGTTAAGATTTCTTCCTCTTCTTCCTCTTTCTTTTTCTTTGATTTCTTTCCTTTCTTCTTTTTCTTTTGTTGTTGCGCTATATCACTGAATTTACTGTTGATAACCCTGTAAATATGTCTATTAGCAGCCTCCTCTGCTTCTTTCTCACCTTTCTCTTCCTTAAGTTTTTGAAGATATTTCTGAAACCTCTCGTCATTCCTGACCTCCTGCTCCCACTGTTCTAACTGCTCTTCGCTGATATTGAACTTCTTTACTGCCTCCCAGTCATTATCCGTGAATCTCTTCCTTACCCCCTCACTCAGCATCTTTATCTCCTCCCTGTAAAGAACATTCCTCTGCTATCCCAGTTAATTTCGCCGTTCTCTATTAGCTCCGTAATGTAGTTCTGAAGTTCTCTGTCTGTCTTCTTATCTACCTCCAACCCTAATCTTCTCATTTCTATTTTTAGTATGCCCACATTCCTCTCATCTCTGATAGCCTCTACTACCAACTCCTTCGGTAAAAGAAAAATGTGGTGGCAATGTGGACACTGTTTCGCTGTTAAGAGACTAAATGCTCGTGGTCGGAACTTCTTGTTACAATATGGGCATACCAATTTTTCCCCTTCCCATGTGCCTACTCTTCTTAGTCTCATCTTTTATCTCACCTTTATAAATATATATAATTTTATCCTATATAAAGGTTTAAATTTAAGGTTTTAGAGTTGGTTTATATCCATTTAATTTTTGAGAATTCACTAAATACCTATTTAAAAACCACTAAAAAACTATTTCTAAAAGGTTATTTTTAAAAATGGAAGGTTCTAATAGGTTTATTTTTAAAGGTGGTAGGAAGGGTTTATAAGCAAGCACAGCAATAGCCTACGATGCAGATAATCCGTGATAGTCATCTCATATCATTGATTCTATACCCTTCCTAACAATAAATTAAATCTCCTCATAGATAAAATTTTAGAGGCTGGTATAATAATTTCTATTAGTAAGCACGAAAAATTTTGTTATATGCCGAATTTGAAGGTGGTTTTAATCGGGGAGAGGTGAAGGTAAAGGAGGTGATAATCGAAACCTAAGACGCAATGGGACACTTTTAGTCATCACCTCTCCCTGTTATATAATTTAATTTATAACTATAAAAAGGTTAAATTCTATCCCAGGATGATGTTCTTACCATCAAACTTATCACTGCTAACAATACCCATATCACACTGAATACCGCTATCGCTAAGCATCCATAACTTAATAGCGTATAATGATAAGGATAACTCATTTTATATGCGAATAAGCCCATGATAAAGGTTATTGTCCCGAATAGGGTTGTCATACCTTCATCTCGCATGAATAGCATCAGGATTAAGAACACCAGTAAGAAGATGAACAGGATAGAGAATACAGAGAACGGATAGAATGTCTGTGCTGTGCTCATAGCATAAATATCTGATGCATTAGTGGTATTAACGAGCGTAATGGTATGGCTCTCGCAGGGGTTCAAATCCGATAAGGTAAAATAATTCAAACTTGTTTCGTTTATCTTTTTAACGCCATCAATGTAAATACTCGCTGTGGTGGTTTCATTAAAGTCCCACTGCCAGCTAATGAAATTGCTACCGTAATCGCTAACCGTAAGGTTCTCTATCGGTGCACCTGCTGTTATTCCTATCATCAACCCTAAAATGAACCATATAAAAATTATCCTCTTCATCGTCTCTTCTTACCTATTAGCATCTCATTACTCGCTTCTTCTAACTGCTTACATCGCTGTTCTAATGTCTCCCTGTCTATGCCTAACTTCTTCATTATGAAGTATTCAGTAACTGATAGTCCCATAAGTAAGTTAGCCTTACCGTATCGCCACTCAAATATCTTCTTACCCTTCTCGTCCCTTATTTTTACTTCTAACGAATACGGTGCTCGTTTCATCTTATTCTCAATACCAGCACGGCTGCTATCAGTATCGCTGCCAGTAAGACCAGTAAAATACCGTGAAAGCCCGTATAACTCAAATCCACTATCTTTGTTAAGTTGGTGTATTGCTGGTATGCAGTGGTGTTTACGGCTGGCTCTGGCACTACCGCTACCATGTTTATACTGAAATAGAGCAATACCATTATGCCTATGAATACCCCTACCATTCCTAATATGCTTTTCATCTCCTACCTCCTAACAATTTTAAACTACCACTTAAAATTTCTTCAGGTTTGGCTATCGGTGCTATTCTGTAATACTTCTCCCATTCTTTCTTTTGCTTTCTGTATCGCTTCTTAGGTTTCTGTTCAGTTGTTGTTAATTTCGGTAACCGTCTCGGTGTTATTGTTAAAGGTGTTCTTACTGGTGGTATCCTTTCAGGTGGGTATCTCTCTCGTGGTGGTCGCTCTTCTCGTGGTGGATACCGTTCCCTTTTTCTTCCTCGTTCTGGTGGTCTTCTCCCTTTTTCTGGTGGTCTATATCTTTGTCTTCCTCTTTCTGGTTCTCTTCCTTTTCTTTGTCTGGTGGTGGTTCGCTGTTCAGGCAGTCGTAAAGGTTCTGATGCTCTTCTTATCTGTTCTGTTGTTCTTCTTGTTGTTCTTGTTACTGCTGTTATTCTCGGCACTCTTATTGGATAACCGTAAAACCTTCTCGGTGCTCGCCACATTATTTCACCTGCTCTGAACTCTCTTACTTCTATCTTCGGTGTTCGTTCCAATTTGCCCTTTAAACCCCCTAAAGGCTCGGTTGCCTTCTTTATCTCTTCCTTACTCAGTTCTGACGATAGTAACCTTCTAACACTTAACTTTACAGGTTCATAGCCTCTCTGTCTCAATTCACCTTTCTCTTTTAGTTCTTTCAATAATTTAGCCTCTGTCTTTTCATATTCTGTTCTTAACCTAACTCTTTCAGGTTCAGTTTTAGCCTCTTTAAACTTTTTCTGCCATTCCTTTTCAAAACCCTTAAATAGTCTCCGTCCTGCTCTTGTAAATTTATACTTCGGCACTTTAACATAAGTAAACCTCGTAAATACTCTACTGGTTAGTGGTTCTTTCAACATAGAAAATGGTGGTATAACTGACTCAACCTCAAGATAGCCACGCCAGGGCAGTTTCGCAGTGGCTTCAGGGCTTATATAAGCATAACCCTTTGGTGCTATCTGCTCTACATACTTTTTATATTTAGCAAATCCAACAATATCCGAACCAGGCACGGCACGCCCACCTAATATTTTTCTGGCTGCTATTATCTCACCTTTTGTTACTTTCGCTTCTTTCGGTATCTCTATACCTCTTGT
>Ga0190303_1000233_pt1 | contig 22762 bp, 17 predicted proteins | sample 48700701_MG_FD_161672 | JGI IMG/M metagenome (GOLD analysis project Ga0190303, IMG submission 161672) | Hydrothermal vent sediment bacterial communities from Southern Trench, Guaymas Basin, Mexico - 4870-07-0-1_MG | ecosystem: Environmental > Aquatic > Marine > Hydrothermal vents > Sediment ... | reverse complement strand
CATCTTCTTTGTTTATTTCCTCTTCATCTTCAGGCGTCATTAAAGGTATTAAATCAGCATCTTCGTCTAAAATATGCTGTAATGACATATTGTCTATATTTAAAAATTTTGATTTACTCATAGTCTTTATTGGGTCATTTTGTCATTACTAATTTCTTAAATAAAGAAATTAGTAATGACAAAATTAATTTATTTTTCTGATTATCAATAGTTTATACTTCAAACAATTATATTCTCAACTACTAAATTTCAATTGTTATGCCAAATAAGTGAATCCATAATAATATTTTTTTTAGTAAATTTATATAAAACTGTAACAGTTTATAAATAGTTATGTCTTTTTAATAGAAACGATTCATTGCAACATACAAATAAACATATTGATCAACTTTTACAGAGATGTAAAAGTGGTGAGCAAAGTGCTCAATTAGAAATTTATAAACGCTATTATAGAGCAATGTATAATACCGCGCTTAGAATTTTAAACAACAGCTTTGATGCTGAAGATATGATGCAGGAATCGTTTCTGATTGCATTTACAAAATTGAGCACTTTTAAAGGTGAAGTTACCTTTGGAGCTTGGCTAAAACGAATTGTAATTAATAACAGTTTAACAGCTTTAAAAAAGAATAATAGATTAAATACTGTACCGCTTGAAAAAGTTGATCTAAAAGAAACAAATGAAGAAAAACAAGATTATAGCTTTTTAAAAGCAAGCGACATTTTAAACAAAGTAGCGCTGTTAAAAAATAATTATAAAATAGCACTAACCCTAAATTTAATTGAAGGCTATGATTATGAAGAAATAGCTCAAATAATGGATATTAGTTACGAAAATAGTAGAACAACTGTATCTAGAGCAAAAAATAAATTAAGACAACTTTTATCTCAATAAAATGAAAGATAATTTAGAACATACATTTAAAGAGTTAGAAAATCAGTTTGATTTAGAAGAACCTACTATTGGTCATTTCAATAGGTTTGAAGCAAAATTAAACACCATTTCTACTCTTAAAAAACGTACAAACCCTGTAGCTTATATAGCAATTACTGCTTCATTTGTATTACTTTTTGGAGTTTGGTTAGGTAGTTCATTTTCAACTTCAGGAATGGAATTAGCAAGTATTTCTTCAGAAATGGAAGAAACCCAAAGTTACTTTTTAGTAACTATAGAACATGAACTTCAAACTATAGAAGGTGAAAGAAATAGTGATACAGAGCAACTAATTAAAGATGCTCTTAACCAATTAAATAAATTAGAAACACAATACAATGTACTTACTTTAGAGCTCAAAGAAAGTACTGAAGATAAACGAATTATTTACGCAATGATTTCAAATTTTCAACAACGTATTGATGTATTACAAGGTTTGTTAATTCAAATTAATACCATTAAACAATTAAAAACACAAAACAATGAAAAATTTGTATAAAATAATTCTCATACTTTTCTTTATTCCGGTAATAATTTCAGCTACAAATAAAGAAGGGAAATACACCAAGTCAAAAACAATTAATAAAGAGTTTAAAGTTGATAAAAATGCAACTCTATCTGTAAACAATAAATATGGAAATATTGCTATTGCTACTTGGAATAAAAACACCATTGTAATTGATATAACCATTACAGCAAGTGGGAACGATGAAGAAAAAATAAAAAAACGTTTAGAGCAGATTGATGTGAAATTTGATGCCAATTCAAGTAATGTATCTGCTAAAACTATGATTGAAAAAAATTCAAGTTCGTGGAATTTATGGGGTAAGAAAAATAATGTAAGCATACAAATTAACTACACAATTAAAATACCTGTTACCAACAATGTTGATTTAAATAATGACTATGGAGCAATTAGTTTAGACAAACTTGAAGGGACTTCTAAAATTAATTGTGACTATGGTAAACTAACAATTGGCGAATTATTAAACACCAATAATTCAATTAATATTGATTACACCAATAAATCAACTATTGAGTTTATGAAAGATGGTGCTATTAATGCCGATTACTCTACACTTCATATTGAAGAAGCTGGGAAAACAAACTTAAATGCAGATTATTCACATATCTCTTTTGGAAAACTTGAAAGCTTAGATTACAACTGTGATTATGGTGATTTAAAAATTGAAGATTGTGGAAATTTAACTGGAAATAGTGATTATATGCACACAACTGTAGGTAAATTACATGGAGAAGCTATTTTAAAATCTGATTATGGCACTATAAAAATCAAGCAATTAGGCGCTAATTTTAAATCTTTAGATATAAAATCATCTTACACTCAACTAAAATTAGGCGTTAATTCAAATACCGCATTTAACATAGCTGCTTCCTTAAATTATACTAATTTCAAATATACTAATGGATTTACATTCAATAAAGAAATTAAAAAAACAACTTCAAAATATTACGAAGGATTTTATAATTCATCAAATTCAACCAACAATATTACTTTAAAATCTAGCTACGGAAGCGTTTCATTTACTAAAAACTAATTAAAAAATTATGAAAACATTTACAAGTATTTTAGCATTATTTATAATAACTACAAGTTTAAATGCACAAGTATTTACAAAAAAAATTAAAGGGAATGGAGACATCAAAACTGAAACAAGAACAGTTGCAGATTATGATAAAATTGGAGTTGCAGGGTCTTTTAATGTGAAATTATTTAAAGGAAAAGAAGGTGCAATTACTGTTAAGGCAGATAAAAATTTAATGGAGTATATTATTACCGAAGTAAAAAATGGTAAATTAAAAATTAAAACTAAAAAAGGTTTTAATATTAGAAGTAGCAAAACAATAGTAATTACAGTTCCTTTTAAAGGTATTTCAGCAGTTTCAGGTGCTGGTTCAGGTGCTATTTATTCAGATGATGTAATAGATTCAGCTGACTTAAAATTAAGTTTAGCAGGCTCTGGAGGTTTTAATTTAACCGTTTCAACAAAAAACTTAATTGCATCTATCGCTGGCTCCGGTGATATGACTTTAAAAGGTGATTCAAACGAACTTACTTGTAGTATTGCTGGGTCAGGAAATATTAACGGGTATGGTTTAAAATCTAAGGTAGCAACAGTAAAAATTGCTGGGTCAGGTAATGTAACTATTCATGTTATAGATGAAATTCATGCCAAAACTGCAGGATCAGGAGATATTCATTATTCAGGAAACCCAAGCATAGAAAAAACATCTTCAGTTGGATCTGGAACAATTAAAAAGAAAGGTTAATTTTTAAACTATTCTATATTTTTTAGTAATTTCAAAAACATGTTCTAAAATTCTTTGCTCTTTTTCATCAAACAGCTCATTTTTACGCTTCATTACTAAGTTTGCAGTTTCCTTAGCTTTATTTATTTGGTAAGTAGAAAACCCTGCTGCACCACCCCAACTAAAAGACGGAATAAAATTTCGAGGGAAATTGCTGCCGTAGATATTTGAGCTAACGCCAACTACAGTTCCTGTGTTAAACATCGTATTAATAGCACTTTTAGAATGATCTCCCATTATTAAACCACAAAATTGTAAACCAGTTTTAACAAACCTTCCAGTTTCATAACTCCATAATTTAACCTCAGCATAATTATTTTTTAAATTTGAATTATTTGTATCTGCACCAATATTACACCATTCTCCAATTACTGAATTTCCCAAATAACCTTCATGACCTTTGCTAGAATTACCAAATAAAACAACATTATTTACTTCTCCTCCAATTTTACATTTTGGCCCTAAAGTTGTTGCTCCATATACTTTCGAACCCATTTTCACTACTGAATGCTCTCCCATAGCAAATGGCCCTCTAATTAAACTTCCTTCCATAATAAGAGTATCTCTGCCAATATAAATTGGGCCTTCATTAGCATTTAATGTCGCAAAAAGGATTTGAGCACCTTTTTCAATAAATATATTCTCTTTATTTAAACATTGAACACCTTCAGGAATAGGTTGAGATTTTCTACCTTCAGTAATTAATTCAAAATCATCACTTATTGCTTGGTCGTTTAAGGAAAAAATATCCCAAGTGTTTTTAATTTGAAGTAAATCAAAATCAAATTCATTTTGCTCATAGTCATCAAAATTTACTTCTTCCTGAGATTCGGTAGTAAAAAAAGCGATGACTTCATCATTTTTAAAAATAGCTTGATTTTCTTTCAAAGATTTTACTTGTTCAACTAATGCCTTTGTGGGTAAAAATGAAGCGTTAATCATAATGTTTTGCTCTATTTCAACCATAGGGTATTTTTCCTCCAAATACTCTTCGGTTAAAGTTGTTGTAGTAAAACCTAACTGTTTTTCCCATTTTTCACGAATGGTAAGTATACCAATTCGTAAGTCTGCAACAGGTTTTGTATATGTAAATGGTAACAGTGTATTACGAACTGTACCATCAAATAAAATATAATTCATTACAAAAATAATTTACACAAATGTACAGCAAGTTTTTTTGTTCTCAAACTTAAAAAAATGGTGATTTATACGATATTATTTTTTTTTAAATAGGTATCAATGTTATCAGCAGTATCAAAACAAGCACTTACTGAATTTACTTCAGAACAATAACGAGAGTCGATTGTATGGTTTTTACAACCAATGGCACCCATTTCTATAGCTTTAAAATTTTTATCAATTACAATACACTTATTGTATAAAGACTCAATTGTTTCGTTTGGTGTTAATTTAACATCCTTTTCAGTCAAATAACCTTTCAAATAATTTTCAATAGCAAATTGTGAATTTTTACACACCGAATAACTAACAATATCTTCGGCAGGTTTAAACATTTCTTCTTTTGCAATTTTAAGTCTTTTTGTTGCTTCATTTAAAAAAGCATCTGATCTTGGTTTCATTTGTTTATTTTTTTTAGTAATAAAACTATATTACTATGCAACTTAAAGGTACAAAAAAAGTGCCAAGTATATTACACTTGGCACTTCTAAATTATTGAAATTTATAAATTTTTATAAAGTTCTAATCTTTCCCATTGAACATCAACTTGTTCTTGAGCTTTCACTAATAACTCTGCTGCTAATTCAGCATTGTCCTTAACAACTCTCGTAAAACGAGTTTCAGTATACATAAAGTCTTCTAATGGTGCGGCAGGAGCTTTAGAATCTAATTTAAATCTTTTCCCTTTATTTGCTAAAGGATTGAATCTAAATAATGGCCAATAACCTGTTTCTACAGCTTTCTCTTGATGTGTAGCACCGTCTTTTAAATCATAACCGTGTTCACCACAAGGAGAATATGCAATTATTAAAGAAGGACCTGGATAAGCAGCTGCTTCTTGAATTGCTTTCAATGTTTGATTATCTTTTGCTCCAATTGCTATTTGAGCAACATAAACATTTCCATAAGAAACTGCTTGTAATGCTAAACTTTTCTTAGAAGTTGTTCTTCCTGAAATTGCAAATTTAGCACTTGCTCCCATTGGTGTTGCTTTAGACATTTGTCCACCAGTATTAGAATATACTTCAGTATCCATAACTAAGACATTGATGTTCTCTCCTGAAGAGAATAAATGATCTAAACCACCATATCCAATATCATAAGCCCAACCATCTCCACCAAAAATCCAAACGTCTTTTTTACGTAAGTATTCCGAAAGGTTTCTTAGTTTTTTAGCTTCAGCTGTATCAATAGTATCTAAAATCCCGTTTAACTCATCAATTTGATTTAATTTTTCTTCTTTTAAAGCTTCTGTATTTTCAACATTATCAAGCATACTATTAACTAAAGTAGTACCTACTTTGCTTTCTAAAGATTTTAATAAATCAACTGCTATTTCTTGTTTTTTATCTAACGCTAATTTCATACCTAAACCAAACTCTGCATTATCTTCAAATAATGAGTTTGCCCAAGCTGGTCCTCTACCATCTTTATTAGTTGTATAAGGTGTAGTTGGTAAGTTACCTCCATAAATTGAAGAACATCCTGTTGCATTAGCTATTGAAATACTATCTCCAAATAATTGTGTTACTAATTTAATATATGGTGTTTCACCACAACCAGAACAAGCTCCAGAGAATTCAAACAATGGTTGTAAGAATTGTGACCCTTTTACTGTTGATGTAACTAATTTAGTTCTATCATAGTCTGGTAAATCAATAAAGTAATCCCAGTTTACATTTTCTACTTTATCAACATCTGATTTTTTAGCCAAGTTAATTGCAAAGATATTTTCAACTTCTTTACTTTCGGCTGGACAAACAGCTACACACAAATCACATCCTGTACAATCTTCAGGAGAAACTTGTAATATATAACTTTCAGTTTCACTATTAAATGGTCTTCCTTTTGCAGGAACACGTTTTAATGAATCTGGAGCATCTACTAATAAATCATTTGAAACAACTTTTGCTCTAATTGCAGCATGCGGACATATAGCAACACATTTATTACACTGTGTACAAAGATCTGCATCATCCCAAGTTGGTACAGCATCTGCAATACCACGTTTTTCGTATTGTGTAGTTCCTGTAGGGAAAGTTCCATCTACTGGAAATGCACTTACTGGTAAAGAATCTCCATTACCCGCTAAAATAGTTCCTAAAATTTCTTTTACAAAATCATCTGCTTTATCAGTCATCATTGGTACTAATCCATCTTCATTTGTTGTATGACGAGGATATTCAACTTTTTGCAAGTTTTCTAATGATTTATCAACGGCATTAAAGTTCATTTCAACAACTTTATCACCTTTATGCGAGTATGATTTTACAATTGCATCTTTAATTTTCTTAATTGCTTCATCTTTTGGTAATACACCTGATATAGCAAAGAAACACGTTTGTAAAATTGTATTGGTACGTTTTCCTAAACTAGCTTCTTGTGCTACTTTAGTTGCGTCAACTACATAAAATTCAACATTGTTATCAATAATTCTTTGTTGAATTATACTTGGCAATTCAGACCAAACTTTATATTTAGAGTGTGGTGTGTTTAATAAAAATGTACCACCTTCTTTAATATTTTTTAGAATATCGTATTCTTTAATAAAATTTGGTTGGTGACAAGCTATAAAATTAGCATTACTAATTAAATAGGAAGAATAAATTGGGTCTGGACCAAAACGTAAATGTGATACTGTTTGAGCACCTGCTTTTTTAGAGTCATAAACAAAATATCCTTGTACAAAATTATCAGTTGTTTCACCAATAATTTTAATTGAGTTTTTATTTGCTCCAACTGTACCATCAGATCCTAAGCCATAAAACATACAATTAAATGTATCTTTATTTAATTTAAATTCTGCATCGTATTCTATACTTGTATGTGTTACATCATCTTTAATACCAACTGTGAAATGGTTTTTAGGTGAATTATTTTCTAACTCATCATAAATACCTTTTACCATTGCTGGTGTAAATTCTTTTGAAGAAAGACCGTATCTACCTCCAACAATTGTTGGCATAGATTCACCCATTTCAACAAATGAAGTTACTACATCTAAATATAATGGCTCTCCAATACTTCCTGGTTCTTTAGTTCTATCTAAAACAGCTATTTTTTGAGCTGATTTTGGTAATCTTTCTAAGAAATCGTATACAGAGAATGGACGGTATAAGCGCACAAATAATGCTCCTACTTTTTCTCCTTGTTCAACCATAGTGTCAATGGTTTCACTTACTGGCCCTTCACCAGAACCCATGATTATAATAACTTTTTCTGCTTCAGGATGCCCAACATAATGAAATAAGCTATATTTTCTACCTGTTTGTTTATAGAATTCATCCATTGTGTCTTGCACAATTTCTGGAACTTTTGAATAGTAATTATTTGCGGCTTCACGTGCTTGAAAAAACACATCAGGATTTTGAGCAGTACCCCTTAACACAGGGTTATCTGAATCTAATGAATTTTTCTTCAATTTCATCACCTCTTCCTCTGGCATCATAGATTTGATTACAGCATTTGGTATTGCATCTATTTTAGAAATTTCATGTGATGTTCTAAATCCATCAAATATATTTAAAAATGGCACGCTACTTTTTAAAGTAGCCACTTGAGATATTAAAGCAAAATCATGTGCTTCTTGAACATTTCCTGCAAATAACATTGAAAAACCTGTTGATCTAGTTGCCATTACATCTGAATGGTCACCAAAAATTGATAATGCGTGTGTAGCAACTGTTCTTGCAGCAACATGAATTACAGTTGGTAATAATTCACCTGCCATTTTATACATATTTGGAATCATTAATAACAATCCCTGTGATGCCGTAAATGTTGTTGTAAGTGCACCTCCTTGTAAAGAACCATGAACAGCTCCTGCTGCACCACCTTCACTTTGCATTTCTACAATTCTTGGAATATTATTCCAAATATTTTTTTGTCCTTTAGAACTATAAACATCAACATGTTCTCCCATTGGTGATGCTGGGGTAATTGGATAAATTGCACAAACTTCGTTTGTTTTGTGAGCAACTATTGCAACCGCTTCATTAGCATCACAAATTAATTTTGAATTCTCTTCTTTCATTATACTTTATATTTATACTTGATAATTTGTAAAATGAATTGTCGTTACAAAATCATTTTATTAAACTGTTCAATTTGATAACGTAAAACTAGAAGAATATCCCAAGAAGTACAATGATATATATCAGCTAATTAGCGTACAGAATTATTTAGAACCAATTAAAACAGCATATTTATATATTTGATTATCAATTAGTTGTAATCTTTAAATAATTATTCAAATAAAAGTAGGTAACAACATATACAAAATAAAAGACTAAAAAATCTTCAATTTATTAAAGCTTCCTTAAAAAAAGAGTACAAAAATTTCAAGCTCATTTTCAATTATAATAATTTAAAAATGTAATTTAGACCAATTTCAAATAATAATTATCAAACACCCCTCATGAAGAAATTGATTCATTTTACAATAGCATCATCTTTATTACTTATACTTGTTTCATGTTCAAATGATAATGATGATGACGCAAATTCACTTACTGTAGATGAAAATGTGACTTATACCGAATCTGTTAAAGCAATTATTGATACTAATTGTTTAAATTGTCATTCAAACCCGCCTACAAATGGTGCGCCAATGGAATTAAACACTTATAGTAGTGTTAAGAACGGTGTCGAAAATAGAAATTTAATTGGTAGGATTGAAAACGGAACAATGCCTACAAGTGGAACTTTAACATCAACTCAAATTCAAGCGGTTAAAGATTGGCAAACAAATGGATTCCTAGAGTAAATAAAACAAATAATACTTTTATTATTATTTGTTCAAATACATTTTTCTACGAGAATACAACTCATAAAACTGATCGTCTTTTAAATCATCAATAAATAAAATACTTTCACCGGTAGATTTCATTTCAGGCCCTAATTTTTTATCAACATTAGGAAACTTATTAAATGAAAATACAGGTTGTTTTATTGCATACCCTTCTAACTGAGGATTAAAATTAAAATCTTTCACCTTATTTTCCCCTAACATTACTTTAGTAGCAAAATTAACATAAGGCTCTTGATATGCTTTCGAAATAAAAGGAACAGTCCTTGAAGCTCTTGGATTGGCTTCAATAATATAAACAACATCGTCTTTTATTGCAAATTGAATATTAATCAATCCAACAGTTTTTAAAGCTAATGCTATTTTCTTGGTGTGATCTTTAATTTGTTGCATTACAAATTCACCTAAATTAAAAGGTGGTAAAGTTGCATTTGAATCTCCTGAATGTACTCCACAAGGTTCAATATGTTCCATAATACCAATAATATATACATCTTCACCATCACAAATTGCATCTGCTTCTGCTTCTATTGCACCATCTAAATAGTGATCTAACAATAAAACATTGTTTGGCATTTTACGCCATAAATCAACTACGTGTTTTTCTAATTCTTCTTTATTGATAACAATTTTCATTCCTTGCCCTCCTAATACATAAGAAGGACGAACTAAAATTGGAAAATCTAAATTATCTGCAATTTCAGAAGCTTCATCAGCAGTAGTTGCAGTTCCGTATTGAGGAAAAGGAATATCTAAATCGACTAATAGCTCTGAAAAACGTTTTCTATCTTCAGCTAAATCTAAGGCTTCAAAACTTGTACCTATAATTTTTACGCCCCATTTCTCTAGCTTTTCAGCTAACTTTAAAGCAGTTTGCCCACCTAATTGAACAATAACTCCTTCTGGTTTTTCATGTTTAATTATATCATAAATATGTTCCCAAAAAACAGGCTCAAAATATAATTTATCTGCAGTGTCAAAATCTGTTGAAACTGTTTCTGGATTACAATTAATCATAATTGTTTCATAACCAGCTTCTTTAGCTGCTAAAACTCCATGCACACAACAGTAATCAAACTCAATTCCTTGCCCTATTCTATTTGGACCAGAACCAAGTACAACAATTTTTTTCTTATCAGTTACAACACTCTCATTATCTGCATAACTACCTTCTGAAGTAATCATTTTATTTTCAAAAGTTGAATAATAGTATGGTGTTTGAGCGTCAAATTCTGCAGCACAAGTATCTACTAATTTATAAACTCTATTAATACCTAACGCTGTTCTTTTAGCATGAACTTCACTTTCCCAACAACCTAACATATGAGCAATTTGCCTATCTGCAAATCCTTTTTGTTTGGCTTCAAGCAATAATTCGTAGGATAAGTTATCCAACTTATTTGTTGATATTTCGTTTTCTAAAGCTAATAATTCTTCATATTGCTTTAAAAACCACATATCAATCTTTGTGATTTCATGAATTCTACTTAATGGAATTCCCATTTGAAGTGCATCATAAATTACAAAAACACGATCCCAACTTGGGTAGGTTAATTTTTGAATAATTTTATCATAATCCTTCACTCCTTTTCCATCAGCTCCAAGACCATTACGACTTATTTCCAACGATTGTGTTGCTTTATGCAATGCTTCCTGAAACGAACGTCCAATTCCCATTACTTCTCCAACTGACTTCATTTGCAGTCCTAAAGTTCTATCTGAACCTTCAAATTTATCAAAATTCCAACGTGGTATTTTTACAATTACATAGTCTAAAGTTGGTTCAAATAAAGCTGACGTAGTTTTGGTAATTTGGTTGTTTAATTCATCTAAATGATAACCTAAAGCTAATTTTGCTGCAATTTTAGCAATTGGGTAACCTGTTGCTTTTGAAGCCAATGCTGATGAACGTGACACACGTGGATTAATTTCAATAGCAATAATATCTTCTTTTTCATCAGGACTTACAGCAAATTGCACGTTACAACCACCTGCAAAATCTCCAATTGAACGCATCATATGAATTGCCATATCACGCATTCTTTGAAAAGTACGATCACTCAATGTCATAGCTGGAGCAACTGTAATAGAATCTCCTGTATGGATTCCCATTGGGTCCATATTTTCTATGGTACAAATAATTACAACATTGTCGTTTTTATCACGTAAAAGTTCTAATTCAAATTCTTTCCAACCTAATAAAGCCTTATCAATAATTACTTCGTGAATTGGTGAAGCTTCTAAACCTCTACTTAATAACTCATCAAAATCTTCCTTTTTATACACTATTGAAGCTCCAAAACCACCTAAGGTAAAAGAAGGCCGAATAACTAAAGGAAAACCATATTCTTGTGCAATTTCTTTTCCTTTTAAAAATGAATTTGCTATTGTAGATGGTGCTTGCCCAATACCAATTTCAATCATTAATTTTCGAAACTGCTCTCTATCTTCAGTTATATTAATTGCAGCTATATCAACACCTATCAATTCAATATTAAAATCTTTCCAAATACCTTTATCATCAGCTTCGATACATAAATTTAATGCAGTCTGTCCTCCCATTGTTGGTAAAACCGCATCAATATTTGGATGTGTTTTTAAAATTTCAATAATAGATTTAGTTGTTAATGGCTTTAAATAAATGTTATCCGCTAATGACGGATCTGTCATGATTGTTGCTGGATTAGAATTGATTAAAGTAACTTCAATTCCTTCCTCTTTTAACGACCTAATCGCTTGAGACCCCGAATAATCAAATTCACATGCTTGACCGATAACAATTGGTCCTGATCCAATTATTAAAATAGATTTTATGTTGGTATTTTTTGGCATTGGTAATTATAATATAAGATGTGTAAATATCATTAAAATTCGTTTTTCTTTATAAAAAAGTTTTCAAAACTTATTAAAAAGACATAAAAAAAGGTGTTACTTTTAAAAAGTAACACCTCATATATAAAACTACTGTTTCATTATTTTTTTGGTCTTGGTGCTGAAGAAACACTTAATCTCTTTCTTCCTTTCGCTCTTCTTCTTGACAACACTTGTCTTCCTGTTGCGCTAGCCATACGTTCTCTAAAACCGTGCTTATTTCTTCTTTTCCTTTTTGATGGCTGAAATGTTCTTTTTGGCATTACTTATATATTTTAAAATCGTGTTTCTTTTAATCTTAATTTACTTTAAGAAGAAGACTCCTTGAAAGCGTTGGCAAATATACAATTACTTTTGTTTTTGACAAATAGAATATTAAAAAAAATAAAAAATAATATTTCAAAAGTAAAAAAGAAAAAATACATACATTTATACAAATTAAAAATTTAAAAACATGTATCAAAAACCTATGCTCAAAGAAGGAAGTTTAAAAGAGCAAGTTATTGTTGTAACAGGTGGAGGAAGTGGCTTAGGGAAAGCTATGACTACTTATTTTTTAGAACTAGGTGCTCACGTAGTTATTACTTCAAGAAATATAGAAAAATTAGAAAAAGTTAAAATAGAGCTAGAAGAAAAAACTGGCGGAAAAGTTTTACCTGTACAATGCGATGTTAGAAATTATGCAGAAGTAGAAAATGTTTTAGCTGAGACCTTAAAAGAATTTGGAAAAGTTGACGGACTTTTAAATAACGCTGCAGGGAATTTTATAAGCCCAACCGAACGTTTATCTGCAAGTGCTTTTGATACTATAATTGATATTGTTTTAAAAGGAAGCAAAAATTGCACCTTGGCTTTTGGAAAACATTGGATAAAAACCAACCAACCAAAATCTACCATTTTAAACATTGTCACTACGTATGCTTGGACAGGCTCTGCTTATGTAGTGCCATCTGCAACCGCAAAAGCAGGTGTTTTAGCTATGACACGCTCACTAGCTGTTGAATGGGCAAAATACGGAATACGCTCTAACGCAATTGCTCCAGGACCATTTCCAACAAAAGGTGCTTGGGATAGATTATTGCCTGGCGAATTAAAAGAAAAATTTGACATGAAAAAGAAAGTTCCTGTTGGCAGAGTTGGTGTACATCAGGAATTAGCAAATTTAGCAGCCTATTTAATGAGTGATTTTTCGGCCTATGTAAATGGTGAAGTTATAACAATTGATGGTGGTGAGTGGTTAAAAGGTGCAGGTGAATTTAATATGTTAGAAGAAATTTCTGAAGAAATGTGGGATATGTTGGAAGCTATGATTCGCAGCAAAAAGAAAAAATAATTTATACAACAAATTAAAAAACTTAAAACCTTCAAAAATTAAAAAATTTGAAGGTTTCTTTTTTTGCCAACTCAACTAGAGTTAGTACTTTTGCCCAAACCTAACAACAATGAAAAACACTAAATACGTTTTTGTAACCGGAGGTGTTACTTCTTCACTTGGAAAAGGTATAATTGCAGCTTCATTAGCTAAATTATTACAAGAAAGGGGCTACTCTGTTACTATTCAAAAACTAGATCCATATATAAATATTGACCCAGGGACATTAAATCCGTACGAACATGGAGAATGTTACGTAACAAATGATGGTGCTGAAACAGATTTAGATTTGGGACATTATGAACGTTATTTAAACATTCCTACATCACAAGCAAATAATGTTACAACAGGTAGAATTTACCAATCTGTTATTAACAAAGAGCGTAAAGGTGAATTTTTAGGAAAAACAGTTCAAGTTGTACCTCATATTACCGATGAAATTAAACGTCGAATTCAACTATTAGGACAAACTGGTGAATTTGATATTGTAATAACCGAAATTGGTGGAACAGTTGGGGATATTGAATCGCTGCCTTATGTAGAATCTGTTCGTCAACTATTGTGGGAGTTAGGTCATGAAAATGCCATTGTAGTTCATTTAACCTTAATTCCATATTTAGCTGCTGCTGGGGAATTAAAAACAAAACCAACACAACATTCGGTAAAAATGTTGATGCAAAGTGGTGTAAGCCCAGATATTTTAGTGTGTAGAACTGAACACGAAATTTCAGACTCTATAAAAAGAAAATTAGCATTGTTTTGCAATGTTAAAAAAGAAGATGTTATTCAATCTATAGATGCTGAAACTATTTACGACGTACCTAATTTAATGTTCGAAGAAGGATTAGATAAAGTTGTATTAGAAAAACTACAATTACCACAAGGTGAAATTCCTAAACTTACAGAATGGAATAATTTTTTAAAAGGTTTTAAAAACCCTAAGAATACTGTTGAAATTGGGCTCATTGGTAAATATGTTGAATTACATGATGCTTACAAATCAATTTCTGAAGCTTTTATTCATGCAGGTGCTACAAATGAAGTTAAAGTGACTATTAATTGGATTCATTCTGAAGAATTAACCATTGAAAATGTACCAAGTAAACTAAACCATTTAAATGGAATTTTAGTAGCTCCAGGTTTTGGAGAACGTGGTATTGAAGGAAAAATTGAAGCTGTAAGGTATGCCCGTGAAAACAATATCCCTTTTTTAGGGATTTGTTTAGGAATGCAAATGGCTGTAATTGAATTTTCTAGAAATGTTTTAGGCTTAAAAGATGCCAATTCTTCTGAAATGGATAACAAAACACCAAATCCAGTTATAGATCTAATGGAAGAGCAAAAAAGCGTTATAAATTATGGTGGTACTATGCGTTTGGGTGCTTGGGATTGTAAATTAGCAGAAAACAGTAAAATCAAAAATATTTACAAAAAGGAATTAATCAGTGAACGACACAGGCATAGATTTGAATTTAATAACAATTATTTAACTCAAATTGAAAAAGCTGGAATGATTGCTACTGGGAAAAACCCTAAAACTAATTTAGTAGAAGTAATTGAAATTCCATCGCACCCTTGGTTTGTTGGAGTTCAATACCATCCAGAATATAAAAGTACAGTGCTAAATCCACATCCATTATTTGTAGATTTTGTAAAAGCTTCTTTGGAACACTCTTTGAACTAACATATAATTAGTATTAAAAACTCAATTATAAAGTTACATTTAGTACATTTGTCGGGCTTTTTAAAGCTTTTTAAATTAGTACGTGACAAACTGACATTATAAATATACACATGGAAGAAAAAAAATTCGATTTAAATTCATTAATAGGTTTTGTTTTATTAGGAGCAATTATGCTATGGTGGATGTACAGCAACCAACCAACTCCTGAAGAATTAGAAGCTGAAAAAAATAAACAAACTGAACAAGTTCAAGAAGAAGTTGTTACTTCTAATAATACTTCAACAAATTCAGAAATAACAATACAAGCAACAGATTCTCTTTCTTTGGTAAAAGCCCAAAGTCAATTAGGTGCTTTTTCACAATCAGCTACAGTTGGTGATGGTGAAACTATTTTAGAAAACGATTTGCTTAAATTGGTAATTTCAAATAAAGGTGGGCAAATAAAAGAAGCTTTATTAAAAAATTACGTCACTTACGATTCTTTACCATTATATATTATAAAGGATAACAACGCTTCATTTAATATAAATTTTGGAACTTCAGACAACAGAACGCTAAACACTAAAAATTTATTTTTTGAACCAACGTTAACTACAAATGGTGAAAATCAAGTACTTTCTATGAAATTGAAAGTTTCAAATAATCAATTTTTAGAATATCGCTACGAAATTAAACCAAGCGAGTATATGGTTGATTTTGATGTGCGTTCACAAGGGTTAAGTTCATCTTTAAATACATCTCAACAAATAAATTTAGATTGGAATTTAGAAGCTTTTAGAAAAGAGAAAAGTATACGCTATGAGAACCAACAAACAGAAATGTACTATGAAAAAGACGATGAAGATATTGATTACTTATCTGTTGGTGGTGAAGATGATGCTGAAGAACAAAATGTAAATTGGGTTGCATATAAACAGCATTTTTTCTCAACAATTTTAATTACTGAACAGGCTTTTGATAAAGCTAATTTAACATCTAAAACCTTAGTTGAAGATGAAGAAATTGATACTACATTTACAAAAGCTTTTTCTCTTAAAGCACCTTTAGCATTACAGGGAGGCGAATTAAACTATAACATGAATTGGTACATTGGACCAAATGATTATCAAATTCTAGAGAAATACGATCGTAACATTAAAGAAGTTGTAAATCTTGGATGGGGAATTTTCGGCTATATAAACCGATTGGTATTTGTGCCTGTATTTAACTTTTTACAAGGCTATATAGGCAACTATGGTTTAATAATTATTTTGTTAACTATTATAGTTAGAATAATTATGTCTCCTTTGGTTTACAAATCATATTTGTCAAGTGCAAAAATGAAAGTTTTAAAGCCTGAAATGGAAGAAATAAACAAGCGTTTACCTGGTAAAGAAAATGCTATGAAACGTCAACAAGAAACTATGGCTGTACAAAGCAAAGCTGGTGTAAGTCCACTTGCTGGGTGTATTCCTGCAGTGCTACAAATGCCTGTATTCTTTGCGTTGTTTCGGTTTTTTCCTTCTAATATAGACTTACGCCAAAAAGGATTCTTATGGGCAGATGATTTATCAGCTTATGATTCTGTATTTGAATTACCATTTACAATTCCAATGTATGGATCTCACATTAGTCTGTTTCCAATATTAGCATCAGTTGCAATTTTCTTTTATATGAGAATGAGCCAAAGTCAACAAATGAATATGCAGCAACCAACACAAGAAGGGATGCCTGATATGCAAAAAATGATGAAAATGATGATGTATTTCTCTCCTGTAATGATGTTGATTTTCTTTAATATGTATGCAAGTAGTTTAAGTTTATACTATTTTGTTTCAAACTTATTAACTATCACAATTATGCTAATTATTAAAAATTACATAATTGATGAGGATAAAATTCTTGCAAAAATTGAAGAGAATAAAAAGAAACCTAAAAAACAAGGTAAATTTCGCCAACGTTTAAATGATGCAATGAAGCAGGCTCAAGAACAACAAGCACAACAGAAGAAGAAAAAATAATTAAATAGAGAAAACCTCAAAAGAATAATCTCTTGAGGTTTTCTCTATTTATTAATTTCAACATAAATGTCTAATCTAGTAAGCAAGTTTTCAATTTTAAAAGAACTCAATCTTGTTATTGAATATCATTCAGGCATTTTAACATATGATTCGTTTATTGGATTTGTACAAAAAAAATAGCAGACCCTAGATTTTCATTAGATTTAAATCATTTAATAGATTTTAAAGATGTCACTTTTAATACTAATGAAAGTGATATAAATAAATCTGTTAATTTTTTAGCAAAGGAATTATTAACACAAGGAAATAAAAGAAATATTGCTATACTTACTAGTACTCCTAATCAAGTAGTGTCTACAACACTATATAAAATAAAACAGGCTAAAAGTAAATCATTAATAACCATAGAAATTTTCTCTACAAGTGAAAAAGCACTAAAATGGTTAAAATATAATAATATAGCTTCATCAAAAGCAATTGCTGCTTTAACGGAATTAAAGAAAAATTAATATTTCAGTTCCAAAATTCATTCTTACACCTTTTCTATTTTCAAAAAAAACCTAATTAGCTGAAAATAAGTATATAAAACCATTCCTAATATGTGGTTTTTTTGTAAATTGTAGAGAAATTACTATTCATGCCAGACTTAATTAGTAATTATAAGATTCTACCTAAACAAAACCTTGTTATTCAATACCATAAAGGTATTTTAAGTTTGAATAATTATATCCATTTTGCTAAAGACCTATATTCAGATTCTAATTACTCCCCTAACTTGAATCACATAATTCATATTAAAAATACAGAATTTAGAGCATCTTTTAATGATCTAAATGCATATGTCGAATTTTCAAAAATAAACTTTACAAAACCTAAACATAGGTACATCGCTGTAATTACAAAAACACCAAACCAAATAGTTATTCCTACTTTATTTAAAATGCTTGGCAAAAAGACATCTCAAACAGTTGAAATTTTTTCAACATCAAAAGCTGCAGTAGAATGGCTTAAAATTGATATAGCTATTTTAAAAGAAATAGCTATTTAACTACTAGAAAGAAGTAATAAAAATCATAGCCAACTTACTTGAAAGTTGTATTTTGTTTACAATTTTTTCATAAAAACATGTCAGAATTAAAAAGTAGTTATAAAATTTCAAAAGAGAATAATTTAATCACCATAGTTCATGTAGGTGTTTTAAATTTAAGTTCTATGTTTAACTTTATAAAATCTTTAAATTCAGATCCTTTATTCTCTCCTAAATTAGAACATATTGTAGATCTGCATGATGTAGTATTTGACCTTACTCTTGAAGACATAAATAAATATGTTAACCACTTAGAAAATAATTCTAAAATATATGGACATAAACGAATTGCTTTGGTCACAAATACTCCTAACCAAGTAGCTTATTCAACTTTATTTAAATTAGCTCAAGAGCAATTGCAACCGCTACAAAATATTTAAATATTTTCAACCCACGAAAAAGCATATAATTTTATAGATAAAAAAAGTATTACATTTGAGCAGCTCTCACAAACCGTAAACCAATTAAAAAAAATTAATTGCTTAATTTTTTTTACTATTGAACATAAATAAATATCTCATGAAGTTAGTAAAACAGCTATTGGTTTTAATTTCGTTTTCCTTTTTTTTAATTGCCTGTTCAAAAAATGAGAATACAACTACTCCTATTCCTCAAAATACTTTAAAAGAAATTACTATTTTTCATATAAACGATCAACATGGTAGACTTGATAATTTTTCAAAAATTAAACATATAATTGATCAGGAAAAAGAATTAACCAATGTTATGGTTGTTTGTAGTGGAGATATTTTTTCTGGAAACCCCGTAGTTGATAACCATGAAGAAAAAGGCTTTCCAATGATTGATCTTATGAATAAAGTTGGATTTGATGTTGCAACCATTGGTAATCATGAATTTGATTATGGAGAGATTATTTTAAAAGACCGTTTTCAACAATCGCAATTTAATTGGGTTTGTGCAAATGTAAATATGAATACAACTGGTATCCCAGAACCAAATGAATATATAACAATTACAAAAAATGATGTTAAAATTACTTTTTTAGGTTTGGTTGAAACCAATGGAAAAGAAGGTGAAATTATTCCATCTACACATCCTTGGAGAGTTGAAAATTTAACTTTTCAAAAGTATAGTTCTGTCATTGATAATTATTCACAAGTAAAAGAATCTGAAGGTTCAGATTTGTATATTGCTCTTACACATTTAGGTGAATCAACCGATAAAAACATCGCTGCAAATTACACTTATTTTGATTTAATTATTGGAGGACATTCTCATTCTAGAACAAATACAACAGTGAATAATATTCCTGTTTTTCAAGCAGGTTCTAATTTAAATTATTTAGGGAAAATTAAATTAACTATAAAAGATCAAAATATTCAAAATTTAGAATATGAATTAATTGATTTGTCAGCCTATTCAAATTTTGATGCATCACTCAAAAGTGTTATTGATACCTACAATGAAGATGCTAATTTAGATGAAGTAATTGGATATTCAGAAGCATATCATTCTAGATCACAAGTTGGTAATTTTTATACGAATGCTTTAAAAAAAGAAATGAATGTTGATTTAACATTCCAAAATACTGGAGGGGTAAGAGCCGATTTAAATGAAGGTGATATCTTAAAACGAGAAATATATACTATAGATCCTTTTAACAATGGAAGTGTAACATATACTATGACCGTTGGAGAAATTAAAAATTTCTTAAGAAATAGTGGAGCTGGATTTTATTATTCAGGAGGTAGTATTGAGCAAGATGGTAATGAAATTGTAATCACAAATGATGCATTTAATGTATTAAGCGATAACACCGTATTAACCATTGGTTTAAATGATTATATTCCTGCAGTTTACGATACTTATTTTACACAAACACCAACCTATAAACCATACACAACTGCCGAAGCTATCATTAATTATTTAGAAAATAATGCTACACCAATAAACTACACTAATTATAACAACTATTTTAAGTATAATTAAGTATTAAAAGAATCTAGGTGAAACTATTCTTCCAAATCTATTAAACAAATCATATCTTAAAAATATTTCATGCGACCCAGAGTTGTATCTTGCTAATCTGGTTGTTTCCAAATCATACCCATAACCTATAAAAAAGGAATCACTTGCCTGAAATCCTAATAAAGCACTTACAGAAATATCCCATCTATAAGCAATTCCAGCTGTGAATTTTTCATTAATTAAAAAATTACCCGATATATCTAATTGCAGTGGAGCACCTTCTACAATCTTTGTTAATATTGCTGGTTTAAATTTTACATTTGAATTTAAATCAAATACATATCCCGCAATTAAGTAATAATGAAGTCTTTCTTTTGCAATAAAACTATCAGATCCTTCATTGGCATACTTATCAAAATGTTTTGTTTCTAACAAGTTTGGAACAGATATACCTACATACGATTTATCTGAATATAAATACATCCCTACACCAACGTTTGGTGAAAACTTGTTATCAATATTTGTTTCAAAACTATAATCGTTATCGCTGTATTGGTTCAACTTATTAAAATCAATATTTAATAAATTACCACTTGCTTTCAATCCAAATGATAATTTATAAGTGTGTGATGTTAAAATTGTGTACGAAAAATCTATCGAGATATTGCTTTCGTCTGAAGGTCCAATTTTATCATTAATTCCAGATAAACCTAAACCTACATTACTTCGTTTTATTGGAGTATGGAATGAAACATTTGTACTCTTGGGAGCTCCTTCTAGTCCAACCCACTGTGAACGATTTAAAAGAAATAATGTTCCACCATCTTTAGTTCCTGCATATGCGGGGTTTACACTTATTGCATTGTACATATACTGTGTAAATTGTGCATCTTGCTGGGCATAACCTAAACCTGCTAAAAGCATTAAACCCACTATTACTATTTTTTTTCTCATTGATTTACTTTTAAAATTCCTAAGGAATATTACTCCCTAGGAATGAGGTTTATGTATTTACCTTCTGTTTATATATAAGTAACCTGCTTTTTGCTGAACATTGTTAGTTCCATCTTTGTACTTTAAAATGTAATAATATGTTCCATCAGGTAATTCTCTAGATTTATTTATGGTTAATCTTCCTTCTGAAATTCCTTTAAAGGCTCTATCAGTATTATTGTAATGATCGCGTTCAAATACTAAACCACCCCAACGATTATAAATTTCTACTCTATTATCTGAATAGCACTCTAAACCACGGATATAGAATACATCATTTTCTCCATCTCCATTAGGTGATACTGCATTAAACACTTCAATAACACATCCTGAAATAGACAATACTGTTGGATTATCTCCATCAATATCAAAATCATCAGACGAGTCTTCAACAACAACACCTTTAACACTAGTCCCATAAACAAATGCTTGATTTGTTACGCTTCCTAAATTAATATTATCTTGCGTAATTGCATAAGTTGCTGTAAACGTTGTATCATCAAATTCACCCACTTCTAAAGAAATTGACCCTCCAGTAACAACAACTCCAATTAATGGATCTGTAATTGTAATATTTGACAAGGCTACATTTCCAACATTAGTCACTACGAAATTGTAGGTAATTGTTTCTCCAGATTGTGCAAACCCATCAGAATTATCATCATTAAATTCAGCAGTTTTAATTATTGCAATTGCTGGTGATTGTACCAACATTGTAATTGTTGGATTATCATCTCCATCTGCAGGATTACCTTGATCTGAAATATCTGAAACTTCATTTCCAAGTACATCTACTCCAGAAGCAGTTGCTGTATTAGTAACACTTCCTGTATCCATATCAGCTTGTGTAATGGTATAATTTTCTGTTACAACAACACTCTCATTTGGTGCTAATGTACCTCCTACTGTTAATGGGGTTTCGTAAATTAACTCATCAGTAATACTAATATTAGTTACTGTAACATTTCCAGTATTAGTAACCGTGAATGTGTACGTAATTATATCACCCACATCACCGTCTCCAATAATAGCAGCTGTTTTAATCAACTCAATTGAAGGACTTGCTTCTGAAACTACTGTAATAGTTACCACTGCATTTGATGTATCACCATTTGCATCAGTAATTGTATATACAAAACTATCCGTTCCAAAGAAATACATATCAGGTGTATACGTATAAACACCATTTGCATCCATTGTAACCGTTCCATCTGTAGCTCCACCATTTACTCCAACTAAACTCCAAACATTATTTCCATCACCACTAGGCTCATCATTATCAGCAGTAGTTTCATCAACTATTGGTGTATTTTGCGTTGTTGAAGCAAAATCATCATTTGCAATTGGTAAATCATTTACTGAATTTATAGTAATAACAACTTGCTCATCTACTAACGCTACATTGGTTCCGTCTGAAGCATTATAATCAAAACTTGTAACTTCATTCCAATTTAAATTTGGTGTAAACACTAAATTATTTAAATCTGATGCAAGTATTGTATCTCCAATATTCACTTCAACATTGTTAAGATATAATATCCCATTTTCTGGCAATGATACTATTTCAATACTATG
>Ga0190303_1000232_pt1 | contig 22770 bp, 13 predicted proteins | sample 48700701_MG_FD_161672 | JGI IMG/M metagenome (GOLD analysis project Ga0190303, IMG submission 161672) | Hydrothermal vent sediment bacterial communities from Southern Trench, Guaymas Basin, Mexico - 4870-07-0-1_MG | ecosystem: Environmental > Aquatic > Marine > Hydrothermal vents > Sediment ... | reverse complement strand
ATCTCTGCGGCTTTAAGCTTGTCGTTATAGGGCGCATTTTCGTACATTTCGATCACCTGCACCCGTGCCACCAGAGCTTCCGGTGATGTGGGATATTTTTCCACAAAAGCCATACGAAGCTCTTCGGCGCGTATATAATCCGGGATGCTGTCGGCTAAAGTCCATGCACCTTTATAGGATGCAAACACTTCTTCCTTGGTCTCCATTACCGTTGCCAGATCCAGATAGAGATCGATGGCACGCAACGTATCACCACCGGCGATAAAGGAATCGATAGCTTTGTACTTAAATGCCTTTTTCTGACTCAGACTGTCCACTTCGGCAGCGAGGCGAAGATATTGCTCTGCTGAAGCGATGTTATCGCCAGAGTCTTTGTAAGTCTTTGCCTGTGATTGAATGGCGCTGAGCAGATTTTGACGAATGCTTTTCCTGGTCTCTTCCGGAGCAACTTCACTGGCAGCGCGGTAGTAGCTTTCTGCTTCCTTGTAATTCCCCTTATTCTGGCTGATTTCAGCCAATCGGGCATTACAGAGCATCTGCTTATCGGGCTCCAGATTGTAGCTGAGTAACGTATTGAAATTGGCATAGGCGGCATCCATATTGTTATGGTCATAATTCGATTCTGCCCGCTGGAACAGGATACGCACCAGCTCTGTTTCGTTACGTTGGGGGAAGAGGGTTTGATCCAGCAATTTCTGTTCATGAGCGCTGTTTGCAGCTATCAGCAGAGAATCGATGGACTCTTTGGTGTATTGAATTCCGGTAAGTTCATCCAGATAAGGTTCGGTTTCAATCCGCTCTTGTACCAGATCATGGAATTTTTCATAATCGTAGTATTGGTCAAGAATCAAGTCCTGAACTTTGGGATGGGATTTGAATTGCGCAACGAACTCGTCTATGGTTTGTGCAGCCACAAGATAGTAAGACGGGTTCTTGGTTTCTTCGGCCAGATTTTGGCTGGCAAGGATTTTATTCAGAGCAATTTGTTCGAAATTGGCCAGGCTGTCGGCCCCCCAGAAGGGTGCGTAAGCCAGATAAGAATCGGCCAATTGGGAATATTGCTGATAATTCTCAATCGTTTTATCATCGATAAAGCGGTTGAAGTATTTTGGTTCTAAGAAGCTATATGCTTTTTTCAGGATATTCAGCTGTGGCTGGATGTCCTTTTCCTGATTCATCTGAAACCAGGGAGAATCGACCGTATAATTGGTCGTCATTCGATGATATTCCTCAGTAATCAGGTTTTCGGGAGACGCATTTCCGCGCACACGGTCGGGGTAGCGCCTGTATATAGTGATGATGGAATCGATATAGGAGGGAGAATCGAGAGCTGTCGGATAGAGTTCCAGCATGGCATTATAGAGGTCTATCGCCTGCATTGGAGCACTATAGTGTAGTTTCAAATCGATGCTTTCCATCAGCACCTTTTGTGCATAATCGTCATTGGTGAGCAAGGGAACAATTTCTTTGGCCATCTCTGCAGCTTGCGAATATTGTTCAAAATCGCTGCCGTCAGATTCGATAAGGCCAAAGGCAATGTTTTCCAATGCATCAGCCTCAAAGAATACTTTCTGAGTATCCAGAGAGTCTGCATCCATGGTGTTTAATAATTGGGTAAAATCTGAGATTGCAGCATCGAAATCACCACTGCTGAACCGTGCCCATCCCCGTTGGAACAGACCGTAGTTTTGCAGAGGATCGCCCTCGGTTTCTGCCACCATATTAAAATAACTGGCAGCCTTTTCAAAGAGAGGGTGGGGATTTTTTGCATCCAGGGCTAAATCGAAATAGGTTGTACCCAATCGATACGCAGCCTCGGTATGATACCGGGAATCGGGAAAATCCCGGTATATCTCTTCATAGGCAGCCAGGATATCGCTAAAGCGATCTTCCTGCAAGCGCAGAGAATCCGGCCAGTTTTCGGCAAATTCAATGTTCATCTGCCGGCGATTGTCACGGTTATCTATCTGTGCCCGAGTAGCATAATACGCCCAGTTATACAGCACCACATCCTTTTGCGTAAAATCAGGATCATTACGCAGCACCTGTGCGTAGTAGCGGCTGACGATGTCTGGTTGGCCCACATAGAGCTCGGTACTCATCTCGGCGAGATTAAAGTACATGCGTGCAATATCAGGATGGTGTGGATTCGCCCGAACGAAGTCATAGGTTTTGTCGAAGATTTCCTGTTTGAAGGCAAGCTTCTCGAGATATTTCTCCTGCAATTCCTGCGACACATTCTGAGCAAAAAGGCCAAAACCCAGCGTCATCAGAATGAGGGATATGATATATTTATTCATGGACAAGCTCTTTTTGGTATTGTTGATACTGTTCATCTTTTTTCAGGGAGTACTTGAACAACACATCAAGCATCTCCATTTGATACTGCTGATTTTGCCCAACCACATCATCGGTGAAGGTTTGTATCAGAGAATCGTAGGTATTTTGCACTTCGGCAAATTCTGCTGCCAGTACGTCACGCTCCTTGCCCATATAGCGGGCAATGCGTTTGTTGAAGTTCTCAGCAATATCACCCTGCAAAGAGCGGTATTCCTGTTTGCTCTGCTCCATTGCAGCGATTTCGTTATCGATCAGCTGTTCAACCTCGTCGTTCTGATACATCTGAAAATAGTATCGCGAAAGCACATCAAGAGCATCGATATCGGCTTGGGTAAGACTTGCCTGAATCCGGGCAATTGCTGCCTGTTGCGGATCATCAGCATGTATTGCTTCCAGATCAAGCCACTCTTTTTTGCGGGATGCTTCGACACGTTTTGTCTGAGCAAGTTCTTGAGCCAAAGCAATATCTCCAGGGGTCATCTCAGGGCTCAACATATAAATCTTTATAAATTCCAGAGATACCAGATTGGTGTCGATAGCGGCTATTTCCCGCTCGATAATCTCAGGAATCCGGTTGTTTTTTTGGTTTTGCGCCAAAGCAATGACCTGATCTATGTTATTAAGGGTATTGATGTAGTAGAAGTACTCATTCTCTAAAAGCAGCATGATATCTACTTTGTCGTCATGACGTCCTACATACATCTCTTTTAACAGTTCATTCGTTGTTACGATGCTATTTTCGAGGTTCGAGATTACCGTATCAGCGGTAGAAGCCGAATTGATGGTCCGATTATAGTCATCCAGAAGAGCTCTCTTTTCTCGCAGAGTATTCAATATCGCATCATTGTGTTCGATAAACTGAGTAACATTTTTTTCAAACTCTTCAGGGCTTTCCATTTCCAAATCCAGCGCGTAAGCCAATACACGTGCAGGAATGGTATAATCAGAGAATTTGTCTTTTGCCAATACTTTGATGCAGTAATCTTTGGCCGTTGCGTAGTCGTCATCCAAAGCAAAGCGAACGCCTATCTCATAGAGCAATTCGTCGTCGATGGCATCTTTTTCCATGGCAGCATACTGTGCATAATAGAGCATTGCCCGTTCGTGATCCCCATGCTCATCGTAGAGACGAGCCAGGGATACAATCACAAAACTGTAATGCGGCGTTTCTGGAGGATAGTTGTTCTGCAATTGCGTAAATGCGGACAAGGCGGCATCAATGCCTTCCCGATCATAGGTAATCAAGGCCAGGAGTGCTTGCGCTCTAAAGCCAAATTCCCCATCGGCGGATAATTGATTGAACAAGGTTTTTGCTTCGTCGTAAAAGCCCTCATTATAATAGGCATTTCCCAGATTGTACTGGATGAGGGTATTCCCCGTTGCAAGCCGATTTGTGGTAACGATGTCGATGTATGAAGCAAAGTCTCCACTCTCGAAATAGAGACGAGCCGCCATCATTGCCGCAGTTGTGTATCGATTGCTACTGGGATATTGGGTGATGAGTTGAGACAACGCATCCAGAGACGCGGAAGTATTATTATCGGCCTGATATGCCAGAGCTCGGTAGTAGAGAATGTCATCCTGATAGGAGGGAAATTCCTTGAAGATAAAGCCAAGCGCCAAAATACGTTTGTCGTATTCTGCCTGGTCCTTTTCTGGATTAATTTCCGCGATTTGAGCTTCCTGCTCTCTGAATAAGTTCTCGAGTTTTCTTGATTCACCGGACAGATTAAATTCCCGTGCTTTCTTCCGTTGTTGAGTAATGGAACTGTAGAAAGCAATTTCATGCTCTATGTTTTGTAAATCCTGTTCCTCGGATGTAATCTGTTTTATGAGTGTTTCATAATCCTCCGGCAAGCTCAAGCAGTTCGCGCTGATGAGCGCAATCAATAAGAGGATATATAGCTTTTTCATAAGAACCAGATTATTCTTTCATCAAGTTTTTGATTTCGTCGAGTTCTTTTTCTGCCCGTTCACGCCGCTCTTGAATCTTGCGAAGTTCTTCCTTCAGCATATCGGCAGCGTCAGTACGTTCCGGTGATACATAGAGTTGTTCGCCAGTCGCCGTCTTCCCTGTCTGGAAGGCACGGTGATCTTTGTTTTTCACTTCCGAGTACTTATCGAAGATATAGGTAAGAGCAAAGTCGCCGGTGAAGCTGGCGTTGTCTTTCATATTATCTTCAACGCTAATAAGACCAATAGTCGCTTTAAGATTTCCAAAGTCATAACTCATTCCCATATTCAGATTAGCTCCACGCATCTCACCAATAAGAGTAAGATTTTGAGCGGGGCGAATCTGCAGACCGCCGAAGAAGCCCATGAAGTATTGGTCTTTTTCTCCTCGTGTGTCATAGCCACGGCTGCCAAGACCAATATTAAGGGTGGTCTCTAGAGCCTTTGACAGAGGCAAGCCACGAATTACCGCAGTCTTACTGGCAACAAAATAAGGGGTTGCTTTCACATAGGTAAATGCATCAGGTAAATCTGTATGACTCTCGGGATTAGTATATTTGATGTCTGAGAAAAGGTTTTCAATCCCGATTGCAATGGCGGGATTCCGCATGCTTTCGTGAACTACCGCATATTTGAAGTTAGCAGTTATCAGATCTTCATTCATAGCCATCAAGCCAAGTTGAAGACGATTCTTAATACCATAGTTAACGGTTCCACCGTAGAATAACCCCTCCTCCCTGTCACTATCAGTTTGATAGTAGAGACCAGAAAGAGAGACATCGAACATCTTGTGTGGTAAAATGTAGGCCGTACGAATTCCCAGGGAATTTTCGCTCGAATACGGACTCGCAATAAGGAATTGCATCATAATTAACGCAATGATAACGAGAATTGGCTTTTTCATCTTTTCCTCCATACAGAAATCAATCATAGATAAGAAATTGACATTTTTTCCGTCAAGTTTTTTATCTGTTATTCGAAAATTAAAGTATTTGTGAGGTATCATGAATGACAGAAAGGATCTCGGAATCCAGGGAGAAAATACCGCCACAGCCTATTTACAACGGAAGCAATATTACATTCTCGAACGCAATTATCACTCAGCTTATGGGGAAATAGACATCATCGCCAGAAAGAATGATGTCCTTGTATTTGTGGAAGTTAAGACCAGATCTGGTTCGCTTGATACCGGTCTTTCCAGCGTCTCCCGGGGAAAACAGAAAAAAATAATCAACACTGCTCAAATCTATCTGTCCCGGCTTTCCTCTGATACACTATTGGAAACACGCTTCGATGTGATTTCTTTGACCCCTGCCGGTGATGGGACTTTCGCCATCAAACACCTAAAAGATGCTTTTCGGCCAGATTACTCCAGCTGATCGTAGTCAAAATTCTCTCCCAACAGATCGCGGTAATTGGGTTGCGTCGTCTCGGTTTCATCTTTTCCACTATAAATCAACCTGAAATTTCCGGTTCCTGAATTATCCATGAAAATATAGGATGTCTGCCGCGTTCCTTCGTACCGCCAGATGATATAATCCCGACTTTGTGATTGGAGAGAAAACTCAGTCTCACCCTTTTTGGTCTCATCAGGTTTTCCATATTTGATGTAAAGGCGACCTCGATCTGATTCCCAACCATCGGAGAAAAATGAAAAATGCTGATTGGTATAGGCTAATCGCTCTTTGATATCATCGTAAAATTCATTTTTTGTGGTGGATGGTTCATAATCCCGGCTCACCCAAAACCGATTGATAAAATTCCGTTTACCCTTTTCAGACAACCCATCCCACGTGCTCTTTTTCACGTCCGGTAAGAAATACTGCACCAGTTTAAATTCCTTCTCCAGATCATTGAGCATACGGGTGAGATGGCCGGAATGCTCGATCACGCTGAAATAATCCTGTACCTGCATGGTCTTGCCTGTGATTTCATCGGTGACAATCATGATGATATTATACAATCCGGGCTCATAGTCGGAGATTTGAATCTCTTTGATGCGGTTAATCAAGGCCGAAGATTTGTTGATTTTCCCTGAAAGGGTTTCCACTTCTTCGCCGTTTCGCATCACCACGACAGATTCAGACAGATCACTCACACCCTGGGCATCCAGCCCAAAATTCCGAATCTCAAAATAGATGAAAAATGAAGAGTGCCGGGTATTGTCAAAAATATGATGCGGTTCCACATCAAACCGCATCCCGCCACGGATAAAACGCGCCCGATATGATGAGGTGTCCGCCACGATGGCGGCACTCATTTCCAGGTCGCTGATGAGTCCATCGGGAGCAAGAAGCGGCAAAGGAACCACTTCTGAGGTGGATTCGTTGCTGCCAGTATCGGTAATTTGAACGAGCAAATCGTAGCCATCCCGTTTCATGGGCAATACGATTTTATCCAGATAGCCATTATCGGTTTTAGTCATATCTTCGTTTTCCAAAATGATTTTCGCCGGCATCGGATCGAAGGAATAGACGGTATTACCCTGTTGCTGCAGAGAAACAGCGATGGTGATATCCGCTGTAAAACCCTGATCTGTGCGATTGAACAGCAAATCTCTGTAAGGTATTTTATAGTTCACTTCGATTACGGTGATACCGCTATCATCTAAGAACCGGTTGGCATCCAGATAGACATGCAGGGTTGCCAGAAGAGGCATCATGGCGAAAAGCGCGAGAGCGAAAAAAGATAGTTTTTTCATTGATTACTCCGTTTAGATTTGTACTTGGGCATTAAGTGGGCTGGTGGCAATTTTGCTCAAGGCATCCAATAAAGCGGCTTCCAGTTTTACTTTTGCCAGTCGCGGATGGATATGCAGTACGCGGAAATGTTCAGTCTCCACATCCAGATGAATACCAAAATTACCCTGATTTTCTGTGAACATTTGTTTCAGTTTTTGACCGATTTTACCATCCAGCATTTTTTCTGATGTCTTTATATAGATGTCTCCCGAAAGGGAATTGAGCTCTTTAACGCTCAAAATTCGCTTCGGAGAAATGCGTAATAATGTGTCATTGCCCTTTTGATAGGGTGATTTGGATCCGATAATCACATAGCATTTGCCCACCTCGATCTGATGAATAAACTTCTCGAAAGCATCGCCAAACAGCGAAACTTCAAACCGCCCGGTGAGATCTTCACAGATAACAAAGGCAAAAGTATCCCCCCGCTTGGAACGACGCTTCACCACTTCTGTAACGATACCGGCGATCACGATTTCCTGAGGCAGTGAATCTCCCTGATTTTCTGCTTTTTTGGAATCCGTATTGGTTATCACCTTCAGTACGCTCTGATATTGATGCAACGGATGCCCGGACCAGTAAAAGCCCAGATATTTTTTTTCCAGATTCAGCGTGTCATTTATACCCCAGTCTTCAACTTTGGGCAGCTCAGGAAGGTAGGAGGTATCTTCCTCTTCTTCCTCAAAGACATCAAAAAGCACCATCTGACCCCTGCGTTTCTCGGCTTGCACATTGCCGGCATATTCCAGGGCATTTTCGATGGCCGCAAAATTCTGCGCCCGGGTACCGCTGAAATCATCCAGCGCACCGGAACAAATCAGACTCTCCAATACTGTTTTGTTCACGTTCATCGTATCTACCCGGGAACTGAGCTCAAAGATGGTGGAGAAGGGACCATTGCTGTCACGTTCTTTAAGGATGGCTTCGATGGCGGCGCTTCCCATATTTTTGATAGCCCGCATCCCAAAGAGTATTTTCTTTCCATGGACGGTGAATTCCCGGTCACTGGTATTGATGTGAGGCGGGAGCACTTCCACATCCATGTTGCGGCACTCTTCGATAAAGTAGGGAATCTTGCTGGGATTTTCTTCCAACGACATCAGGGCGGCCATAAATTCCACCGGATAATGGGCTTTAAGGTAGGCGGTCTGAAAAGCCACAAAGGCGTAGGCTGTGGCGTGACTTTTGTTAAAGGCGTATTTGGCAAATTCTTGCCAGTTAGCCCAGATGTTTTCGATAATGGTGGATGATACGCCGTTTTGGGTGGCGCCATTCACAAATTTCATCTTCAGTTTTTCCATGAGGGCAGCTTTTTTCTTACCCATAGCTTTACGCAGGGTGTCAGCTTCGGCACCGGTCATCTTGCCCATTTCCCGGGCAATTTGCATCACCTGCTCTTGATACACCGTTACGCCGTAGGTTTCCCGCAGCGCATTTTTGGTGAGAGGATGCACATATACTATCGGTTCGCGGCCGTGTTTCCGGTTGATAAAGGTATCTATAAACTGCATTGGCCCGGGACGGTAAAGGGCCACCATGGCGATGAGGTCTTCAAAAACGTTTGGCTTGAGATCCCGCAAATATTTTTTCATCCCGGCAGATTCAAACTGGAAAATACCATCTGTCTGTCCATCGGAGAGCAAGGTGTAGGATGCTTTATCTTCCAGATCGACGTTGGCAATATCCACATTGATGTTCTGAGATTTTTTCACCAAGTCGCAGGTGCGCTTTATCACCGTGAGGGTTTTCAGTCCTAAAAAGTCCATCTTCAGCATCTTCAATTCGTCCAGCCATTTACCTTCGTATTGCACCACCATTGCCGGTTCCTGACCCTTTTGGGTGGTTATGGCCAGAGGTACATAATCGCTAAGCATCCCGGGAGCAATCACTACGCCGCAGGCATGCACACCGATCTGACGGATAAGCCCTTCCAATACTCTGGAATACTCCAGAATGGTAGCATAAAGGTCGTTGCTCTGCATCATTGCAGCAAACTCTTTTGATTGCTTCAGAGCTTCATCCAGGGTGATTTTTGGGGTTCCGGGAATCAGTTTGGTAATTTCGTTAGCTTTGGCTGCCGGCACATCCATCACCCGTGCCACATCCTTGATCACCGATTTTGCACCCAGTGTGCCATAAGTGATAATCTGGGTAACGCTGTCGCGACCATATTTATCTACCACATAATCCAGCACTTTCTGGCGTCCTTCGGTGCAAAAGTCGATATCGATATCCGGCATCCCGATGCGGCTTGGATTGAGGAATCGCTCAAAAAAGAGGCCATATTTCAGGGGATCAATCTGGGTGATACCCAATAAATACGAAACAATGCTGCCAGCAGCAGAGCCGCGTCCTGGCCCTACCGGCACATCCATTTCCCGTGCTTTGTCTATAAAGTCTTTTACCACCAGAAAATAGCCATCAAAGCCCATGCTGTGAATCACGGAAAATTCGTATTCGATGCGCTCTTTCACTTCATCGGTGAGTTCGCCATAACGGGCCGGCACGTTTTCATAGCACAGCGCCAGCAGATATTCTCCCATGTCTTTGTACTGTGGCGGAATCTCGATGCCGGGCAGAAGAAAATCGTTGTAGTCCAACTCCAGATTAATCTGGTCGGCAATTTTCTGGGTGTTATCATAGGCCTGCGGCTGGTCGGGGAAAAGCTGTCGCATTTCGGCTTCTGTTTTGAAATAGAGGTCTGAGGTTCTGTAACGCATCCGATCGGTGTCATTCAGAGATTTCCCGGTTTGGATGCAGAGCAGCACATCGTGAGCTTTGGCATCTTCTTTTTTCAGGTAATGGCAGTCATTTGTCACCACCATCGGTGTGTCAGTGGTCTGTGCAAGGTCGATAAGCATCGGCGCAACCCGCTTTTCCACATCTATGCCATGGTCTTGAAGCTCGATGTAAAATCGCTGGGGAAACAGCTTTTTGAAGTAGGCAACCTCGGCCTTGGCTTCTTCTACTTTTCCATCCAGCAAGAGCCGTGGAATTTCCCCCTGAACGCAGGCAGTAAGGCAGATAAGCCCGTCACTGTGCTTTTCCAAGATGTTTTTGTCGATCCTCGGCTTGTAATAAAATCCCTCCAAATAGGCGTAGGAAGAGAGTTTCATCAGGTTTTTGTAGCCCGTGAGATTTTGGGCCAACAACACCAGGTGGTGTCGTGTATCTTTTTTGGATGCAGGATCTTTTACGCTCCCTCTGATAATGTAGGTTTCGATGCCGACAATCGGCTTCACACCGCTTTTTTTAGCCTGCATCACAAAATCGATAGCCCCGAACATGTTGCCGTGATCGGTCATCGCTACGGCAGACATCCCATACTCTTTGGCCAAGGCCAGCATCTTATCTACCCGACAGGCACCATCCAGCAAACTATATTGCGTGTGATTGTGTAAGTGTACAAAACTCATAATTTTACATTCCCTTCCTTTTGAACAATGCGAATTTTGTAAAGGAATTGGTTACTGTCAAAAGGTTTTCCTATTTATTTCCGGAGATGGCGTAAGTGCAAATTTCTCCTTGACATAATTCACTGACATCTTACTCGGTGACTGCGTGCTCAGTTAATGGAAGAAGGAGCTCTATGAATAAACGACAGAAGCAAAAGCAAAAAACCCGGGAAAAAATAGTATCCTGCGCCAAAGAACTTTTTATCCAAAAGGGATTTTTGCACACAACCACATCAGAGATCGCGGCAGCGGCGGGCATTGCCCATGGCACACTGTTCCTCCATTTCCCGGCCAAAGAATCTCTCATCCTGGAAATAATGGATACCGTTCTGGAGCAGATCCAGGCAGCGCTTCAGCCGGTGATAGCCCATGCCGGGAACCTCGATGAAATCATACGCTGTTACCTGGACCTGATAGAACAGCACGAGGCGATATTTTCCACTAAAGCCCGGGAGATGCCCTTTTACGGTGATGAATTACGACGCAAACTGCTTTTTCGCGATGCCATCATTCGTGGCCATTTTCACACATTGTTCCAACAGGGCATCGATGACGGAATTTACCGTCAAGTGGATATCCAAACGGCTCTCACCTTCTTTTTCGGTGCCATCCATTATTACCTGAGTCTCAAACAGATTTTCGTAGTCGATGGCAGTGTCATCGGAAAATTCAAAGATCAGATTATTTCTACCTTTAATGCTCTCATAACCATCCCCAAAACGGAGGAATCATGAAAGAGATGTACATGTGTAAAAGTTGCGGAAGAATAATGAAGACAGCAGAAGATTTTGCCAACGGCGAAACAGGTGCGCCCTTTTGCGCGCAGTGCACCGACGAATTTGGTGCTGGAAAACACTACTCAACCATCCTAAAGCAAACCACGCAAACCTTGATACATCAAATGGGAATAAACGAAAAGGAAGCGGAAAAAATAGCTATGGAAAACCTGAAAAACATACCTCACTGGGCTCGGAAACAACAACTTCTGGAAGACAAAAATCACATCATCATCACCGACGTAGGCAGCACCACCACCAAGGCGCTGCTTCTTTCAAAAACTGCCGACACCTGGAAAATCAGCGGCATCCGCCACGCACCCACCACGGTAGAAAAACCCTTTGAAGACGTTAACATCGGCGTGCAAAATGCCATCACCGCATTGCAGAAGGCCACCGGCATCACCCTGCTGCACAAAACAGCTGAGACGTTTTCCATCCCCAAAGACACCCTGTACATCACCACCAGCAGCGCAGGGGGCGGATTACAAATCGTTGTCATCGGCCTGACAATGTGGGATTCTGCGGGCAGTGGTCGCCGGGCAGCTTACGGCGCTGGTGGCGTGATATTAGACACCTTTGCCATAGATGACAAACGCAGCAGTCTGGAGCAGATGAAGCTCATGGGGATTTTGCATCCGGACATCATTCTTATGGCAGGAGGCGTGGAAGGCGGCGCTGTCTCATCCATCTTGCGGCTGGGAGAGATTTTACAGTTTGCAAATCCCCAACCAAAATTCGGCGATAAAGCCCACATCCCGTTGATCTTCGCAGGTAACACCGTTGCCCGTCCCTACATCGCCAATTTGCTGGGTCACAATTTTGATCTGTTCATGGCGCCAAACCTGCGCCCCAATATGCGGGAAGAAAATCTGGAGCCGGCGCGGGAAATGATTCACCGACTCTTTATGGACAACGTGATGGAGCAGGCTCCCGGCTATGGCGCACTAAAGAAAAAAGTCTCCGACGACATCATCCCCACTCCTACCGGTGTGATCCGGGCGCTGCAATTGTTGAGTAAAAAACTGGAAACAAACGTATTGGCCGTGGATATCGGCGGCGCAACTACCGACATCTTTTCCAACATCCAGGGTAGTTATTTCCGCACCGTCAGCGCAAATTACGGGATGAGTTACAGCATCTCCAACGTGTTGAAAGAAGCCACTCAGGATGCGGTGATGCAGTGGATCGACCCGGCAATTTCCCGCCAGACAGCACTCAACTATATCGCCAACAAAATGCTCTATCCCACCTTCGTGCCCACATCCACACATCACATCATGATAGAACACGCGGTAGCCCGATGCGCCATCAATATGTCATTGAAGCAACATCTGGAAATGAATTTCAACACATCCCAGATCGGCTTTTTGGACAGAGTAAAAACCGCCAGCCATCTGGAACGCATCCGTGAAGCATTTTACTTCGACCAGGAAAACGAACGGAAAAAATTCCATCTTTACGATATCGACGTGCTCATCGGTAGTGGCGGTATCATGTCCCACACCCAAAATGATCGTCAGACTCTTTCCCTCATCTACAACGGGTTCCGCCCCGAAGGAATCACTGAAATCTGGCGAGACCGTGATTTTATCACCCCACACCTGGGCAAGCTCAGCACCATCAACGAAACCATCGCCAGCGAATTGCTGCAAAATGAGTGTCTCCAGCGCATTGCCATAACGATCCGGCCGGTTACCAGAAAATGGAAACGAAACCAGGCCGTGATGAAGATAGCCATAGACGGCGCACCCCTTAAAATCATGTCGGGAGAAATGCACTATCTGGACAATCCCGCTGCTGCATCCCGCTCCATAACCATAGAGATGAACAAAGGATTTTATTTGGATGACTTTGAGCAAACCTTCACTTTCCAGAGCGACTTACCGCTGTTTATCGACACCATTTTTGATGACACCCAACGTTTTGCCGCCGAGCAGCAAGCCATGCAGAGTTATCGGCTGGATGCAGACCCGCCCAGCATCGAAGCCACCTTTGCATCCTGCCTGGAAAACAAAGAACTGGCAACCGGAAAGCAAAGCCAGATTTTTGCATTGCCCTACGACGGCGAGATTTTAGTAAGCCCGGGTCAGGCGGTTTCGCCGGACACTTTGTTGGGTGAAAATCGCTATGATCCACCGCGGATTTATGTGATCACACTTTTTGATAAAACCTACCTGCGGCTCACCCCGGAAAACCTGAAAGAATCCCTGTTGATTCATGAAGGTGATGAGGTGAAATCGGGACAGCGAATAGTAGAAGTGGGGCGCAAAACTCTGATGGAAGAGTTACAATTTCAACATTATTTCTTCGAGTCACCTGTGCGGGGGCGTGTGGAAACCATCAATATGGATTCCGGCACGGTGATCATGCGGGAAATTCAGGATTATTCCACCAAGCCAAAGACCATCAACGTGGCCAAAAAGATAAACGTGCCACCGGCCCATATGATGCGCTACATGAAGAAGGAGCTGGGAGAATTTGTCTATGCCGGTGAGATGCTGGCATCCCGTCTGATCGACGTGCAGGGAGACAATTTCCCCCTCAGTGCATCCTGCCCAACCACCGGCACCATCTCCGCTGTGGATAAAACCACCGGCAATGTGACCATCCAATACAATAAGGAGCCTTACCGCCTGCAGGCCGGGATACAGGGAACCGTTACCCACATCCAGCCAAAACGCAGCGTAGCCGTAACCTACAACGGCACCACTGTCCATGGCATCATCGGTTTTGCTGCCGAAGCATCGGGCAGGTTGCGGGTGCTGGGAAATGCCACCCGACTGGCAGAGTGTGGTACTGGCGACGTGGTGTGCTCTCTGGAGCCCATTTCATTGGCTTTTTTGCAGGATGCAACACGGCTGAAGGTGAGCGGTGTGATAGCGCCATCCATGCATAATAACGATCTCATCAGCTTTTTGGGAATAGAGATCGGCGTAGCTCTTACGGGTAATGAAGCCATCCCTTTCCCGGTGCTCTTCACCGAAGGATTTGGAGAATTTTCCATGCACCCGCTGTATCGAGATTTCCTCAGCAGCAAAGACGGTGCAGCCTGCTATATAAACGGCCACACACAGATTCGTGCCGGCGTGGTTCGGCCCAAGATTGTTATCACCCAATAAGACAAGTTGTTGAGGGTGTCATAGTTCCATTTGCCCCTGTACATCCTGCTTCAATATCAACGGAGATCGTCTGAGAATCAATGCCCAGATCATCTTCGCAATAGACGGTAAATTCAAAATTGCTGGTGTTGCAGGCCAACAGGTTTTCAAAATGCCCGACACTTCATTGAGATTCAAAAGGAATCTGGCAGTTTCAGCACCTATCTGTGTGGCTTTGTGAAAGAGTTTTTTAGATGGAATATCTATTTAATGGTCACTTATATTACTTTCAACATTCTTTCGAAAAATCAATTTGTTGAGCCCCCAATAATTTAGTAACCCGGTAAATACCAGAGCGATTAAATTGCAGTAAATGACATCAAGTTTCACGGTTTTACTTATTATCAATATCAATAATAATCTAAGGCCAAACACAGAAACAACCGTTAAATTGTAAGGTAAGAAGTTTTTTAAATACGCGTTACGTGTCTTTGCTGTTCGGTCTTTCCAAGTCCAAAAGAAAGACATCGTATAATTATTGATTACTGCAATTTCAAAACCTATAGCAGGTGTGATGATATATACAAAAAAATAGGAATGAAACACCCATTTTTTAAAAATGAAAATCACAATCGTATCAATTATAGTTCCGACTAGATTTGTAATGAAAAATTTACTAAATCGCAATTTTATCATTTAGCTGGCGTTTTCCCTTTCTTTTTCTTCAATAACCTTTTTATCTTTAAAATATGCAACGATAAAGGCGATATAAAGAGCTGTGCCGACAATAATCGCAAACAAATCGAAATACGTAATGTGCGAGTTGAATAGAGCTATTTTCGGATTTTTATGAACAAAAAACAAAATCGTATTGCCTATTACAGCCATTAATCTGACTTCAGTTGGTCCTATACCACCATAAGATATTTTAAAAAATCCGGCTAAATAAGAATCGATATACGTATGAACTGACAACAAAAAGTAACCTATTATCAAATACATGGCAATGTCGAACCTTATGAACGGTGAAACTCCAAGAGCTACTCCGATAATAAAAGTCGTCATCGCATCTACATTATGATCAATGTAAAAACCGTAAAGCGGTCTCTCAATATGTCTGTATCTGGCAATCGTTCCGTCAAGGCTGTCACCAAACCAATTGATAAAAAATCCAAAACTCGCCAGCCATAAGAAACCATATCCGAAATTACTAAAAAAATATCCGAGTAGGATGACCAAGGATCCGAATAAACCAAGATAGGTTAAATGATCAGGACTGATTGAATTATGCATTTTTGACGCAAAATAAAGAAGAATTTTCTTTTCCAAAGGACGAGTTATTGATTCGTTTACTCGTTTCGCTGCTTCATGTTCCATTTTATACTCCTATATTATTCTAATATTGATTCCTTTGGTGATACACATATTTTTTTAAAATATCTGTCAATTTTTGAATTAAAAATGCTGCAATTATTTTCATAATTGCAGCATAATTTTGTTACATGAAGAGAATTACACCTCTTCTTCACCGTGCAGTTTGTTCATTATTTTCTTTTCTGTCTTATAAGAAATATGATCAACGATGCTATAAATAGACGGAACAACCAATAAGGTAAAGAATGTTGCGGAAATCAAACCACCGATGACAGCAATCGCCATTGGTGCTCGCATCGCTGCTCCCTGTCCGGTACTAACTGCCATTGGAAGCATACCTATAATTGTCGTTAGTGAAGTCATCAGCACAGGTCTGATTCTATCCTGACCTGCCTGCAAAAGAGCCTTATGCTTTTCAATTCCTTGGTTTATCAATTGATTAGCACGATCAATAAGTACAATTCCGTTATTAACCACAATACCCGCCAGAATTATAATTCCAATAAAAGCAGGGATACTGAGAGTTGTTCCTGTTATAAATAATGCTAAAATCACTCCTACAATAGCGAGTGGCATTGTAAACATTATTATGAACGGTTGACTAAAGGACTCAAATTGGGAAGCCATAACGACATAAATCAGAACGATAGCAAGAAGTAAAGCCTGAATCAAACTTTTAAAACTATCTTTCATATCTTTGTAAGAACCGCCATATTCGATAAAATACCCTGAAGGAAGATTTTTTTGAATATCACTAATTGATTCCTTCACCTCTTTTATTGTGGACCCTAAATCCCTATCAAAGATATTTGCTGTTACGGTTGCTTTTCTTATCTGATGCTCACGCTCAATTTTCAAAGGCCCATAGCCTTCCTTAATTTCAGCAACTTGCTTTAGAGGTACTGAGAATCCTAAAGGTGAGCTGATACTGATGTTCTCAATTTCTTGTAAGGAATTCCTGCTTTCTTCTTTCAGTCTAACCCGAATATCGGTTTCATCTCCGTTTTCCTCTCGGAAAATACCGGATTTTGTTCCCAGTGTAGAGGTTCTGATTGCAGAACCGATTTGAGCAACCGTTAATCCATATCGAAAAGCTTTGTCTCTATCAACTATTATATGTCTTTCCGGTTGCTGTGCTTTCAGAGAATTATTGACATCTCTGATACCTTCTATAGGTTTTATTTTTTCAGCGATTTCATCGCATATTTCTCTCATTTGAGTTAAATTTTTACCATATAATTTTATGGTAACGGGAGCACTTTCTCCGCTTCCTGACATCTGAGATGACATATCGATAACAGTTAGCTCAACATTCTTCAAATCGGGTGCTTTACTACGAACTTCTTCCATTATTTCATCGGAAACTCTTTCGCGATCTTCTTTATCCACAAGTCTGAAAAATATCACTGCTTCATTTACTCCGGAAGGACTTGTCTGATCACTTGCAGCCATTCCTCCATCCATAACTCCAGCATCAACCATAAAATATTTAACTTCTTTTATTTCCGAGAGTATATCTTCCAATCTGGAACATATCATATTCGTTTCTTCCAAACTTGTTCCGGCCGGCAATCTTATTTTTAAAACTTGCATTGGCATGTCCATCTTAGGCATAAATTCCGTCCCGATTTTTGGAATAAGAAGTAAAGAGCCGACAAGAAGCAATGCAACAATTGAAATTACAGCACCTCTATGGTTTAATGACCATTTCAATGCTTTTCCATATAATTGTTTCAATTTACCGAAACCTTTTCCACCGCTTGCTTTTTCATATTCTTCCTTTGTTTCGCGTTTTTTAAATAAAAAGGACGCTATCATCGGAACCAGTGTAAGAGAAACAAATAAGGAAGCAAATAAAGCAAAAGAAACCGTTAATGCAAGGCTTCGTACCATTTGCCCGGCAATTCCTCCCGAAAAAGCCATCGGGAAAAATACGGAAACAGTGGTTAAAGTTGAGGCTGTAATTGCCATTGCCACTTCGGTAGCACCAACTTTGGCGGAAGTTATTCTGTCATCACCCAATTCAAGGTGTCTGTATATATTTTCAATAACGACAACCGCATTGTCAACCAGCATACCCACTCCGAGAGCTAAACCTCCTAATGTCATAATGTTTAAAGAGTATTTTGCCAGATATAAAGGGATGAACGTTGCAACTACTGAGATAGGAATTGCCAGAGAAATGGCAAGAGTCGGACGCCAGTTCCTTAAAAAAAGAAACATAACAATGACAGCCAATAAACCACCCATTATGGCATTACTGGTCGAGCTGGTTGTTACCTGTTCTACAACCTTACCTTGATCCATAATCTCAATAAATTTAATTCCTTTTTCCGGGTAATTCTCCATTATCTTGGCAATTTCAGCTTTCACGGATGTTCCTACCGATAGCGTATTTGCTCCGGATTCCTTTGAAACCATCATCATAACGGATTCTGTTTTATTTGTTCTCAGATGATATCTCTGTTCTTTATATCCATCCAAAGCAGTTGCTACATCTTTTACATAAATGAGATTTCCGGTCTTTGACATTCCAATTGGAGTATTTTGAATTTCTTTGATATTTTGAAATTCGCCAACTGTTCTGATTAAAAAATCGCTTTGTCTGGAAACAACATGACTTGCCGGGATATTAAGGTTTTGAGCCTTAAGAACATTTACAATATCATCAATGGAAATATTGTTTTTTTCCAATTTTGTTTTATCCACAACAATTTGTTTTTCGGATTCTTTTCCACCCATTATCATTACGGAAGCGACACCGTCGAGATGCTTCAATTGCTGTTCAACATCATCTTCAAGAAATTCTCTTGATTTGTGTGTATCTTTTCCAACAACTCCATACACCAAAACAGGCATATCAGCCATATTCATCTTCATAACCATTGGTTTATCCGCATCATCAGGAAGTTGATCGGAAATCATATCCATTGCATCACGTAAATCCTGGGCAGCAAAATCCAGGTTTGTTCCCCATTCGAATTCTACACTTATAACAGATTGGTTCTCCGAAGATTGTGATTTTATGCTTTTAATTCCTTTTACACCGGCTAACACGGTTTCCAGAGGTTTTGTCAGCGTTTCTTCAATATCTTCCGAAGATGCACCAGGATATATTGTAATAATCGAAACAACAGGATTATCCATATCAGGCATCATCTCAAGTCCCATTTTTGAGAATGTAATCACTCCAAAAAGAATTACAAGTATTGTCAGCATGGTTACAGTAACTCTTCTATTCACAGAAAATTCTGGTAAATTCATAATTTCTTTCTCCTTATTTTATTGTAAAAGAATAGATATTAATCCATAATTTCTACTATGGTTCCGTTTTCAATAGCTACATTTCCATTTGTTATCACAATCTCGCCTTCGTTAATACCGGACAAAATCTGTACTTCATTTTCATTTTGGATTCCGAGGCTAACAATTCGTTTTTCCGCTTTATGATTATTCACGAGAAAAACCGTATTATCGTTTACAATGCTACTTTGAGGTACAACAAGAGCATCTTTTTCTTCAGCAAGGATAATTTTAACTCTCGCAAATTGATTGGGTTTTAGTTTATTATCCGAATTGTTAACACTGATTTCACAAGTAAAAGTGCCTGACATCATATCTGCTTCCTGTGAAACAAAAGAAACTTTTCCGATAAACTCGCTTTCCTGATATGAATCGGTAGAAATAATTGCTTTTTGTCCTTTTTGTATTTGCGGAAAATCTTTATCGGAAATCTGAATTTTCAATTTAAGAGATTCTGTATTCACGAGACGGAGAATAGCCGGACCGGTTGGCCCCCCTGCCATTGAACTAAAGACTTCGCCTTCATTTTTCAATTTGGCAGTTATGTAACCTGAAAACGGTGCTCTGATTTCTTTATTTTTTGCCATATATTGATATGACGCTTTTGCTGCTTTGTATCCGGCTTCCACTTGGTCAAATGTTTGGTCATCGATTGAACCTTTCTTTTTCAATTCAAGCATGCGTTGATAATTTTTTTCAGCATTTTCATATTGGGCTTTTGCCTGTACGTATTGTGTGCTGTCCATAATTGCCAACAGATCATTTTTTTGAACAAAATCACCTTTTTTTACATAGTATTTCAAAACTTTTCCCGAAAGATCGGGTGCGATATCTGCCGAATTTTCAGAGAATAAAACACCCGAAAATTCTTTATAATTCATAATATCTGTTCTTTCTGCAGAAGTTACTTTTACATAAGTTGAGTGCTTAAAATTGCTGGTTGTTTCATTTTTCACCTTTTCCTGTTTATTACATCCAACAGAAAAAATAAAGGCTAAACTTATCATTCCGAGAAAAACCGTTTTTGTTTTTTTAAAATTTTTCATTGTAGTCTCCTATTATTCTTCTTTTATTCTTTTTCGTTTGTGAATTTAATTAACTCATACTTTGAGATGAGAAAATCATAATATGAAGAAACGAGATTCATCTCGCTTGCGAACAACATAATATCCGCGTCCATAAGATCGCTGTTAGTGATCATTCCCTGTTCAAAAAGATTGTTAATCAGTTTATGATTTTCTTTGGCAAATGCAAGAGCGGATTTATTGTTTTCCACCGTTTGTGCTTTCGTCACCACATTGCTGAAAGTAGTTTTTGCTCCCACTAGAATATTGTCTTTTGTTGATTCCAGTGTAAGTTTTGTTTTCTTAACGTCATATTTTGTTTTTCTCAGATTTGTATAATTCGCACCACTGGAAAAAAGCGGGAATGAAAACGCAGCAGCGAGATTCCAATTATCGTCACCGGAAAAATCAAATTCGTCATCATTTTCAATCTGGTAGGAAAATTGCATATTTAATGAAGGTAGAAAATTCCCTTTTGCCATCAGAAGTTGTTTGTCCATCATTTTATCGGTCGTGCTTAAAGTCTTTAGATCAGGGTTGCTTAACTTGGTTTTTTCCAATATTTTGGCAACTTCTACTTCAAACCCGTCATCGTTAATCAAGGCATATTTTTGAATTTCGGCATCATATTTTTCCACATTGATTTTTTGTGGATAGTATAGTTCATCATCAGTACCCAAAAGATTTTTCCAGACTGTTAATAAAACATTTAGATTATTCTCAACTTCATTTAAAGCCGTTTCATCATTTTTCAGTTTTACTTCCCATTGTAAAACATCGGATTTTTTTGCTGTGCCGGCTTGGTAATTATCCCGAACTTTTTTTAGATGTGCTTTGGAAGATTCCACGCTTTTTTGAGAGAGTATCACGACATCTTGAATTTTGAGGATATTAAAATACGTCGAAGCAACTTGGAAGGTAATATCGTTTTCTTTACTTTCTAATGAGAAAATCGCTTGGTCTTTTGCCAATTTGGAAAGTTGATAACCGAGAATAACTTTACCCCCGTTGAAAATCGGTTGCTGAACAGTAATGCCGTTATTAAAAGAAGTTTTGTAAATACCCCCGCTCATTGCAGCACCTGAGAAAGGAATATAATTTCCATTCGGTATTCCATCAGATCCAAAAACAGGTATCTGCATAGTTTCGTTTGCTGCTTTGTATGTGTCATCATCAAGTCGAACCATCGTCGAATTAAAGGCAACTTTTGGTAAAAAATTTGTGAGAGCATTTTTTTCACCCCATTCAGCAGATGTTAACGAATTTTTCTCTGATAATACATCTTTGTTTTGTTTTTTAGCCAATCGTATGCTTTCGTCAAGAGAAATATCTTTAGCGATAATCTGTGACATGCTTAGAATTACGATGAATAGTAAAATTGTTTTTTTCATTTCTTATTCTCCTTTATTTTGACTATTAGGTGTTTTTTTCAATCCGGAAAACATTATCTCAATCACATCATCAACAACGCTTTCCAAATCTATTTCCGTATCATTACATAAAACAAAATAGCTGATTCCCCAAGTTGTTCCGGTAATCATGTAAATTAAGGATTCTATTGGATGGTTTTCAAAAAGATCATTTTTTACTCCTTCAGCTATGATTTCCGTTAATAAATCCCTTTCAAATTTATCGAATTTATTTTTCTGTTCAAATGCCAATTGTCTATGTTTTATAGATAAATCCTCTCTTAAAACCAAATCGAAATATCTTTTTTGGTTTTTGAATGAGATCAATTTTTCCAAGACAAATGCGTGAATTTTATTTTTTGCCGTATCCTGTTTAGCTACTGCGTTTCTGATATTATCTTGTATTTTTTTCATGTCAGAGTTAAACATCCCGTTTATAATATCTTCTTTGCTTTCAAAATAGTAGTAGAGAGCAGTATTTTTCATTCCACACTCCTGGGCTATATCATCCAGAGTCGTTTTCGCGAATCCGTATTTCTTAAATACAACAGAAACTGCATTTAAAATATCATCTCTTTTCCCCATTTCAAACCTCCTTTCTAATGTTTGAACTTTTTACACTAATCTTTAAAAATTTAAATCCGGTTTTAGTGTCAAGCTTTTCTTATTTTAATTTTTATACTTTTTTGAATTAAGTGACAAGATACCGTCCTGCACGTAGTATACAAACAAGAAAAGAACCAAAAATCCGACGTGATCACAGAGTAAGTTCTATCGAATTGTCGATCGTAACGGAGATTAATCCTGAGGGTTATCGTAAAGCTCTTGGCTTTTCTGTTGCTGACAATGAATCAGAAGTAAATTAGGATAATCTGCTTACTCCTTGAAGTATTGAGGATTAAAAAAGCTTCTGAGATTAAAGAAAAGATGATTGATCCTTTTGGCAGTATAGCCCAAAGGCTATTGTCATCCTTCGTCGATTGCCTATGTAAGAGAGACTCAGGAAGACGAACAAATCGACGATCTGACGTATCTTACAGCGATAATTTACTCCCATTGGGTACACTCAATGGGCGCATAAATTTAAAGGAAGAGCGGCATAAGAGAAAAAATCCTATTCTTCGTCAAAAGAACAACGTGCAAGATTCCTCAGAATGACGGATTTTTCTCGCCTCAGCATTAGTCTCCATTCTTTTTACGAAATGAAGACGGGAGAAATTCACCCAACGGCATTTCTCGACGAAGAGCTGATGG
>Ga0190303_1000230_pt1 | contig 22816 bp, 20 predicted proteins | sample 48700701_MG_FD_161672 | JGI IMG/M metagenome (GOLD analysis project Ga0190303, IMG submission 161672) | Hydrothermal vent sediment bacterial communities from Southern Trench, Guaymas Basin, Mexico - 4870-07-0-1_MG | ecosystem: Environmental > Aquatic > Marine > Hydrothermal vents > Sediment ... | reverse complement strand
ACCACCTCGCCCAATGTGACCGGTACCACCAACCTTGGCCCGTGGGTGAACCGGCGCAAACTGTTCGCCCGAAAACCACTGGTGGATACATTCCGCGCCGAAAACATCCCCTCAACCGCTAAATGGGATTTCACGCCCGATGGCCAGCACATTGAACTGGGCATCGCCGAGATGAACCTGTTTTTGCTGCTGGGCGCCGCTGGCCTGTCGCATTCACTGTTCGGTAAACGCCTGATCCCGATTGGCACCCTATATGATCCGTTCGTCGTCCGCGGTTTGGATGCGTTGAACTACGCCTGTTATCAGGACGCACGGTTCATGGTGGTCGGCACCCCGTCCGGCATCACGCTGGCCCCCGAAGGTGGCGCACACCAATCCATCGGCACCCCGCTGATCGGCATGTCCCAAGACGGGTTGGCCGCGTTCGAACCTGCCTTTGTTGATGAATTGGCGGTGATCATGGGGTGGGCGTTTGAATACATGCAAAAGGATGGCGAGGGTGATCCGGACGAGCGCACTTGGCTGCGCGATGAAACCGGTGGGTCGGTCTATCTGCGCCTGTCGACCAACCCGCTGGAGCAGCCCGGCAAGCGGGTCGATGATGCATTTCGACAGGGCGCGATTGACGGCGCATACTGGCTGCGCAAACCGGGACCGAATTGCGAAGTTGTGATTGCCTATCAAGGCGTCATTGCGTCTGAGGCGATCAAGGCGGCGGGCATCATCGGTGGTGGACGACGTGATGTGGGGGTGCTGGCCGTCACATCAGCCGACCGTCTGAACGCGGGCTGGACCGCCGCACAACGGGCGCGCGCACGGGGCAATTCCACAGCCACCGGCCATATCGAAACCCTGATGGCGGAGCTGCCGCCGCATTGCAATATCATCACCGTTATTGATGGCCATCCGGCAACATTGGCGTGGCTGGGCGCGGTTCACGGACACCGGACAATCCCGCTTGGGATTGAACACTTTGGTCAAACCGGCACCATTGCGGACCTTTACCACCACTACGGTATTGATGCCGCCTCGATTGTCGAAAAGGTCAACGGGCTAACGGCGGGCAAGGTTGTGGCAAAACACGTTTAGTTAACGGGGCGGGATTTTTCCGCCCGTCATCACCGTCACCTTGTCGGCAGCGGCCTGAACCAGCGGGCCGGTTTGCCGGGTCACCGCATCGGTAAACCGCGCGGCTGGCCCCGAAACCGACAGCCCAGCAACGGCGTTGCCCTGCGCGTCATAAATCGCCGCCGCAATGCAGCGCATCCCCAGATAACGCTCCTCGTTATCAATCGCCCAGCCCCGCCGCGCCGCAACCTTTAGATCAGCGATCAACGCATCAGCAGACGTCAGGGTATGCGAGGTAAATTCCGTCTGGCCCGATTTGGATATGATACTGGCCACCTGTTTGTCCGGCATATTGGCCAGCATCGCTTTGCCAATCCCCGAGGCATGCATCTGGCTGCGGGTGCCCGCCCGAAAAAAGGCGCGGATCGGGTTGTGCGTTTCAACCTGTGACACAAACACGATATGCCCATCCTCGGCGATCCCCAGATTGGCGGTTTCGCCGGTTTGCTCCATCAATTCGCGCATGGATTGCTGTGCCGCCTCGATCAGATTGGTGCGCACCAGATAGGTGTTGCCAACCCGAAAGGCACCGATGCCAATCGCCCATTCCTGTAGCCCCGTGTCAAAATCCGTGAACCCATGGTTTTGCAAGGTCGCCAATATCCGGTGCACCGTTGACGGGGGCATGTCCACATGCAGCGCCAGATCGCCAAGGGTCGCGCTGTGCATCTGCGCCAAAGCCTCGAGTATCACCAGCCCGCGATCCAGCGCCTGCACCGTCCCGCCAGCAGCATTCGGCGTTGCGTTACGGGGCCGCCCGCGTTTGCGTTTTTCGGTTGGTTGCTCTGACATAACGGTGCCTTTCAGCGCAAAAAAGATTCCCGGAGGATTCTAAGGATGGGAAATGGAAAAATAATTCATCATTGTTTTCAATGCAATAGGAATTAAACCCGCTTTATGAAAATTCTTTTCAGAAAAATTGCAAAAATACGCTGGTCAAATATTATTACCAAACCCGCACTCAAGCCGAGAGAATCGCCATGCCCAATCATTGCTCCGCACATAACCCCGTTTTCATCCCCGGCCCGACCAACATCCCCGAGGTCTTGCGCCGCTCGGTTGATATGCCGACGATGGATCACCGTTCAGCCGCGTTCAAAGATATTCTGCACCCTGCCCTTGATGGTGTGAAACAGGTGCTTAAAACCAAGGATGGCGAGGTGTTCATCTTTCCCTCCACGGGGTCCGGCGGCTGGGAAACCGCGCTGAGCAACACGTTATGCGCGGGCGACAAGGTGCTGGCGGCCAACAACGGTATGTTCAGTCAGAAATGGATCGACATGTGCGAACGCCACGGGCTGGATGTTGAAGTGGTCAACGTGCCTTGGGGTGAAGGCATCCCCGCAGATCGTTTCGCCGAAATTCTGGCAGCGGATGCGGGCCACGAAATCAAGGTCGTGCTGGCCACTCACAATGAAACCGCAACCGGCGTGGTGTCCGACATTGCCGCCGTTCGCGCCGCAATGGATGCGTCAAACCATCCGGCGCTGTTGTTTGTCGATGGCGTTTCATCCATCGGGTCAATGGATTTCCGCATGGACGAATGGGGCGTGGATGTAGCTGTGACCGGCTCGCAAAAGGGCTTTATGTTGCCCGTCGGTCTGGCCATTACCGCCTTTAGCCCCAAAGCATTGGCAGCTGTTGATGCCGCCACCCTGCCCCGCTGGTTTTTCGACATCCGCGACATGCGCGCCGGATATGCCAACAACGGCTACCCTTACACCCCACCCGTCGGTATGCTGAACGGCTTGAAACTGTCGACCGAAATGCTGCTGGCCGAGGGTCTGGAGAACGTATTCGCCCGCCACACCCGCATCGCCACAGGGGTGCGCGAGGCGATTGCCGCGTGGGGCCTGCCGCTCTATGCCGCCAGCCCTGACCTTTATTCCAACTCGGTCAGCGCCATCAAAACGCCGGACGGCTTTGATGCGGACGCTCTGGTCGCCCATGCCTCAACAAAATACGATGTGGCCTTTGGCGCTGGATTGGGGCAGGTCGCAGGCAAGCTGTTTCGCATCGGCCATCTGGGCAGCCTGACGGATGTGATGGCGCTGTCGGGCATCGCAACAGCAGAAATGTGCATGGTTGATCTGGGGCTGGACATTACGCTAGGCTCTGGTGTTGCCGCCGCCCAAGCGCATTACAGAACGACAGCATAAAGGACGATTGATGTATATCCCAACACTCGATGACATGCTGCAAGCACGTGCGCGCATCATCCCCTACATCCACCAAACTCCTGTGCTGACCTCGACGTTTATGAACGAGCTGACAGGGGCCGAGCTGTTCTTCAAATGCGAGAATTTCCAAAAAGCTGGCGCGTTCAAGGTGCGCGGCGCTTGTAACGCGGTGTTTGGCCTGCCGGACGAGATGCTGGAAAAAGGCGTCGCCACGCACAGTTCCGGCAACCACGCCCTGAGCCTGTCCTATGCCGCTGGTCGTCGTGGTATCCCCTGCCACGTGGTGATGCCCCGCACCGCACCGCAGGCCAAAAAGGATGCGGTGATTGGCTATGGCGGGCTGATCACAGAATGCGAGCCATCGACCTCTTCACGCGAAGACGTGTTCGCTGGTGTTGCAGCCAAAACCGGCGCTGATTTCGTGCATCCCTATAATGACCCGCGTGTCATTGCCGGCCAAGCCACCTGTTCTGCCGAACTGATCGAACAAGTCACCAATCTGGACGCCGTGATCGCGCCAATCGGTGGCGGCGGGATGATTTCGGGCACCTGCCTGACCCTGTCCAACCTTGCGCCTGATGTGAAAATCTATGCCGCCGAGCCGGAACAGGCCGACGATGCCGCCCGCAGTTTTCGCGCTGGACACATCATCGCTGACGACGCGCCGGTGACGGTGGCGGACGGGCTAAAGGTTCCGCTAAAAGATCTGACATGGCATTTCGTGCAAAACCATGTCACCGACATTCTGACCGCATCTGAACAGGACATCATTGATGCAATGAAACTGATCTGGAAGCGGATGAAAATCGTGATGGAACCCAGCAGCGCCGTGCCGCTGGCCACCATCCTGAAAAACAAAGACACCTTCGCGGGCAAGCGCGTTGGCATAATCATAACCGGCGGCAATGTCGATCTGGACTCGCTGCCTTGGATGACAACTGGAGAGAACACATGAAAGATATGAATTTTGACGACTACGATGTTGGTTATGACATCCCCGCCAAACCCGGCATGAATGAGGCCGACATCCAGACCCCTTGTCTGGTGCTTGATCTGGACGCGCTGGATCGCAACGTCAAAAAGATGGGCGATCTGTGCAAGGAAATGGGTGTGCGCCACCGTGCGCATGGCAAGATGCACAAATCTGTCGATGTTCTGAAACTGCAGGAAACCCTAGGCGGCGCCATCGGCGTTTGCTGCCAAAAGGTGTCCGAGGCCGAAGTGTTCGTGCGCGGCGGCATCAAGGATGTGATGATCTCCAATCAGGTGCGTGACCCCGCCAAACTCGAGCGTCTGGCCAATCTGCCCAAACTCGGCGCGCGCATTCTGGTTTGTGTGGACGACCCCGAGAATGTCGCCGACCTGCAAGCCGCTGCCGAGGCCGCGGGCACCCAGCTGGAATGTCTGGTTGAAATCGACGTGGGCGCGGGCCGCTGCGGGGTTTCGACCTCGCAAGACGTGGTCAACATCGCCAAGCTGATTGAGGCCGGAGATAATCTGAAATTCGCCGGTATTCAAGCCTATCAAGGCGCGATGCAGCACATGGATTTATATGCTGATCGCAAAGCCAAAATCGACATCGCGGTTGATATGGTTTCGGACGCCATGACCGCATTGAAATCCCAAGGACTGGAATGTGATATCGTTGGCGGCGCTGGCACGGGGTCGTATTACTTTGAGGGCAACTCCGGTGTTTTTAACGAAATGCAATGCGGTTCCTACGCGTTCATGGATGCCGATTACGGCCGCATTCTGGACAAGGACGGCAAGCGGATTGATGATGGCGAATGGGAAAATTCGCTGTTTATTCTCACATCGGTGATGAGCCACACAAAGGCCGACAAAGCCATCGTTGACGCAGGGCTAAAAGCACAATCCGTCGACAGTGGCCTACCCACTGTTTACGGCCGTGATGATGCGGTCGAATACCTGAAATGTTCAGACGAGCACGGCGTGGTTGGCGACCCTGACGGGGTGCTGAACATCAACGACAAACTGCGTTTGGTGCCCGGCCATTGCGACCCGACCTGCAACGTGCACGACTGGTATGTCGGCGTTCGGAACGGCAAAGTTGAGAGCGTTTGGCCAGTGTCGGCCCGCGGAAAGGCTTACTAATGTATATCGTTCCTGAAAAAGAAATTGGCGATCTGATGGATCGCGCGACATCATTCGACGCGGTTGAAGCGGTGTTTGCGGCGATGGCCAGCAAGGACGCCTACAATTTTCCGGTGATCCGCGAGGCGATTGGCCATGCGGATGCTTTATACGGTTTCAAATCCGGCTTTGATCGCAAATCACTGGCGCTGGGGCTGAAATCAGGCGGCTACTGGCCTGGAAACGAGGCCAAAGGGCTGACCAACCACCAGTCCACAGTGATCCTGTTTGACGCGGACACCGGCATGGTCAAAGCACTGGTCGGGGGCAATCTGCTCACCGCCCTGCGCACGGCTGCGGCCTCGGCTGTGTCGATCAAACATCTGGCGCCGAAAAACGCCAAAGTTCTGGGGATGATTGGCGCTGGCCACCAATCCACCTTCCAGATGCGCGCCGCGGTCGAGCAGCGCGACTTTGAGAAAGTGATCGGCTGGAACTACCACCCCGAAATGCTATCGCGCCTTGCGGATTTGGCGGCTGAACTGGGCCTGCCGTTTGAAGCGGTCGAACTGGACCAACTGGGTGCTGAGGCGGACGTGATCATCTCGATCACCTCGGCCTTTGCCCCCAGCCTGCTGAGCGCCCACGTCACCGGCCCCACCCACATCGCCTGCATGGGCACCGACACCAAAGGCAAACAAGAAGTCGAGGCCGCATTGGTCGCCCGCGCCACCGTGTTCACCGACGAGATCGCACAGGCCGTTTCAATCGGCGAATGTCAGCACGCCATCGCGGATGGGTCATTGGCTGAAAAAGATATCATCGAACTGGGCGCTGTTATCAACGGCGACCATGCCGGACGCACCACAGATGACGAGGTGACCTTGTTTGACGGAACAGGCGTTGGCCTGCAGGATTTGGCAGTCGCATCGGCAGTTGTCGATCTGGCTGTTGAAAAAGGTGTAGCAATAGACGTTGATTTTTGATTTTTTGACCGTAAGGTCAGGCCACAACTAACTAACCGGCAATATCATTTGCCATTATATCCGGCCAACGCCGGTAATGTTCACGGGAGGAACACAATGAAACATAAACTAATTACGGCAGTTGCCAGCCTTGTGCTTATGGGGGGCGTCGCTACAGCGCAAACATCGCTGGAAATGACGTCCGCATTTGGCAAAAACCTGCCAATTCTGGGCACGGCGGCAACCGATTTTGTTGCTAAAATCAACGGTATTTCTACCGAAGTCGAGTTTGAGCACTTTGATCCGGGCAAACTGGTGCCTGCACTGGAAGCACTTGATGCTGTTTCTGACGGCTCCGTTGACGCGGGCTTCCAGACCGCCGGTTACTGGCAGGGTAAAATGAACGCAGCATCACTATTTGCGGCTGTACCATTCGGCCCTGAAGCGGGCGAATTTCTGGGCTGGATCCTGTATGATGATGGTGCCAAATACTGGCAGCAAATGTATGACGACAACGGCTATAACGTGCACGTCTTACCCTGCGGCCTGATCGCACCGGAAACATCCGGCTGGTTCAAGAAAGAAATCAACACAGTTGCCGACCTTAAAGGTCTGAACATGCGCTTCTTCGGTCTTGGTGCCAAAGCGATGGAAAAACTGGGCGTCTCCACGTCGCTGCTTGGCGCGTCCGACATTTTCCCCGCCCTTGAGCGCGGCGCGATTGATGCGACGGAATTCTCGATGCCGCGGATTGATGCGCGTCTGGGCTTTCACAAGATCGCAAAATACAACTACTTCCCCGGTTGGCACCAGCCCTCGACCATGTTCGAGCTGCTGGTCAACAAAGACGTTTGGGATGGCCTGTCCGAAATGGGACAAAAACAGATTGAAGTTGCCTGTCTGGCAAACGTCACCACAAATCTGGCCGAAGGCGAAGCCACAAACTATGCTGCGATGGTGAAAGCGACCGAAGAAAACGGCGTGATCATCAAACAGTGGAGCCCCGAAATGCTGGATGCTTTCTCTGGCGCATGGGACGAAGTTGTGGGTGAATTGGCCGCAGACGATCCTTTCTTCCAGGAAGTCTGGGCTGACTTGCAGGAATACCGCAAAGGGTACGCCGTCTGGTCCTCCAACATCTACATGAAGCGCTAATGTAACGCGCCAAACAACTTGCGGCGGCCATACCAATGTGGCCGCCGTTTACATATGCTTTGGGGAGGGCTGCTGAATGACGCAAGATTATTCAGACACAATTCATCACGTTGCCGCAGATACCATCGACCACGTCGCCGAGATTACCGATCCGGGCGAACGCGACCGCGAGGCGCATTTGTGGGGCGACCGGTTGATGGTTCGCATGGGCAATGTCGGTGCCTGGCTATACCCTGTCCTGATGGTCGGGATTGTCGCGCAGGTTTTCCTGCGCAAGGCTGGCCACAATCAGGCATGGCTGGATGACGCGCAATGGTGGGTTTACGGGCTCTCGCTGCTGGTTGGTTTTGGTTATGCCATCACCACCGACAGCCACGTGCGGGTTGACATTTTCCACGCCAATTATTCCCCCGAAAAGAAAGCCCGCATCGAGCTGGTGGCGCTGGGTTGGTGCCTGTTGCCGTTTTTAGTGATGATGACCGACATCTTGATCCACTACTCGGCGGCATCCTGGCGCTCGGGCGAAGGATCAGACAGCCCGAACGGGTTGCACATGCTATACCTGCTGAAAACCATGCTGCCGATCCTGTTTACAACCGCCATCATCGCCACCTTCGCAGCACTTTACCGCAACCTGTCTACCTTAAAAAAACCAGCACTCTGGAGCCTGATTGTGGCAGCCTTCCCCGCCATGTGGTTCATGGCTGAACGATGCGTTTATTACGCCCTGTGGTGGGTGACGCGCCTGACAAACCCCGATCTGAACCCGCGCCGCATTGGCAAAGAACCCCTGCTGGAACCCACCATCTGGTATGGTCTCGCCATTGTTCTGATCCTGATCGCTGTCAGCTATACCCTGACACGCCGCACCTCATCGAAAGCCTGATATCATGCAATTACTCTCAATTCTCGGTGCGGTTATGGACCTGAACCAATGGATGGTTCTGGCGATGTTCGCTGTCTTTATCATCATGCTGTTTCGCGGCATCCCCGTGGTCTATGCGCTGGTTGGCGTCAGCCTGCTGTTTGCCATGATCGGCATGGTGATCCTTGACCCGAACCGCGTTCTGATCAACGAATACATTGATTTCCACCGCACCGGCATCAACTATAATAAACTGTCGGTGGCCGGTGGCCGGTTCTTTGGCAATATCATCAAGAACCCGGTTCTGGTCGCCCTGCCGATGTTCATTTTCATGGGGCTGATGCTGGACCAATCTGGCGTGGCGCAGAAAATGATGAAATCCATGCAGGTGCTGTTTGGCGCACTTAAGGGCGGGTTGGCCCTGTCTGTCATGCTGATCGGCATCATTCTGGCCGCATCTACTGGCGTGATTGGCGCCTCGGTTGTGCTGCTCGGCGTGATGGGCATTCCGGCGATGATGGAGCAGGGCTACGCCAAACCAATTGCCACCGGCACCATCGCCGCATCCGGCACCTTGGGCATCCTGATCCCGCCCTCGATCATGCTGGTGATCATGTCGGACCAGCTAGCGATCAGCCTTGGTGATCTGTTCATGGGCGCACTATTTCCCGGCCTGTTGCTGGGCGCGTTCTATATCATCTACATCATCGTCTATGGTTTGATCTCACCAAAATCTATGCCCATTCCCGATGATCACGAGCCGGTCACAATGAAAGCGCTGCTGGATGTCGCCAAATCTGTTGTGCCGCCAATGGGTCTGATCCTGCTGGTGCTTGGCTCGATCTTCTTTGGTCTGGCCACCCCGACCGAGGCCTCGGGTCTTGGCGCAATGGGCGCAACCTTTCTGGCATTCGCCGCACGCAACCTGAATTTCAAAGTGTTCACCGATGTGATGCGCCAAACCCTGAACACCGCCGGTTATATAGCCGGTATCTTTATCGCCGCCAACTTCTTTGCCCTGATCCTGCGCCGTTTCGGCGGCGATGAAATCATCGAAAATCTGGTGCTGGGATCGTTCGATAACCCCTATATGGTGATCGCCTTTATCCTGTTCATCATCTTCCTGCTCGGCTTCTTGCTGGACTGGATCGAAATCACCCTGATCATCATGCCTTTGATGCTGCCGGTGATTATCGGGCTGAACATTCCGGTCGAGGGCTACGGCATTGTCGATAACCCGTCCGTGGTTTGGTTTGCCATATTGGTGGCGGTGACATTACAAACCTCGTTCTTAACCCCGCCGGTCGGATTTGCGCTATTTTACCTAAAGGGTGTCTGCCCGCCGGACATCAGCCTGCTGCACATCTACAAGGGCATCATCCCGTTTGTGTTGTTGCAAATCCTGGGGCTGATGGTGGTGTTCTTCTTCCCCGAAATGACCACTTGGCTACCTGCCGTGGCTTACGGAAAATAACGGCTACGCCCCGCTGATGTCTTGCGTAATCAGGTCCTTGTATAGGGCCTGAATGCGAGCCGTCACGGGGCGTTCGCCATCGCCGATCTCTTTGCCATCAATGCTGGCAACAGGGGTTTGGGCACCAAAGGTGCCTGTTAGGAACGCTTCATCCGCGCCATACGCATCCACCAGCGAGAAGTTGCGCTCGAATACCGGAATGTCGTTTACACGGCACAAATCAATCACCTTCTGGCGCGTCACCCCGTTCATGCAGTAATCCCCCGTCGAGGTCCAAACCGCCCCGCGCCGCACGATGAAAAAGTTGCAGGCGTTGGTGGTATTCACAAAGCCGTGCACATCCAGCATCAGACCCTCATCCGCCCCCGCCTGTTCAGCCTGCAAGCAAGCAATCACGCAATTCAGCTTGGAATGGCTGTTGTATTTGGCATCCTGGCTCATCGGCAGGCCGCGCACCTGTGGCACAGTGGCCAGCGTAATGCCGCGAGATTGCAAACGGTCCACAGGTTTGGAATGCTCGACAATAATCACCAGTGTCGGCCCACTGCGTGACAGGGACGGATGCTGAAACGGCTTCACCTTCACCCCGCGCGTCAGCATCAAACGGCAATGCGCATCATCGGTGATGCCGTTGGCGGCAGCGGTGCGGTTTAGCGCCGCAAGGATCCCCACACGATCCATGCCCACATCCAGCGACACCGCCTTACAACTGTTAAAAAACCGGTCCATGTGCTCGTCAAAGAACGCCCATTTCCCGTTGTAAATCCGCATCCCCTCCCACATGCCATCGCCCAGCATAAAACCGCTATCGTAAACCGAAACCACGGCCTGATCCCGATGCACAATATCGCCGTTCACATAGATTTTGATATCACGGTTGCGCACATCATCATCCGCGTCATGGGTGGTTGGACCGTTTTCATTCTGGGCAGATGTCATTGAAGGCCTCGCTTGGCTTCGGGTTACAAGTGTCCGATTAATGCGTCACCCGCACTTTGGCCGTCAAGCACGATCAATGCGCTGTCCTCCTGCCCTGCCGATATCTCGCACCTGTGTTTTGATCCAGAGTCTGCAATCTTGCTTATTGATACCAACACTCGGAATTGGGCATTGTTGGCTAAGGTGCAGTAGGGGGAATCGTTTGATTTCAAGGATCACAAGTTTCATACTCCGTGAATACCATGTGGATTCCCCCTTCCATTGCAGCAGACATGTTAACGGAGCCCTACTATGAACCCCGCAAACTGGCTGGTCAAAACGGCGAAACTACACCCCGAAAATCCTGCCCTGTTGCATGGCACAACGCTCATCGCCAATTACAGAGAATTTGCCCGCCGCGCAGCCGCTATCGCCGGATATTTACGCGATACACTAGGCATCGCCAAAGGTGATCGCGTGGCCATTTTCATGCCCAACTGCACTGAATACCTCGAGGTGCTATACGGTATCTGGTTTGCGGGCGGCGTGGTGGTGCCGATCAATGCCAAACTGCACAAAAAAGAGGCCGCGTGGATCATTGAAAACGCCGATGCTACAGTGGTTTTCACCAGCGATAAATACAGCACGCCCTTTACCAGCGTTGCACCGGATTGCGTCCAGCATATCATAACCACGCAAAACACCACCTTTAGCGCGATTTACAACAGCACCCCGCTGGATACGCCCATTGCCGTAAAACCGGACGATATGATCTGGCTGTTCTACACATCCGGCACCACAGGCAAACCAAAGGGCGTGATAATGACGTCGGCCAATATTATGGCGATGACGCTGGCCTATTTTGTCGATGTCGATGCTGTCACCAGCGCCGATGCCGCCCTTTACGCGGCTCCAATGTCGCATGGTGCGGGCATTTACAATTTTATGCACGTGATCCGCGCGGCCCGCCACGTTGTGCCCCTGTCCGGTGGATTTGATGCTGACGAAATTCTGGCGCTTGCGCCCGAACTACAGAATGTATCGCTGTTTGCCGCCCCGACCATGGTGCGCCGTCTGGTGGGTCGTGCCAAGGCGTGCGGCGGCCACGGTGACGGCATCAAAACCATCGTTTATGGCGGTGGCCCGATGTATCTGGCCGACATCATCGAGGCGGTCGATGTGATGGGCCCGCGGTTTGTGCAGATATTCGGGCAAGGTGAATGCCCGATGTGCATCACCGCCCTTAGCCGTGCGCATGTCGCTGACCGCACACACCCGCGGTGGCGTGATCGGCTGTCCAGCGTCGGCGTTGCCCAAAGCGTGGTCACGGTGCAGATTTCAGGGGACGACGGGCAACCGCTGGCAACAGGCGAAATCGGTGAAATCTGCGTATCCGGCCTGCCTGTGATGAAAGGGTATTGGCAAAACGATGCGGCAACCGATGATACGATTGCCGATGGCTGGCTGCGCACGGGTGACATGGGCGCGATGGACACCGACGGGTTTGTCACGCTGCATGACCGCTCCAAGGATGTGATTATATCAGGTGGCACCAACATTTATCCGCGCGAGGTCGAGGAAATACTTCTGCTGCACCCCGCAGTGTCAGAAGTATCAATCGTCGGCAAACCCGATGCTGAATGGGGCGAGGTCGTTGTCGCCTTCGTGGTCGCGAAAGGTGCTGATCCAGCACAGCTTGATGCGTATTGCCTTAAGAATATCGCCCGTTTCAAACGGCCAAAACTGTATCGCTTTGTGCCCGAATTACCCAAAAACAACTATGGAAAAGTTCTGAAAACAGAACTGCGTGCCCGACTGGAGCTAGAGGATCAGGATGAGCAATAACCCAATGGAAAACCGCACGGCATTCGTCACGGGATCGGTGCAAGGCATCGGCCCTGCTGTGGCGAAATCTTTAGCTGCTGCTGGGGCGAATGTAGCGCTCCACGGCTTAGCCGCGTCGCCGCCCTTGAATATGCCACTGCCGGGTCACGCGACGCAGGCGGGAAACAGACGTTTGCTGCATCTCGAATGAAGGACTGGAACAGGTCCCGTTGCGGACATAGGAAACTCAACGGCACCGTTCGGCGTATTCTTTATGACACTTTAATAATAGCTTTTTTTGCCAATGTCAGAAATCGCTCCCGTTCCGCATCGTCGAGATGCTGTAGTATCTCTCTTTGCAGGCCATGAACGATTGGATGCAGGGATTGAAGCACATGCATGCCATGCTCTGTCAGGCTAACTTCACGTGCCCGTCGATCATGGCTGCTGACCACACGCTTTACATAGCCTTTTTTTGCCAACCGGTCGACGACACCGCCGATTGTAGCCCGGTCATAGGCGATAAGCGCCGAGATTTGCGCCTGATCGATTTTTGGATTTGACCGCAGCGCTTCCATAGCAGCGTATTGAACCTGGGTCAGGTCATAACCGGCTTCCTTAATCCGCCTCTGAAATAACTGGGTTGAAACCTGATGAAGGCGCCGGATCAAATGCCCCGGCGTGTCTAACAACACCATCAATCACCCTCCTCATTTTATGATATGACCAAGTTTGCCAGACGGCATTTTGGAGAATTACGCGCATGTTCACAATAGCTTATCAAACTAGGATGTATACATATCTTTCTGTTGACATTAAATAGTATGCATACATACTATAAGGGGTGTCGGTATCCAAAAGGCCTGTCGGGTACATGCTTGTCACGAGGAGAATAATGAATGCAATTTCATCTAAATGGCTTTCACCCGGGCGATCCGGAAATCCATGACACAGACGAGAAAAGTAAAAGGTTATCTGACGCCCTGCCCGAAAAGTAGATGTCCTGATCGTTGGCTGCGGGCCGGCGGGTCTGACGCTTGCGGCACAACTGGCAGCCTTTCCCGAGATCAATACCCAGATCGTTGAACAGAAATCAGGGCCTATCGAGAAAGGTCAGGCCGATGGTGTTTCCTGCCGTTCGATGGAGATGTTCCAGGCTTTCGGGTTCGCAGAAAAGGTTCTGAAGGAATCCTACTGGGTTAACGAGACCACCTTCTGGAAGCCCGATCGGGATGAGCCCCGGAATATAATCCGTAGTGGCCGGGTTCAGGACGGGCTGTCGGAAATGCCGCATACGCTTCTGAATCAGGCGCGAGTGCATGACATGTATCTCGAGATCATGCGCAACTCGCCATCGCGGCTTGAGCCCGACTACTCCCTGAAGGTGCTGGGCTTGACAGTGGATCCTGACGCTGGCCTCCACCCTGTCACTATCACGCTGGAACATGTAGGGCCCAGACGCAAAGGCGAGGTCGAAACCGTGCAGGCGCGCTATGTCATCGGTTGCGACGGAGCGCGCAGTAAAGTGCGAAAGGCAATCGGCGGCGAGTTGCATGGGGATTCGGCCAATCAGGCCTGGGGCGTGATGGATGTGCTGGCCGTCACAGATTTTCCCGATATCCGCATGAAGTCAATTATCCAGTCATCCCATGAGGGCAACATCTTGATCCTGCCGCGCGAAGGCGGCTATCTGGTGCGGGTCTATGTTGAACTTGACAAGCTCAGGAAAAACGAGCGCGTTGCGAACCGCGAATTGACAATCAACACGATGATTGAGGCGGCGAACCGAATCCTCCAGCCATACATCGATCGATGTGAAAGAGGTTGTCTGGTGGTCGATCTACGAAGTTGGCCACCGGTTGACCGACAAGTTCGACGATGTGCCCAGAGACGAGGTCGCTGCGCGTGCCCCCTGTGTCTTTACAGCGGGCGACGCCTGCCACACGCACAGCCCGAAGGCAGGGCAAGGTATGAATGTCTCGATGGGTGATACGTTCAATCTAGGCTGGAAGCTGATCTCGGTTCTGAAACGGCGGTCTTCACCCGACCTGCTTCACACCTATTCTGCCGAACGTCAGGCGGTGGCCAAAGGGCTTATCGACTTTGATCACGAATGGGCTCGAATTGTCAGTGCCCCGCCAGAGAAAACCACCGGAGACGAAGCAGGCACGCCCCGTTTCCAGAAATACTTCATTGAGCATGGGCGCTATACCGCCGGTATGTAGGTGCACTATCAACCCTCGGCCCTGATCGGCGTGGATACCTGGCAAAATATGGCAACAGGATTTGAGATCGGCACAAGGTTCCACTCGGCGCCTGTCATCCGTCTGGCTGATGCCAGACCCATGCATCTGGGCCACACGGTTAAGGCTGATGCACGCTGGCATATCTATGCCTTCTCTGGTGCCGCGGACGCCGCCGCACCGAATTCTGCGATCTGCGATTTATGCGACTATCTGGAGAACGACAGCCAGTCGGCCTTACGCGTTCACACACCTGACGGCGAGGATATTGATGCGCTGATCGACGTTCGCGCGGTGTTCCAACAGGGCTTTCGCGATCTGGCCTTCGACTCCATGCCACAGCTGCTCAGACCGGCAAAAGGGCGCTATGGGTTGGTGGATTCCGAGAAGGTGTTCTGTCCAGGCCTGAAAGGCAGCGGTGATATTTTCGACATGCGCGGCATTGACCGTGATCAGGGCTGCATCCTCGTCGTTCGTCCTGACCAGTATGTTGCGCATGTTCTGCCGCTTGACGCATACAGCGAACTGGCTGCCTTCTTTGGCGGTTTCATGTTGCCCGCGGGGTAGTGGGCGTGACGCGACTCGGATAACGGCACAGGACCAGATCCATCCTTTCGCTCAAGAACAGCTTTGCCCGCACTGCCGACCTCTCCACGGATCGAATGCCGCAGTTTGTGCCAAAAGTTGTGCCCCCTTGCTGCCAGAATTACCAAGCAAGGTGTCTAAAAATCCAGGGGCAGCTCAGAACATAAACACATAACAGTGGGCAAACTAGCCGCACTTACTGTGCCCGCAACTGCCACAGGTCATGCAGCCCTCGATCATCCGCAACCCGTAGTCACCACATTTCGGACAGGCCGCGCCACGCGGGGCGCCCAGATTGACCACCTGCGCTTGCGGGTCGTTTTTCAGCCCCATACCTTCGCCAGCAATAAACCCTGTGTGGATCATATGCCGCTCGATCACGCCGCCGATCGCCGCCAGAATGGACGGAATGTATTTGCCCTCCATCCACGCGCCGCCACGCGGATCAAACACCGCCTTTAGTTCCTCAACCACGAAACTAACATCGCCGCCACGACGGAACACCGCCGAAATCATCCGTGTTAGTGCCACAGTCCACGCAAAATGCTCCATGTTTTTGGAGTTGATGAACACCTCGAACGGCCGGCGATGCCCATTGATCACCAGATCATTCACCGTGATGTAAATCGCATGCTCGCTGTCGGGCCACTTCAGTTTATAGGTGCTGCCTTCCAATGCTTGCGGCCGGTCCAGTGGCTCGGACAGATAAACCACATCCGCACCGGTTTCCGCCTCAGGCACAGAATCCGACGCCTCACTAACCGTCAAAACCGATCCCGTCACGTCATTGGGCCGATACGTGGTGCAGCCCTTACAGCCGCTATCCCACGCCTGCATATAAACGTTCTGGAAATCCTCGAAACTGATATCGACAGGGCAGTTGATGGTTTTGGAAATCGAGCTATCAATCCACTTTTGCGCCGCCGCCTGCATCTTTACGTGATCCAGCGGAGCCAGCGTTTGGGCGTTGACAAAATGCTCGGGCAATTCCACATCGCCAAATTTTTCGCGCCACATTTGCACCGCGTAATCGACGACTTCTTCCTCACTCCGCGTGCCGTCATTTTGCAAAACCTTGCGGGTATAGGCATAGGCAAACACCGGCTCGATTCCGCTGCTGACATTGCCAGCATACAGGCTGATGGTGCCGGTAGGTGCTACCGAAGTCAGCAAGGCGTTGCGAATGCCGTGCTTACGAATTGCATCGCGCACATCCGCGTCCATATTCTGCATCGACCCGCTTGCCAGATACTTCTCGGCATCAAACAGCGGGAACGCGCCCTTTTCCTTGGCCAGATCGACCGACGCCAAATAAGCCGCCCGCGCGATTTGTTTCATCCACGCCTCGGTCTGTGCGGCTGCCTCGTCCGATCCATAGCGCAAGCCAACCATCAACAGCGCATCAGCCAGCCCCGTCACACCCAGGCCGATCCGCCGCTTGGCATGCGCCTCCTGCGCTTGAGCCTCCAACGGGAAGCGGCTGGAATCAACCACATTGTCCATCATCCGAACCGCCGTGGCCACCAACGCATCCAGTCCCGCCGCGTCCAGTTCAGCCGCATCGCCAAACGGATCATTCACCATCCGCGCAAGGTTCACCGACCCCAGCAAACACGCCCCGTAGGGCGGCAAGGGTTGCTCGCCGCAGGGGTTGGTTGCCGCAATAGTTTCGCAATAGGACAGGTTGTTCATCGCGTTGATCCGGTCGATGAAAATCACCCCGGGTTCGGCAAAATCATAGGTCGACTGGATGATCTTATCCCACAGATCACGCGCCTTCAGAGTGCGATAAACCGTATCGCCAAACTTCAACTCCCAAGGGCCATCCGCCTTCACCGCCTCCATGAAATCATCCGTAATCAGCACCGACAGATTGAACATCCGCAACCGCGCCGGATCCTGCTTGGCAGTGATAAAATCCTCGACATCCGGATGATCACACCGCATCGTCGCCATCATTGCGCCGCGGCGTGATCCCGCCGACATGATCGTGCGGCACATCGCATCCCACACATCCATGAATGAAATCGGCCCCGACGCATCCGCCGCCACGCCGACCACGCCAGCACCCTTGGGCCGGATGGTGGAGAAATCATACCCGATGCCGCCGCCCTGCTGCATGGTTAGGGCCGCCTCTTTCAACATCTCGAAAATGCCGCCCATGCTGTCGGGGATCGTGCCCATCACAAAGCAGTTAAACAGCGTCACCGCGCGGCCCGTTCCGGCACCCGCCGTGATCCGCCCTGCTGGCAGGAATTTGAAATCCTCCAACGCCGCGTAAAATTCTTGCTCGCGATCATCCGTATCGCCATCTGCCAACGCCCGCGCAATCCGGCGCCATGTATCCTCGACGGTTGTGTCCACAACCGCACCATCCTGATCCTTCAGGCGATACTTCATATCCCAGATTTGCTCGGCGATTGGCGCGGTAAAACGGCTCATGGCAGGAATCCTATAGTGGCAGCAAGGCGTATCAGAATAGGCGCAAGTTTGCGTCCGGTCAATTGCCATCCGCGCCTTATGCCCTATGATAGAGTGAGTCGCAGTATAGCACATCTTGGGGGTGATAGGTGACCAAGACCATAAATATGGTAAAACTCTGTGTCGGGATCGACTCGGTCGAGCATCTCGAAGCGCACCGCGCTGCCCAACGTGAACGGGGCATCACCGGCCCGACTCGCCATGTCACCCGCATGTGGCCACGGCGCGAGGCCGAACTGCTGAACGGTGGTTCGCTCTATTGGGTGATCAAAGGCGTCATTCAGGCCCGCCAAACCGTGTTGCAACTGGACGAGGTGATTGGCGAGGATGGAATCCGGCGTTGTGGCATCATCATGGACCCCGAAATCATCCGGACCCAAGCCGCTGTGCGCCGCCCGTTTCAAGGCTGGCGTTACATGCAATGCGCCGACAGCCCCGCCGATCTGGCGCGCGGGAACGAAGCACTTGATGAGTTGCCGCATGAATTGATGACAGCACTTGCAGAAATCGGCGTGCGTTAGACGAGCGTTGGTTTGCTTAACATAAGGCACCGCGCGCGCCGTTAACCACACCAATGGGCGCTTTTCCTCATATGCGATTCATATGGAAATCATATGCAATTCATATCCGCCATTTTGGTCAAAACCCCTGTGTTAACAGGTTGATTCGCACGTTCCGGGAAATATCGCGCCCCACCCGCCCGTTCTATTAACCAATCGCCGTCACCAACTGCTCCAGCGCCACCTTTAGCCGCGCTCTTGTGCAGGCGATATTCAGCCGCGCGAATCCCGCGCCCTCAACCCCAAACGCCTGCCCACGCGTCACCGCCCACCCTGCCTTCTCGCGCAAAAACGCGGTCAGCTCTACCGGCTCCAATCCAAGTCCGCGAAAATCCAGCCACGCCAGAAACGTGCCTTCAGGCTCGATCAACTCAACGCCCTTAGTCCCCACCAGCCGGTCCCGCACCAACGCCAGATTACCCGCCAAATACTGTCGAACATCGTCCAGCCACGGCCCGCCATCCCGATACGCCGCCAGCATCGCCACCGACGCAAAACTGTTGTTTTTATTGACGGTCAGGCGGCTATTTTCCACCTGAAACGCCTTACGCATGGTCTCATCCGCAATCACGGTAAAGGCCGAACAACAGGCCGCAATATTGAAACTTTTGGCCGGTGAAAGCGCGATAATCGCGTTGTTGGCATATGTTTCACCCAGCGCGGCAAACGGTGTGTAATCGTGACCTTCAAACGTCATATCCCCGTGGATTTCATCCGAAACCACCAGCACCCCGTTCCTCGCACATATGTCGCCCAGCCGCTGCAATTCATCGCGCGTCCAGACCCGCCCGACCGGATTATGCGGATTACACAGATAGATCATTTTGGCTTTAGGATCTGCCGCCAACTGCTCCAACCCGTTGAAATCCATTGTATAACGATCATCCTTCAGGATCAGCGGGTTGGAAATCAACCGTCGTCCGTTTTCCTCGAGAATATCGTAAAAATCAAAGAACACAGGCGGCTGCACGATCACACCATCGCCTGCGTCCGTAAACAAAGACGCCGCGATCGCCAAAACATTCAGCACATTAGGCGCCCGCAAAATATGCGCTGCATCCAGCGCCCAGCCATGCCGCATCTTCTGCCAATCGCACAGCGCAGGCATCAACCCGTCCGGCACCGCCTCATAACCGAAAACCCCGTGTTCCAGCCGCTTTTGCATCGCCGCCAGCACCACATCCGGCGCTTTGAAATCCATGTCGGCAACACCAGCGGCAAACAACCCCTCGCCACCTTCGCCCAGCACCATTTTGTGCATTTTCAGCGCCGGAACTTCGCGCCGGTTAATCTCCTCGTCAAAAATCACCTGCTCGCGTTGGTCTTCCATCTCAAACCCCTTCAGGTCAATTTATCCAGCATTGCCGCCAGCGCCACACGGTCCTGATCAGACAGCACCGCCTTGCGCGACCGAAACAACGTCGCCTGCGATTTATGCACCAACCCGTCCGATAACAGCTTCAAATGGTTCGCCCGCAACGTCTCGCCGCTGGATGTAATGTCCGCCACAGCCTCGGCGGTTTCATTCTTCACCGTGCCCTCGGTCGCGCCTTGGCTATCCACCAACTGATAATCCGCAACCCCGTTGTCGCGCAAAAACTCCCGCACCAGCCGGTGGTATTTCGTGGCCACCCGCATCCGAAATCCATGCGCCTTGCGAAACGCCGCCGCCGCTGCATCCAGATCATCCAGCGTATCGACATCGACCCAGCATTTGGGCACCGCAATGATCAGGTCGGCATGGCCAAACTCCATCAACTGCACCTCGTCAACCTGTGTATCCCAGGCCGCCAGTTTCTCGCGCACCAGATCCGATCCGGTCACGCCCAGATGGATGCGCCCCGCCGCCAGTTCGCGCGGAATTTCGCCCGCTGACAGCAGCACCAGTTCAACGCCCTCAACCCCGTCAACCGCCGCCGCATACTCGCGGTCCGATCCCGTGCGCCGCAACCCGATGCCGCGTTTGCCGAACCAGCCAAACGTCTTTTCCATCAACCGCCCCTTCGAAGGCACACCCAGTTTTATCGTCATGTCTGATCCCCCAGCGCCTTCACCAGTTCAGGCCGGATCACGCCGCCCACCGCCGGAATACTGCGCCCTTGTCCCAAGACACGGGTCAGCGCATCGTACCGTCCACCCGACGCCACGGCAGGTAAATCGGGCCGCGCTTCGGCATAAAATCCAAACACAAACCCGTCGTAATATTCCAGCGTAGTGCGCCCGTAGGAGCCTTCAAAATCCAGCGCATCTACATCCACGCCCCGTGCCGTCATCGCCGTCAGGCGGGCGTCCATCATTTCAACCGCAGGCGTGATTGCGGGCAGGTCAACCGCGATATCGCGCAGCCGTTCCAACACCATTGGTGCCTTTTCCCTTAAGTTCAGGATGTCGTCCAGAATTGCGGCCTCGCCATCGGAAATCGGTGGCTGGGCCGCGTCATCTTTCAAGGCAGCTATCCGCGCTTCTATCTCGCCTCTGCTACGCAACCCGTTGAACGGTGCCGCGCCCGCCAAAGCATCCTCGCTTGCCAACAAAGCCGACCGCGCCGCAGGCACGTTGACCTTACCACCAAACCGCTCCAGTAATGCTCGAAACCGCCGTGGCCGCCAAATGTGGCGCAGCAACGCCGCCTTGCGCCGGTCCGTCGTTGACAGCCCGCGCACAGCTGCCATCAGAATACCCATATCCCCCGTCGCAGCCCGCAATCCCAAGGGCGACAACACCTCTTTGAACAGGGCAAACACCTCGGCATCTGCCGCCGCGGGGTTCTCGCGGTCAAACACCTCGTATCCAACTTGCATAAACTCGCTGGGCCGTGTGATGTCCTCTTCCTGACGGCGAAACACCTCGCCTGCATAGGCATATCGCGCAGGTTCCGCCCCGTGCTCCATGTGCATTTGCACCACAGGCACGGTAAAATCTGGTCGCAACATCTGCTCGCCCCGCAACGCGTCCGACGTCACATAGGCCCGCGCACGGATATCCTCGCCATACAGGTCCAGCAACACTTCGGCTGGTTGCAGAATATCGGTCTCGACGGCCTGCGCCCCGTTGGCTTCAAAGAAGGCCAACAGGCGCGATGCCTCAAGCCGTGTATCAGCTTTGGGTGTCATCACTCTGCCTCGTGCAGCGCAATGATTTCACGCACTTTGGCCACCAGATCACCCCGCGGCACCTCGTATTGCGAGGGCAAGGATTTCCATTCCTCAAGCGTGGCGTTCTCGGCAATCTTGGCACCAAGGATCAAATCCTTGATCTGCACCACACCTCGCTCATGCTCGTCGCCACCCTCGATCACCGCCACGGGTGAGTTCCGTTTATCGGCATACTTCAACTGGTTGCCGAAATTCTTGGGGTTGCCCAAATAAACTTCGGCTCTGATCCCCGCGTTCCGCAGTTCAGCCACCATCGTCTGGTAATCCGCCATCCGGTCCCGATCCATCACCGTCACCACCACAGGGCCGGCAGATTTGGACGCGCCGCGCCCCTTGGCCTGTAGCGCCGCAAGCAACCGATCCACCCCGATGGATATGCCCGTCGCGGGCACCATTTGGCCAGTGAACCGCTTGACCAGATCGTCATAACGCCCGCCACCGGCGACCGAGCCAAACTGCTGTTTGCGCCCCTTCTCGTCGGTGATCTCGAACGTCAGCTCGGCCTCGTAAACCGGGCCGGTATAATAGCCAAGGCCACGCACAACCGAGGGGTCGATGACAATACGATCAGGACCGTAGCCTTGCGCATCAAGCAGCATCGCAATCTCTTCTAGTTCGTCAACACCCGTCGCACCGGTATCGGAACCTGCGACAATTTCTCTTAAATATTGGGTGGTCTCACGATTTCGATAGAATGAAGTTTCCTTATCTACCGCTTGGTAACGACCATCCCCATCTTCGCTGCTGACAGCATACATGGCTCTCGAAATGCGACTACTGCTGCCTATTTCCTTCGCGACAACATCACCCAACCGTTCGCCAACGTGCGATCCGGCCTCAACGAAGCCCATAACTATTTGGACTTGATCGCTGCTCAGCCCCGCACCATCCGTATAATCACCACTTTCGTCCTTGCGCCCCTCGCCCAACAGCGCACGCACACCATCCGGTCCAAGGCGATCCAGCTTGTCAATCGCGCGCAGCACGATGCCGCGCTCATGGGCGAATTTATCGGGATCAGACGGATCCAGCACGCCAGCCACCTCCATCACCCCGTTCAAAACCTTGCGGTTGTTTACTCGAATAATATAGTCGCCCTTATCAATGCCGACCTTTTCAAGCGTATCCGCCAGCATCGCGCAAATCTCGGCATCTGCCGCCATGCTTGCCGACCCAACAGTATCCGCAT
>Ga0190303_1000229_pt1 | contig 22817 bp, 21 predicted proteins | sample 48700701_MG_FD_161672 | JGI IMG/M metagenome (GOLD analysis project Ga0190303, IMG submission 161672) | Hydrothermal vent sediment bacterial communities from Southern Trench, Guaymas Basin, Mexico - 4870-07-0-1_MG | ecosystem: Environmental > Aquatic > Marine > Hydrothermal vents > Sediment ... | reverse complement strand
GTCGGTTCTCAAAGAAACCAAGGCCGATATGGTGATTAACTATCTCCCTGTTGGTAGTGAAGAGGCAACAAAGTGGTATGTTGAGCAGGCACTTCAGGCAGGTGTTGGATTTATTAACGCAATACCCGTATTCATAGCAAGTTCTAAATACTGGGCTGATAGGTTCAAAGAGAGAGGACTCCCCATTATAGGTGATGATATTAAGTCCCAGGTTGGTGCAACAATAACACACAGGGTTTTAACAAAACTCTTTGTGGACAGGGGCGTGAAGATAGAGAGAACCTTCCAGTTGAACATTGGTGGAAACACAGACTTCTTAAATATGCTTGAAAGGGAGAGGCTTGAATCCAAAAAGATTTCAAAAACACAGGCAGTAACATCACTCCTTCCATATGATATAGGGGAGGAGAATATCCACATTGGCCCATCTGATTATGTTGCATGGCTCACAGACAGGAAGTGGGCTTATATGAGGATAGAAGGTAAGACCTTTGGTGATGTTCCATTGAATATGGAACTTAAACTGGAAGTCTGGGATTCACCAAACTCTGCAGGTGTGATTATTGATGCAATAAGGCTTCTGAAACTTGCAATGGATAATGGGCTTGCAGGTCCTCTGATTGAGCCATCCAGTTATCTTATGAAATCTCCTCCGGTTCAGTTCCCTGATTCCATTGCAAGGGATAAGACAGAGGAATTCATAAGGAAATACGCAGTCAAGGGTAAGGAAAAGAAGGAGAAGTAATATAAATAAAGGGCTTTTTATCACCTTTGAAGGTGTTGAGGGTTCGGGTAAGTCCCTCCAGGCTAATAAATTAAAAGAATTCCTTGAGAAAAAAGGATACACAGTGGTGCTGACAAGAGAGCCTGGAGGGACTTCGTCTGGTAAAAGGATTAGAGAGATTCTTCTTGATAAAAAGAGTGAATTATCCCCATGGTGTGAGCTATTTTTGTATCTTGCTGATAGGGCAAACAACCTGGAATATGTTATAAAGCCAAACCTTGAGCAGGGAAATATAGTTATCTCGGATAGATATTTTGATTCCACCATTGCATATCAGGGTGCTGGTAGAAGGATTCCATTTGAGACCATTATGGAACTGAGAAAACTTCCAGCCTTCAATCTTTTGCCAGATATTACCATACTCCTTGACCTTCCCGTTGAAGTAGGGCTTTCACGACTGAGAAGCCTTGACAGGCTTGAGGGAGAGGCAATGGAGTTTCATAAGAGGGTGAGGGAGATGTACCTGAAGATTGCTGATATGGAGAGAGAAAGATTTCTTGTTATAAATGGGACACTTCCTGTTGAAAAAATACATGATAAGATCAGGAAAAGGATAGAGGAGATGTTAAAAATAAGGGAGGAATCATGAAAAAGAAGTTATTGCTTATCGCTGTTCTGGCCTTTGTTTTCACCGGTATTGTTGCATCCACCATAACCCCCTTCCTCTACATGAGGATAATACAGGATATATCCAGGATAGTCAGGGATAATTATGTTAGGCCCGTATCCATAGATTCCCTTTACCTGAATGCCATAAAGGGGATGTTGAAAGACCTTGACCCCCATTCTGTCTATCTCACTCCCCAGGAATACAAGGAACTCCAGGTGAAGACAGAGGGTGAGTTTGGTGGACTGGGGATACAGATAGCAAAGATGGGTAATTACATCACCATTATTGCACCTATAGAAGGAACACCTGCATACAGGGCTGGTATCCTTCCTGGTGATGTGATAATCAAAATAGATGGTGTAGATACAAAAGACATGAGTATAAATGAAGGTGTTAAGAGGATGAGGGGTAAGCCAGGAACAAAGTGTGTTCTCACAATTCAGAGGGAAGGGGAGGAGCCCTTTGATGTTCCAATAATCAGGGATGTGATAAGGATAAATGCCGTTCCCTATTACGGGAATATTGATGGGGTTGGCTATATAAGGCTCTCTGATTTCAGTGGGAATGCCTATGCTGAAACAAAAGAGGCAATACAGGACTTACTTTCTCAGGGGGTTAATGGTATAGTGCTTGACCTCAGGTCAAACCCTGGTGGTCTCCTGGTTCAGGCTGTGGAGATTGCATCCCTGTTTATTGACAAGGGTAAGATTGTTGTTTCCACAAAGGGGAGGAGAAGTTCACAGACCATGACCTCTCATGGAAACAGGTTTGAAAAGTTTCCACTGGTTGTTCTTGTTGATGGTGGGAGTGCGAGTGCCTCTGAGATTGTGAGTGGTGCTATTCAGGATTGGGACAGGGGGCTTATCGTTGGGACGAAGACATTTGGTAAAGGCTCTGTTCAGAAGATATGGCCACTTTCTGATGGGGCATTGAAATTGACAACTGCCCTGTGGTACACACCCTCGGGTAGGGGAATAGATAAATCATTTTCTGCAAAGGATACTGCAAAGACATTTTATACCCTCAGGATGAAGAGGGTTGTTCATGGTGGAGGGGGTATAACGCCTGACACAATAATCCCCTATCCAGAACTTGAAAAAATTGTTTTAAAAATGAGGAATAAAAACCTGTTCTTCAAGTTCAGTGTTCATTATATGAAACAGCACAAGAATGACTTCAAGGATGTGAATAATGAAATACTGAATGAATTCAAAACATATGTAAAAAAGAATAATGTTGAGTTTACTGATGAGGAATGGAAGGATGCAGAGAAGATGGTAAAGTATTACCTGAGGATTCAACTGTTTGAGAATAAATGGGGAATAAAGGGAAAATACAGGGCATTGCTTGAGAATGATGAACAGTTTGGGTTTGCCAGAAAGTTGCTGAAGAGGTGCAAGGATTACAGGGATGTGTTTAAGTTCTGAATGCACCTGAGCATATAAGGCCAAAGGCAAAACCGCCAAGATGTGCAAGCACAGCCACGCCTGAACTGTGGAGGTTCATGAACTGGAGACCTATCCATAGGAGAATGAAAATCCATACACCTATCCATGCCTTGAATGGTGGAAGTGGGAATACTACAAGAATTTTCTTTTTGAAAAAATAAATTGTGTATGCACCCATAATCCCTGATATTGCTCCACTTGAACCGAGCACGGGTATGCTTGATTCTGTGTTGAATGCGGTGTAAAAGAGGGATGCAAAGATACCACTGAGCAGGTAGAGAATCAGAAAACCTGTATGCCCGATCTTTTCCTCCACACCCATTCCAAAGATGAGTAAAAAGAGCATATTACCGGCAAGATGGAGAATTGACCCATGTAGAAACATGGAGGTGAATGTTGAAAAAACAAGTTTTATACCAGGTGTCTTGAAAGAGGAAGGGATGAGCATCAAGCCCGTATCAGGTTCAAGAAGGAAAAATAAGCATATGTTCACAACCACAATGATTATGGTGATAAACGGGAATCTTTTCTTTTTTACATTATCCTTCACTGGCACAAACATGACAGTTGCATAATATTAAAGGTATGAAAACTTTCAAGGGTTTTTATGTTGATGTGCTTGGATGCCCAAAGAATATATCTGATAGTGAGTTCATTGTCAGGGAGATGGAGAAGGCTGGCCTTGAATTCAAAAAAGACCCTGAAGAGGCAGATCTTATAGTTGTTAACACATGTGCATTTATTATATCCGCGGTTGCAGCCTCTGTTGATACCATAAATAAGTATATTGAAATGGGTAAAAAAATTATTGTTACAGGCTGCCTTCCCATGAGGGTGGATAGAAATTTGATAAGGCACAGGAATATAATAGGTGTTTTGAGGATACCTGAATTTTCAAGGTTTTCGGACTTTTTAGAAGGGAAGATTGTTAAATCAAGGGAGAGGTTTATCATAGGTTTCAATCCTTCAGTGGTATCCCATTTCACCCCTCCCCATTACAGATACATAAAAATTGCGGATGGGTGTAATCACAGGTGTGCATTCTGCACAATACCGCATATAAAGGGGAGATACAGGTCAAAGCCAATGGAAACAATATTAAAAGAGGTTCAATCCCTTCCTGAACATGTGAGGGAGATAATCCTTGTTGCCCAGGATACATCCAAGTATGGTGTTGATATATATGGAAGGAAGATGCTCCATGTATTACTCCAGAAACTCGGTGGAGTGTTCAATGGATGGATAAGGGTGATGTATCTCTATCCAACAACATTCTATCCAGAATTGTTGAAGGTTCTTAAAGAGGAAGAAAACATAGTGAAATATATTGATATACCTTTCCAGCATGTATCAACAAAGGTCCTTAAAAGCATGAGGAGGGGATACGGAAAAGAGGATGTTGAAAGGATTGTTGAGCAAATCAGGGAGGCAGGGGATTTCTTTATTCGTAGCACATTCATTGTTGGTTCACCGGATGAAACAGATAAAGAGTTTAATGAGTTGATTGAATTTTTGAATACATACAGGATTGAAAGGATAGGGCTTTTCCCATACTATCATGAAGAGGGGACACCGCTTTACAGTAAAAAAGACCTCTCTGATAAAATCAAGGAGAAAAGGCTGGTTGAATTAATGAAACTTTCTTGTAAAATCTCACGAGAGAAGAATCAGGAGTTTATAGGAAAAACTGTTAAGGTGCTTATAGATGGAGAAGAGGAAGGAGAGCTTTATGGAAGGACACAATACGATGCACCTGAAATTGACAATATTGTCTGGGTCAGGGGTGAATGCAATGAGGGAGATTTTGAAGAGGCTTATATTGTTGATTCCCTTGATCATGAACTTATCGGGGACAGGGTGCAAAAGACAGGAAGTCAGGGTTAAGCCCACACCCCCTGAGATAGAGGAGAGGGTTGTTTTAACACGGGAAAAACTTGCAAGGCTGGTTTCAGAATTTTATGGTTTCCAGGGGAGCAACTATCATTCATTCGTGATAAAAAAGGGAATTTTTCCCGGAACGAAATTTGGCTTTTACGGTGCTGATACGGTCAGGCGTTTCCAGTTTGCCATTGTGCTTTCAAGGATTGTTTTTGAAAAGGGGCTTGAAGGGTTTTACAGGGAGGTGAGGATCCCATCCGATGTTCCTTCTGATGCCTATTACCTGAATGCGGTCAAACTCTGTCTTGGTCTGGACCTTATTAAACTCCATGATAACAGGTTCATGCCCCACTCACCAGTCTATGTGGATGAGGCAGTGAATGCGCTAAAAAGGATAAGGAGATTGGATGAAATGGAAGATACGCGCTGAAGGAAGATACACTCCTCCAGAGGACTTTGAGATTGATGACCTTCTTTACACCTTGCTGAAAATCAGGGGAATAGATGATAATAGTATTCACTCATTTTTGAATCCTGCCTTAAAATTCCTCTATTCACCCTTTATGTTCACAGATATGGAGAGGGCAATTGGGAGGATTATGGAAAATATTAAAACTAAAAAGCCTATCCTTCTCCATGGGGATTATGATGTGGATGGTATAACAGGTGTTTCCCTTCTCTACAGAGTAATAAAAAAGATGGGGGGTAAGGTATATTATTACATACCTGCAAGGTTGAGTGAGGGCTATGGGCTTTCTAAGAAGGGGGTTGACTATGCCCGTGAGATAGGTGCAAATCTTATAATAACTGTTGATTGTGGGATTTCAGGTGTTGAGGAAGTTGATTATGCAAATTCTCTAAGTATTGATGTTATTGTTACTGACCACCACCACCCAAAGGAGCATGTTCCCGATGCCTTTGCCATTATAAATCCAAAACTGGACGAAAAATACCCCTTCAAATACCTTGCAGGTGTAGGTGTTGCATTCAAACTTGCACTTGCCCTTGCATATACACATGGTCTTGAACAGAAAGAGGTTCTCTGGTTACTTGACCTTGTAGCAATGGGGACAGTTGCAGATGTTGTGCCAATGATAGGTGAGAACAGGATACTGACCTATCATGGACTTCAGGTGCTTAATAAGACAAGGAATACAGGCATAAGGGCACTCATGGAGGTTTCTGGTATCACTCCACCTGTGAAGACCCATCACATTGGATTTATACTTGGTCCAAGGATAAATGCCCTTGGCAGGCTTTCCCATGCAGGTGATGGGGTGAAACTCCTCACAACCTATGATAAGAATCTTGCAATGGAGATTGCAAGGCGCATGGATTTTTACAACAAAGAGAGGCAATCCACAGAGAAGTCCATTCTTGAAGGGGCATTGAAGAAAGTGGAGGAGATGGGAATTGAGGACTACAGCAGTATAGTTCTATGGGATGAAGAATGGCATCAGGGTGTTATAGGTATTGTTGCCTCAAGGCTGGTTGAGAGGTTCCACAGACCCACAATCCTTTTCAGTGTTGATGGCGAATTTTCAAAGGGTTCCGGAAGAAGCACCCCATCCATTGACCTATTTGAGACACTCACATCACTGGAGGATATGTTAGAGGAATTTGGTGGGCACAGGGAGGCTGCTGGACTTGTGATAAAGTCAGATAAACTTGAAGAATTCAGGAGTGCATTTAACACGAAAGTAAAGGAAAAAATCTCTCCCGAGGACCTTGAAGGTGTTGTCTATATTGATATGGAGATTTCCCTTGATGAGGTTAATGAAAAGACCCTTGCTATGATAAAATCCCTTGAGCCCTTTGGACCAATGAACCCTTCCCCTGTTTTCATTATAAGGGACTTAAAGGTTGTTGGTTATCCTGAAAACTTCAAAGGTGAACACATAAGGTTCAGGGTTCTCAGGGAAAGGGAGCACAGGGAGGTTCTTGGTTTTAATGGATTGAAACACCTTGATAATATTAAGGGAAGACCAGATGTTGACCTTGTTGTCAGCATGTTCAAAGACAGAAATGGAGGAACAAAATTGAAGTTGATTGACATACGCATAAAGGAAGGAGGTTGATATGTGGAAAAAGCAGGAGAAAAATGGAAAGGTCTGGTATGAATTTTTGATTGATGGAAGGATTGTTGCCTGGCAGGGAACAAAGACATTCAATCCCCTTGAAGAGATAGAACATAAGAAGGAATGCGGACTTCAACAGATACACTCAGGTATAATAAGGTATGCAGGTGATGGGTGTGACCAGGTTGGTGATGGGATATGGACGGATGAAAAGGAAAACATGATATATGTGAAGACAGCAGATTGCCTCCCAATAATCTTTTACAATACCAGGGGTATCCTTGGCATCCTCCATGTGGGATGGAAGGGAACTCTTTTAAGATTACCGCAAAAATTTCTCCTGATGATGAAAAGGAGGGGTATTCCACCCTCCTCATGGGTTGTGGGTTTTGGAGTATCTATTGAGTGTAGAAACTATGTTGTTGGGGACGATATTAGAAAACTCTTCAACTCAGAGGGAGTGAACGGGATAAACCTGAGGGACGGAAATTACCACCTTGACCTTGTCCAGGCAAACCTTGAGGAGATGGAGAGGTTTGGTATAACAGAGTTTCATCTATTCCCTGAGGGAACATATGATTCTGAAAATTTCTATTCCTACCGAAAAGGTGATGAGGGTAAACAGATAACCGCAGGGATGCTATGAAGAGGGATGTAATTATATGGACACTGGTTTATACGACCCTGATAATTATTCCACTTGGCCTTATTCTCTATTTTGGTTTTTTTAATCATGAGGATGTTTACCTCAAGGTAATCCCCAGTATTGAGGGTAAAATACTGGATAGTGTGAAAGTGTTCGTTGTTTACAGGAGAAACATCATTTTTCACGGGATTGCCTACAGGAAGGGAGCAGAGTTTATCCATTTCAGGAGATTGAAAGGTATGCCTTATGTAATTCATATTGAGAGTGATACATTCTTTTTCCATAATAAGGTCTGGTCAGTTCCTGGAACAACAAAGGTTTTCATACGGGGGGTAAGGAGGGTTTACAGGGGTAACTACCCTTGACAGGGGGGGGATGGATAGTAAAATAACATAGAGCCGGAGTGGCGGAACTGGTAGACGCAGCGGACTTAAAATCCGCTGTCCTTCTATAGGACGTGCCGGTTCGAGTCCGGCCTCCGGCATTGGTATAAGGAGGCATATGGGACTTTTCAGGAGAAGGAAGGTAAAAAAAACAGAAGAAAAGAAATCCATTCCGGATGGTGCATGGATAAAATGTGATAGTTGTGGAGAGATACTTTACAGAAAAGAGGTTCAGAACAACCTCTATGTCTGTTCAAGGTGTGGTTTCCACTTCAGGGTTTCTTCAAAGGTTTACAGGGCACTACTCCTTGATGATGGAAAATTGATTGAGCAGGATACATCTCTTGAACCCGTTGATTTTCTAAGGTTCAAGGATTATGCAGCGAAGATTAAGAAATCAACACAAAAAACAGGGTTGAAGGATGCCATTGTATGTGGTGAAGGGAGGATAAATGGTATTGAGGTTGAGGCCTGCTTCATGGACTTTGGTTTCATCGGTGGGAGTATGGGTTCAGTTGTTGGTGAAAAGGTGAAGCGAGCCATTTACAGGGCAAGGGATAAGAACATTCCTCTGATAATTGTAAGTTCAAGTGGTGGGGCAAGGATGCAGGAGGGTATAATCTCACTCATGCAGATGGCAAAGACCTCTGCTGCACTGAATCTTTTGAAAACACCCTATATAAGCATACTCACAAATCCAACAACCGCAGGTGTTATGGCCTCTTATGCCTCACTTGGTGATGTTATTATTGCAGAGCCAGGTGCCCTCCTTGGTTTTGCAGGCCCAAGGGTTATCCAGCAGACAATAAAACAGGAACTTCCCCCGGGATTCCAGCGTTCTGAGTTTATGCTGGAACATGGAATGATAGATATGATTGTGACCCGTCATAAGATGAAAGAGGTTGTCACCACACTTCTTAAACACCTCTCCTGAAGAATGTACAAAAAGACAGTTGAGATAAAGAATACACTTGGTATACACGCAAGACCCGCCTCAGAGATTGTTAAGAGAGCATCAAGGTTTAAGTCAAACATTAGTATTGAAAAAGACGGTATGGAGGTGAATGCAAAGAGCATTATGGGGATACTCATGCTGGCATGTGAGCAGGGAAGTAAAATCACCATTGTAGCAGATGGTGAGGATGAGAAGGAAGCAGTAGAGAGCATTGTAGAACTTGTGGATAATAAATTCTATGAAGAATAGGGTATTTAGAGGTATTCCAGCATCATCCGGTATAGTTATGGGGAAGGCATATGTCCTCTCCAGAGAGATTTTTGTACCTTCGCCGGCAAGAAGGACAACAGAAGAGGAACTTGCTACATTTTACAGTGCAATAAAATCAACACAACGAGACCTTGAGGGGATAATACAGAGATTGAAGGAGCAAAAGTCCCAGGAAGGATTGAAGTTGATTGAGGTTCAGTTACTCCTTCTCAAAGACCCCTTCTTTGTTGAAACGGTTGAAAATTATATTAGAGAGGGTGAGGGAGCATCCTATGCAATTCATAAATTCATTGAAACATTAAAAACAGAGTTTGAAACCATTGGAGACCCTTACATTAAGGATAGATTTCTTGACATCAAGGATGTTGCGAGAAGGGTTATGAGGAAGATAGAGGGAGAAACAGGGGAGTTATCCTATCAGGAACCACATGTTCTCTTTGCCCATGACCTGACCCCCTCTGATACAGCCCAGCTTGATAAAAAATATGTGCTTGGATTTGTCACCGAGACAGGTGGAAAGATGTCCCATACTGCAATCATTGCAAGGGCTCTTGGCATTCCTGCTGTGGTGGGTGTTGGGGGTATCCTTAAAGAGGTCAAAAATGGGGAACAGGTTATAATAGATGGTTTCCGTGGTGTTGTTGTGGTTGCCCCTGACGAGGATACGAAAAGGACATACGAGAAAAGGATAAGGGAATACAGGGAATATGAGAAGAAACTTGAGAAGGCAAAGGAACTTCCCGCCACCACAATTGATGGCAAGGAAATAGACCTGACTGCAAACATTGAGATACCACTTGAACTCAAGCCCGCTGTTGAGAACGGAGCAAGGGGAATAGGCCTGTACAGAACAGAGTTTATTTTTCTCACAGATGATGGATTGCCTGATGAGGAAACACAGTTCAGGTACTATAGAGAGGCGGCTGAGATGTTCAGGGATTTACCTGTGATTTTCAGAACCCTTGATTCTGGTGGAGACAAGATACTTGGATGGCAGTATCTCAGGGAGGATAACCCATTCCTTGGATGGAGGGGCATAAGGTTAACACTTGACAGGAAGGAGATATTCCTTTCGCAGGTAAGGGCAATCCTGAAGGCATCCAGTTATGGTAATGTGAAGATAATGCTTCCAATGGTCTCTTCTCTTGAGGAGGTGGAAAGGGCAAGGGAACTCCTTGAAGAGGCAATAAATGGTCTTGAAAAAGAGGGCAGGCACATTAAGAAGCCCGTTGAAATGGGAATAATGGTTGAAATCCCTTCTGCTGCTATCCTCTCGGAACACTTTGCAAAGCATGTTGATTTCTTCTCAATCGGGACGAATGACCTGACCCAGTACACACTTGCTGTTGATAGAACAAACGAGAGGATTTCTTATCTCTTTGACCATGTGAATCCAGCAGTGGTCAGGTTGATGAGGCAAACGATTGATGCAGCCCATGAGAATGGAATCTGGGCAGGTGTGTGTGGTGAGATTGCCAGTGACCCTGTTGCTATCCCCCTTTTGATTGGATTGAATGTTGATGAACTTTCCCTGACCCCCGCTCTTATTCCCCAGATAAAGGGAATAATAAGGGGTATCAGTTATCAGGAGTGTGTAAAGATTGCACAGGAAGTACTGAAGATGGATTCAGCCCGTAAGGTGAGGAAATTTCTGTCTCAGGAACTTTTGAGCAGGTTTCCGCACCTTGAAAATCTACTGGTGGAGGTAGACAATGATTGAACTTATTGATACTTTACCTGATGATGTTGAAAAGGCCCTTGAACTTGAAAAGAGCATTGATGTAAAGTTCAAGGGTATAAAAAATGTATGTATAGGAGGAATGGGTGGCTCAGCCATAGGTGGGGACCTTATTTCTTCCCTTGCATCCCAGATGTCTTCTGTTCCTGTTTTTGTTGTGAGGGATTATGACTTGCCCAGATTTGTAGATTCCCACACCCTTTTTATTGGTATAAGTTACTCCGGTAATACAGAGGAAACGCTCTCTCTCTACAAAAAGGCAAGGAAGAAAAAGGCAAAGATGGTTGTTATCACAAGTAATGGGATGCTTGAGGATATGGCGGTTAAGGACGAAGTTTTCACAATAAATATACCCAGGGGCTATCCACCACGTGCAGCAATTGCATATCTGTTCTTCCCCCTTGTTTTCATCATGAGGAATTCTGGATTGCTGGACATCAAACAGAAGGAACTTAAAGAGGTGGTCTCTGTATTGAAGTCAGAGAAGGAGAAGGCAAAACAGTGGGCAGAGGAGATAAGCCTCAAAGTCAAAGAAAGGGTTCCATTTATATATGCAGAGGAAAAGTTCATGCCCGTTGCAAAAAGATGGGTAACCCAGATAAATGAGAACAGCAAGGCACTTGCCCACTTTGCCACGATTCCTGAACTTGACCACAATGAGATTGTGGGATGGGAGAACCCCAGAGAGCTACTTAAAAGGTTTTTCATCATTTTCTTCAGGAGTGATATGGAATCAGAGAGGATGAAGAAGAGGATTGACATAACAATAGAACTTCTTGAGAGTGTTGTTGGAGAGATTACCCAGGTTAGAACCACGGGTGAGGGATACATTGCTCAGGCATTCAGCCTTATCCAGAAGGGTGATTACCTGAGTTATTATCTTGCGATGAACTACGGGGTTGAACCGTATCCTGTAAAAAGGATAGAGGAATTGAAGAGGAGAATGGCCGAGTGAATATAATCATACCTGTTGCTGGTATTGGAAAGAGATTAAGACCACATACCCACACAAAACCAAAACCCCTCCTCAAGGTGGCGGGTAAATCAATACTCGGACATATCATTGATTCCATAAAGCCATTAAATCCAGAAAAGATAGTATTCGTTATTGGCCATTATGGTAGGATGATAAAGGAGTATCTTAAGTCCAATTATCCAGAGTATTCAAGCAGATTTAAGTATGTGGAACAGGAAAGGAGGGAGGGGCTCGGGCATGCAGTTTACCTCGCACTCCAGAAGGTTGAGCCATCAGAGAGCGTGATGGTTGTTCTTGGTGATACAATATTTGATGTGGATTATAAAAAAATTCTTGCCGGAGGAAGGAACACAATCTGTGTGAGTGAGACCGATGACCCGAGAAGATTTGGCATCGTTCGGATAGATGGTGACAGGGTTATTGACCTTGTTGAAAAACCCGAAAATCCACCATCAAACCTTGCAATCGTTGGAATATATTATTTTCTCAGAGGTTCTGAAATCTATGCTTCATTGAAGTATATTATTGAGAATAACATAAAAACGAGGGGGGAGTATCAGATAACCGATGCAATGAAACACTTTATCAAGGAGAACAAACTCTTTATTTACAGGATAAAGGGATGGTATGATTGTGGGAAGACCGAGACACTCTTAAAAACAAACAGATTTCTACTTGAAAGACACAATACACCAGGTGCGGGCAAGAATAGCGTTATAATCCCGCCTGTTTATATACCCCGGAGTGTGTATATTGAAAACAGTATAATTGGTCCATATGTATCTGTGGGAGATAACTCCGTGATAAAAAACTCCATAGTCAAGAATAGTATTCTCTACGATGGTGCAAGGGTTGAGAATGTCCTGCTTGAGGATTCCATTGTTGGAGAAGATGCCGCAATTGTTGAGGATTTCAAGGTTATGAGCATAGGAGACCACTCAATAATAGAGAGACTAAACAGGGAAAGAAAGGAGGAATAGATGAGAAGACTGTTAACGAGTGAGTCTGTAACAGAAGGGCATCCTGATAAACTCTGTGACCAGATTTCTGATGCCGTTCTTGATGCAGTTCTTGAAAGAGACCCCTTTGGAAGGGTTGCTGTGGAGGCACTTACTTCAAGGGGTTTTGTAATGGTTGCTGGAGAGATAACAACCGAGGCATATATTGAGATTCCAAAGGTTGTTAGAAAGGTTGTTAAGGATGTTGGATATACAGATGCCAGATACGGTTTTGATTATCATACATGTGCAGTGCTGACGATGATACAGGAGCAATCCCCTGACATTGCCCTTGGGGTGAATACAGGTGGTGCTGGGGACCAGGGTATGATGTTTGGATATGCCACTGATGAGACTGAGGAACTTATGCCAATGCCCATAGTGCTTGCACATAAACTTGCAAGAAGGCTTGCCGGGGTGAGGAAGTATGAGGCAATCAGGTTTTTAAGGCCTGATGGTAAGTCTCAGGTAACCATTGAATACGAGGATAACAAACCCGTCAGGGTTGACACAATCCTGATATCTGCACAGCATGAGCCTGATGTGAAGATGTCGGAACTTAAAGAGGTGATCATTGAACAGGTGATAAAGAAGGTTGTTCCAGAAAACATGATGGACACTGATACAAAGATACTTGTAAATCCTACAGGAAGGTTTGTTATTGGCGGGCCACAGGCAGACACAGGTCTGACAGGAAGAAAGATTATGGTTGATACCTATGGTGGTCTTGGAAGGCATGGTGGAGGGTGTTTCTCAGGAAAGGACCCAACAAAGGTTGACAGGTCTGCTGCTTACATGGCAAGGTATGTTGCAAAAAACATTGTTGCTGCTGGTCTTGCAAATAGGGTTGAGATTCAGCTTGCCTATGCCATAGGTGTTGATGAACCTGTTTCAATTTATCTTGATACCTTTGGAACCGGTACCATTGAAGACGAGAGGATTTTGAAGGCGGTTAAGAAGGTCTTCAACTTCACACCAAGAGGCATAATAGACCACCTGAAGCTTCAGAGACCTATATACAGGAATACCGCTGTTTATGGACATTTTGGGAGAACTGAAGAGGGTTTCACCTGGGAACTCACAGATATGGTGGATAGATTGAAGAGCGAGGTTTGATGTGGAATACGATATAAGGGATGAGGGATTAAAAGACCTGGGTAAGAAGAGGATTGAATGGGCAGGCTCTTTCATGCCTGTTCTCCAGAGTATAGGTGAGGAGTTTGAAAAGGAGAAACCCCTGAAAGGAATCACCATAGGTGCATGCCTCCATGTGACAACAGAGACAGCCAACCTTGTTATTGCATTAAAAAGGGGTGGGGCAGATGTTTATTTAACTGCATCAAATCCACTTTCCACACAGGATGATGTTGCAGCAGCCCTTGTTGAATACTATAGAATACCTGTTTTTGCAATAAGGGGTGAGGACGATAAGACATACTATGACCATATTGTCAGTGTCCTCTCCCATAACCCCAACATCACAATGGATGATGGGGCGGACCTCATATCCACCCTGCACTCCAAAATGGAAGAGAAACTTGAGTATGTCCTTGGAGGAACAGAGGAGACAACAACGGGTGTGATAAGGCTGAGAAGCATGGAGAACCTCGGTGTCCTTGCATATCCTGTTATTGCTGTGAACGATTCAGACACAAAACACCTTTTTGATAACAGATACGGCACAGGTCAGTCAACAATAGATGGAATTTTGAGGGCAACAAACATCCTTTTTGCTGGATTGAATGTTGTTGTTGCTGGATATGGTATGTGCAGCAGAGGGATCGCCATGAGGGCAAAGGGTATGGGAGCGAATGTAATAGTAACAGAGGTTGAACCTGTAAAGGCACTTGAGGCTGCAATGGATGGTTACAGGGTGATGAAGATGGAGGAGGCTGCCAGTATTGGTGATGTCTTTATCACTGCCACAGGTTGTAAGGATGTGATAACAAAAGAGCACATATCAAGGATGAAGGATAATGTTATTTTGTGCAATTCTGGCCACTTTGATGTGGAGATAAATAAGAATGACCTTGAAGATATTGCCGTGTATAAAAAGGAGGTAAGAAAAAATGTAACTCAGTACATTCTCAGAGATGGCAGGAGGATAAACCTCCTTGCGGAGGGAAGGCTTGTGAACCTTTCTGCTGCTGAGGGGCATCCTGCAGTGGTGATGGATATGAGTTTTGCAAATCAGGCACTCGCATGTGTTTACATAAAGGATAATCATTCCATGCTTGAAAAGAAGGTTTACAAAATCCCATATGAAATAGACAGAAGGATTGCAACAATGAAACTGAAGAGTATGGGAATAGAGATTGATACACTTACCGACGAGCAGGAGAAGTATCTCCATTCATGGGAGGAGGGGACATAATGTGAGATCCCTCAGGTTTGTTTTCCTGATACTGTTTATCCTCTTTCTCTGGCTTGATGTAACTTCAACGATTATTTTCCTTAAATTGAGAAATAACATGCTGGATCTGGTAGACTCAAAACTGTTTCTTGCCTGTTCAAACATTGCAGCGCAGTTGGAAAAGGGTGTTGATTATATTATTCTTTCAGAGATATCCCAGAGGTTTGGATTGAATGGTGTTGTGCTCATGTCGCAGGATGAAAGGATAATTCTGGGGACAGGTAAACTTGTTCTTGATTATCCGGCACTGCCTGATTCATTCCTGTACTGGGATTACAGGAAGATGATATATAAGTGCAGTTCAGGCCAGTTCATCATAGCCTCAATTGGTGAAGACTATCTAAGAGACATATCAAGGTCATGGAAGCAAACAATCATTTTGAAGATACTGATATATGTTTCATTTGTTATTCTTGGACTGATATTCCTGTATGGTGCCATTCCAGTGAAGAGGGAAAAAGAAACAGTGCAGAAAAAGGATGAATATCTTATAAAATCCCTTGAAGACATAATAAAGAAGTTGAGGAAAGAAAATGCAGAACTGAAGGAGTATGCAGAGAGGATAAAATCCAGTGAGGAGTTGATAGAGATGGGAAGGAATATCAGCACAATTCTACATGAAATAAGAAACTCTGCGGGAACAATCATTGGTTACTCAAAATTGATACAGGATAGGGAGATAGGTGAAAGGATATACAGGGAGGCACTACTTCTGAACAGGGTATCAGACAGCCTCCTCCTCCTTGCAAAACCCATTACCCTTTCAAAAACAAGGATTAACTTAAGAGAATTATTCCTTGACATTCAATTACCTGAGACCGTTGATTTAAACTTGAGGTGTAAGAAGTCAATAACAGTGAATGGGGATTATGACCTGTTGAGGAGGGCCTTTGAGAATATCATCCTGAATGCCGTGAATGCCATGGGTGAAAGGGGAAGTATCTTTATTTCGGTTAGGGAGGAGGAAGAATGGGTGAGAATCAGCATCAGGGACACAGGTAAAGGTATGGATGAGGAAATTCTGAAGAATATGTTTAAGATGTTCCATACAGGTGAAGGAAGGGGTATCGGGATAGGGCTCTGGCTCACAAAGAAGATAATAGATGCACATGGAGGTAGAATTGAGATAAAGAGTAAGAAGGGTAAGGGAACAACAGTAATAGTGAGGTTGCCATTATGAACAGCATTTTGCTTGTTGAGGATATAAATAATTTCAGGGATATGTTAAAGAGGCACCTTGAAAATGCAGGTTTTAATGTGGTTGATTTTCCTGACGCAGAGTCTGTATTGAAACGGGAAGACCTCTCATTTGATGCAGGGGTGTTTGACCTTAAACTGAGAAAGATTGATGGAATTGGTCTAATAAAGAAACTCAGGGAGAGGGGCATATACTTTCCTGTTATAATCATCACTGCATACGGAGATGTTGAGACTGCTGTAAAGGCAATAAGGAGTGGGGCATACGATTTTATTCAAAAGCCTTTTGACCCTGAAGTCCTTATAAACAGATTAACAAGAATGCTCCATGAGTGGAAGGGTGTTTCAGAGGAGATTGGGCTTGATAGTATCATTGGCAATTCATCCGGGATTAAAAGGGCAAAGGAACTTGCAGGTAATGTTGCCATGGGTGATACAAATGTGCTACTCATTGGAGAGAGCGGGACGGGTAAGGAACTCTTTGCGCGATTGATACATGTTTTGAGCAATAGACGGAGTAAACCCTTTGTAGTGGTAAATTCAACAGCAATACCAGAGACACTTTTTGAGAGTGAACTTTTCGGGATTGAGAAAGGCACAGCAACGGGTGTTGAGGGGAGGATAGGTAAATTGGAGATTGCAAATGGTGGGACCGTGTTTTTTGATGAGATAGGTGATATGCCAGTGGAAGTCCAGTCAAAACTCCTCCGTGTTATTGAAGATAGAACTATATTCAGGGTTGGCTCAAGGAAAGGCATAAAACTGGACATCAGATTTATTTTTGCCACAAACAGGGATTTAAGGAAAGAGGTGGAAAAGGGTAATTTCAGGGAGGACCTTTTCTACAGGGTTGCTGTGTTCCCGATAGAATTACCCCCTTTAAGGGAGAGAAAAGAGGATATACCGCTCCTTGTTGAATACTTCATAGACCTCTATTCTCACAGGATAAAAAAACATGTGGAGGGGATTGAGGAAAAGGCCATGGACCTGCTCCTTGAGTACAACTGGCCTGGAAATATCAGGGAACTTGAGAATGTGATTGAAAGGGCAATCATACTCTGTAAGGAAAAGATGATTACACCTGAAGATATAATGATTTATACACCTGAAAAAGAAGAGGAATATGAAAATCTTCCTATGAATCTGAAGGAGGCTGGAGAAATAGCCTTAAAAAGGGCAGAGGTATCAGTTATTAAGAGGGCATTAAGGGAGTCTAATGGTAATAAAAAGAAGGCTGCAAAACTCCTTGGTATCAGTTATAAGACCCTTTACAACAAGATGAACCAGTACGGGATTGATTGAATTACTAAGCCCCTTTGAAATCCTTTCCTTTGCACTCCCGCATTATGTTTTCAGGAATAAATTTATAAAGAATTGAAATTCCCACAGTTATAATAATCAGGTCATCAAGTTGTCCAAGAACAGGTATCCAGTCAGGTATAATGTCAACAGGGGATAGGGCATAGATAATAATTGCCCATAGGATAAATCTTGCAAACCCCGGGGTATCAGGGTGTCTGTATATACACGAGAAGACCTTCAACCTGTTCTTTGAAGTTTTCAGAATCCATCTAAAACGACCCTTCATAATAAAAAAAGGGGGGAAACCACCCCCCTTTAAAGGTTTTCCTCCAGATACTTCATCACCTTATCCCTGATTTCATCAGATTTCTTCCTTACATTTTCAAGCACCTCTTTTGCCTCTTTAAGAACATTCTCCTTAAACTCTTCATCCTTTATTCCAGGGACATTTATGATTACATTCATATATGCTGATTCTGCTGCTGCCTTTGCTGAAATTGCAGCAACACCTGCATCAGAGATTGAGTTCTTGTTTCCCTTTTCTACAACAACATTCGCCACTTCAAGCAGTTTCTCCGTGAGTTTGAGGGTTTCCAATGGAACAGATGTTGCCTTTTTGGTTGCCTCTTCTATTGCCTTTTCTTTTGCTTCTGCCTCCTCATCTGTTCCAGAGGGCATCTTCATTGCATCCATAACACTGTTGAAAGCCTCTGTATCCTCCTCAATCAGGCTCAAGAACCTGTCTTTCAATTTCTGTGCCTCAATACCCGCTGCAGCAATCTCATCATTGAATTCCTTATAACCCTTTTTGTTGTATGTGAGATTGGCAACCATTGAGGATAGGGATGCCGAGAGTGTCCCAATCAGGGCTGCAACAGAGCCTCCACCTGGTGCAGGTGATTCTGAAGATAGTTCATCTGCGAAATCATCTATCCTCATGGCTGTGAGGTTTTTCTCCTTTGCAATCCTGTATTCAATGATTTTTTCTTCTGGTTTGAATGGGTGGGTCTGGTCCATTCCCATTGAAAGGACAGCAATATGTATGAGTTCCTTTTCGGGAACAGCAGGACACTTTCCCATCTTCTCAAGGAAGTGCCTGCCAGATTCAAGCATAGCCTCTTTTGGTATGAGCCCAACAAGTTCACTCCCTGTGATTCTCAATCCAAGCCCCTCAGCCTCTTCACATGCCACTTCAAACAGTTTCCAGAGGGGAGTAATCTTGTAGTTTGTTAGGTTTACAGAAATCTGGGCATATCCGTACTCCGGGATGTACCATCCAATGGCCCTTACATCCTTCAGCCTTCCTGGAACCCTCTCCTTTGTTCCATCCTTTTTCTTTACAATCCTTCCCTTTTCTCTTATTCTCAATGCAACCCTGTGTGCAAGTTTTCTGTCCCTTGTATTCACATTCAGGTTGTAGGCAATAAGAAACTCCCTTGCACCAATCACCGTGGCACCTGATTTTGGATTGAAAACAGGTTCACCAAAATCAGGTTTCCATTCAGGGTCTTTCAGTTTCTCAGGCAGACCTTCATATTCTCCGACTCTTATATCTGCAAGGCTCCTTCTTTCAGGCCTTGTTGCTGCCTCTTCATAGAGATAGACAGGTATGCCCAGTTCCCTTGCCACCCTTTCTCCAACCTCCCTTGCAATCTGGACACAGTCCTCCATTGTTACACCACTCACAGGAACAAAAGGACAGACATCGGTTGCACCCATCCTTGGATGTGCACCTTTGTGTTTGCTCATGTCAATGAGTTCTGCTGCCTTCTTTATTGCTCTGAATGCCGCCTCTTTCACTGCCTCTGGTGTGCCCACGAATGTAACAACAGTCCTGTTTGTATCTGCACCAGGGTCAACATCAAGGAGAATGGCACCTTCAACCTTCTCAATCTCATCCGTTATCTGTTTTATTATTCCCATGTCCCTTCCTTCAGAGAAATTCGGCACGCATTCAACGATTTTGTTCATTTCACCTCCTTGATTATTACGATTTTTTCACCCCTTTTCACCATACTCAACTTCTTCCGAGCAAGTCTTTCAATCTCCTTTTTATCAGAGAGTATCTTCTCTATCTCCTCCTCAAGTATGATTTTTTTTGCCTCAAGTTCTGAAACCCTTGCCTTCAACAGTTTTTCCTTCCTCTTCATTCTCACTATTGAAACTATCCCGAACCTTCCAAGGCTCAGGTAGAGGATAATCCCAATAAAAACCAGAAGATACAGTATCCTTCTTCCTCGTTTTCTATATACCAAAGACACCCGCCTCGTCAAGTTCCTCTTCAATCCTCAATAGTTCGTTGTATTTTTCAATCCTTTCAGACCTTGAAAGGGAACCCGTCTTTATCTGGCCTGTGTTCATTGCCACTGCAAGGTGTGCAATGGTGGTGTCTGCAGTCTCACCTGACCTGTGGGAAACAACTGTCTTCCATCCTGCTTTATGGGTCAGGTTGATTGCGTCAATTGTCTCGGTGAGGGTTCCTATCTGGTTCAATTTGATAAGAACAGCATTTGCAATATTCTTTTCAATTCCCTTTTTTATCCTCTTTATATTGGTCACAAAGATGTCATCCCCAACAATCTGGATTTTATCACCGAGTTCCCTGTTCATTATTACCCATCCCTCCCAGTCGTCCTCTGCCAGTCCATCCTCAATGGAGAACAATGGGTATTTATCAACCCATTCCTTGTATATGCCAATCAGTTCCTCTGATGAAACAACCTTCCCATCAAAATGGTACTTCCCATCTTTATAGAAACTGCTTGCTGCAGAATCAATGGCAAGGTACACATCTTCACCAGGTCTGTATCCAGCCTTTTCAATTGCCTGGATTATGAGTTTTATTGCCTCCTCATTTCCTGGCAGGCTTGGAGCAAATCCCCCTTCATCACCAACACCAGTAAAATAACCATTTTCTTTCAGTATGTTCTTCAGTGTATGGAAAATCTCGGAGGCATACCTTAGTGCTTCCCTGAAACTGGGTGCACCCTTTGGAACAATCATGAATTCCTGTATATCAAGGTTGTTGTCAGCGTGTTTCCCACCGTTTATGATGTTGCACATGGGAACGGGCAAGACCCTTGCACCAGTTCCACCAATGTACCTGTAAAGGGGAAGACCGAGAAAGTCCGCACCTGCCTTTGCCACTGCAAGTGAAACACCCAGTATTGCATTTGCACCAAGGTTTGATTTGTTCTCAGTGCCGTCAAGTTCAATGAGAATCCTGTCAATGTTTGCCTGGTCAAGCACATCCTCACCTGTAATCTCAGGGGCAATTATATCATTCACATTCTGCACTGCCTTCAGTACACCCTTGCCATTGTATCTATTCTCACCATCCCTGAGTTCCAGTGCCTCATGCTTACCCGTTGATGCACCGGATGGAACCTGTGCCCTCCCAAAGGCACCAGACTCTGTTATACAATCAACTTCTATTGTTGGATTTCCCCTTGAGTCAAGGATTTCCCTTGCTACTATATCCAGTATAAGACTCATACCACCTCCTTTTTTACTCTATCTTTATCCCCTTCCTGACCCTTCCATCGTTTATTATAAAATACACACCTCTTCTGAGATTACCAGTATTTATGTTTATTTTTTCATTTTTTATCCCGGTGTGAATGATTTTATTCATCAGAACCCTTCCAGTAATATCTGTTATTTTTATATTGTGAATTCCAGGATTTTCAAGGATAAGGGATACAGAACTTCCAATAATAACCCCTTTATTTTTGCTAATAGAAGAAACGGGCTCATCTATACCATATGGAATGGCACTTACGCCATCAAGATAGACCACACCTAATGAATCTCCTCCTTCTGTATACAACCTTATCCTTATGGAGAGTGTATCTGCCATATCCGGTGCAATGATTGTATCGGAGAGCATCTGCCATTCAGAAGAATCTGCGGTATAATCGTCAAAGTTGTTTTTGGATGAGCCGTCCCATAGGTACCATGTAAACCACAATCTTGCCCTTACATCAGGGTCATTGTCAAAAAACCATGCAGAGACAACGACGGTGTCAAATGGGTCCACTTTAATCTTCTGGTATATTCCACTGTTGTGGTTTGTAACAATACGCTCAAGTTTTGCACTGTATGTGCCTGAATATGCATTTGTGCTTTTTGTGACTTTCACATAGTTTGCATTCTCTATGTTCCAGAATTCGGGAATGGAATCCGCTTGCCAGGATTCAAAACCGCTGTTCTTCACGGTATCAGTGGTAGGTGGATATACCCTGTAAACAAGTGTATCAGAGCCAGAGGAGACCCCAAGGTCATCCATTGCACGGACAAAATAGTAAACAGCAGTGCCTTCAGACTGTCCTGGTATGGTATAGTAATACCTTGTTCCTGATACGCTGTCATGTGTAACAGGTGAGAAACTTGAGCCATCTGTTGAATAATAAAGGGTGTCAGAAACAACACTACCATCATCTGTTATGATTGCACTGATTGTCTGGTTTACAGATGGTCTTGGTATTATTGGGAATCTTTCAAAGGAACCGATTGCAGGAGGTATGTTTGCAGGTAGTCCCATGAATGCATCGTCAATGTGGCACATGGAGGAATCTATTGAATCTCCCCATGCAACATCATAAAACCTTATCTCAAAATGGGCAGTATCAGCACCATCGGGTGCCTGTGCATCCAGAGTTAGGAGTTGCCACTGTTTTAATGAATCAGGATTGGAATAGTTGGAAGAGGAAAAGGAAATGTATGAACCGGTGGCATCGTACCACTTTATGTATATCCTTGTTCTTACATGTGGGTCATCCTGCCAGACCCATAGGGAGCAGTGATAGGTTAAGAGGGGTTCCACATCAACATACTGCTCTATCCTCTGGGTGGATGTGGTATCTAGAGTAACATAGCCACTGAATGTGCCAGAATGGAATGTTCCTTCCTCCTTGGCAATCCTGAACCCGGAGGTTGCAATAACCCATCCCGTGGGTGTTGTGTCATTCTCCCATGTCTCAAACGATGGGTTCTGCAACAGGTTGTCTCCATAAACAATTATGGAGAGGAGAAGGGTTGTGAATAAAAGTCTTTTCATAAACACCTCCTTTTGATTATCTTGTTACAATGAGTTTTATCCCTGCCCTCCCTGAACCATAGAGGAAATACACCCCTGATTT
>Ga0190303_1000228_pt1 | contig 22828 bp, 17 predicted proteins | sample 48700701_MG_FD_161672 | JGI IMG/M metagenome (GOLD analysis project Ga0190303, IMG submission 161672) | Hydrothermal vent sediment bacterial communities from Southern Trench, Guaymas Basin, Mexico - 4870-07-0-1_MG | ecosystem: Environmental > Aquatic > Marine > Hydrothermal vents > Sediment ... | reverse complement strand
TTACTATATTTGACATAGATATTGGTTGTTTCGCGACTTCAAGATACTGAATTTCAGTATCTTGACCAATATTTATAACACTTTCTTTAAACTAAATAATTGCACCCAACGGGTTTAATATATAATTTTCTAATTGTTTCATACTTATTTTATGCTCGTAAATAGCTTTCCCTATAATTGTCCCTTCACAACCCATTTCAGCTAATTTAGGCAACTCTTCAAAAATTGAAATTCCTCCGGAAGCAATTAGTTTCACATTAGGAGTTTCATCTAAAATTTTTTGATACAATTCAAATGAAGGACCTTGAAGCATTCCATCTTTTGAAATATCTGTACAAATTACGTAGCTAACTCCTTTTTCAACATAATTTTGAATAAATGGAATTAACTCTTCTTTAGATTCTTCTAACCAACCACCTACAGCTACTTTTTCATTGTTAGCATCAGCTCCTAAAATAATTTTAGCTTTTCCATATTCCTTTAACCAACTTTTAAACATTTCGGGATTTTTAACTGCAATACTTCCTCCTGTAATTTGATTTGCTCCAGATTCAAAAGCAATTCGTAAATCTTCGTCAGATTTTAAACCACCTCCAAAGTCAATACTTAAATTTGTTTTTGAAGCAATGGTTTCTAACACTTTATGATTTACAATATGACTTGCTTTAGCTCCATCTAAATCTACCAAGTGTAAATGTTTAATTCCGTGATTTTCAAACATTTTGGCAACTTCTAATGGATGTTCATTATAAATCTTTTCTGTGCTATAATCTCCTTTTGAAAGACGTACGCACTTTCCGTTAATGACATCTATTGCGGGTATAATTCTCATTGTTACTCCTTATTTCAATTCTTAATTATTTGTCATGCTTAACTTGATTCAGTATCTCATATCAATTTTTTCTATTTTTATGAAACCCTGAATCAAGTTCAGGGTGACGTTCCTTTCTACAACTCTAAAAAATTCTTCAAAATTTGCTCACCTGCTTTACTACTCTTTTCTGGATGAAATTGTACGCCATAAAAATTTTGTTTTTGTAAAGCTGAAGCATATTGTACTCCGTAATTAGTTGTTGCTATTGCTTCATTATTTAATGGAATATAGAAGCTGTGCACTAAATACATATATTCTTTTTCTTTGATTCCTTTAAATAATACAGATTTTAAATTTTCAATTTGATTCCATCCAATTTGCGGCACTTTCAATTTATTATCAAATTTCACAACATCACAATCAAAAATATTTAAACCCTGTGTATTTCCTTCTTCACAGTAATTACACATTAATTGCATTCCCAAACAAATTCCTAAAACTGGTTGTTTTAATGTAGGTATTAGAGTCTCCAAACCCGTTGATTTTAGTTTTTGCATAGCACTACTCGCCTCTCCAACTCCTGGAAAAATTACTTTATCGGCAGTTTTTATTTCTTCTACATCATCTGATAAAATTGCCTCATAACCCAATCGTTGTATCGCAAATTTTATAGATTGAATATTTCCTGCTCCGTAATTTATAATTACTATTTTCATTATAACATTCCTTTTGTACTAGGTAAAATCATTTTTTCCGAATCTCTCTTAACTGCAGCTTTTAAAGCTTTTGCAAAAGCTTTAAAAATAGCCTCAATTTTATGATGTTCATTAACACCCTCAGCCTTAATATTTAAATTACAACGAGCGCCATCAGTAAACGATTTAAATAAATGGTAAAACATTTCAGTTGGCATTTCACCAATTTTTTCACGTTTAAAATCGGCATCCCAAACCAACCAATTTCTACCACCAAAATCTATAGCTACTTGTGCTAAACAGTCGTCCATTGGTAAACAAAACCCATAGCGTTCTATTCCTAGTTTATTTCCTAATGCTTTTGCAAATACTTCGCCTAAGGCAATCATTGTATCTTCAATGGTATGGTGTTCATCAACTTCTAAATCTCCTTTTACTTGAATGGCTAAATCCATATTTCCATGACGTGAAATTTGATCTAACATATGGTCAAAAAAAGCAATCCCTGTTGAAATATCACTTTTCCCTGTTCCATCTAAATTTAATTGGATGTAAATCTTCGTTTCGTTAGTATTACGTGTTAATTCAGCAGTACGATTATCTAATTTTAAAAATTCATAAATTTCTTCCCAATCGCTACTTTCTAATGCTATAATTTCATCTAATTCATCTCTTTTTACAGTAATTTCACCAGTCCCTAAATTGGTATTATCATTAATAAAAATTCCTTTTGCACCTAAATTTTTAGCCAATTCAATATCTGTTAATCGATCGCCTATTACAAATGAATTTTCTAAATCGTACTCTTCAGAAAAATATTGAGTTAACAAACCCGTCCCTGGCTTACGTGTGTTTGCATTTTCATGGGAAAAAGTTCTATCTAAAAAAACCGCATCAAATACAACTCCCTCATTTTCAAATGAATTCATAATAAAATTATGTACCGGCCAAAAAGTATCTTCAGGAAAAATATCCGTTCCCAAACCATCTTGATTGGTAATCATCACCAATTCATAATCCAGTTCTTTTGCTATTTTACCTAAATATGTAAAAGCTTTTGGATAAAATATCATTTTTTCAAATGCATCAATTTGTTCATCAATGGTTTCTTTAATTAACGTACCATCACGGTCAATAAATAATACCTTTTTCTTCATTTTATAACTCTTTTAATGCTTTTATCAATTTCTTATTTTCATTTATTGTCCCAACTGTTAATCGTAACGTATTTTTACATAAAGGTTGTGTAGTTCTATTTCTAATTACAATTCCTTTTTCAATCAGTTGATTGTATCTTTTTAAGGCATCATCAACTTTAATTAATATAAAATTTGCATCTGTTGGATATACTTTTTCAATAAATGAAATCAATTCCAATTTTTCAATTAACTTTTTACGTTGTTCTAAAATTTTATCAATTTCATGCTGAACTTTATTTTTATTCAATAATCTTTTTAATGCCTTTTGTTGCGTCAATTCATTTACATTATAAGGCGGTTTAATTTTATTCAAAATAGTAATAATTTCTTCGGAAGCATAACAAATTCCCAATCTAATCCCTGCCATTCCATAGGCTTTCGATAAAGTTTGCGTAATTATTAAATTTGGAAATTCTTCCAACTTACCCAACCAACTTTTTTTGGTAGAAAAATCTACATACGCTTCATCAATTACAACCAATCCTTTGAAGGATTTTAAAAGGATTTCAACCTTTTCAGCACTAAATGAATTTCCTGTTGGATTATTTGGTGAACATAAAAATAAAATTTTAGAATTTTTAGTTGTAATTGCTAAAATTTCATCAATGTTTGGCTCAAAATTATTAGTAAGTAATACTTCTTTTTCTCCAATGTTATTAATATTTGCCAATACTTTATACATTCCGTATGTTGGTGGCAACGTAATTATATTGTCTTCTTTTGGTTCGCAAAAAGCTCTAAATAGTAAATCCAATACTTCATCACTTCCATTTCCTAGCAAAATTTGATTAACAGAAACACCTTTTAATACTGATAACTCTTTCTTAACAGTTGTTTGTTGTGGATCTGGATATCTATTTACGCCATTTTCAAACGGATTTTCATTCGCATCTAAAAATACCATATCATCACTTAATTCCTTAAATTCATCACGTGCTGACGAGTAAGGTTTTAATGATTTGATATTTTTACGAACTAAATTATTTATGTTCATATTCACTTTTTAAAAATCTAAAAAACTTCGACAAGCTCAGTTTGACAAGCTTTAATTTAATTATTTTAAACTATTTAAACGTAAAGTTACTGCATTTTTATGTGCATCTAAACCTTCAGCTTCAGCCATTAATTCAATAGCATTACCGATATTTTGAATTCCTTTTTTAGATATTTTTTGAAATGTAATTGCTTTCAAAAATGAATCTAAATTCACTCCAGAATATGCTTTTGAATAGCCATTTGTAGGCAATGTATGATTTGTACCTGAAGCGTAATCCCCAGCACTTTCGGGTGTGTAATCCCCTATAAATACGGAGCCTGCATTTTGAACTCCATTTATATAAAAATCGTTGTCATTGGTACAAATTATAAAATGTTCAGGACCGTATTCATTTATTAAATTTAATGCAGTCTCTTTAGTTTTAATATAGATTAATCTTGAATTTTCAATCGCCTTTTTAGCAATGTTTTTTCTTGATAATTGTTCAATTTGTTTTTCTATTTCTTGCTCAACTTTATTTAATTTTTCTAATGAAGTTGACACTAAAATTACCTGACTATCTGTACCATGTTCAGCCTGACTTAACAAATCTGAAGCTACAAAACTTGCGTTGGCTGTGTCATCAGTAACAACTAATAATTCACTTGGTCCTGCTGGCATATCTATCGCCACACCAAATTTAATAGCTAATTGCTTTGCCGCAGTAACATACTGATTTCCAGGTCCGAAAATTTTATACACTTTAGGTATGGTTTCTGTTCCAAAAGTTAACCCTGCAATGGCTTGTATACCTCCCACTTTTAATATTTTTGTAACACCACACAATTGAGCAGCGTATAAAATAACTGGATTAATTTCTCCTTTTTTGTTTGGTGGTGTGGCCAAAATAATTTCATTACAACCTGCAATTTTTGCAGGAATAGCCAACATTAAAACCGATGAAAATAAAGGTGCTGTTCCACCAGGAATATATAAACCCACTTTTTGAATCGGTCGTTTTTCTTGCCAGCATACCACACCTTCAACAGTTTCAATTATAACTTTGTCTGTTTTTTGAGCAGTATGAAATGTTGAAATATTATTCTTAGCTATATCAATAGCCGTTTTTAACTCATCAGAAATTTGTGATGAAGCTTCTGAAATTTCTTCTGAAGAAACATACAAATCACTTAATTCTACACCATCAAAAATTGAAGTATAACGTTTAATACCATCATCTCCATTTCGTTTTACATCATCAAAAATTGATGTCACTGTGGTCTCAATTACTTCGATTGTTTGCGTAGGTCTTTGCAACAATACTTGCCACTTACTTTTATCTGGATTTAATATTTTATTCATCACTTCAGCTTTACAGATTTATAATACCATTTTCTCAATTGGAATCACTAACAGCCCCTCTGCTCCATTTTCTTTTAATTCATCTAACACTTCCCAAAAAGTGTTTTTCTCAATTACTGTGTGAATTGAGCTCCATCCTTTTTCTGCTAATGGCAATACTGTTGGACTACGCATTCCTGGTAATAATTTTATAATGTTTTCAATCTTATCATTAGGTGCATTCATTAAAATATACTTTGATTTTCTAGCCTTTAATACTGCTTGAATTCTAAATTGTATTTTATCTAGTATTTTTTGATTTTCTTCTGAAATTGATGGAGAAACTGCTAATACAGCTTCGCTCTTTAACATTTCTTCAACTTCCTTTAAATTGTTTTTAAACAAAGTGCTTCCGCTTGAAACAATATCACAAATAGCATCAGCTAATCCAATATTTGGTGCAATTTCAACAGAACCATTAATAACATGAACATCTGGAGTTACATTAAATTTTTTGAAATATTCCTTAACTGTATTTGGGTATGAAGTTGCAATTCTTGCACCATCCAAATCTTTAATAGTTGTATAAGTAACATCTTTTGGGATTGCTAAAGAAACTCTACATTTAGAAAACCCTAATTTTTCTACAATACCTATATCGGTTCCTTTTTCAATTAACACATTTTCACCAATAATAGCTATATCAACAACTCCATCTCTAAGATATTGAGGTATATCACCATTTCGCAAGTACAACACTTCCAAAGGAAAATTACTTGCTGAAGCTTTTAATTGGTCTTTTCCATTATCTATAGAAATTCCGCAATCTTTTAATAATTTAAGAGAATCTTCATTTAACCTTCCTGATTTTTGTACTGCAATCTTAATTTTATTCATTTTATATTTTAATGTGTTCAAGTAAATCTACTCGCGTTAAACAAAAAACCCGCTTGATTTACTCAAACGGGTTTTAAATATATTTTAACTTTATTCAATACATTATTTCCTCGCCTGAGAGCTAGTATGAGAATGATGACGATGTAATTGAATAAATTTCATTATTTGTTGTTTTATGCTACAAATATATAAAAATGTTTAATACACAAACTGATACTTTTAAAAATATTTACAAACTTAAACGTTTTGTTATATATTTAACATTTAAAGCTATCGTACTTTTCTAAGTAAGGTAGCAATGTTTGTCCATTTTAAATCACGAGATTTAATTCCTTCCTCTATTTTTTTAATAACTTCTTCACTTAATTTTTCGTTAGAATCCATATTTTTAGGTGAAAATACTTGCTCAAATCCTAAAAACATATTTACAGTAATATGTGTTGCATATGCATCACTACCTGATGGTGACATAATTCTCAAAAGGCTCCATTTCTCTTTAGCCTCCATATCTACAGCTTTTTGGTGCATTGGTAAAAAGGTTTCAATTTCTGCAGTTTCATACGTAGAATTTGTAGCTTTCATAAAGTCAACAAAGGCAATAGAACCTATATCCATATCATACTCACCTTCCGTTTCCTTAATAACTTCGAGGTAAAATCGCTTTGATAAATCTCTAGATTTACTTGTTTTTTTCATTTGACTCTGAAACTCATCATCAGACATTTCAGGATAAGCAGCTTTTACTGCAGCTGGGAAATTATCATCTCCTTTAAACATTTTTATTGGGTTATCATACACACTAACAGTCATATATTGATACCCTTCATCTTCACCTCCAGGTTTTAATGACCACATATCCCAACCTAATAATTCTCCATTAATAATTCGCTGTTTATGAATTTTCTCCCAAAACTCTTCAACTTTCCAATAATCAGCTTCTTGCTCATTATCAACCTTCATAAGTTCAAAAATGAGATATGTTTTTTCTTGCGAAAACGAATTAGTAGTCATTAACACCATGGCTACAAATAATAGTAATAATTTTTTCATGATAAATATTTTAGTAGTTAATAAAAGAAGGAGTTACTGTGAAGTTACTGATTTTTATCAAATTACACCAATGAAAGTTGATGAATTCAACAAAAAATAATTGCATTATGTATTTTATTTTTGAACATAAATTGTTTAAAACTCTTTAATAAATGATACTATTTTAAGCATTAAGTTTATGAACCATTAATAATTATTTATCTAAATTTGCACATTCTAACAACACACTAAACAAATCAACTTATGATTCAATTCTTTGGAAACACAAACAGTAAAATATATGCTGTGCAAACGTCAAAAGAACTTTCGCAAAAAGACAACCAAAAATTAAACTGGCTTTTTGGAAATCAAGAAAAACTACGTGAGGCATCTATTGATGCCTTTTTTATTGGTCCACGTGCTGCAATGATTACTCCTTGGAGTACCAATGCAGTTGAAATTACCCAAAATATGGGTATTGAAGGCATTCTAAGAATTGAAGAATTTAATGCTTCAACTAAAGATGAAGAATTTGACTCAATGATTTTTGAGAAGTACACTTCTTTAAACCAAGATAGTTTTACAATTGATATTGAACCTGAAGCTATTCTTAAAATTGAAGATATTGCTTCCTATAATAAACAAGAAGGCTTAGCTTTAAACAATGAAGAAATAGATTACTTAAATAATTTAAGTACAAAAATTGGAAGAAAATTAACTGATTCTGAAGTGTTTGGATTTTCTCAAGTAAACTCAGAGCACTGTCGTCACAAAATATTTAACGGAACATTTATTATTGATGGCGAAGAAATGCCATCATCACTTTTTAAACTAATTAAAGAAACTTCAAAACAACATCCAAACGGAATTGTTTCGGCTTATAAAGATAATGTAGCTTTTGTAAAAGGACCTATTGTCGAACAGTTTGCGCCAAAATCTGCTGATAAACCAGATTATTATCAGAAAAAAAATTACACTTCCGTAATTTCTTTAAAAGCCGAAACACACAATTTTCCAACAACTGTAGAACCCTTTAACGGTGCTGCAACAGGGTCTGGAGGTGAAATTAGAGATCGATTAGCTGGTGGAAAAGGCTCATTACCATTGGCTGGAACTGCTGTTTACATGACTTCCTATTCTCGGTTAAATCAAAACAGACCTTGGGAAAAAGGAATGCAAGAACGTGATTGGCTATATCAAACTCCAATGGATATTTTAATAAAAGCCTCAAACGGTGCTTCAGATTTTGGAAATAAATTTGGGCAACCTTTAATCACAGGTTCAGTACTAACATTTGAACATGAAGAGCAAGCACGTAAACTTGGCTTTGATAAAGTAATTATGCAAGCTGGTGGAATTGGTTATGGTAAAGCTGAACAAGCTTTAAAAGACACTCCAAAAGTAAATGATAAAATAGTTTTACTTGGTGGTGAAAATTATAGAATTGGAATGGGTGGTGCAGCAGTATCTTCAGCAGACACAGGGGAATTCGCAAGTGGTATTGAATTAAATGCCGTACAACGTTCAAATCCTGAAATGCAAAAAAGAGCTGCAAATGCCATTCGTGGAATGGTTGAAAGTGATATCAATCCAATTGTTTCTATTCACGATCACGGCGCTGGTGGACATTTAAACTGTTTGTCAGAACTAGTTGAAGAAGCAGGAGGATTAATAGATTTAGATAAGTTACCAATTGGTGACCCAACACTTTCTGCTAAAGAAATTATTGGAAATGAATCTCAAGAACGTATGGGATTAGTTATTGGTGAAGAAGATGCTAAAACCTTAAAACGTGTTGCAGAAAGAGAACGATCTCCTTATTATGAAGTTGGTAAAGTAACCAATAACAATCGTTTTACATTTCAATCTAAAACTACTGGTGAAAAACCAATGGATTTAGAATTAAATGATATGTTTGGGAGTTCTCCTAAAACCATTATGAACGATATCACTATTAAAAGAAATTATAGTGAAGTTTTATACAAACAAGAAGAAATACAACACTATATAAAGCAAGTATTACAACTAGAAGCTGTTGCTTGTAAAGACTGGCTAACCAACAAAGTAGACCGCTGCGTTGGTGGTAAAGTAGCAAAGCAGCAATGTGCAGGTCCACTACAATTACCATTAAACAATTGTGGTGTAATGGCATTGGATTATAACGGTAAAGAAGGTGTTGCAACCTCTATTGGTCATGCACCAATAAGTGCCATTATAAACCCTGAAGCAGGTAGTAAAAATGCCATTGCTGAAGCATTAACAAATATTATTTGGGCTCCTTTACAAGATAACCTTGCTTCTATTTCGCTATCGGCAAATTGGATGTGGCCTTGTAAAAATAAAGGAGAGGATGCACGTTTATACAAAGCTGTAAAAGCTGTTTCTGAATTTTCCATCGAATTAGGAATCAATGTTCCAACTGGGAAAGATTCACTTTCAATGAAGCAAAAATATCCAAATGAAGATGTAATTTCTCCTGGAACAGTTGTTATTTCAGCTGCCGGACATTGTAATGATATTACAAAAGTTGTGGAGCCTGTTCTTCAAAAAAGTGGAATGAATACGGTTTATTACATCAACTTATCAAATGATGATTATAAACTAGGTGGTTCTTCTTTTGCACAAACTCAAAACAAAATTGGTAATGAAACTCCAACTATAAAAGATGCTGCTAAATTTAAGAATGCTTTTAATATCATTCAAAATGTTATTAAAGAAGGTAGAATTTTGGCAGGACATGATATTTCAGCTGGTGGCATGTTAACTACGTTGTTAGAGATGTGTTTTTCACAAGAAATGGTTGGGCTAAATATTAATATTTCTACACTTGGTGAAGAAGATACAATTAAAGTTTTATTTGCAGAAAACAGTGGAATTATTTTTCAAAGTGACGACCCTCAATTACCTACTATTTTAACTGATAATAATATTGAATTTTTCGAATTAGGAAATGCTATTAGAAGTGATAAAGTTACTATTACCAATAACGATACTATTTTGGAGTTTGATATTGCTGAACATAGAACTATTTGGTATAAAACTTCCTTTTTATTAGATCAAAAACAATGTGCAAACAACCAAGCACAAGAACGATTTAACAATTACAAAAATCAACCTTTAACATATAATTTCCCAAGTCAATTTAATGGTAAACTCCCTATAATTAGTACTTTTAAACCAAGACCTAAAGCAGCTATTATTCGCGAAAAAGGGAGTAATAGTGAGCGTGAAATGGCAAACGCAATGTATTTAGCTGGTTTTGATGTAAAAGATGTGCATATGACCGATTTAATTAGTGGTCGTGAAACTTTGGAAGATATTCAGTTTATTGGTGCTGTTGGTGGTTTTTCAAACTCAGATGTATTGGGATCTGCAAAAGGTTGGGCTGGTGCATTTTTATACAATGAGAAAGCCAAAACAGCTTTAGATAACTTTTTCAAAAGAGAAGACACTCTTTCGGTTGGAATTTGTAATGGTTGTCAGTTATTTATGGAATTAAAAGTGATAAACCCTGAGCATAAAGTTCACGGAAAAATGTTGCATAATGATTCTCTCAAACACGAAAGTAATTTTACTTCAGTAACAGTGCAAGAAAACAACTCTATAATGCTTTCAACTTTGGCTGGGAGTACTTTAGGAGTTTGGATTTCTCACGGTGAAGGAAAATTCAACTTACCAATGGAGGAAAAAGACTACAATATTGTAGCTAAATATGGGTATGATGCGTATCCTTCAAATCCAAATGGATCAGATTATAATGTTGCTATGATGAGTTCAAAAGATGGTCGTCATTTAGTAATGATGCCCCATATTGAACGTTCTATTTTTCAGTGGAATTGGGCTTATTATCCTAAAGGAAGAAAAGATGAAGTTTCACCTTGGGCAGAAGCATTTGTGAATGCACAAAAGTGGCTTGAGAAATAAAATACAAAATACTATTTAATTTACCTTAAGGATTTCACTGTTGTGAAATCCTTTTTTTATGTCTAATTTGCAAGCAACCAATAGTTATTTATGAGTCATAATATTACACGTTTATTTGATTTTGCTTATCATCAACTAGCCAATAATCCTCAAGAAAAATGTTTCAATACAAAAGTTGATAACCAATGGATTTCAACTTCAACAAAAAGTTATATTGAGCAAGCAAATACAATTAGTAGAGCACTCTTAAGATTAGGTGTAAAACCAAACGATAAAATAACCGTTGTAACAACCTCAAACCGTGTTGAATGGAGTATTTTAGATGTGGCTGTATTACAAATTGGTGCTGTAAACGTTCCTTTATACCCAACTATTTCTTCAACTGACTATCAATATATTATAAATCATTCTGATGCTGTTTTATGCTTTGTTTCAGATAAAAAATTAGTAAAAAAAGTATCAAAAATTAAAGATAAAACTCAACTAAAAGGAATCTATTCTTTTGATAAAGTTAAAAACATAGCTACTTGGAATTCCTTGTTAGAATTAGGTAAAGACACTTCAAACCAAACTGAAGTTGATAAATTAAAAGATGCTGTTTCTCCTTCAAAATTAGCAACAATTATATATACATCTGGAACCACAGGAACTCCAAAAGGTGTAATGCTTTCACATAAAAACATTGTAGAAAACGCATTTGTAAGTGCTAAAGCATTAGATTTTGAACCTGGACATTATAAAGTTTTAAGCTACTTACCTATTTGTCATATTTTTGAACGTTTTGCATTATATTACTATCAATTTATTGGTTTCGAAATATATTACGCTGAATCTATGGAAAAAATTGGCGATAACTTAAAAGAAGTTCAACCACACTTTTTACCAGTTGTACCAAGATTACTTGAAAAAATATATGATAGAATTGTTGATAAAGGGAGTAATTTAAAAGGCCTAAAACGTTTACTTTTCTTTTGGTCATTAAATTTAGGAAAAAACTATAAACCTTATAAAGAAAATGGTTGGTGGTATCAAATTCAGTTAGCAATTGCAAGGAAATTAGTTTTCAGTAAATGGAGAGCCGCTTTAGGTGGAAATATCAAATTTTTGGTTTCAGGAAGTGCGCCATTACAGTCATTATTAATTAAAGTTTTTACTGCTGCAGGGATTCCTGTTTTTGAAGGCTATGGAATGACCGAAACTTCACCAGGCGTATCAATTAACGATTTTAGAAATGGTGGATTTAAAATTGGTACTGTTGGGAGAATTTTGGATGATATTGAAGTTAAAATAGCTACTGATGGTGAAATACTGGTAAAAGGCTCAAACATTATGATGGGTTATTTTAAAGAAGATAAATTAACAACTGCAACAATTATTAACGACTATTTACACACTGGTGATATTGGAGAGTTGGATACTGATGGTTTTTTAAAAATTACAGACCGAAAAAAAGAAATGTTTAAAACTTCAGGCGGAAAATATATTGCTCCAGCAGTGCTTGAAAGTAAATTAAAAGAATCTCGTTTCATTGAACAAGTTATGGTTATTGGTGAAAGTGAAAAAATGCCTGCTGCAATTATTCAACCACATTTTGAGTTTTTAATTGAATGGATAAAACGGAAAGAATTAAAAATTAATGTTTCATCTTTTGAAGATATTATTTCGAACAAAAAAGTAATAAAAAGAATTGGTAAAGAAATCGTTTTCGCTAATAATGAGTTTGGAAATTGGGAAAAAATCAAAGATTTTGAGTTAACTGCTGAAATTTGGAGTATTGAAAATGGCTTGCTTACACCAACCATGAAAATAAAAAGAAAGTCTATCTTTCAGAAATTCAAACACTTACACAATAAAATTTATCAAAAATAATTTCAAAACAAGCGTTACTTCATTACTTGTAAAATCCTATTAATTTTTATACTTTGCAAGAATACATTCAAATAAACTTAAATGCCGAAACAAATTACTCGCTTATTCGATTTTGCACACTATCAATTAGAAAATTATAATCTAGACAAAGCTTTTAATGTTAAATCTAAAGGTGAATGGATTGCTACTTCAACTAAGGAATATGTTGATAAGGCCAATGCTATAAGTAGAGGTTTACTAAGGTTGGGCATAAAACCTGGTGATAAGGTTGGTGTAATTTCAAGTAATAATAGAACTGAATGGAATATTTTAGATATTGGGATTCTTCAAATTGGAGCAATTAATATTCCTATTTACCCTACTATTTGTAAAGAAGATTATGAATATATTTTCAATCACTCAGAAATAACACATTGTTTTTTATCTGACGAAGAATTATATGACAAAGCAATTGCAGTTAAAGATAATGTACCAACATTAAAAGAACTGTATTCTTTTGAAGAGATTGAAGGATGTAAAAATTGGAACGAAGTTTTAGAATTAGGTAAAGATACTAGCAATCAGGCTGAAGTTGAGCAATTAATGGCTGCTGTAAAATCTTCAGATTTAGCAACAATTATTTATACTTCAGGAACAACGGGAAGACCTAAAGGTGTAATGCTTTCTCATAACAATATAGTTACCAATGTTTTAGATAGTTTTCCAAGACTTCCACTAACTGTTGGTAATATGCGTGTATTAAGTTTTTTACCTGTATGCCATATTTTTGAACGAATGCTACTTTATCTATATCAATATGCTGGAATTTCAATTTATTTTGCTGAAGGAATTGATAAAATTGGTGAAAACGTAAAAGAAGTAAAACCATCATTAATGTCTGTTGTACCACGATTACTTGAAAAAATATATGATGGTATAATCACAAAAGGTTCAGAATTAAAAGGCATCAAAAAAATATTGTTCTTTTGGGCGGTTAATTTAGGTTTAAGGTATGAACCTTATGGTAAAAATGGATGGTGGTATGAAAAACAATTAGCAGTAGCTAACAAATTGATATTTAGTAAATGGCGTGAAGCTTTAGGTGGAAATTTAGAAACTATGGTTTCAGGTAGTGCAGCGTTACAACCTCGTTTAGCAAGAGTTTTTACAGCTGCAAAAATGCATATTATGGAAGGTTACGGGCTTACAGAAACATCACCTGTAGTATCTGTAAATAGGTATGATTTTAACTTAATGAAAATTGGAGCTGTTGGAAAACCAATTGACCATGTAGAAGTAAAAATTGCTGAAGATGGAGAAATTTTAATAAAAGGCCCAAATGTTATGATGGGTTATTATAAAGATGAAGAAAAAACCGCAAGTGTTATGACAGGTGATTATTTTCATACTGGTGATAAAGGTGAAGTTGACAGCGATGGATTCTTAAAAATAACAGGTCGTAAAAAGGAAATCTTCAAAACATCTGGTGGTAAATATGTGGTACCTGCATTGCTTGAAAATGAAATGAAACAATCTCGTTTTATTGAGCAAATTTTAGTAATTGGTGAAGGTCAAAAAATGCCTGCAGCGATTATTCAACCACACTATGAATTTTTAAGAGAATGGTCACGTATTCATCACGAGCCAATACTTGGAAATAATCAAGATTTAATAAATAATCCGCACATTATTGATCGTATTCAACAAGAAATTGATCACGGTAATAAAAATTTCGGAAAATGGGAAACCATCAAACGGTTTGAATTAACACCTGAAGTTTGGGGGATTGACAATGGTTTATTAACACCAACAATGAAACCTAAAAGAACAGAAATCCTGAAAAAATATCAACACTTATACAATAAAATTTACGAAATTAACTAGTAAATAACAGCAACTTTTAATACTTTCGCATAACGCAAATTTTTAATAATTAATGGAACATTTTATAGTCTCAGCTCGTAAATATAGACCTCAAACTTTTGAGGAAGTAGTTGGGCAACAAGCAATAACAAACACGCTTGAAAATGCTATAAAAAGTAACCATTTAGCTCAGGCACTTTTATTTACAGGACCTCGTGGAGTTGGAAAAACTACATGTGCACGCATTTTAGCAAAACAAATTAACCAAAAAAGTGCTGATAATCCTGATGAAGATTTTGCTTTTAATATTTTTGAATTAGATGCCGCTTCAAACAACTCGGTTGATGATATTAGAAGTTTAACCGATCAAGTTCGTATTCCACCTCAAACTGGTAAATACAAGGTTTATATTATTGATGAGGTACATATGCTTTCACAAGCAGCTTTTAATGCTTTTTTAAAAACATTAGAAGAACCACCAGAGCACGCTATTTTTATTTTAGCAACCACCGAAAAACATAAAATAATTCCAACTATACTTTCTCGTTGTCAAATATTTGATTTTAAAAGAATTGGAGTTTTAGATGCAAAAAAATATTTAGAAAAAATTGCAGTTCAAGAAAATATCAATGCTGAAGATGATGCTTTACATATTATAGCACAAAAGGCTGACGGTGCAATGCGTGATGCACTTTCTATATTTGACAGAGTTGTAAGTTTTTCGGGAAAAGAGTTAACTCGCAAAGCAGTTACAGAAAATTTAAATGTACTGGATTACGATGAATATTTTAAAACAACCGATTTAATTCTTGAAAATAAAATACCTGAAGTTTTAATTCATTTCAATTCAATTTTAGCTAAAGGGTTTGAAGGTCATCATTTTATTAGCGGTTTAGCTTCTCATTTTAGAGATTTATTAGTTGCCAAAGATAAAATTACAGTTGAGTTATTAGAAGTTGGAGATAATGCTAAAAAGAAATATCTAGTCCAATCGGAAAAATGTGATTTACGTTTTTTATTAAAAGCTATAGAATTGGCTAACGATTGTGATCTAAAGTACAAAACAAGTAAAAATCAACGATTATTAGTTGAACTTTCCTTAATGCAATTAGCCTCTATCACTTTTGATGGAGAAAAAAAAAACAATAAGCCCTACATAATTGCTTCACTTCATTTTAATACTGGTGTGGTTTCAAAACCAATATTTATACCGAATACTAAACAACCTATTATAAAAATTGAGACGCCTAAAAATGAAATTACTAAACCTGTTTTAAAAGAAGGCAAAAGAAGACCCTCTGCACTATCCTTAACAAGCATACAACGAAAAAAAGAAATTGAAGTTATTGAAGTTGAATATGAAGAAGTTGAAGGCTTGCCAACCGATGAATTTTCAGATAATAAGGCAGTTTTACTTTGGAAACAGTATATAGAAAAATTACAATTACAAGGTAAAAAAAGTGTTGCTTCAATTATGAATGCAAGTAAGCCAACCGTTAAGGGAAGCGAAATACATTTTGAACTTCCAAACTCTTTAATGAAAGACCAATTGGAACGTACAAAAGGACCATTACTAAAATTTTTACGCGAAAATTTAAATAACTTCAAAACTAGTATTGTAATTGATGTTAATGAACAGGTAACTAAAAAATATGCGTATACACCACAAGAAAAGTTTGAAAAATTAAAAGAAAAAAATAGTTCACTTGAATTGTTAAAGAAAACCTTCGATTTAGATTTATAAATTTTGTTTTTAAACTTCATTGTCTATCTTTAACTAATTAAATTATTTAATTTGGATATAAAATTATTAATCACTTTTTTAATAGGATTTCTTATTGTTGCAATTGCAGCAAATGAAATTGCTAAAGTTTTTCAAAAAATAAAATTCCCCCTAATAACTGGTCTAATCATTACAGGTATTATTGCTGGGTCTTCAGTCCTAAATTTTATTAGCCCAAAAGCACTTACAGAGCTTAATTTTTTAAATGAAATTGCGTTGTCTATAATCGCTTTTTCAGCAGGGTCAGAACTATATTTAAATGAATTACGAAGTAGAATTAATAGTATAAAATGGATGACAATTGGACAGCTCGTAATCACTTTTGTTATGAGTGCAACGGTTATTTATTTTGTTGCAGATCAAATTCCATTTATGGCAGAAATGCCATCAACTCATAAAATAGCTGTTGCTGTTTTATTTGGAACTATTTTTGTTGCGCGTTCACCATCATCAGCAATTGCAGTTATTAATGAAATGAGAGCCAATGGCCCTTTTACTAAAACAGTAATGGGTGTTACAGTTGTAAAAGATGTTTTAGTGATTATATTATTTGCTATATGCTTATCTGTTGCTAAAGCACTAATGAATAATGAAACAACCGGAATTTTATTTTTTATCGTTTTACTTTTCGAATTAGTAGCTTCATTTGGTTTAGGTTTTTTAGTTGGAAAATTATTGGAAATACCATTTTTAACAAAAGCCGATAAACAACTAAAAGGAATAGCAATCTTACTTATAGGATATAGTATTTATTTATTTTCACATTATGTTAAAATAAAAACATTAGAATACTTTCATCATGAATTTGTTTTGGAACCTTTATTAATTTGTATTATAGGAAGTTTTGCTTTAACAAATTATAGTAAACATCGTATAGAATTTTCTGAAACTTTAAAAAAAATTAGCCCTTTAATTTATATTGTATTTTTTACATTAACAGGAGCATCTCTGTCCGTTCAAACACTAATGAGTGTTTTTGGAATTGCTGTTGGCCTTTTCTTTTTACGTTTAGTAACTATGTTTTTTGGAGGGATTGTTGGTGTTTATGCTGCAAAAGACGATAAAAAATATGCCCCAATAGCCTGGATGCCATATTTAACACAAGCAGGTGTAGCACTAGGTTTAGCCACTATAATTTCACATGAATTTCCTATTTGGGGTCATCAATTTGAAACCATTGTTATTGCAATTATTGTAATTAATCAATTAATTGGACCACCACTATTTAAATGGTCTCTTAATTATGTAAAAGAAAGTCATTTACGTGCTAAAACCCCTAAATTTGATGGAACACAAGATGCTGTAATTTTCGGATTAGAAAATCAATCTATCGCTTTAGCGCAACAACTACAAAAAAACAAATGGACTGCAAGAATTATTAATATCGAAAAAAAGAGTAAAAAAGATGTAAAAGATTTAGAGATTATTAATTTATCAGAAATTAATTTAAATTCTCTAAAAAAACTACAAATAGAAAAAACTGAAGCTATTATATTAATGCTTTCTGATGAATTAAATTACAAATTAGCCGAACTTATTTATGAAAAGATAGGTACAAAAGATGTTATTGTACGACTTAACAGTCGAGATAATTTTGAAAAATTTCATAAACTAGGCACATTAATTATTGAACCTGCTACAGCTATGGTTAGTTTATTAGATCATTTTGTAAGGTCACCTAGTGCAACTTCATTATTGTTGGGTATGGATGATGGACAAGATACGATAGATATAGAAATAAGAAATCAAGACATACACGGAATACGATTACGAGAATTAAGATTACCATCAGACGTTCTTGTATTATCAGTAAAAAGGAAAGGACAGCTTATTGTTTCTCATGGTTACACACGTTTAAGGTTAGGAGATATTATTACAATGGTTGGTTCGGATATTAGTTTAAACGAAATTAAATTTAAATTTGATACATAATGTTAGGGTTAAAATCATCCACAAATCCACAATGGGCTAAAATAGTTGAAGATAATTTAGAAGCTTTTTTAACAGACCATGCTTTTGCTGAACAAAAAGCTGCTGCTGGTGGATTTTCTTTAATTATATCCTATTCTGAAGAAACAGAATTGGTAAAAGCATTGAGTGAATATACCATTGAAGAAACTGAACATTTTAAATTAGTTCATGATTTTATGATTTCTCGTGGCTATACCCTTGGAAGAGATAGTAAAAGTAATTACGCTGCTCACCTACTAAAGTTTTTTCCTAAAACTAAAGACAGAACTGAAAGCTTGGTTATTAGATGTCTAATTGCTGCAATAATAGAAGCCCGAAGTTGTGAGCGATTTAAAACGTTAGCTGACTATACATCAGACAAAGAATTAGAAAAATTCTATAGAGATTTAATAGTTTCTGAAGCGGGACATTATACACAATTTCTAAAATTTGCTCGTACATATCAAGATAAAGAAATTGTAGATAAAAAATGGAATGAATTATTAGAATATGAGGCTGCCTACATGAACACTCAGGGTAAAACACCACTAGTTCACGGTTAAATGTTTAGTAAAGAAGAATCTACACAGCTTAAAACACTTTTTTGGACAAGTTTTGGCAAATCATTTCCAAGAAAATGGTTATTATACAATACTCAAATCAAAGGATTTAGCTTTAAATTTGTTGCTGACCAAAAGAATGTTATGGTTTGTTTAGATATTGAATCTTATGACAAAGCTAAAAATCAATTACTTTTTGAGCAAATTGTAGATTTAAAAAATATACTTCTTGAAGAATATATCTCTGAAATTATTTTTGATGCTAATTACACGTTAGAAAATGGCAAAACAATTCATAGAATCTATGTAAAACATCCAGAAAAATTTAATATTCACGATAAAAACACTTGGCTACAAGCCTATAAATTCTTCAATAAAAACATGCATCAATTTGAATTGTTTTATGAAGATTTTGAAGATTTTATAAAACAAGTAATTTATTAAAGATTTACTACTTTTGCAGCAATGAATCAACTAAATAATGATACTATAATTGCGTTAGCTACATCTTCAGGTGTTGGTGCCATTGCAATTATTCGCCTATCTGGAGAAAATGCTATTGAAATAATAAATAAATTCTTTCAATCTAAATATGGAACTAAAGATTTGACAAATGTTAAGTCACACACCATTCATCTAGGGAATATTATTGATGATTCTCATATAATTGATGAGGTACTAGTCTCAATATTTAAAAATCCACACTCATATACTGGTGAAAATGTAGTTGAAATTAATTGCCATGGTTCTGTTTATATTCAGCAAGAAATTTTACAACTTTTTATAAAAAATGGTGTTAGAAATGCCAATGCAGGTGAATTTACATTGCGTGCCTTTTTGAATGGAAAAATGGATTTAAGTCAGGCAGAAGCAGTAGCCGATTTAATAGCGTCTGATTCAAAAGCTTCACATCAAGTAGCCTTACAACAAATGCGAGGTGGATTTAGTTCTGAAATTCAAGATTTACGTCAGCAATTATTAAACTTTGCAAGTTTAATTGAGTTAGAACTAGATTTTGCTGAAGAAGATGTTGAATTTGCTGATAGAACTGAATTTAAAAGTTTAATTTCAAAAATAAATAACGTTTTAAAACGCTTAATTGATTCATTTGCTTTAGGAAATGTGCTAAAAAACGGTATTCCTGTTGCAATTGTTGGTCAACCAAATGTTGGCAAATCGACCTTGCTAAATGCTTTATTAAATGAAGAAAGAGCAATTGTAAGCCATATAGAAGGTACAACAAGAGATGCCATTGAAGATGAAATTACCATTGATGGTGTTACGTATAGATTTATTGATACAGCTGGAATTAGAACTACTGAAGATTTTGTTGAAAATATTGGTATTAAAAAAACTTTTGAAAATATTGAAAAATCTCAATTAGTACTTCATTTAATTGATGCTTCAAAAATTAAATTACTTGAACATAAGAGTAGTGAATTAAAAGGTAAATATCCCTTTAAAAAAATTCTTACCATTATTAATAAAGCGGATTTACTTTCAAAAAAAGAAATCACAAACCTTAATTCACAATTTTCAAATCTTATAATACTTTCTGCAAAAAATAAAACTGGTTTAACTTCATTAATAACTATTTTAACTGAACTTGCTAATAAAGGTGCATTAAGTAATAACGAAACAATTGTTAGTAATTCTCGTCATTTTGAAGCTTTAAACAATGCTTATACTTCAATAAAAGAAGTTCAAAAAGGAATTAACAATAATATTAGCACTGACCTCTTTTCAATTGATATTCGTCAAGCATTATTTCATTTAGGCGAAATTACTGGTGAAGTTACTACTGAAGATTTATTAGATAATATTTTTGCTAATTTCTGTATCGGGAAGTAAACTAACTACTATTGATTGTTAACTATCTGTTTTTCTTATATTTAACTATTCTTATTTGTTGTTTATATACTCTTTTTTAACTATATTTGTTGTATATCTGTTGCCTAGATAGTATTTTGTTGCCTATTTTTAGTCTTCAGAAACATTGGAGAAATGATGCACCATAACGCACCGTATTGAACCACAACTAAACATACAGCACCATTATGAGTAGTAATTTACAAATACCTAAAACCTGTCAACACTGCGGTAAAGCATATATTGCAAGAACAACAGTAACAAAATACTGTACAGATACTTGTTCAAAAAGAGCCTATAAAGCAAGAAAACGTCAGGAGAAGATTCAAGCTACAATTGTAGAAGAAATTCAAAGTAACCAACCCAAGAAAGCTAACATTCCTGCAAGCAATAATTCATTAATTTCAAAAGACTATTTAAGCGTTACTGATGCTTCTCAATTAATTGGTGTTAGTAGATGGACTATCCAAAGAATGATTAAAAGAGGACAGCTAAAATCGGTTCAATTTGGAAGAAAACATATTGTTAAACGTTCACAAATTGAAAATTTATTTAATTGATAAAACTCATACTATTTTAAAACAAAAAACTATAAATTGCTAACCATTTAAATTGCTATAAATGAAAGTTACATTAAGAAGAAGACTAAAAAATAATAAAGTTGTATTATATCTGGACTATTACAACAAAGGAAAAAGAAAAATTGAATACTTAAAACTTTTCTTACATCCCAACCCTAAAACCACACCACAAAGAACCTTCAACAAGAAAACACTTGCATTAGCCGAATCTATTTGGGCACAAAAACAAATCGAAATTCAAAACGGCATTTATGGCTTTCAGGATTTAGAAAAGTTAAAAGGCAGCTTTATAACATACCTTACAGCATTAACAGAAAAGAAAAATACAAGTTCTGGCAATTACGGTAATTGGGACAGTATGTTAAAACACTTAAAAATATTTTGTCCTAAAGAAATAAGCTTTCAATATGTTGATAGAAAATTTGTAGAAGATTTTAAAGAATACTTAGATAAAACAGCAAAAACAAAAAGTCAAAAACCATTATCCCAAAATTCTAAATACTCATATTTCGGTAAATTTACAGCAGCTTTAAAACAAGCCGTAAAAGACAATACACTAAAGACAAATCCTGCTGAAGGTGTACCACATTTTAAACAAGGTGAACCTCAACGAGAGTTTCTAACCTTAGAAGAATTACAAGCAGTTGTTAAAGAAGAATGTGAACTTCCTGTACTAAAACAAGCATTTATATTTTCAAGCCTTACCGGGTTGAGATGGTCAGATATTGAAAAACTAAGTTGGTCAGAAATTCAGCATTCTAATGTAATGGGGTATTACTTACGTTTCAGACAAAAGAAAACCAAAGGAGCTGAAACCCTTCCAATATCAGAACAAGCATTTAATTTATTAGGTAAAAGAGGAGAATTAAATGAAATAGTTTTTAAAGGACTTAACTACAGTGCTTGGTCTAATATTAAATTGCAGCAATGGGTTATGAAAGCAGGTATTACAAAAACAATAACGTTCCATTGTGCCCGTCATACTTATGCTACTTTACAATTAACATTGGGCACTGATATTTACACCGTATCTAAATTATTAGGTCATAAAGAATTAAAAACTACTCAAATTTATGCCAAAGTAATTGACCAAAAAAAGAAAGATGCTGCTAACCGTATTAAATTAGATTTATAATGGCAAATGACTTATTTTCTAAAATAATTTCTATTGGATTTGGGTTACATAAAGACAATAGAACTAGCAATAAATACCAACAAGAGTTTCAAAAATTAAATTATAAAATAAATTTTAGCAAGCCACCATCATATAAAGTTGACATAAAACGTCCAATAGACATTAAGGAAAAATACTATTTCAAATCTATTGATATAAAATGTCAAGAAATTTACAATGAACTAATTGAAGCCTTTCATCCCGATGCAATGCATCCTGAACTTCATTATACATATACGGTTTTTTTTAATCGACTAGAACAATATTTAATTGATATTAACAATTATATTACAAGTAGGTCATTAGGTAAAATAGACTCAGAAAT
>Ga0190303_1000227_pt1 | contig 22906 bp, 18 predicted proteins | sample 48700701_MG_FD_161672 | JGI IMG/M metagenome (GOLD analysis project Ga0190303, IMG submission 161672) | Hydrothermal vent sediment bacterial communities from Southern Trench, Guaymas Basin, Mexico - 4870-07-0-1_MG | ecosystem: Environmental > Aquatic > Marine > Hydrothermal vents > Sediment ... | reverse complement strand
TAAACCATTTAAAGGATTTCAAGAAGGAAAACAAATAACACTTAAATTAGGTGATATAGAAAAAATAAAAAATGAAATTGAAGGAATAGATTTAATAGCTCCAAGGAGTCAATCAGGAGGTTTAGTTATTCGAAAATTTTTATCAGGAAATTTTAATATTTCTGGAGACTTTCCAATACTTGATAAAATTCAAAATAAAAATTTAATATACGGAAGGTTTATTAATGAAAATGATATTAAGGAAAAGAAAAAAGTTTGTGTTATAGAAGAAGAGGTTTACAAACAGCTTTTTGAAAAAGATGAATTCCCTATAGGTGAATTAATTAGTATTAATAAAATTAATTATACTGTAGTTGGAATGTTTAAGGCTAGTCAAACTATTAGGTTAGGAGATAATATACACATTCCATTTACAACATTTCAACAGGTATATAATAGAGGTGATAGGATTAGTTGGATGATAATTACAGGGAGACCAGAAAGCGATATTGTTCAAATCGAAAAAGATGTAAAATTAATATTAAAAAACTTGCATAAAGTACATCCTAAAGATGAAAGAGCTTTAGGAGGAATGAATTTAGGAGACATGTTTAAAAAAATAACGGAGTTTTTATTAGGTATGCAATTTTTAACTTGGTTTGTAGGAATAGCAACATTAATAGCGGGTGTTTTTGCAATTGGAAATATTTTATTAATTACGGTAAAAGAACGAACTAAAGAAATTGGTATTAGAAGAGCAATAGGAGCAAAACCTTGGGAAATTAAACGTCAAATTATATTAGAATCTGTTTTCTTAACAAGTATCGCAGGAGCACTTGGAATAATTTTTGGAGGTCTGGTGTTAATGTTAATTGATGCCACTATGGGAAAAGGAGATGATGCTGCTTTTTTAAATCCAACCGTAGATATTCCAGTAATTGTTATTTCAGCTTTAACATTGGTTGTATTAGGAACACTAATTGGGTTAATACCTGCACATACAGCAGTAAGTATACGGCCAATTGAAGCATTAAGAGAAGAATAAAGAATAATTAAGTAAATAAACTGAAAATCAACATTAATGAAATGATTCAATAATAAAATTCGATAAAACGAGCTTTTTTATATGATGAATTCCATTTGACTTTAAAAACAATAAAAAATACACAAATGAAAAAAACACTAATTTTTGGGACATTAGGATTGGCATTGATAGCTGTTTTAGCTTGGTTTGGGGCTAAAAATAGTAAATCACCTATACAGTTCGAAACAGAAAAACCTTTCATAACTAATATTGTAAGAAAAACAGTAGCTACAGGAAAAGTAATTCCATTAGAAGAAGCAGAAATTAAGCCTAAAGTTTCAGGAATTATTGAGAAAATTTATGTAGAAGAAGGTGCCAAAGTTAACATTGGTGATTTAATTGCTACAATTAGAGTAGTGCCAAACGTACAATCGTTAAACAGTGCTCAAGGGAGTGTTAAAAATGCTCAATTGCGTTACGATAACACTAAAATTTTATTTGATAGAAATAAGGGGCTTTTTGAAAAAGGAGTGATATCTCGTCAAGAATTTGAAACGGCTGAGTTAAATTTTAACAGCGCTAAACAAGATTTAAGTAATTCAAGAAATAATTTACAAATAATTAAAAAAGGTTCTGCAGCCGGTATGGGAAGTACTGCAAATACTTATGTGAAAGCTGAAATTTCAGGAACTATTTTAGAAATTCCGGTTCGTAAAGGAAATCAAGTTATTGAAAGTAACACCTTCAATGCAGGTACTACTATTGCAATTATTGCAGATATGACTAAAATGATTTTTGAAGGAAAAGTTGATGAAGCTGAAGTAGGCAAAATTAAAAAAGGAACTGTATTAGAAGTTTCTTTAGGTGCAATTGAAAATAAAAAGTACTTAGCTAAATTAAATTTTATTGCTCCAAAGGGAACAGAAGAGAATGGTGCAGTTCAGTTTAAAATTAAAGGAGATATTACTTTAGATGATGAATTTTTTGTGAGAGCAGGATATAGTGCAAATGCAGATATAGTTTTAGAAAAGAAAGATAGTGTGCTATCAATTAAGGAAGCTTTATTACAGTTTGATAAAAAAACTGAAATACCATATGTAGAAGTTAAAATAGGGGACCAAGAATTTGAAAATCGTGATGTTGAACTAGGTATTTCTGATGGTATTAATGTTGAAATCTTATCTGGTGTAGCTATTGAAGACGAAATTAAAATTTGGAATAAAACTTCTAAAAAAGAAGGAGAAGAAGAAGATAATAATTAATAGTTGATTTTATATTAATTTTAAGAGCGTTTTAATTTAAATTAAAACGCTTTTTTTATATCTTTATAAAATAACTTTTAGTCTTTAATTTTTTAACAGATATGAATTTGTATGATTTTTATCAGCGAAAGAATAAAATAAAAGTTAGAACTTTATAGTAGTGTAACCTTAAAACGTAAAATGTACATGGAAAGTCAGTTGATTGTATTAAGTGATTTAAACTTTAATTTAGAAGTTTGGAAAAGAGAGTTGAAGTTTCAAGATAGTGAAATGGATTATTTTGAAGAAAAATTAGAACACATTGCAATTAGAAACCTTGGAACTGAGGTAATGATACAATTAGAAGGGTTTCAAAATAAAATAATTCGTGAACGTGAAGTAATGGGTCATTTAAGGCATAGAATTAGAATGAAAAAGAGGGAATTAGCACAAACAAAATTTGAAACCAATGTTCAAGTTTTATTTCAAGAAAAACAAGTATTGTTAAAAGATGAAATGAAAACATTTGTAAGAATGCATTATCAATTAAAAGAAAAGATGATGGATTTCTTCTTAAAAACATTATAATAAAAAAAGCCGCAAATTGCGGCTTTTTTTATTTGAATTGTTTAGATATAATTTCTGCTTTACGAGATTCGGAATAATCATAGAATCCTTCACCAGATTTTATTCCAAGTTTACCAGCTTGCACCATATTAACTAATAATGGGCAAGGTGCATATTTTGGATTTTTAAATCCGTCGTACATTACGTTTAAAATAGATAAGCAAACATCTAAACCAATAAAATCAGCTAATTGCAGAGGACCCATTGGGTGTGCCATTCCTAATTTCATTACGGTGTCAATTTCATAAACACCAGCAACACCATTGTACAAGGTTTCAATAGCTTCATTTAGCATTGGCATTAAAATACGGTTTGCAACAAATCCAGGATAATCATTCACTTCTACAGGAACCTTTTTTAAGTTTTCTGAAAGTTTCATAATGATTTCTGTAACTTCATTGGATGTGTTATACCCTCTAATTATTTCAACTAATTTCATAATTGGCACAGGGTTCATAAAATGCATTCCAATAATTTTATCAGGTCTGTTTGTAACGGCTGCAATTTTAGTTATTGAAATAGATGAGGTATTTGAAGCTAAAATTGCATTTGCAGGAGCTTCTTTGTCTATTTGTTTAAAAATTTTGAGTTTTAGTTCTATATTTTCTGTAGCGGCTTCAACAACTAAATCAACATTTTTTACGCCTTTAGCAATAGAAGTATGTGTTGTAATATTAGCTAAAGTTTGTTTTTTGCTATCTTCAGAAATACGTTCTTTAACAATTAAACGGTCTAAGTTTTTAGTGATAGTAGCTAGCCCTTTATTTAAAGCGTCTTGTGAGATATCAATTAAATTTACAGAGTAATTACTTTGAGCAAATACGTGTGCAATCCCATTACCCATTGTACCAGCGCCAATAATAGCTATATTTTTCATAATTAATAATTATAGTGTTAAATTTCCTTTTAAATATGTAATTGCTTGTCCGCTCATTTCAACACGTTCGTTTAAATATTCACATTTTAAAATACCAACTCTTTTTGAAAGTTGAATAGTATTTAATTTGTTTTTATTTAATTTTTTAGCCCAGTAGGGAATTAATAGTGTATGTGCAGAACCTGTAACAGGATCTTCATTAATACCAATTTTTGGAGCAAAAAAACGAGAAACAAAATCTACTGTATCTCCTTTTGAAGTTACAATAATCCCGTTTGATTTTAATTGTGATAATAAGTTGAAATTTGGAGCTAAATTAGAAATTGTAGTTTCATTTTCAAGTTCAACTAACAATTTCCATGTCCCTTTGTAGGTTTTAATAATTGGAACATTTAAAGCTTGTTCTAAAAGATCTGGAGTTTTAACTTCTTTAATTTCTTCGGAAGGAAAATTTAAAGTGTACCAATCTTTATTTTTAGTAACTATTAATGTTCCACTTTTAGAGTTGAATTCTATTTTATTTTCATTAAAATTTAATTCAGTAAAAATTATATGAGCAGCAGCTAATGTTGCGTGACCACATAAGTCAATTTCCAAAGTTGGTGTAAACCATTTAATATCAAAAGAATTTTTATTTTTTACAAAAAATGCAGTCTCAGATAAATTATTTTCTTCAGCAATAGATTGCATTAAATTTTCTGAAATCCATTCATTTAATGGTATAACCGCAGCAGGGTTTCCTTTAAAAATTTCATTGTTAAAAGCATCAACCTGAAAAATAGTCATCCTAAAAATCGTTAATAATTAAATGTGCAATGCGTAAAGCTTCAGTTCCTTGTTGTAAATTTACAATAGGTGTAGTGTTATTATTTATAGCATCTGCAAATGTCTCTAATTCATCTAAAATAGCATTGTTAGCTTCAATAGTTGGGTTTTCAAAATAGATTTGTTTTTTTAAACCTTCAGCATTTTGTAATATCATATCAAAATCACCTGGTTTTTCAGGTGCATCTTTCATTCTAACAACTTCTGTTGCCTTTTCAAAGAAGTCTACAGCTATGTATGCATCACGTTGAAAAAAACGAGTTTTACGCATGTTTTTTAGTGAGATTCTACTTGCTGTTAAATTAGCTACACAACCATTTTCAAATTCAATACGCGCGTTTGCAATATCGGGTGTATCGCTAATTACTGAAACACCACTTGCATTTATATTTTTTACTTTTGAATTTACAACGCTTAAAATAATATCAATATCGTGAATCATTAAATCTAAAACTACAGGAACATCTGTACCACGTGGATTGAATTCAGCCAATCGATGCGTTTCAATAAACATTGGATTTGTTATAGATTCTTTTACAGCTGTAAAGGCAGGGTTAAACCGTTCTACATGACCAACTTGCCCTTTTACGTTATGCTTTTCTGAAAGTTCAATTAAAGCATCTGCTTCCTCAACAGTTTTTGTAATTGGTTTTTCAATAAAAATATGTTTTCCTTTTTCAATGGCTTCTTTAGCACAATCAAAATGAGAAAGTGTTGGAGTTACAATATCAACAACGTCTACAGCATCAATTAGTTCTTGAATTGTATCAAAAGATTTATATCCAAATTCAGTTGCAACTTTTTGAGCATTTTCTTTTATGGGGTCGTAAAAACCTACTAAATTGTATTTATCTGATTGATTTAATAATTTTAAATGAATTTTACCAAGATGTCCAGCACCTAAAACTCCAGCTTTTAGCATCATAAGAATATTTATTTTTTGATACACAAAAGTAAGCATCTTTACTCATTTATTCCTATTTTTAGCAACTCAAATTTTAGTTATTAGTGAAGGATACGCACAAACATCAAGGACTTAGAAATCAATTAGTAAAAACCATAGAAAATAAAGGTATTGTAGATAAAAATGTATTAAAAGCATTAGCTACAGTCCCTCGACATTTATTTATGGATTCGGGTTTTGTAGATTTTGCATATCAGGATAAAGCGTTTCCTATAGCTGCAGATCAAACAATTTCACAACCTTATACTGTTGCTTTTCAGACCCAATTATTAGAAGTTAAAGCCAATGATTCTATTTTAGAAATAGGAACAGGTTCAGGATATCAAACAGCAGTTTTAGTTGAAATGGGTGCCAAAGTATATACTGTTGAAAGACAAAAAGAGTTATTTAAAAAAACGTCGTTATTTTTACCTAAAATTGGTTATAAACCTAAAAAAATGATTTTTGGTGATGGTTATAAAGGCTTACCAGAAGATGCTCCTTTTGATGGAGTTATTGTAACTGCTGGCGCTCCTTTTGTGCCAAAGGCATTATTAGCTCAATTAAAGATAGGAGGTAAGTTAGTAATTCCTATAGGTGATGCTATACAAACAATGACCTTATTTATTAGAACAAGTGAAAAAGATTTTGAAAAACATGAATTGGGTAAATTCAGGTTTGTTCCTATGTTAAAGAAGAAAAATTAAGAATAAAAAATTATTTTGTCCTTTAATTTTTTTAAATAGTTGAATGTTCTTTAATCATATTTTGCATTAAATTGCCCATCCCATTTTCCTTGAACTTTTAAAACCTGTTCAATTACATCTCGAACACAGCCATTGCCACCTTTTTTTTGAGAAATATATTTTGAAATATTCTGAATTTCAGGAGCTGCATCTTTAGGACAACAAGGCAAGCCAACTTTTTTCATTACAGGGTAATCAGGAATATCATCACCCATATATAAAATATTTTCAGGTTTTAAGTTGTGTAAATTTGTATACTCTTCAAATTGCTCCAATTTATTGTGAGCGCCTAAATATACATCAGTAATACCTAATCCTTTAAATCGTTTACGTACCGCTTCATTGGTGCCTCCAGAAATGATACATACATTATATCCTGCTAATACAGCTGTTTTAAGTGCGTAACCATCTTTAATATTCATATTTCTTACCATTTCTCCATCAGGGAAAATAGTTACGATTCCATTTGTTAAAACACCATCAACATCAAGAATGAATGTGGTTATTTGAGGCATTATTTCTTTATAACTTTTCTCCATAAGATTTGTAAATAGATTTTGTGAGCAATGTATAAATTTCTTGTTGATTTAGGGGCAATATGGCTTCGTGTTTTTTAATAGTTTTTGTGTCGTTTCGCTTGGCCGGACCAGTTTGGGCTTCAAGAGGTGTTAACGTGGTTATTTTGTTAGCTGTTTCTTGTATTAAGGGTTGTAAAATTTCAAAAGGAACATTGTTTTTAAAACAAATTTCATGTCCAATATGATATAAATGATTTGTGAAATTATTAACAAAAACTGCCGCTAAGTGTAATTTCTCACGTTGTATAGAATTGATTTGATAACAGTTTTTTGAAATAGAATCGGCTAATTCTTTTAACAATTCTAGGTCTTTTTTATTTTCAGCTTCTATGCAAATAGGTATCTCTGAAAAGTCAAGGTCTTGTTCTTTTGAAAAAGATTGTAATAAGTAAAAAACACCTTTATTTGAATTTGATTGAAGTTCCTTAATAGCAACACTTCCTGATGTATGTACTACCAATTTGTTTGTTAAATTTAATTTTGAAGAAAGAGTTGAAATTGCATTATCTGAAATGGCAATAATATATATATCAGCATCTTTTAACTTAGAAATATCAGTTGTAATTGAAATTTTGGTTTTTAAATGTTGAATATTTTTAAAGTTTCTATTATAAACTTGTAGTAGTTCTACGGAGGTGTTCTTTAACAACTGATTTGTTAAATGATGTGCAACATTACCACCGCCAAGAATTATAACTTTAATCATAGCACGAAGATAAATGAATTGGCTTATAAAAAAAACTCCACCCTTTAAAAGATGGAGTTTTTAATTTTATATAAGATTTTTTCTTATTCTCTAATTGCAGCTTGTGCAGCAGCTAAACGAGCAATTGGCACTCTAAAAGGAGAACAACTTACGTAATTCATACCAACTCTATGGCAGAATTCTACTGAGCTTGGTTCACCACCGTGCTCACCACAAATACCAACTTTTAATTCAGCGTTTGTTGAACGTCCTTTTGTAGTTCCCATTTCAACTAATTGTCCAATACCTTCTTGGTCTAATACTTGGAATGGATCGGCTTTTAAAATACCTTTTTCAATGTAAATAGGTAAGAATTTACCAGCATCATCACGTGAATATCCGAATCCCATTTGAGTTAAATCATTTGTTCCAAAAGAGAAAAATTCAGCATGTTTTGCAATCTCATCAGCAGTTAAACAAGCTCTTGGAATTTCAATCATTGTTCCAACTAAGTATTCAATTGAATCACCTTTTTCTGCAAATACTTCAGCAGCAACTTTTCTTACAATTTCTTCTTGTAATTTAAATTCTTGAATAGTACCAATTAATGGAATCATTATTTCAGGTAATGTTTTAACACCTTCAGCTTTTAATTCCAATGCAGCTTCAATAATTGCTCTTGCTTGCATTTCAGTTATTTCAGGATATGTATTTCCTAATCTACATCCTCTATGCCCTAACATTGGGTTAAATTCGTGTAAATCTTCTACTTTTTGTTTAATTGCTTCAACAGTAATTCCCATTTCAGAAGCCATTGCTTTTTGGTTTTCTTCTTCGTGAGGAACAAACTCATGTAATGGTGGATCCAATAAACGAACTGTTACAGGAAGTCCTGCCATTGCAGCAAATACACTTTTAAAATCTTTACGTTGTATCGGTAATAATTTATTCAATGCTTCTCTTCTTCCAGCTTCATCGTCAGCTAAAATCATTTCACGCATACGAACTAATCTTTCACCTTCAAAGAACATATGTTCTGTACGGCAAAGTCCAATACCTTCTGCTCCAAACTCAACAGCTACTTTACATTCTCTTTCCGTTTCAGCATTTGTTCTAACACCTAAAGTTCTGTATTTATCTGCTAATTTCATAATGTTACCAAAGTCACCACTTAATTCAGCATCAGTAGTTCCAATTTTACCATCATATACTTCACCAGTTGATCCATTTAAAGAAATCCAATCACCTTCACGGTATTCTTTTCCTTCAATAGTCATTACTCTAGTTTTGTAATTGATTTGAACTGATCCAGCACCAGAAACACAACATTTACCCATTCCACGGGCAACAACAGCAGCGTGAGAAGTCATACCTCCACGAGCAGTTAAAATACCTTTAGCAATGTTCATTCCTTCTAAATCTTCAGGAGACGTTTCAACTCTTACAAGAATAGAAACAGGATATTTATTTGCTTCATCAGCAAAGAAAACAATTTGTCCGGTTGCAGCACCTGGAGATGCAGGTAATCCTTTAGCTAAAACGTTCGCAGCTTTTATTGCTTCACCATCAAAAACAGGATGTAAAAGTTCATCTAGTTTAGCAGGCTCTTGCATCATAATTGCTTTTTTCTCATCAATCCTGTTATCATTAAGTAAGTCCATTGCAATTTTTACCATTGCAGCAGCTGTACGTTTACCATTACGTGTTTGTAGCATCCAAAGTTTACCATCTTGAATGGTGAACTCTAAATCTTGCATATCATTATAATGTCTATCAAGAACATCTTGAGTTTCGTGTAATTCTTTATAAATTACAGGCATAAGCTCTTCTAATGAAGGGAAATTAGCTTTTCTGTCTTCTTCAGAAACTTCTGCTAGAACAGCCCATCTTTTTGAACCTTCTAATGTAATTTGTTGTGGAGTTCTAACACCAGCAACAACATCTTCACCTTGTGCATTGATTAAGTACTCACCGTTGAAAATATTTTCACCAGTTGCAGCATCTCTTGTAAAAGCAACACCTGTACCTGAGTTATCACCCATATTTCCATATACCATTGCCTGAACGTTTACCGCAGTTCCCCACGCTTCAGAGTATCCATGCATATTTCTGTAATATTTTGCTCTAGGGTTCATCCAACTATCAAATACTGCTGTAACACTACCCCAAAGTTGATCCCATGGATCTTCTGGGAAAGGCTCACCAGTTTGTGCAGTACAAGCAGCTTTAAAATCAGCTACCATTTGTTTTAAATCAGCTACATCTAAATCAGTATCTAATTCAACACCTTTATCTTCTTTTGCTTTTGTTATAATTTCTTCAAACGGATCGTGATCTTCTTTAGATTGTGCTTCTACACCAAGTACAACACCACCAAACATTTGTACAAAACGTCTGTATGAATCCCAAGCAAATCTTTCATTTCCTGTTTTTGCAATTAAACCTTGAACTGAATTATCATTCATACCTAGATTTAATACAGTATCCATCATTCCTGGCATTGAAACTCTTGCTCCAGAACGAACTGAAAGTAAACAAGGGTTTTCGTTGCTTCCAAATTTAGTACCCATTAAGTTTTCTACATTTGCAACAGCAGCTTCAACTTCTTCTTTTAATAAGGCAACAACTTGGTCTTTTCCTAATTTATTGTACTCAGTACAAGTATCAGTTGTAATTGTAAATCCAGGAGGTACAGGTACTCCTATTAAACACATTTCTGCAAGGTTAGCACCTTTACCTCCAAGAAGGTTTTTCATAGTACTATTTCCATTAGCAGTTTTGCCTCCAAATTTATATACTCTATTATTAACTTTTTGTTGCATATTCATTTTTATTTAACTTTTATTTAATATAATTTTTTTACTTAATAAGGGCACAAATTTACAGATTTTCTCTTAAACTTGTATGATTTATATCATTGATTTTGAGCACGAAAACGTTTTAGTAATAAATATTTTAGTATTTAAAGTGTAAAATGATGAGTTATAATAATAAATATTTTATTTAGTGTATAATTATGTGTCTAAAATTCAGTATTTAGTAATTCTCCAGTGAGTTGAAGTAATTTTAATTCAGCATTTTTAGCATCATATTTTGCCTGATTTAAGTTTGATTGCGCATTTAAAAGATTTACTTGTGCCTGTCTAAATTCTATAGATGTAATTTGGCCTAATTTAAATTGTTCTTCGGTTCTTGAGAAGTTTCGTTTGTTAGTTTCAACATTTTTTTCTTCAGCTTTTAAAATAAATAAAGCATTGTTATAAATTTCAAGTGAATTTGCCACATTACGTTCTAATTCATTTGTTAGAAGGTCTTTTTGTACTGATAAATTATCTGCAATAATTTTTGAGTTTTTAACTTTAGTTTTAGTTGTACCACCGTCAAAAACATTCCAATTTAAACTTAAACCAGCATTTAAACCTTTAGATTGTTGCTCTGCAAAAGTAAATGTATTGTCATTATCAAATTTAGTTAACCCGTATGAGCTATTTAAACTTAAGCTAGGGTATAAGTTAGATTTGTTAATTTTAATATCAAAGTTACTTAGTTCAATACTTTTAGAAATTTTTTGCATTTCAATATTATGACTTTTTGCCTTTTCAAGTAAATTTTTATAATCAAATACTAAATCAAAAGAAATATTGGTATCAATAGTAAAATTTATTGTAATATTTCTGCCTAATAATAAATTTAAATCGCGTTTGGAATTTGATAAAAAGCGTTGAGTATTTATGTATTTTATACTATCATTGTTTACATCTACTTCGGCATTTAATAGTTGAAGTTTAGTGCTTTGTCCATAATCAAAACTATATGTTTCACGTTTTAACCGTTGCTTAGATATGTTTAATGATTCTAGAATATTTCTATTATTTTCAGTTAATTGAGCCACTTCATAATAGATTGTGAAAATTTGTAATACTGAATTTTCGATAATTGCTTGTGCTTCAAGTTCAGATAAATTGTAAGTTTCTTTTAGCTTTTTGTAGTTGTAAACTCTACCAAATCCATCAAATAAAGTATAGCTTAATCCTAAGGAAGTATTATAAAATTTAGACTCAGCATCATTAATGTCTGTTTCTATACCACTTTGAGAAGTAAACTCTGTAGTAGTATTGCTATAATTTGCACCAGCAGCAATAGTTACTTTTGGTAAATAGCCACTGTTGTAAATACGTGCGTTATTTTCAGCAATTTTTATGTTGTTTTTTGCTATTTTAATTCCATAATTACTTTCTAAAGCCAAATTTATAGCTTCTTTTTTAGTAAGCTTTTCTTGAGAAAAACTTACCGAGAAACTTAGTAGAAATAATAACGTTAGTTTATTAATGTTGTTCATCATTTTCACTTTTTAATTCAATAATTGCTCTTTCTACTTCTTCTTTAGTAACTTCTTTACCTGTTATTAGCCATTTAATATACACTTTGATTGAATTTGAAAGAGACAATAATAAAGGTAACATAACTAAGGTTAAAACAGTAGCGATACCAATTCCATAAGAAATAGATACTGCCATTGGTTGTAAAAATTGTGCTTGTCTACTTTTTTCCATAAGTAAAGGAGCTAGGCCAGCAATAGTTGTTAAAGATGTTAGTACAATTGCTCTAAATCTTGAAATTGCAGCTTGTGTTAAAGCTTCATCAAATTTTAATCCTTGTTTTAAGTAGCCATTAAATTTAGAAATTAGTACAAGTCCATCATTAACCATAATACCAATCAGAGCGATAATACCAAGCCAAGAAAGAATATTTATAGGGAAATCATGAATCCAATGCCCCCAAATAACGCCAATTAAACTAAAAGGAATCATCATTAATAGGAGTAAAGGCTGATCATAAGATCTAAATGTAAAAGCAATTACCATATAAATAAGTGCTAAAATTGTTAGACCAACCTTGGCTGCAGAATCTGTTGTTTTTTTTATCTCTCTATTTTGTCCTTCATATATTGCAGTAACAGTAGGATATTTTGATGTGATTTCAGGCATCACAGTTGTTTTAAGGTCTTCTAAAATATCTGTAGCACTTTCTTTTGGAGAACTCATATCAGCAGTAATTTGAATTTCACGTTTACTACTTAAGTGATTGATAACCACATCTCCACGTCTAATTTCATAAGTAGCTATTTCTGAAAAAGGTACTTTTTGATTAGAGGGTGTAGTAATCCACATATCATCTAAGTTTTTAATAGATGATCTATCTTCTTTTTTATAACGTACCCAAACTTTAATTTCATCTTGCCCACGTTGAAAACGTTGTGTTTGTAACCCGAAAAACCCAGAACGAACTTGCCCCATAATAGTTTGTAAATTTAAACCAAGCAAATAAGCATTATCTTTTAGTTTAATTTGAATTTCTTTAATACCAGCGGGATCATTATCTGAAATATCTTTCAATTCTGGTTTGCCTGCTAAAATTTCTTTTAACTCAATTTTTGCTGCTTTTAATTCTTCAATATTGTTACTTAGTAGCGAAACTGCAACTGGACTTCCACCAAAATTCCCTCCAGAACCAAATGTTAAACTTTCAATCCCATGTATTTTTCCAACTCTTTCTCTAATGGCATTTGTAATTTCTGGTGAAGAAAAATCACGAGCTTCGCCAGGTAATAAGTTTACTGTTAAACTTCCATTAGAAGTTCCTGGGCCTATTCGTTTAATTATATTTTCAACTACGGGTATATTTCTAGTTTGTTTTTCTGTAAACTCTTCACTTATTTGCCAAGCAATTGCTTCAATTTCTGAAATAATAGAATCGGTAATCATTTCATTTGTTCCTTGAAGCATTTTTAAATTAATAGATATTCTATCACTTGCAATAGAAGGGAAGAATGAAGTTTTAACAATTCCGCCTCCAAGGCCTCCTATACTTAAAATAAGTAAGGCTATTGGAATTGCAAACCCTAATAATTTATGTCTAAAAAAGAACCTTAAATAAGGAGCAAACCAATTATCTCTTACATAAAATAGTACTTTTTCAGCTTTTTGGTTTACATTAAAGAAGAAGGTGTTTAGTTTGTTTCTTTTTTTATTTTTTCGTTCCAATGCTTTTGAATGAGCAATATGTGCAGGTAGAATAATTAAGGCTTCAATAAGCGACACAAGTAAAGTTAACGTTACAACTAATGATACTTCACTAAAGAAGTTTCCAATTCTTCCATCTAAAAAGAAAAAAGTAGAAAAGGCTATAATTGTAGTTAAAATTGCCGAAACAATAGGAGGTATAACTTCTAATGTTCCATCAATAGCAGCTCTAATTGGTGTTTTTCCTTTTTCGTAGTGATGATAAATATTTTCTCCAATTACAATACCATCATCAACTAAAATACCAATTACAATAATCATCCCAAATAATGAAAGTACATTTATGGTGATACCTAGTTGAGCAGCAAAAATAAACATCCCCAAAAAGGAAACAGGAATACCAAATGCAACCCAAAATGCCAATCGAACATTTAAAAATAATGCTAAGAAAAACAGCACTAATAAAACACCCATTCCTGCATTTTTCACTAATAATTCTGTACGTTGTTTTAAAGCAACTGAATTATCACTGGAAACAGCTATTTGGACATTACTCTGCTGTTGGTTAAAGTTTTCAATGTAAACTTTAACTTTATCGGCGGTTGAAATTAAATCTTCACTTATTGTATTATTGATAGTAATGTTGATTGATTTTTTTCCATTAAAGTATAGTCTATCAGGATTTTCAGACCATGTATCAGAAACATCTGCAATGTCTTTTAAACGAATAATATTTCCATTAGGTTCAGCTCTTACAACTATATTTAGAAGTTCATTTCCATAATAATTTCTATTTCTAGCTCTAATTAAATAATCTTCATTATTAGTTTTAATATTTCCACCAGAAATTAATAAATTAGTTTTACTAACGGCGTTTGCAACTTCAGTAAAAGATAAATTATAAGCTCTTAAATCATTTTCACGAACTGCAATTTCAATTTCTTGATCAGGAAAACCTGAAAGGATTACTTGTGAAATACCATCAATGTTTCTTAAATCATTTTCTACTTTTCTTGCATATTGTTTTAGTACAGCTAAAGGAATGTCATCACCACTAATTGTGAAACTAATGGTAGGTCTCATAGTTTCAATTTTAGAAATTATTGGAGGTTCCATACCTGAAGGAAATGAAGGAACTCTATCTACTGCATTTTTAACATCAGCTAATACAACATCAATATTTTTACCTTTTAAAGTTTCAATATTAATTGTTGCAGAATTTTCTCTTGAAACGGATGTAACCCTCTCAATACCAACTATTCCTTTTAAATTATCTTCAATTTTCAGTACTATTCCCTCTTCCATTTCTTCAGGAGAAGCACCTGGATATATTAAATTTACAGAAATTCTTTGAGACTCTGTTAGTGGGAAATAAGATGATTTCATGGATAAAGCCCCAGCCAAACCAAAAGCAAAAAAAGCTAATATAAATATATTTACAGCTACCGGAAACTTTATAAAATACGATATTATTTTTTCCATTATTGTTTTTTATTTTCAGTTGAAACCTTCACCAACATACCTGAGTGAGATCCAGGAACGGGCTTAGATAATATCATAGTTCCATTTGTTAAACCTTTAACAACAACGGTATTTTTATTTTCGAAAATTAAATTTATGTTCACTAAATCTAATATAGAATCTTTAACTATATAAAGTTTAGAATTTTCAACTAAAAGGCTTCTTGATACTTCAAAAGCATTTTCTTCAGCTATTGCTTCCAATTCAACTTCAACATATTGTCCTTCTTTTAAATCCTTATCACTTACTTGTATAAATGCTTTAATTGTTTGCGTTGAGATATCAACTTTTCCATTAATTCTAATTACTTTTCCTATCCAAGATTTTGTTTTTTCTAGGTTGTGTAATTTAACTTGTTTTCCAATTTGAAGTAACTCTCTATATTCAGATTTTACAGAAACACCTATTTCATATATAGAAGGGTTTATAAACTCACCTAATTTTTGTCCCACTCTAATTAGTGTTCCTGGATTTACTAAAGATTCAGTTAGTATTCCGTTAAAAGGAGCTCTTAAATTATATTTATTGAATTTAACTTCTAAGTTCTTAACAGTATAATAAGCAGTATTTATACCACGACCTGAAATAAAAAACTTTTCTTTTTCTGAATTTGTTTCTGGTAATTTCTGTATTGTTTTGTTAACATTAACACTTTGTAAATAATTTTGCCATTTAATGTATTCAGATGGGTAATCTAGTCTAATATCAGGCATAATAGCAGTAATAGCATTAAATAAATTACTTTTTTGTGCTTGCAAGTTTGCATAAAACTCATCGCTATTTATTTTTATAATAGTTTCACCTTTGTAATAAGAAGTTCCTTGTTTAAATTCTTTTGAAGTATTTTCTAAAACACCTTGAACTTCAGAAAAAAGTTCAATTTTATTTTTAGCAACCAAATTACCATTTGCACTTATAACTAGAGGTATAGATGAATTATTTACAACCTCTGTAAAAACAGTTTTTATAACTTTTTCAGTCTTAGGTTTTGGTTTTTTCTTGTTATTTATTAAATATTTGGCAAACAATATTGAGCCTGCTACAAGTACAATTGATAAAACTATTATTATTAAATTTCTCATTCTTTTTTATTTGGTTAGTTATGCAACTATATAGTGTTATTTTTTAAATTAGTTTGAATTTTTGTCATTACATTTATAAATATTTCTTTTTCATTTTTTGTAATTCCATTTTGAAATGTTTTTATGCAATTAAGCATTATGGGTTTCATTTTTAAGAATAATAGTTTTCCAGCTTTAGTGATATGAATCAAATTTTTACGAGAATCTTTTTTTGAAGGAATTCTAGCAACTAAGTTGTTTTTCTCCATAACGTTTATCAGTCTTGTCAATGAGGCTTTATTGCGCTCAGTAATAAAGGCAAGTTCATTTTGAATAATACCATCATTATCTTCGTGTAGTATTTTTAAAACAATAAATTGTTCTTTGGTAACTTGAATGTTGTTTTTTTGAAAAACATCAGATATGTATAAGTTCATCATTTTACAAGTACTACCAATCCAAGGAGCTAGTGTTTTGTTAAAATCTAAACTATCGATAAGAATTTTCATGCATTTAATTTGTTGCGAAGATACAAATTGTTATTTATTAGTTGTGTATGCAACTATGTTAATTTTTTAATAAATAAAGTAAAAAAAAGAGAGACTGTTTGGGGCAGTTTCTCTTTTTTTGAAAATTTAATTAACATTTAATGGGGTAAAATGCTGTATTTGTTATGGGGTTTTAATCAATTTACTATAATTCAATTTGTTTAATGAGGGTTGTATTTTATATATTCCTAATTGTAAAAGTAAACTAAATATGCAAAAGAAACAAATAATAATACCATTTATTATATAAAAATTACCAAATACACAAGAAATGCTACCTTTTACATATTTTATAATCATGTATGAACACTTGCTTACTTGTCATTATTAGCTGCTAAAAATCACTATATTTGTTAAAATATTATATGAAATTTATTATATGAAATTAGATATACTAGCAATTGGTGCTCATCCAGATGATGTTGAATTAGGTTGTGGAGCAACAATAGCGAAAGAAATTTTTCAAGGAAAGAAAGTGGGAATTTTAGATTTAACTAGAGGAGAACTAGGCACGCGAGGATCTGCAGAGATTAGAGCTGTTGAAGCTAAAAATGCTGCTAAAATTTTAGGAGTTTTAGTTAGAGAGAATGTTGCTTTTGCAGATGGGTTTTTTATAAATGATAAAATACATCAGCTAGAAATTATAAAAATAATTAGAAAATATAAGCCAACAATAGTGCTGTGTAATGCTGTTGATGATAGACATATAGATCACCCAAAGGGAAGTAATTTAGTGTCAGATGCGTGCTTTTTATCTGGTTTAATGAAAGTTGAAACAGAATTAAATGGTGAGAAACAAGATGCTTGGAGACCTAAGCGGGTATATCATTATATTCAGTGGAAAAATTTAGAACCCGATTTTGTTGTTGATGTAACTGGATTTGTTGAAATCAAGTTAAAAGCCGTAAAATCGTATAGTTCACAATTTTACGATCCAGACAGTAAAGAACCTAGTTCTCCAATTTCAAGTAAAAACTTTTTAGACAGTATTACATATAGAGCTAAAGATTTAGGAAGATTGATTGGGGTAGAGTATGCAGAAGGCTTCACAACAGAGCGTTATGTTGCTGTAAAATCTTTAGATAATTTAATTTAAAAAATGTTTGTAATAAAACAGAAATGTTTTACATTTGCATCCGCAATATGGTGGTTGTAGCTCAGTTGGTTAGAGCATCGGTTTGTGGTACCGAGGGTCGCCGGTTCGAATCCGGTCTTCCACCCAAAATTAAAGGTCTGTTTTCACAGGCCTTTTTTTGTGTTTAAAACTTCTTTTTTTTATAAAACATTTATGCTTTTTGAAAAATAAATTATATAATTTTACACTTTTAAAATAAAATTTACAAACATGAAAAACGTACTATATATTTTAACCTTCATTATTACTACTGTAGCCATATCGCAAACTACGAATAGTTTAGATTTAGAAAAGCAGAAATTAAGACAGGCTTTAGTTTATGGAGACATTAATGTTGCAGCATCAAGTATGTATGCAATTATTAATTTAGAAGGACCAAAAAGTAATTATAAAGATAGCTTAGCCTATTTATATTTTAATAAGAGAAATTATTCATCTTGTTTTTTAGTTACCGATGATATTTTAAAGTATAAACCAACTAATTTAGAATTATTGGAAATGAAAGCTATTTCGTTAGAGTCTTTAGGAGCTTATGGCAAGGCAATTGAAGTATATGAAAACGTATTAACCATAACCAACAATAATTACCACGCGTATAAATTAGCCGCTTTACAGTTAGCTTTAAATAAGTTTGAAGAAGCCTATGTTTCAATTAAAAAAGCAAATCAATTGCCTGATGAAGGAACAGTAAAAATTACTTTTCAAGTAAATAAAAATTACAATCAGAATATAGATTTAAAAGCCTCAATTGCTTATTTAGAAGGAATTATAGCTATGAATTTAGAAAAGGCTGAAGATGCTAAATTAAGTTTTGAACGAGCTGTGAAATTATTTCCTGATTTCGTCTTAGCAAAAGGAAAAATAGAATCTTTAAATACTGAAAAAGAATAATAATAAAATTATAGTTGTGCAATAACGTCATTACGAACGCAAGTAATCTCATGATTGAAAGTACAGTTCATGAGATTGCCACGTCACTATCGCTCCTCGCAATGATGGTGGTTTAATGTTTTGTATGCTTGCTTAAAAACTTTTAAATTGTGCGATGGTGTATTATAAAGCGTTAGGGATAGTAGTGGTATCCTTTTTATGCACAGCATAAAAGATATAGCGAATAGCCCGACCCGTAGGGAAACGCTCAAAAACTAATTTAATTTTTCAGCTAAATAAGGTGCAGTATACGATTCTTTATTTTTTATAAGCTCTTCTGGAGTTCCTTGAAAAATAAGTGATCCACCAAGCTTTCCACCTTCTTTACCAAGGTCAATAATATAATCGGCACATTTAATTAGCTCAATATTGTGTTCAATTACAATAATTGAATGACCATTTTTAATTAAGGCATTAAACGAATCTAATAATTTTTTAATATCGTGAAAATGTAGGCCAGTTGTTGGCTCATCAAAAATAAATAAAGATTTGCTTTGGCGAGTTCCTTTTACTAAAAAAGAGGCTAGTTTTATGCGTTGTGCTTCACCACCAGAAAGTGTTGAAGATGATTGCCCTAAAGTTACATAACCCAATCCAACGTCTTGTAATGGCTGTAATTTTCTTGCAATTTTAGTTTCATTATATTTAGAGAAAAATGCAATGGCATCATCAATTGTACTATTTAATAAATCGTTTATAGATTTGTCATTAAATTTTACTTCAAGTACTTCTTTTTTAAACCGTTTGCCTTTACAAGTTTCACATTCTAAATGCACATCGGCCATAAATTGCATTTCTATGGTAACTTCTCCTTCTCCTTTGCATACTTCGCATCTACCGCCTTCAACATTAAAAGAAAAGTGTTTTGGTTGATAATTTCTAATTTTGGATAACTTTTCTGAAGCAAATAAAGCTCTAATGTCATCATAAGCTTTTATGTACGTGACTGGGTTTGATCTACTTGAGCGGCCAATTGGGTTTTGATTGATGAATTCTACATGTTCTATTGCAGAAGTATTCCCTTTAAGTTCGGTGAATTGCCCAACTTTTTCTCCATAACTTCCAATTTTCTTTTGTATAGCAGGATACAAAATTTTGCTTACCAATGTGCTTTTACCGCTTCCTGAAACTCCTGTAACAACAGTTAAGCAATTTAAAGGAAATGAAGCGTTTATATTTTTTAAATTGTGTTCTCTTGCTCCAATTACTTCAAGAATGTTTTTAGACTTTCTTCTTTTTTTAGGGGTTTCAATGCGTAGTTGATTATTTAAGTATTTAGCTGTTAATGAGTCAGATTTTAAAATTTCTTTAAAAGTTCCTTCTGCAACAATTTCACCACCAAAAGTACCAGCTTCAGGTCCGATATCAATAATAACATCAGCTGCTTTCATAATATCTTCATCGTGTTCAACTACTATTACCGTGTTACCTAAATCCCGTAAATCTTTTAATACTTTTATTAAACGTTCTGTATCTTTTGGATGCAGCCCAATACTAGGTTCATCTAAAATATACATAGAACCAACCAAACTACTTCCTAAGGATGTTGCTAAATTAATTCGTTGACTTTCACCACCTGACAATGTGTTTGAGGTTCTGTTTAATGTTAGATAGCTTAACCCAACTTCATTTAAAAATTGTAGGCGGTTGTTAATTTCTACTAATAAACGTTTTGCAATATTCTTTTTGTTGGTATCTAATTTTAAATTTTTAAAGAATGTGCTTAATTCATTTAATGGTAAATCAACCAAATCGCTAATGTTTTTGTTGTCTATTTTAATATTATTGGCTTCTTGTCTTAATCGTTTACCGGTACAAGTGGTACATTTTGTTTTCCCTCGATAACGAGAAAGCATCACTCTGTACTGTATTTTGTAACTTTTTTCTTCAAGATGTTTAAAAAATAGATGCAATCCTTCAAATGAGGAGTTTCCATTCCAAATTAATTGTTTTTGTGTTTCAGAAAGTTGAAACCAAGGTTTGTGAATTGGAATATCAAATTGATAAGCGTTATTTATAAAGTTGTTTTTATAAGATAAAAATGAATCTGATTTCCAAGGTAAAATAGCATCTTCATAAATAGATAAAGAAGTGTTTGGAATTACTAAATCTTCGTCAATACCAATAATATTTCCATATCCCTCGCAAGTTGGACAAGCTCCATACGGATTATTAAAACTAAATAAATGAGTGTTTGGTTCTAAAAATTGGAGACCATCTAATTCAAATTTATTGTTAAATGCTGTTTGCTTTTTTGTTTTAATATCTTCTAAAACACATTCTCCACTTCCTTCAAAAAATGCAATTTGAATGGCGTCTCCTAAACGGTTATAAAAATCGTCATCATTTTTTACAATAATTCTGTCGACTACTAAATAAAAATCATGTTCAATTTCTGAAGTTATTTTTTCAATTCTAAGTATATCACCTTTATACTTAATTCTTGAATAGCCTTGCTGTGCCAAAATTTTTAACGTTTGTACAACACTTCTTTCTTCGGGAATATGAACAGGAGAAAGCAATAAAAATTTACTGTTTGGTTCTAAGGTTTTCATGTAATTTAAAACTTCAGTAACTGTATGTTTTTTTACTTCTTTACCTGAAATAGGTGAGTAGGTTGTTCCAATTCTAGCAAATAATAATTTTAAATAATCGTATATTTCTGTTGAAGTTCCAATTGTTGAACGTGGATTTACAGAATTTACTTTTTGTTCAATAGCAATGGCAGGAGCAATTCCTTTTATATAATCAACTTTAGGTTTATTGAGCCTCCCTAGAAATTGACGAGCATAAGATGACAAGCTTTCAACGTACCTACGTTGTCCTTCAGCAAATAAGGTATCAAATGCCAAACTAGATTTTCCAGACCCAGAAAGCCCTGTTATTACCACTAATTTATTTCGTGGAATAGCAACATCAATATTTTTTAAGTTATGAAGTTTAGCTCCTTTAATAAGGATGTTTTCTTTGGGATTAAGTGTTGCTATATTTTTTGTCATTTTCTTTCAAAAAGTGAATAAATGCAAAGATAAACACAAAAAATGAAAATTAAAGTATAGGTTTATAGTAATAATATTTTTTTAACGAAATTCTTTACGTAAAATTTGCAATTCTGATAAAAAAAACGCATATTTGACACTCAATCATTCATAAAAGAGCGCCTATACAATACAATTACTTTTTATAAATTTAAATAAATACAATTCATTTAACCCCTAAATGTATTTACAAGTATGGAAAGTAAAAAAACTACTGATGGCGTATTAGTCAGCAATTACATTAACGGAAACGAGAAATCTTTAGAGATTTTGGTAATTCGTCATAAGCAACGAATTTTTAGCTTTATTTTATCTAAGGTTTTAGATAAAGAAATAGCAGAAGATATTTTTCAAGATACTTTTATTAAAGTTATAAATACTTTAAAACGAAGAAAGTATAATGAAGAGGGTAAATTTTTACCTTGGGTAATGCGTATTGCACATAACCTAATTATAGATCATTTTAGACGCAACAAAAGAATTCCGAAGTTTAATAATACGGATGAGTTTGATATTTTTGATGTTTTGAGTGATGAAATGTTATCTGTAGAAAATCAGATAATTAAGGAGCAAATTTTGGGTGACGTGAGAAGCCTGATTGAAGAGTTACCTGAAGATCAAAAAGAAGTATTATTAATGCGCATGTATAGAGATATGAGTTTTAAAGAGATTGCTGAAAATACGGATGTAAGTATAAACACAGCACTTGGAAGAATGCGTTATGCACTGATAAATTTGAGAAAATTAATTGAAAAGCATCATATTGTTTTAGTGAATTAAAATAAAACGCAATATAAGTAACATTTCATCGTTTGATATTATAAACCAATTATATATGATGAAACTTTACTCTAAAAAGTCTCCTATTATGGAGCAACCTAGAAACGAAATAATTCAATATTTACTAGATTATTCCAAGCAATTGAGAGTAGTTAAAACCAACAAAAACGAATATATTGAATTACATTTGAATTAATGTTCTTTAGAACCCACTTTTAACCGAAAGTGGGTTTTTTTATTCTAAATCGGGTTTAATACCTCGAGGCTTGCCTCGTACGAAAAAAACAGCAATCTTTGATCGTGAGCTCAAGTATTCATATTCATAAACGGCATAATGTTACCATG
>Ga0190303_1000226_pt1 | contig 22919 bp, 18 predicted proteins | sample 48700701_MG_FD_161672 | JGI IMG/M metagenome (GOLD analysis project Ga0190303, IMG submission 161672) | Hydrothermal vent sediment bacterial communities from Southern Trench, Guaymas Basin, Mexico - 4870-07-0-1_MG | ecosystem: Environmental > Aquatic > Marine > Hydrothermal vents > Sediment ... | reverse complement strand
GTAATTTTATCTTTAGAAATCATAAGCGGAATGTTTTTTAAAATATTGAATTTCAACACTTTAATATACTAAATATTCTGCTTTTTTCATTAAAAAAAATCCCTTTTCTTACGTCGAACTCAGGTTATTAACAATTTTATAAATGTAATAGTAAAATTATTATTGCTTTAATCGTTTAAAAATATAACGGGTAATGTAAATACCTTTTCCATCTCCTTTACCCGAATCACTTTCAACACCACTGGTAACAAAAGCTAAATCCCAACCTTCCTTAACCATTGTATTTATTTTAGATCCCATAATTGCATCGTTAGAAGCTACATTTTTAAAATTAATACCTGCAATACTGTAGAAATTAACCAATTTGGTTTCTTCAAACTGATTAATTTTAGCATCCCCTCTTTTTGATTTATTTTGCTTCTTGTTCTCAGCAGTTCTTAACGATGTGAATTCTTTGTAATCTTTATCTTCATCAGAAGAAATAATTCTAGATCTACCCAATCCCATTGGAACAATAGATTCAATTGTTGTGATAATTTTGTATTCAAATGTTTGTGCGTTGACTTCAATAATTGTTGTGATAATAATAACTGCTGTAAGTAAAAAGTTTTTCATGTTTTTTAATTTAATTGTTAGTAATTGATACTCAAATATAGTCGATTTTTTTAACCTATATTTGTTGTCTTATTTAAACAAAAAGTATACCAAAGTAATTAATTTTATAAAGTGAAAGGAGTTGTAACAAAATCTACAGGAAGTTGGTATACGGTTTATACCAAAAATGGAGATAGAGTGGATTGTAGATTGAAGGGGAAATTTAGGATTAAAGGTATAAAAAGTACCAACCCGGTAGCAGTTGGTGATTACGTGAATTTTGAATATGAAGAAGGAAAAGAAACAGGTGTTATTCATGAAATTGAAGAGAGAGAAAACTACATTATTCGTAAATCGGTAAATTTATCGAAACAAACGCATATAATAGCTGCTAATATTGACATTGCTTTTTTGTTAGTAACGATAGATAACCCACCAACATTTACAAGCTTTATAGATCGTTTTTTAGCAACTGCTGAAGCATATAATATTACTTGTGTGTTACTTTTTAATAAGTTAGATGCCTACAATGATATTGAATTAGAAAAATTAGCATTGTTAGAAGCTATTTATACAGATATAGGTTATAAATGTATTGCAATTTCAGCGACTAAAAATATAGGTATTAAAGAGATTAAAGATTTAATGATAGATAAAACAACTATGTTTTCAGGACATTCAGGTGTTGGAAAATCTACTTTAATAAATGCGATAGAGCCTACATTAAATTTAAAAACAGCACAAATATCTAAACAGCACAAACAGGGAATGCACACAACTACGTTTGCTGAAATGTTTGAACTGTGTTTTGGAGGTTTTATAATTGATACACCTGGTATAAAAGGATTTGGTGTGGTAGATTTTGAACCGGAACAAATATCAGACTATTTTCCAGAGTTTTTTAAGTTAAAAGAGCATTGTAAATTTAACAATTGCATGCATATAAACGAACCTAAATGTGCAGTTAAAGAGGCTGTTGAGAACGATGAAATTGCCTATTCTAGATATACGAGTTATTTACAAATGGTTGAAGGAGATGAGGAACATTATAGAACCGATATTTATAGTTAACCTATGAGAGTAGTTGTACAAAGAGTTTCAGAAGCTTCAGTTACTATTGAAGGAAAAATAGTTAGTAAAATTAATAACGGATTGTTAATTTTAGTTGGAATTGAATCTAACGATACTAACCAAGATATAGAATGGCTCACCAATAAAATTGTAAATCTTCGTATTTTTAATGATGACAATGGAGTCATGAATACTTCTTTATTAGATACAAATGGAGATGCAATTGTTGTAAGTCAATTTACCCTACATGCAAGTACCAAAAAAGGAAATAGGCCTTCTTATCTTAAGGCTGCAAAACCTGAAATTTCAATCCCTTTATATGAAGCTTTTGTAGCACAAATAGAACAATTACTTCATAAAAAAGTAGGAACCGGTAAATTTGGAGCTGATATGAAAGTAGCACTTGTAAATGATGGGCCTGTAACAATTAGTATAGATTCAAAAAACAGGGAGTAATTTGTCTTTTTTTGTAATGTTTTTTTATCTTTATAGAAATTAAGTTTCTATGAAAAAAATAAAATCCCTAGTGTTCTTCTCACTTTTTTTTATTTCCATTACGTACTCTCAAAATTATAATTTTAGCACTCTCGGAATTCCACAAACCCTTCAAGAAAATGCGAATTCGGTAATTAGGTTTGAAAACACCTATATTGAAATCAAGTCTCAGCGAGAGATGTTGATTAATAGAGAAGGAGCAATAACCATTTATAATAAATTAGCAGATAATCTATCTGATATTACAATTTATTATGATAAAAGAAGAGTAGTAAATAAATTTATAGCGTATGTATATGATGCTTCGGGAAATGAAATAAAGAAAATAAAGAAAAAAGACCTAAGAGATTATAGCGCTACTGGAGGTGACCTTTATGGAGATAGCAGAGTTCTATATTATAATTATACACCAATTTCTTACCCTTACACTATATATTATAAGTATCAAGTTAAAACATCAAATACAGCTTTTATACCTAGCTGGATGCTTAATGATAGTTATTATCAAAGTGTGCAAAAAGCAAAATTTACACTTAAATATCCATTAGATTTTAAGCTATTTAAATCTGAAAAGAATTTTGAAGGATATGAGATTAAAAAATCTGAAGAATTAGGCTTTCTTTCTTATGAAATAACAAATATTGCGGCTTTAAAAAGAGAGCCGTACACGCCTGCTTTATATAATTTTCTGCCAATTGTGAAGTTAGGTGTCAATAAATTTAATTTAGAGGGGGTTGATGGAGAGGCTTCTAATTGGAAAGAATTTGGGAAATGGTTTTATGATAATTTAATTGTTTACACACTTAATTTAAAAGAAGAAACAAAACAAAAAATACAAGATTTAACCTCTGAAGTTAGTGACCCAGTTGAAAAAGCAAAAATAGTATATGAGTATGTACAAAATAAAGTACGCTATATAAGTATTCAAATTGGAATTGGAGGCTACAAACCAATGCCTGCAAATGATGTAGACCAATTAGGTTATGGAGATTGTAAGGCGTTAACTAATTATACAGCAGCACTTCTTAAAGCAGTTGGAATAGCATCGTACCACACACTTATTTTTGCAAATGATAAGCGAGATTTAAATGATGAAGTAGCTTCGCCCCAAGGAAATCACATGATTTTATATGTGCCTATAAATAATAAAGATTATTGGTTAGAATGTACAAGTCAAGATAAGTCATTTGCAGAAATAGGAAGTTTTACAGACGATAGAGATGCACTTATTTTAACACCTGAAGGAGGGGAAATGAAGCATACAAGAATTTACAAATCAGCAGAAAATTCACAAAGAACTATTGGTAATTATACTATTGACAATTTAGGAACAATTACTGCTGCTGTGAATATAGTGTCAAAAGGGGTTCAATACGAAGAACATTTACATAGTTACCTTGGAAAAAACAATAAAGAGCTTGATTTAGAATTTAAGAGTTATTTTTCTAATATTAATAATATTAAGTTTTCTAAAATGAAAACATTTAATAACAAAGATGAAGCAAAATATGAAGAGAATTTAATGTTTACAGCTTCAGATTATTCATCATTTAGTGGTGATCAAATGTTATTACCTATTAATGCATTTAACAAATTTTCACATGTGCCTAAACGCGTTAGAAACAGGAAATTACCATTTGAAATTTCAGGAGGGTTTTTAGATATTGATGAAATTAAAATAAAATTACCTACTTCATTTAGTATTGAATATTTACCTAAAAATATTGAGTTAAAAACACAGTTTGGAACCTATTCAGTAGAAATTTCAAAAGTTGATGAGCAGACTTATCTTTATAAAAGAATTTTACAAACTGAAGCTGGTGAATTCCCAAAAGAGTCGTACGAATTATATCGAAAATTCAGAAAGGATATTAGAAAATACGATAATTCAAAAATAATTTTAAATAAAAAATAATCTATGAAAAAGAGGCTAATCACACTAGTTATACTTATGGTAACTAATCAATTATTTTCTCAAAATTATAAATTTGAAAAAGTTTCAAAAGAGGAATTACAAGAACAATTTTACCAACAAGATTCATCTGCTAATGCAGTAGTTTTATATAAAAATAGAAGAACATTTTTCAAATATATACAAGGAGAAGGTTTTATGGTTGAAACAATAGTTCATGAGCGTATTAAAATCTACAATAAAGAAGGGTATGATTGGGCAACTAAATATGTTTCATATTATAATCCAAAATCTTCCGATAGCGAGAAAGTTAGAGTGCTTGAAGCGAAGACATATAGTTTGAAGGCTGGGAAAATACAAACGAATAAGTTAAATAAGAAAGAAATTTTTGATGAAAAGGTCTCTAGATATTGGTCTAGAAAAAAGTTTACAATGCCTAATATTAGCGAGGGTTGTGTTGTAGAATGGAAATACAAGTTAGTATCTCCATATAGAAGTATAGATAAAGTTGAACTTCAATATAGGATACCAATTAAAAAAATAGAATGCAGTATTGAAATTCCGGAGTATTATCAATTTAATATTAAGCATACTGGATATATACAAATAAATTCTGAGCAATCTGTAAAAAATAGTTCTATAGCTTTAACTTTTAAGAGTAGATCAGATGGGTTTAACTCACCTTCAAAAACTAGTTTTTCATCTCAAAAAATAGATTTTTCAACAAGAATCACTAAAATTGATAATACAAATATACCCGCCTTAATAGAAGAGACTTATGTGAATGAGATGGATAATTATAGGACAGCAATTTATTATGAGTTATCCTCAATTAATTGGCCCAATGAACCAATAAAATATTTTTCAAAATCTTGGGAAGACGTAACTAAAACAATTCGAAAAAAACATGTATTTGGAGATGAGTTAAATAAGACCACTTATTTTAAAGATGATTTAGCAAAAATTATTGTTGAAAGTGGAGGAAATAAAAATCAAATACTAGCAAATATTTTTGAGTTTGTAAAGCAAAAAGTAAAGTGGAATGGAGTTTATCAAAAATATAGTTACAACGGAGTAAGAAAGGCATATAAAGATGGTTCAGGAAGTGCTGCCGATATAAACTTTATTTTAATTTCAATGCTTAGAGAGGCAAGTATTAATGCAAATCCAGTACTAATAAGTACCCGTGATCACGGGGTGCCAGTTTTCCCAACAATTAAAGGGTTTAATTATGTAATTGTAGCTGTTGAAATAGAAAACAACATGTTTTTATTAGATGCTACTGAAGAATACAGTATTCCCAATGTTATGCCTTTAAGAGACTTAAATGGGAGAGGAAGACTTGTAAGAAAAGATGGAGCTTCAAATTGGGTTAATTTAACACCTACACAATTATCAGAAACTAATTCAATAATGAATATAGTTATGACTGATGATGGTTTAATTGAGGGGGTAAAAAGTACCAAGTACACAAAGTCAAGTGCCTTAAATTATAGAAATAAATATTTAAAAATAAGGCAAGACGATATTATTTCAGCTATTGAAATTAAAAAAGGAAATATTAAAATTTCAGACTTTAGAATAACGAATAAAGATGAAATTTACAAACCTATAATTGAAATATATAAGTTTTCTTCGGAAGAATTAGTGGACATAGTAGGAGATAAAATTTATTTTAAATCATTATTTTTTGATGCCATAACTAAAAACCCTTTTGAACTCGAAAAAAGAGTATACCCAATAGACTTTGGAACGCCTTTTTTAAATAAAAACATGGTAAGCATGACAATTCCAGAGGGTTATGTTGTTGAATCAATTCCTGAGAATTTTGCAATTGGTTTGCCTAATAATTATGGAACGTATAGATTTAATATTTCAGTTTCAGGAAATAAAATAAGCATTTATGCTATTTTTAAGATGAATACAGCAATCTACCCTGTTAAATTTTACTCAGGAATTAAAGAGTTTTATAAGCAAATTGTAACTAAGAATTTAGAGCGAATTGTACTAAAAGAGATAGATTAAGTCTTGTTAAAATAATTGTAAAAGACACCTTAAGTTTAATAGTTAAGGTGTTTTTTAGTATCATTGTAGTACTAATTAAAATAAATTAAATAAAATGAAAAAATATGGAATTTTAGTATTGGCAATTGCATTTATAACCATGTCATTTGTAAAGCCAATTCAGCAGAAAGAAGGTGTATTAAAGGTTGATGTAACAAATTCAACCGTTAATTGGAAAGGGTACAAACCAACAGGTTCTCACAATGGGACAATTAATTTAGCATCGGGTGAATTACAATTTGAAGAAGGAGCAATAAAAGGAGGTTCATTTACTGTTGAGATGAGTTCAATTAAAGATGCTAGTGGAAGTGGAAGATTAGAAGGCCATTTAAAATCTGGCGACTTTTTTGATGTAAAAACTTTTACAACATCTAAATTTGAAATTACAGGGATAGAAAATACGGAAGGTAAGGTTGCAATTACAGGAGATATGACAATTAAAGGGATAACTAAGCAACTAACATTTTTTGTAAGTGTTACTGAAACAGAAGAATCAGTTACTTTAATAAGTGAAACATTTCATATCAATAGAGCTGATTTTAATGTTAAATACAAATCAAAATCGTTTTTTAACAACCTAAAAGAAAAATTTATTAATGATGAATTTGATTTGCAAGTGGTGATTGTTGCAGCTAAATAATTTAGAAATAACATAATATTTAATTGAAGTCCAAATTTTATAGTTTGGACTTTTTTTATGTTAATTTTAAAATGCTAGTATCTTTAGTTGAAGACATTACAAAAGTGCTTTGCACGTTCCCAACCGAATCTAAAACAGATAATTTATTTTTTAAAAAAAGCTGATAGCTTTTCATATCTTTTACAATTACTTTCAATAGGTAATCATAATTACCAGCTACGTGGAAGCACTCAATCACTTCATCAATTTTATTAATGGCTTTTTCAAATTTAGTAATCAATTCTTTAGAGTGTACTAATAAAGTAACTTGACAGAATACTTCAACCAAGTAACCAACCTTCTCTTTATTTAAAACAGCAGTGTATTTTTCTATAACCCCCGATTTTTCTAATCTCTTTATGCGCTCATAAGTTGGTGTTTGTGTGAGCCCAATTTTTACAGCAATTTCTTTAATATTTGCTTTTGAGTTTAGCTGTAAAAAATTAACAATCTGCTTGTCAGTTGTATCCAATAAAATCATATCAGTAAATTTTTCTAAAAATAATTAAAATATTTTAATTCAACAATAATATATTCTTTAAAAAATACTTTTGATGGGGTAAATTCCCAAAAATATAAAATAAAGCAGTTTATTAATTTGTTATTTGTTAATTTTAAATAAAATATATTTTATCATGAGCAATAAACCAGCAAATAATATTCAAGATTTACAATACTTTGGTGAATTTGGAGGTGTAAATCCTTCTATTTCAGATTCAGCAACTTACACATTTTTACACGCCAAAACAATGCTCGATACTTTTGAAGGGCATGCAGAAGGTTGTTACTTATATTCAAGGCATACAAGTCCAAGCAACCTATATTTAGGAGAAGCATTGGCAGCAATGGAATTTACAGAAACTGCAAATGTAGCCGGCTCTGGAATGGGTGCTATTACATCAGTTCTAATGCAAGTTTGTGGTGCAGGTGACCATATTGTTTCAAGTAGAACAATTTATGGTGGAACATACGCATTCTTAAAAAACTTTGCGCCAAAATTCAATATTTCCACCTCATTTGTAGATATTACTTCATTAGAAAAAATTGAGGCAGCCATAAAGCCTACTACAAAAATGATTTATTGTGAGTCAATTAGTAATCCATTATTAGAAATCGCAGATATTACCGAATTGGCAAAAATTGCGAAAAAACACAATATACTTTTAGTAATAGATAATACATTTTCACCATTATTAATTTCGCCACAAAAATTAGGAGCTGATGTAACAATACATAGTTTAACCAAATTTATAAACGGAACTAATGACACTGTTGGAGGTGTTGTTTGTGGTTCTCAAGAATTTATTAATAGTTTGCGAAGTGTACATGATGGAGCGGCCATGTTATTAGGGCCTGTGATGGATAGCTTAAGAGCTGCGAGTATTTTAAAAAATCTAAGAACACTACATATTAGAATGAAAAAGCACAGTGAGAATGCATTGTATTTAGCAGAGCATTTTGAAAAAGACGGGTTGAAAGTTGTGTATCCAGGTTTGAAAAGTCATAAAGACCATGAATTGTTTAAAGCGATGTACAATGCTGAATATGGTTTTGGTGGAATAATGACAATTGACGTTGGAAATTTAGATAAAGCGAATGAACTTATGGAATTAATGCAGGAAAATAACTTGGGTTATTTAGCGGTAAGTTTAGGATTTTATAAAACATTATTTAGCGCACCAGGAACAAGTACTTCTTCTGAAATTCCTGAAGATGAACAAGTAGCTATGGGACTTTCAGATGGGATTATCCGTTTTTCTATTGGTTTAGATAACGATATTGAGCGTACGTACAGAGCCATGCATAAATGTATGACTGAAGTAGGTATTTTCGCGAAAAAAGCTACATTGATTTAAAATATTATTTAGATTAAAAATATAAAAGTCCATACAAAAATTGTGTGGGCTTTTGCATTTGCAAGAACTTTCAAATTTGCGTATCATTACATTCCTAAAGATGTTAAAATGCAAGACAATAAAAATTTATCAGAAATAAAAATAGAAGATCAAAAAATAATTCAGAATAAAGAATTATCACTTTTAGAAGCTTCAATTCCGGTGGTGCTTTTAATGGGAATGTTAGCCTATAATATATTTTTTGCAGGAGGTGAGTTATTTGGGGAGTATTCGAATCAATATATTTTATTAATGGGAGGCGTTGTTGCTGCAGTTGTTGGGCTTTTTAACAAAGTACCTCTTTCAATAATGTTAAATGAGGTTTTTGAGAATATAAAAAGTGTACTTATTCCAATATCAATTTTATTCTTAGTTGGTGCTTTGGCTGGAACTTGGTTGGTAAGTGGTATTATTCCTGCAATGGTATATTACGGACTTCAAGTGTTAAATCCTTCTATATTTTTACCAGCATCTGTTGTTATTGCAGCTATTATTTCTATAGCTACAGGAAGCTCATGGACAACATCGGCAACGGTTGGTATTGCGTTAGTTGGTATAGGAAGTGCTTTAGGAATTCCTTCTGGAATGATTGCAGGGGCAGTAATTTCAGGAGCTTATTTTGGAGATAAAATGTCACCTTTAAGTGATACTACAAATTTAGCACCTGCTATGGCCGGGACAGATTTGTTTACTCATATTAGATATATGGCTTTTACTACTGTTCCAACTATTTTAGTAACGTTAGTTGTTTTTAGCATACTAAGTTTTAATATTGAAACTACAGGTACTGCAGATGTAAGTGGATTGCTAAATACCATAAAAAACACATTTAATATTACGCCCTATTTATTTATAGTTCCATTGGTTGTTATTGCTTTAATTTTATTAAAAACAAAACCATTAATAGCATTGGGAATTGGTGTCCTTTTAGCAGCAATTTTTGCGTTTATTTTTCAAAGTGATGTATTAAGTAATTTGTCAAATTCAAATGTAAATGCTGTTATCAATGCAATTTTTGTAGATACTGAAATTGTTACAGACAATGAAAAACTAAATGAATTATTTAGTGCTAGTGGGATGAGAGGAATGCTTTGGACAATTTTTCTTATTTGTTGTGCCATGGTATTTGGTGGTGTTATGGATGGGATAGGAGCATTGGCAAAAATTACCAAAGCATTGTTAAAAATGGCGACTTCAATTTTTGGACTATTTTTTAGTACAGCTATGAGTTGTATTGGTTTAAATGCAATTGCATCAGATCAGTATTTAGCAATTGTAATTCCTGGAAAAATGTTTAAAAATGCTTTTGAAGACAAAAAACTAGCTCCTGAAAACTTGAGTAGAACTTTGGAAGATGCTGGGACAGTTACCTCAGTTTTAATTCCTTGGAATACGTGTGGAGCCTATCAATCAAGTGTTTTAGGTGTGGGAGTAGCCGAATATGCTGTATTTGCTATATTTAATTGGTTAAGCCCTATTATGACTTTATTTTTTGCAGCTTTCCAAATTAAAATAAGACAACTAGTTGCTAAATAAACCAGTTCCAAACCAACCCAAAGCGCACGGTTAAATCTCTGTACGGATAATTTGGAGCGGAGTAATAGTTTCTACCAGTAAAACTAGCACCAAAATTTTCAACTTTTAAAAAGATGCGAGTTCTTCGTATTTGAGCATTTGCAAAAAAGTCTAGCACAGGAAAATTCCCTATTTCAGAGGTGTTTTGTAACACAAATTCACTTAATAACGGATTGTATGCATTTGCTTTATAAGCTGTAAAATATTTAAATGTAACACCAGTTTGTAAATACATAGGTTTTCCTTTAAATACATAGCTAGAATAGTACAATGTATTTCTTGTAATCAATTCTGGAACTCTAAAAAACGCTTCTCCTTTAGAAACATTTTGATACATAACCGTATTGTCTAATGTAAATTTTTTGTAGCGAATAGCTTTACTAACTTTTACTTTTAAATAGCTTAAAGTTTCAGTTGCTTGAACAGGTTTAGAGCTTTCATCAAAATAAGTATAATCATCAATTAAGTGATAGCTAGCTTTTAAATTACCCCATTTTTCCGATTTAAATTCAGCTCCAATGATAGAAATTTTTTCATTATTAAAATTGTTTTGCCAATTGTAATCTTTATAACCACTTTGATATAATAGTTTATTAAAATCGGGTGTTTTTGAGGTGAATTCAGCAAAGCCTTTAAAACTGAAAACACTATCTTTTTTAAACATGGCATCTGCTTTTGCAGAGCTCCCTGTAATATCACCAGCAATAATTGAACTGGCATCAGCATTTAAGTATACATTGCCAAATTGTGTTTTCCACTCTCCACCAACTGCAATAGCGTTTCCTTTTAATTTATCTGAAATTGTTTCAGCATCATAAAACAAAATACTGTTGTAATGGTAGTTGTAGTTGTAGTAATTAATTTTACCTTTTAAGCTACCAGTATAAGGTGAATTTAATTGTAAATAAAATTGATTGTCAAGTTTTTGATACGATGTGTGGTCTTTAATTCCAGCTTCAAAGGCATCTCCAAATATAGAATTTACAGCAGATTGGTTAAATCTATAATGCTTTGTCTCATACATAAAAGTATGCCCAGCTTTTAGAGCTATATAAGATTTTTTATCAATTGTAATTAACTGAGTTGAATCTGTTTTAAATTCAGAAGCAACAATTTCTAAAGAATCAATTCTTCTTAATTTTTCAATTGCTGCAATTGAGTCAAGCTTGAAAATTGAATCGTAAGTATTTGAAGAACTTGATAAAGTTAATGTGTCAGTTTTACGAATAGTATTAGGAGTGCTTTTAACAATATCATTCTTAATATTTCTAAGTGTATGTGTTGTTAAAGAATCAATTTCTTTAATTTCGTTAGCTTTTTTAGTGTTAATTATAGCAGAGTCCTTTTTTGTTGTGTTTAAATTTTTAGATAAAGGTTTAATTGTGGGTGTTTTGTTAGAAGAAATACCATCATTTTTTAAGAAATTAATTTCTTCAATTAAAGAATTATATTTTTTTAGTTTATTTGAAATGGTATTATTATGCTTTTCAAGTTTATTTCTTTTAGAAAATAAAGTGACAGCTTGTTCAATGTAGTACCGTTTACCCTCTAAAACATTTTTGGTATCAGTTAAATTAACTTCAAGCCTTCCTCTTTCAAAGTAATTAGGGTCGTTGTTTTCAAAGTATAGAATAGATTCATCTGTTAAGCCACCATTTTCATCATTTGTAAAATCAAAAGATGAGAAATGCCCACGTAGATAGTAGTTTTTATTTTTAGTATGATAATTAAAGGTAGTTCTAAAATTTCCATGACTTGCTAGTGTGTTTCTGTATTTACCTAACGAGCGTAAACCTTTATAGGCAATGGATATATTAAATTCTCTAGAAGTGTTCATGGTTAAAAAAGCATCTAAAACTTGCCCTTGCTCTAAGCCAGTTTTGTACATGATTTCTGAAGTTGGTGTTGGAACTTCATAATAATAAATATCTTCAACTTTAGTATAATTAAATTGCTTAGCATTTGCTCCAATAGTTGGTAATAACGATTTATTTTCAAAGGTATACGCTAAACTTGTATAAGTTTGACCTTGATTATGAAACGGTAACAATTCAAAGTCATCTTTTCTTATATAGTTAAACTTGAAATCTTTTTGAAGTGTAAGTGTAGTGTCAATAACTGTGGTATCGTTCTTAATTGAAATTATTTTATAGTCAGTATATTTTGTAACTCCATCAAGTTGAATTTCAACTTGCTCTGTAAATGAAGTTGTGTCATTTTTAAATAAGTTTCTATCATTATTTGATCTGTCTAATTTTTCAGGTCTAGAAATTTGAGCAGAAGAAGCAAAGCTAAACCCTAAAAAAAACGTTACTAAAAATAATTTTTTCATAAAATGAATTAAGTCGCAAAGGTAAAATATTTGAACGAATTGAACTGTACAAAATTGTAGATGGCAATTTAAATAATTTATTAATTTATTTTATTCTAAAAGTAAAAAGAATTAATGCTAATTTTGTGTACCAATTTAATTTATGGCGCTTAAAAAACAGTATTTAAAAAACAGTATTGAAGCTGGTACAGATGAGGCAGGAAGAGGTTGTTTGTCTGGTCCTGTTGTTGCGGCGGCAGTTATTTTACCTGTAAATTTTAAGCACCCATTGTTAAACGATTCAAAACAGTTAACAGAAAAGCAACGCGAAGAATTACGTCCGTTTATTGAAGAAAAAGCATTGGCTTTTGGCGTGTCATATATTTATGAAGCTAAAATTGATGAAATAAATATTTTACAAGCATCAATTTTGGCAATGCATAAAGCCATTGAAAACCTTAAAATAACTCCTGAGCATATTATTGTTGATGGTAATAAATTCAATCCATACCTAAATATTCCACATACAACTATTGTAAAAGGCGATGCTAAATTTATGAGTATTGCTGCGGCTTCAGTATTGGCAAAAACGTACAGAGACGATTTTATGCTGAAATTAGACGCAGAGTTTCCGAAGTATTTTTGGAGAAAAAATAAAGGATACCCAACCAAACAGCACAGAGATGCTATAAGAGCATTTGGAGCAACTAAATATCATAGAAAATCTTTTAGATTATTACCTGAGCAGTTAAAATTAGCATTGTAATTTCTTAAAAAATCATCGTAAAAATGATACATTTGCGTTCGTAAAAATGTAACTGATGATAAAAAGAAACCGAGCAACCATTTCAAAATTCATAATTCATAAAGTAGGGAACAAGTTTAACAGTGCTACTAATATTTTTTCTGAAAACACCATTACTTTTGATGAAGAAAGTTATGAATTAATGAAACCTTTTTTATTAAAACCCTTTGGAAGTGTAAGCGAAAGTTTCCGTTTTAATCATCACGCAAATATTGAGTTAAACGAGCTAAATAATTATTCTTCTGAAATTTTTAATGATGAAACTACCTTTGTTGAAATTTCAAAACACATTGTAAATCACTTATTTGAACAGTCAAATTCAGCTCAAATTAAAATTGGAGATGTAATTATCGCCCTGTTTGAAGATATAGAATATAAGGAAGTGGTGACTCAAGCTATTGGGGTTTTCAAAATTGAAAATAAAATAAATTTCTTTCAAACATTTATGGAAAAGGATAGTTTAGATGTGTTTGTTCAAAAAGGAATTAGCACCAAAAAATTAGATAAAGGTTGCTTGATAATCAACTCTACAGATGGTGAAGGGAAAATAGTTTTAAGTGTAGATACCAATAATTACGATGCACAATATTGGTTAAATAATTTCCTAAATGTGAAGTATGCCGACGATAACAATCAGCATACACAAAATTACATTGAAATGTGTAAAGACTTTTCTGAAGAGGTTATCAAAGAAGATTTTGGGAATCATGAAAAAAGTAAATTTTTGGCTAAAACGGTTGATTTCTTTAAAGAGAATGAGTCAATTAATATCAACGATTTTAAAGATGAAATTTTTGAAGAAAACGAAGCGCATAAAGCATTATTCGACGATTATAAAAAGAAATTTGAAACGGTAAACGATGTGTTGGTTAGAAACCAGTTTGCAGTATCAGATATTGTATTAAAAAAGCAAAAGCAAAAAATTAAAACTGAAATTAAACTAGATACCAATATTCTAATTAAATTGGATATTGATGCTCCAGATGCTGCAAGTGAGTATTTAGAAAAAGGATATGATGAAGAGAAGAAAATGAAATTCTATAAAGTGTATTTTAACGAAGAAGATTAATATTTAGTTATCAGTTATCAGTTAGTTTTATTTCAATGTTAAAAAGTTCTATGTCATTGCGAATTTTTTTTTAAAAATGTGGCAATCTGTAACGGTTTGTATATGAAGCGTTTGGCGTTTATAAGCACTTCATTTTCGGTTTATCTCTATATTTATTTAAAACACAAACTTCAGTTTAATCACTTATTTCCCAATGATTTATACCATTTGTTACCCAGCGTATTTATTGTTTTTCCAATATTCTATCCGTTTTTCAATTTCCACTTTTGGTAATCTATTGTTCAACTGAGAGAGTTGTTCTATTTTTTCAATTGCTACAGGGAATTCAAGTAAATTTTGTTTTACCAATTCATCAAACACATAAATTATACCTCTAACTTCTATTCCTTCTTTACTTACCTGTTTTCTTAACTTCCCGTCTCCTGTTAACAATGTTCCTGATAATTTTTCACTATAATACCAAACTGAACAATCTTCAAAACTTAACCCTTTTGAACGATTTAATAAAGTAGTAATATTTTGAAAATCTGATATTTCTTTAGTTTCAATTATATTTAAAATTCCACTATCATATAATTTTGATACAGGACTTTTTTGTTCTTCATTCAGTTCTTCATATACGAAATCAGTTGTATGTAATTCAAAATTTAGTTTTGAAAACAAGTCTAATAAATTTAATTTCACTAGATCAATAAGAATATTGGCGTCATTAATTACAACCTTCATGAAAATTATATTAATGCGTAATTATCTTTAATAACCTCAATGTTTTTACTTAACAAGGAAGATGCTTTACTTATGGAAATATTTTCTTGTGCTAGTGCTCTATATACAAGTCTTTCAAATCGATTTGATATTTCTGGGGTTTCAAATCTTGAGTAGTTAATTTCTTTTTTTAGACTTGGATTGAAATTCATTTTCATATAGAATTGTTTTTGACGCTCTTTCGGTAAGATTTTAGCATCTACCAATCTATAAACAATTGCAGGAATACTTATTCCATATTTTTTTTGAGTAGAAATCAATTCGGCTAGAGTAATATGTTTTCGTTTTCCGCCAAACTCATTTATAACTATGTTTTTTGGTAATAGAAATTCAGAAGCAAATTTATTACAGTAATTTTCTTCTTCATTTATTTCACAATCAGGTAAATTTAAAAGTAAATGTCCTAATTCGTGTAGTAGAGTAAATCTTTTTCTCTCTACAGGAAAATTTCCATTAACAACAATAACAGGATACTTATCATTTACATAAGTTGCTAGACCGTCAAATTTATCATCAGTGTCATAAATTTCTATGACTTTGATTTCCTTGTCTTCAAGTAACTGAATAATATTGTGTATTGGGTCAGTTCCAATATTCCATTCAGTTCTTAATTTAAGTACTGCATTTTCAATATCGTTAATACTCTCAATCTTATAATCCTTTAAATTATTTTTAAAAGTATAATCAATTGATAACGCTCCTTCAATCCAAAGGTAGTTTTCAAGATTAATTTTTATGCGTTCTTTCAGTGAATTTTGTTTCTTCATAGGAAAACTTGATTTCTTTCTGAAATTTACTTCTCCAATATCAACTTTAAATGGGCTAAAGAAATAATCAATTTTCAAATTGAATAATCGGGCAAGTTTAATTAATTTTGAACTAGTAGGCATAGAAGTTCCTTTTTCATATTTGCTTACCATTTGCTTAGAAATGCTTAATTCATCTGCAATTTCTTGTTGAGATAAACCTTTTAATTTCCTAGCACTTTTAATTCTATATGCGATTAGATTTTCCACTCTATTTTTGTTTGGTTGACAAAAGTAAGTAAATTTAACGAAAAGTCAACTAAAATCCAAATTTTTGATGTGATTTTTTATGTTGGGTAACTTTGGATAAAAAGGTGTTTTTGTAGAGCTTGATTTAGCATCCTATCAATTAAACATCAAATTAACCTGTAAATTCAACTTCAAATAGTTCAATAAAGTGTTTTAAAATTTTTTCTTTTACTTCTTCTAAAGGAACTTTTCTATTCAATTCAACTTCTAATGAAGTAACAGCTTTTCCTTTAATTCCACAAGGAATAATATTATCAAAATAACCTAAATTGGTATTTACATTTAATGCAAATCCGTGCATCGTAATCCATCTACTTGCTCTAACACCTAGCGCACAAATTTTACGAGCAAATGGTGTTCCAACATCTAACCAAACACCTGTTTCACCTTCGCTACGTTCAGATTTTATACCGTATTCAGCTAAAGTTTTAATAATAACTTCTTCTAAAAATCTCAAGTATTTGTGAATGTCAGTAAAAAAATTATCCAAATCTAAAATTGGGTAACCCACTATTTGACCGGGACCGTGATACGTAATATCACCACCTCTATTAATTTTGTAAAAAGTAGCTCCTTTAGCTTTTAGTTGGGTTTCATCAAGTAATAAGTTACTTAAGTCGCCACTTTTTCCTAAAGTATACACATGTGGATGTTCTACAAATAGAAAATAATTAGGCGTTTGAGTGGTTAAATTATTTTTTCGGTTATTAATTTTTATATCAACAACACCTTTAAAAAGTTCTTCTTGGTACTTCCAGGTTTCGTTATAATCTTTTAAACCTAATTCTTTTAGTATAACTTTTTGCATTAGCTATTTGGGTTGTTGTTAATAATTAAAGCGGCAATTACACCAGGAATCCACCCTAAGCAAGTTAAAATAAATACAATTACAACTGAACCGCACCCTTTATCTACAACAGCCAAAGGAGGGAAAATGACACATAAAATAACTCTTAAACAACCCATTTATAATTTTTTACAAAGTTCTAAAAAATAAATTTAGGATACAACGTTATTATTAAGAGGTAAATTGTAATTAAAATGTATTTTTGTTAAATGTCTATCGAAGTAAAAAATATTTCCAAATTATATAGTGGCCAAAAAGCATTAAGTGGAATTAGTTTTTCAATTAAAAAAGGTGAAATTGTTGGATTTTTAGGTCCAAATGGAGCTGGAAAATCTACTTTAATGAAAATACTTACGGGGTATATAGATGCTTCAGAAGGTGTTGCTTTGGTAAATGGTTTTAATGTTAGTACGCACAAAATTGAAGCCCAAAAAAGCATCGGTTACTTGCCAGAACACAATCCGTTGTATATAGATATGTATGTGAAAGAATACTTACAATTCAATGCTTCTATTCATAAGATTGATAAAAGTGAGGTTGATAAAATTATTTCTAAAGTTGGTTTAATTTCTGAAGCACACAAGAAAATCAATCAGCTTTCAAAAGGGTATAGACAGCGTGTTGGTTTGGCTGCAGCTTTGTTACATAACCCAGATGTTTTAATTTTAGATGAACCAACTACGGGTTTAGATCCAAATCAATTGGTTGAAATAAGAAATTTAATTAAAGAAGTTGGAAAAGATAAAACGGTGTTATTCTCTACTCATATTATGCAAGAAGTTGAAGCAATTTGTGATCGTGTACTATTAATTAATAAAGGTAAGCTAATTGCTGATAAAAATTTAAGTTCACTTAAATCGGGTCAAGAACAAATGATAGAAGTTGAGTTTGATTTTAAAATTGAAAAACAATTTATTTCATCAATTCCACATTTAAAATTGGCTAATAATATTCACGATACTTCGTGGGTTTTAACTTTTGATACTAAAAAAGACATGCGTTCTGTGGTTTTTGATTTTGCACATGACAACGGACTTAAAATTTTAAGTTTAAACACTTCAACTAAAAATTTAGAAAGTTTGTTTAGAGAGCTTACGTTTAAAATAGTTTAATTAAGCTTGAATTTAATTTCTTCGTTTTCTAATATTTTCAGAAAATCATTGTCAACTTTTACTTTTACAGATCTACTGTGCATGTTTAATTTCATTTTTTCGGTTAAGTCATACACTAAAAGGTCTAATGGGACATTTCCTTCGTTTTCTTTTAAGATTTTGTTTAGATTTTCAATACTACTTTTATTTATTTTTTTAACATCTAGCTGAAGTGTAATCTTTTTAGATTGTTTTTCAAGTACATCTTGTAAAATTTGAATATCTGTAAAATTAATTCGCGGCTCACCCATTTTACCATCTTTATTTCTCCACCCGGCAGCTATATTGACTTTAAATTGACGGAATTCATTGTCAATTAAAAAAGGTTTAAATTTTAAATAAGTGTCTTTAAAAATTCTAAATTCATGACTGTCGCTATAGTCTACAATAAAAAATGAAGCCCATTTATTTCCGTTTTGAGATGTTCTGTGTTGTACTTCAGATAAAATTCCTGAAAAACTTAAATTTGCACCTACATATGTATTCAAATCTTCTTTAAAGGCTGCAACAGTTGAATTGCTAAAATATTTAATTTCATTTTTAAAATCGTCTAAAGGATGTCCAGAAATATAAATTCCAACCAACTCTTTTTCTTTCGATAATTCTTCCATCATTCCCCATTTTTCAGCAAAAGGAATTTCAGGTTCAGGAAATTGAATTTCAGAAGCTTCTCCAAACATAGATATTTGTGCAGAGTTTTTATTTTCTTGAAACTTATTTCCGTAGCGAATGGCTCTTTCAATAAAAGTAACTCCTTTTTCATCTAATTGGTAATATTGAGCACGGTGTACATTTTTAAAAGAATCTAAACCTCCAGCCATAGCCAAACCATCAAAAGCTCTTTTGTTACAAGCACGTAAATCTACCCGTTTGGTAATATCAAAAATTGAGGTGAAATTTCCATTTTCTTTACGTTCTTTAACAATAGCTTCAACTGCAGCACCACCAACACCCTTTATTGCTCCCATTCCAAAGCGAATAGCGCCTTCGTTATTTACTGCAAATTTCAAATAGGATTCATTAACGTCAGGCCCTAATACAGGGATTCCAGCACGTTTACATTCTTCCATAAAGAAGGTAACCTGTTTAATGTCGTTCATATTATTAGACAAAACAGAAGCCATATATTCAGAAGGATAATGTGCTTTTAGATATGCAGTTTGATAGGCAATATATGCGTAACAAGTAGAGTGCGATTTATTAAAAGCATAGGCGGCAAATGCTTCCCAATCTTTCCATATTTTTTCTAAAATTTCTTCCGGATGGTTGTTTGCTTTTCCACCTTCAATAAACTTTGGTTTTAGCTCAACTAGCATCGAAAAAATTTTCTTACCCATTGCTTTACGCAACTTATCTGCTTCACCTTTTGTGAACCCAGCTAGTTTTTGTGAAAGTAACATCACTTGCTCTTGATACACCGTTACGCCATAAGTTTCTTTTAAATACTCTTCCATTTCTGGTAAATCGTATTCAATTTCTTCTTCCCCATGTTTACGCATAATAAACAAAGGAATGTATTCCATTGGACCTGGACGATACAAGGCATTCATAGCAATTAAATCGGCAAACTCGGTTGGTTTTAACGATTTCATATGCTTTTGCATTCCTGCAGATTCATATTGAAAAATACCGATAGTTTCACCTCGTTGAAATAGTTCATAAGTTTTAGGATCGTCTAAAGGAAAATCATCAGGAATTAATTCGACTCCATGTTTTGCTTTAATAATTTTTACAGCATCTTTAATTAGGGTTAACGTTTTTAACCCTAAAAAATCCATTTTTAGTAGCCCAGCGCTCTCAACAACATTATTGTCAAACTGGGTTACATACATATCACTATCCTTAGCAGTTGCAACCGGAACTAAATTGGTGATTTTTTCTGGTGTAATAATTACCCCACAAGCGTGAGTTCCTGTATTTCTAACGGAACCTTCTAATGCAATAGCTTGTTTTATGGTTATTGCTTCTAAATCATCACCTTCAGCAATGTTTCTTAATTCACTAATATTATCAAATTCTTCAGCTCTTAAGGCTTTTACTTTTCCTTTACTTTTATCATCATCACCAAAAATATGTTGTAATTTAATTAATGGCAATAGCTTGGCAATTCTATCTGCATCTGGTAAAGGTAAATCCAATGCTCGTGCAGTATCTCTAATGGAAGATTTTGCTGCCATGGTACCATAAGTAATAATTTGAGCAACTTGACTTGCACCATATTTTTCAATTACAAAATTGATTACTTTTTGACGGCCTTCATCATCAAAATCAATATCAATATCGGGTAATGATACACGGTCTGGATTTAAGAAACGCTCAAAAAGTAAGTCGTATTTAATTGGGTCAATATTGGTAATCCATAAACAGTATGCAACTGCTGAACCAGCAGCAGAACCACGACCAGGACCTACGGAAACATCCATTTTTCGAGCTTCTAAAATAAAATCCCAAACAATTAAAAAATAACCAGGATAGCCAGTCATTTCAATAATAGACAATTCAAAATCTAATCGTTCTTGTGTGTCTTTATCCAATTCATCTCCATACCTTTTTTTTGCACCTTCAAAAGTTAAATGTTTTAAGTATGCATTTTCACCTCTTACACCTCCATCTTTTTCATCTTCTGGGTGAATAAATTGTTGAGGTATATCAAATTTAGGTAGCAATACATCTCTTTTTAAAGTGTAAATTTCTACTTTATCAACTATTTCTTGAATATTTGAAATGGCTTCAGGTAAATTAGCGAACAAATTTTTCATTTGTTCTTGCGACTTAAAATAATACTCGTTATTTGGTAATCCGTATCTAAAGCCTCTTCCTTTTCCTTTTGGTGTTGCCGTTTTCTCACCATCTTTTACACACAATAAAATATCGTGTGCTTCTGCTTCATCTTCCGTAGTGTAAAATGTGTTGTTAGTAGCAACTAGTTTTACGTTGTGCTTTTTTGAAAATTGGATGAGTACATCGTTTACATGGTTTTCATTCTCTTGTTGATGACGCATTACTTCGAGATAAAAATCGTCACCAAATTGTTCTTTCCACCACAGCAAAGCTTCTTCAGCTTGTTTTTCGCCGATATTTAGTATTTTACTTGGTATTTCACCGTATAAATTTCCTGAAAGGATAATTAAATCTTCTTTGTATTGCTCAATAATTTTTTTGTCTATTCTTGGCACATAATAAAATCCATTAGTATGTGAAAGTGACGACATTTTAGCTAGGTTATGGTAGCCATTTTTATTTTTTGCAAGAATAACTATTTGATATCCATTATCTTTATGGGTACGATCTGTATGGTCTTCACAAACATTAAATTCACTTCCTAGAATTGGTTTTACATAAGATTTTTCTTTTGTATTCTTTTCTTCACTTTTCCCCTCATACAATTTATCAATAGAATCATTATAAGCAATGGCCTCTTCTACAAAATAATAAGCTCCCATCATATTTCCTGTATCAGTTATAGCAACTGCTGGCATATTATCTTTAACAGCTGAATTGATAAGATTTTTTATGCTTGAAGTTGACTGTAAAACTGAAAATTGGGAATGACAATGTAAATGTGAAAATTTAACATCGTTGAGCTCTTCAATGCTTTTTGAAGAGAAAGTAGGTGTTTCAGCTTTTGGAGCTGCTTTTAACTTTTGACTTTCTTTTTTAAGATTTAAATGTTTTAACCCAATAACATTGATGGTTGTTGGGTTTTTAGCATCGAAATTTTGGAAATAATCAGCAGGAACAGCTAGTTGTTCTTTTGTATAATTTCTACGACGAATTAACTCTAAAAAACAACGTGTAGTAGCTTCAACATCGGCTGTTGCATTATGTGCTTCACTAAACGGAGCCTTGAATAAATGCTGATGTAATTCGGTTAAGGTTGGTAATTTAAATTTTCCATACCTACCTCCTGGAATTTGACACAAACTTGCTGTTTTTTCAGTACATGTGTCTAAAACAAGTAATTGGTTTAAAGTAGAGTCAATACTTTTTCGGTGATATTCACAACCCATAATATTAAGGTCGAACTTTACATTTTGACCAACTACAAATTTGGATTTTGAAAGCGCTTCATTAAAAAGTTGTAAAACTTCATCTAGAGTCTTCCCTTTTTCTTCGGCTAATTGGGTAGAAATTCCATGTATTTGTTCAGCATCATAAGGAATGTTAAACCCTTCAGGTTTAATTAAAAAATCTTGTTGTTCAACTAATTCCCCATAAATATCGTGTAATTGCCATGCTATTTGAACACATCTTGGCCAGTTATCCGTATCGGTAATTGGAGCATTCCATTTTTTTGGTAAACCAGTGGTTTCAGTGTCAAATATTAAAAACATGTACTAGAGTATTTTTTGAAAGTATGAAGTTTTAAAAGTACTTATTTTATAAGTTTTTAAATTATAACCTATAAATTTTTATTAACAATATTACTTTTTTTATAGAAACGTAATAGAATTAACTAAAACCATATAAATATTAAAGAATACGAATAAAATGATATGAGATTCATTAAAAATGATATTTAAACTAAAATGCTAAAAAAGCACTAACAATAATCATTTTTTTATAAAATTTTAAGTAGTAAATTTATATGATTTTAATATAGTTTTAATTATGGCAAACCCACATTTGAA
>Ga0190303_1000224_pt1 | contig 22972 bp, 22 predicted proteins | sample 48700701_MG_FD_161672 | JGI IMG/M metagenome (GOLD analysis project Ga0190303, IMG submission 161672) | Hydrothermal vent sediment bacterial communities from Southern Trench, Guaymas Basin, Mexico - 4870-07-0-1_MG | ecosystem: Environmental > Aquatic > Marine > Hydrothermal vents > Sediment ... | reverse complement strand
GCGGGCTGGGTACACCCGTTCCCATACCGAACACGGAAGTTAAGCAGCCCAGCGATCTGGTAAGTACTGCCTAATTGGCGGAAACACCAGGACGTCGCCAACCGACTATTTATTTATTAAACTGGAGAATACCAAAATTATGAAATATCTTTAAACAAAATTTTCGGAAGTTCCGAAATTTTAGAATAAATTTTAAGTAAAACGGGATTTAAACCATAAATTAATCCGTAAATAAAAATAGCAAACAAATTTTAGCAATTGCAAATCTTGAAATATAAATTTGAATGCATTGTGTTTTATTTCCTTTCTTCGACTTTTTATGAATTATTTTCCTTCTGTTTCCTTATCTTTTGCTTTTTTCCTCTTTACGAGTTTTTCTCTTTTTTTATCGTCCATCCCTGCCGAAATAATCTGCAAATTTGATGGTTGTATTGGAACCTGAACCTCCTTTCCATCAACCTTTTTTCTTGTTACTCCTTCTAAATAAACTTTCAAAGTTTTTAAATTCACTTCGGTAACTTTGGCAATTTTTCCCTTGAATTTGCCTCTCATTACTTTAACTTTATCGTCTTTTCTCACTGGAAGACTTCTCCTGTTATATTTTTCCCTTAATTCTTTACTTAAATTCGCATGCATAAATTTTTGTCTGATGTGTTTGGGAGCGTTATGCCTGTATTTTCTCTGCTTTCTCGGCTGTTTGCTTTTAACCCAACTTCTGCTAAACAACTGTTTCATTTTATAATCTCACCTATTTGCATAATATTTTTTCTCTGTTTTTTCGGTTTTCTCAAAATAATCAATCTTTTTCTTGGTCCCGGAACAGAACCATCCAACAACAAATACTTTGTCCTTACCAGGCCGTAACCTTTAAACCCCTGTTTTTTGTTTATTTCTTCCAGATTATCGGAAATCTTTAAAATTAATTTATTATATTCCGTTCTTTGCTGGAAACCAAGTTGCCCCGGCATTGGAACTCTCCAGTCTACTTTTCTGGGAACAACGCTTCCTATGGAACCGACTCTTCTTACTCCTTTTTTTGATTTATGATTTCTCAGTTTAACGCCGAATCTTTTTATAACCCCCTGCGTTCCTTTTCCTTTTGTAATTGCGGTAACATCAACAAACTCTCCAGCAGAAAAAAAATCTTCAATTTTCAGTTCTTTGCCGAGCAGTTCTTTGGCTTTTTCCAATTCCAGATTGCAACCCAATTCAAATATTTCCGGAGTTTTTTTGAGTTTTGTTTTTCTTGGAAAAGTTGCCACTTTTATTCTGATTTCATCAAATTCATCCGGAATCTTGCCATATTCGTCTAACTTAAAATTAATTTTTCTTTTCAGATCTTTTTTGAAATCTTTTGGAGTGTCCTTAATATTAAAATATTCCGTTATTTTCTGGTGTTTTTTATAAAAAACCAGAGAAATTGGATAAATTGGAGGAATGGCGAGAACAGTTGCGGCCCTTACAATTTTCTTTCCCTGATTTACATTTTTCCTCGTTTCTGTTGCAGAATACTGCACCATTCCAACTTTATAAGCAGCAAAACCGCTCAAAGAATCTTTTACCCAAAAAGAGATTTTGGGGTAGATTCTCTTCGCTCTGACTCTCGGCCAGAATTGCAAACTTCCTCTTCTCGGTCCATTTGGTGTTGCCATCTTATAATTTATTTTGAATTTTTAAATATTCCTCTTATTCTTAACTAATTCAATTATGGCGCTTATTGAATTGAAAAATGTTTATAAAATCTATAAAATGGGTAATTCGGAAGTATATGCTCTGAATAATGTAAATTTTAAAGTAAATAAGGGAGAATTTATTTTATTTCTTGGTCCAAGCGGCAGTGGAAAATCAACATTAATGCATATTGTTGGTTGTTTAGATAAGCCAACAAAAGGAAAAGTAATTCTGAAAGGAAAAGAGATATCAAAATATTCCTCAAACAAACTGGCAGAAATAAGAAACAAGACGATTGGATTTGTTTTTCAAACTTTTAATTTAATTCGTACCCTAAATATTTTAGAAAATGTAACTTTGCCTTTAATTTTCCAGAATATTCCCCTTGATGAAAGAACAAAAAGAGCAAAGAAATATATAGAACTTGTTGGCCTGAAGGGAAAAGAAAATCATAAACCGACTGAATTAAGTGGTGGTGAGCAGCAGCGTGTAGCTATAGCAAGAGCTCTCGTCACAAATCCGGAAATTATACTTGCAGACGAACCTACGGGTAATTTGGATTCAAAAACGGGCAAAAAGATAATGAATAATTTAAAAGAAATTAATGAAAAAGGAAAAACTGTTATTGTCGTTACTCATGATATTTCTTTGACTTCTTATGCGGATAGAGTTGTTCATATCAGAGATGGAAAAATAGAGAAAGAGACCTAAATAAATTAAATTAAGTTAATTATGAGAATAAAATTATTAAGTTTGGTCATCATTTGTTCACTATTAATGCCCGCATATGCAGACAATTATGCTTTAATTTCAATATCGACCCTGAAATATGAACCTTCTCCGGCACAACCGGGAAAATATCTGCATTTGTATTTAAATGTGGAAAATGTTGGCACTGCTAATGCAAACAACTTAATTGTCGTTTTAGAACCAAATTATCCGTTTTATCTGGATGAGAGTGAGAATGCAACCCGAAATATTGGAGTACTGGAACCGTCTAAAAATGCACTTATAGATTACAAAATAAGGGTTGCTGGTGATGCTGTGGAGGGAGATAATGAACTAAAATTGCGTTATTCAACAGATGGCAACACCTGGATAGAAAAGAAAATAACCATTACCATTCATACTTTGGATGCTAATCTGGCTGTAAAAAATTTTAAAAGTGAATCCGCAATTCCCGGCAAGGCAACTACCTTAAAAATCGCTATAAAAAATGAAGCCGATTCGTATCTGAGAGATATAAATTTAAAATTGGATCTTTCAAATGTTCCTTTTGCTCCACTGAATCAGACAGAAGAAAAAAGAATCTATCACATGGAAAGTGGAGAAGAAAAAACAGCGGAATTTAATTTGCTTGTTTTACCGGATGCGGATAGCGAACCTTACAAAATTCCTCTAGAAATATCCTATTATGACAGTGTAGGTCAAAAATATGAAAAAACAAATTATATAACTATAACGGTGAGCAGTAAACCAGACATAATTATTAATTTGGATAAATCAACTTTGCTAACTGCAAATCAACAAGGAGAAATAACATTGGATGTTGTTAATAGAGGATTGACAAAAATTAAATTCCTTACGGTTAGTTTAGAAGAAAGCGATAACTATGAGCTATTATCCCCTTCTACAATTTACATAGGCAATCTTGAGCCGGATGATTATAATACAATAGACTTTAAACTCTACATCAATTCCGATGCCAGAGAAATTCCATTGAAATTTGTTCTAAATTACAGAGATAATAACAATGTGGCATATAATGAAGAGAAAACGGTTAATCTGAGACTTTACGACGAGAAAGAATTAAAAAAATACAATTTCGTTTCGGAAAATTACACTATCTATATTGTCGCGATAATAATTATTATTATAATTATATACCTCAAATTTAGAAAGAAAAAATGATTTTTGATTTAATAATCTTCTCTTTTAAAGGATTATCACATAGAAAATTGAGAAGCTGGCTTACAATAATTGGAATTTTTATTGGAATTTCTGCGGTAGTAGGATTGGTGTCTCTGGGTCAAGGAATGCAAGAAGCCATTGCCAAACAATTTGAAGAACTTGGTACAGATAAAATAACAATAGTTCCTGGAACTAAAGCGGCTTTTACCTCATCTAAACTGACAAAAAAAGATTTAGAGACTATCAAAAAAGTTAAAGGTGTGGAGTATGCGGCGGGAATGATTATATCAAATGCCCTTGTAAATTTTAGAGATGAAGAAAAAACATCTTTTATTACAGGAATTCCTCTAGACGAAAATTCAAGGGAAATTTTAGAGGATAGTCAATCATTTAAGATACTGGAAGGCAGGGATTTGAGGCAGGGAGATAAATATAAGATTATTGTTGGTTATGATGTTGCAAGAGGAGATCTTTTTAGCAAAGAGGTGCATGTCCGAGATAAATTAAAGATAAAGGGCAAGGAATTTAAGGTTGTTGGCATTCTTGAAAAAATAGGAAACAGAATGGACGATTCAACAGTTGTAATACCTTTGGAAGTTGCAAGAGAAATTTTTGATCTCAAAGATGAATATCGCATGATCATTGCCAAAGTTAAAAATGGTGAAAAACCAAGCAAAGTTGCAGAAGATATCAAAAAAGCTTTGCGTAGAGAACGGGGTTTAAAAGAAGGAGAAGAAGATTTTGCTGTTGAAACAACAGAAGACCTGATAAAAAGTTTTAATACAATTTTGGGAATTGTTAGCATAGTTTTAATAGGCATAGCAGCAATCTCATTACTTGTCGGAGGCGTTGGAATAATGAACACTATGTACACATCAGTTTTGGAAAGAACCCGCGATATAGGAATAATGAAGGCCATTGGCGCAAAAGATAGGGATATTTTAATAATCTTTTTATTTGAGTCCGGTTTTATAGGTTTGATTGGGGGAATTATTGGCTGTATTTTGGGTATTGCTCTCGCTTTAGGTGTAACCCAATTTGCTTCGGTTGCTGGCTACGGTTTTCTTGAAGCTAAAGTGTCGCCGGATTTAATTTTATTTGCAATCGGATTTTCATTTATTGCAGGTGCTATTTCCGGAATTTTACCCGCGAGTAGAGCATCCAGATTACAACCTGTAGAAGCTCTAAGAGAACTCTAAGGGGGATAAAAGTCATTGATAGAGGGGCTTGTCTTTTAGAAAAACTCTTTTTTAATTTGAATTTTGGTTTAAATTATGAAAAATATGAAAAACCCAACAACAATTACCAGTAAAGTTAGCACATAGATAAACCAATTGAGTGGTTCAGGTTTACTTATTGGTTTGTACATCCCAAAAGTATATTCAATCTCTATTCTTTCTGATAAAAATTCTTGGTATGTTTCAATCAATTTTTATATATCCAAATACCCCGAGGCTCTGCCTCGGTTGGGAGGTTCATTTTAATTTAATCTTAACTTTTGCGGTTTAAAAAATTTACAGGAAATTGCACAAAAAGTTTAGAGGAGATTTTGAGGAATAGGAAGAAATAAGTATTTAAATAGTTAAAACAAATAGAAATATGGATATAGAAAAGGCATATGCCCTTCTAAAAGAAGGAAAAGTTGATGAGGTAAAGAAAGAAATTGAGAATGGATATAAGGAATTAGGTAAAATGCAGAGAGCATATATGAAGATGCATGAACATGAACTTGATTACCCAGACTCAGAACTTGTAATAGCTTTGAGTTCACAATTAGAAAGACTAAAACAAGCAACAACCTATGTAGAAAAAGGCACAATAAAACCTGATGAAGTTAAAGGAGTTATTACTGGAGATAAAAAATTTGTAGAGGATCTTAAAAAACAAATTTATACCAATATAAGAGAAGGAAAATATGAACATGCAAAAGATTATTTAGATGTTTTGGATTTCATTAAAAGAACTCATAGTAGTAAAGATGCAGGTATATATAGTGACGAGATTGAATTGATTAACGATATAATAGAAGACGCAAAAAAAGGTAAAGTTCTTCCAGAAGATATTGGTAGTTATATAACAAATACACTTAATAAAAGGAGATATCTAACTGCGGCCAGTTCAAAAATTAGTGGTGAATCTGAAGAACACCTTCGTGTAGCAGAGAATGGCAATATAGGTCGTGTAATTGATATTGCAGAAAGTTATGATCCTTCTTTGGCTGAAGAGCTTAGAGAACTTCAGAAAAAGTTAAAAAAAACTATTAAGCAAACAGAAGAACATAAATTGAAAAAACTAAGAAAAGAAATTGAAGCAAAATTTTCACAAGAAACTAAATAATTTTATTTTTTGTTTTTTCTTAACTTTTAATTTTTATCTTTACTTACTTCATAAGCTCTTATTCCCATGAATACCTCCCACAGATTTTAGGCAAATTACAAAATGAACAAAAATCAAAAAAATAAATTATTTATTTGCTATTGCCAGTGAACTCCACCAGGGTTTTATGATTTTTACCACTTCTCCGTCTTCTCCGCTAATCTCCACAGTCGTATTTATTTTGGTTGGAATAAATCCAAATAATTTTGCTTCTTGTTCCCCTTTAATTATATAAACAGGTCTTTTGTCAACTACCTCCAACTCAATGTCTTTTATTTTGTGCATCTTAACCGCTTCTCTTGCTCTTTCAGAAGCTGTTGCTGGTAAAACCTTTACCTGTTTTTTTGTCTTATTAGTCTTTGTGTAAAGTTTCCCTTCTTCTATCTCAATTTCTTCGCTTGTAGTTGCTTCTACTTTTCCAGATTCTAAAATGGATTTACCAATTTCCTTTGCGGGTCTTATTGAAATTTTTCTAATTTTCGTAGCAGGTATAACTTCCACTTCTGTCTCTTTAACTTCTGGAACTACTTTAACCAATTTTCCTGTTTTTACCGTAATTAGTTTTGTTTCTTTCTCCTCTGGAATTGTTATAATCTTACCTTTTGATAAAGGAGCATGTAAGTTGTATTCCTTTCCAGCTTCTATTGTTATTCTATAATTAGTGTGAAGTGCGTAATTTATTGCATAAGTAATTAGCTCGTAAGCTCCTGGTTCTATCTCAATTGAGTCAATTGAATCTGCCTTTAAAGTTCCAACAACTATTTTTGGTCCTGATATTTTTTTCTTTTGTATATCTATTTTTCTCTCTTCTTTCAATTTTTCTTTTGCTCCAACTTCTTCTATAGCAGGTTCTTCTACTCCAACTCCTGAGCCTACTCCACCTGAACTTGGTTTCTCTGATGTTGTTTTTCTTACGGGCTGTCCTATGCCTCTACTTGGTTCTGTCATAAATTTTCTCACAGATTCGCTTGGATATTTTAAAACTATGGTTGTTGCATCCCTAACAACATCTCCTGTTTCAACATCATATGCTTTTACTCTTAAAGTTGCTTTTTTCTCTGGTTCAGATTCTTCTGTAACATAAACAGTTACAGAATTACTTGCTTTATTTCCTTCCACATCACTTATACTTGCTGTTAAAGTAACTTTTTCTCTTGTATAGTTAGATGTATCCCAGTCGTACCAACAGGTTTTTGTATAAATCTCATGAGTAACATTACTTGTTGGCTTAATCACAGATTTAGTACAATCAGTCAATAGAAAATGCTCGGCTTCATGCTTTCCTGCAATGGTAAGAGACATCTCTTTTAATTCATTCGGACCACTTGCAGTTGCTTTTACTGTAACAATTCCAGAAACAGTTTCTCCGTCTTTTGGATTTGTTATTTTTACACTACCATAACTCTGCGCATATACTGGCATCACCCCTAAAACTAAAGTTAACACTAAAGTCATCACTAGAAATTTGCCAATCCAACTTTTCTCTTTTGCTTCCATAGATAAATTTAGTGGAACAACATATATACTAACTGGAACAGAGGGAACAGGGTATATTATTTTAATGGAACAAATTATTTTTCTAAACCATTTTGTAAGCGAATTTGAAAGTGGATAAAGCCAAAATGCTGTTTTGATGGTTTGTGTATTTATCAACAAAAGGAGAGAAAGTTAAAATCAAGAAAACCTCAAAACTCTTCTTTCAAAATCCACAATTTTTCCATTCTCAACTTTAATCCCCTCTTTCTCCAATCTCTTAATTTTCTCTTTAATTCCTAGTTTATACCCTCCAACTTTCCCATCACTTTTAACAACTTTGTAACATTTTATATTTTCCAAATCTTCATTCTCTGACAGAATCCGGCCAACTTTTCTTGGATTTAAATTCAATTTTAAACCAATCTCTTTGTATGTTGTAATTTTGCCTTCTGGAATTTTTCTGAGTAGTTTGAAAACTTTATTATTTTCCATAATAATGGTTTGTTGTTAATCATTATTTTTTATCTCCGTTTTTTATTCTCACCTTGCGACCGCTCTTTTCCTCTTTCCAACAAAGGTTTTTATTCTATATGAATTCCAAATCTTAAAAGTTGAACAAGACAAATAAATTTCTAAAAATTAAATAATTCCCTTATTTTTCAAATAAACCGAATAATCAGAAATAATTAAATTTTCTTTGTCTTTTTCTCCCAACCAGCTTTTGACGCTTCTTTCGATTCTCTTTCTTTTATTTTCAATTTCGGGAGTAGTAATAAAAGAAATTGCATCACTTCCAGCTCCAGAACCGTAAGATACCAACAAAATTCTCTGATAAGGCGCTGCGATATCCAGAATCTTTGCAAGCCCCAATAATGAATTTGCAGAATAGGTATTTCCAATAGAATCGAAGACAATTCCAGGTTCAATCTGCTCTGGAGTGAAACCCAATTTCTTTCCAACAACTCTTGGAAACTTAGAATTTGGTTGATGGAAAACAACATAGTCAAAATCAATTGGTTTTAGATTTAATTTTTCCATTAAATTCTTTGCGGCATTCATAATATGTTTATAAAAGGCAGGGTCTCCGGAATATCTTCCAGCATGTTTTGGGAATTTTTCTCCTTCATTTCTCCAAAAGTCTGAAGTATCTGTTGTATAAGAGGCGGTTCCCTCAATAACGGCAATTGGTTCTTTTGAACCAATTATAAAAGCAGCTCCACCATCCCCGGCTGTGAGTTCAAGTTCATCATTTGGTGCTCCCTGAGCAGAGTCCGCTCCAATACCAAGTCCATATCCGCCATTCGTTTTAACAAAATTGTAAGCGTTAATTATTGCCTGCGTTCCAGCTTTGCAAGCGAATTCTATATCGGCGGCAAAACAATCTTCCGTTTTTAGAAGTCCTGCCACAATACTCGCAGTTGGTTTTACGGCGTAAATTTTACTCTCACTTCCAACCTGGATAAATTTAATTTCTTTTCCCTCTATTCCGGCATGTTTCAAAGCATTTAAACTTGAATTGCAAGCATATGTTGCTTGATCATCATATTTTCCGGGAAAACTTTTTACTCCCTTAACTTCTTTTCCCCATACTTTATTTAAAGTTGATAAATCAAGTCTGTATCTCGGTATATAAACTCCATAACCTGAAATTCCGACTTTTTCTTCTGGCAAGTTTCTTTTTATTTTTGATTCCTCTACTTCCGGTTTTGCAAAAGTTTTATCAAACTCCCAAACCACGCCGTAAACATGCAAACCTGATTTTGTAATTCCCAATTTTCCAATTCTCGCCACAACTTTATCTCCTATTTCTACATTATCCTCATCAACCAAACCAAAAACAAGCTTATCCCCTGTCTTAATTAGTGCGGTAATATAAGGAACTTTTCTATTATATTGAAATAGATTGGAAGCAACCGAAATTTTTGTTTTTGAATATATCTCTCCTTTTTTCCCGACATTTTCAAAATTGTTTAACCTGAAAATTTTTGGTGCGATTGTCATAACTAGTAAGAAAATTTATTATTAATGAAAAGAACTTTTCAAAAGTTTGGATTGCCTTTTGGAAAAATCTAATTTCTTTTATTTATCCCTATATCAAAATAACTCTGCCTCGTTAGAAATTCATTTATTTTTCATCTACTTTTAATTGTATTTGCAACTTATGAGGAATAATCATTTTATACATTCTGAGACCGCTTTAAACTAAACCAAAATTTATTTACGCAAAACCGAAAAAGTAGCCGTTCCTCCCGTTCCGCCAATATTCAAAGTAGCTCCAACTTCCGGATTAACATTTCTTTTTCCGCATCTTCCCAGCAATTGATTAACAACTTCAACAACTTGAGCAACTCCCGTTGCTCCAACCGGATGACCTTTGGCTTTCAAACCTCCGCTTGTGTTCACAAATACTTCTTTTCCGTCAACCAGATAAGGAATGGGGGCTTCTCTTTTATTTATGTTTTCATAAGGCAAAAGACTTCTGATTATTTCATAACCTTTCCCTCTTTTTGCAAAACCCGCCGCTTCTAAACAGAGAATTTCATTAATCGTAAAACAATCATGAACTTCAATTAAATCTATATTCTTTGGTTTTATATCTGCCTTTTTATAAGCAGATTCTGCGGCTCTTTTTGCCGAATCCAATATTAATAAATCCGGTCTCTTTGCCAGAGAAATAGAAGAAGTGCTTATTTCTATATTTTCAAGTTTTACAAATTCTACTCCCAATTCCTTGGCATATTTTTCCGTTGTCAAAACCAAAGAAGCAGAACCATCGGAGATTGGAGAACAGTCAAACAATTTTAATGGATTTGCAATATTTCCCCTGAAATCCTCCAAATTTATTTCTTTTCTGAACATTGCCTTTTCATTTAAAATTCCATTTTTATGGTTTTTTATTCCAACAGCATGCAAATCTTCTTCGGTAGCTTCTGTCTCATGCAAATATCTCGCTGCAAGCAAAGCGTAGAGACCTGGAAAAGTGGCACCATTTATAATCTCGGTATCAAAATGGGAGGCTCCGGCCAGAATCCCTGTTGTGGTTCCAACAATCCTATCGGTCATTTTTTCAAAACCAACAACAAGAGCAATTTTATTTTCTCCTTTAAAAGAAGATAACTCAATTTCGTCACTTGCAAGTTTTAAGGCAATAGAACTTGAAGCGCATGCCGCTTCTGTCCGAATAACTTTGTTTATCCCCAAAATTTCCGTAATTCTGGGAGCGATATGGTCCTGTCCCTCAAATCTGGATAAATTCATATTTCCAACATAACATGAATTTATATCTTCAAAGTCTATATTGGCGTTTTTTACTGCCTCGGTGGAACTTTCAAAGACCAAATCTTCCCAGTTTTTATCCCATAATTCGCCAAATTTGGTAATTCCCGTTCCGATAATTGCAATTGCCATTAATAAATTCAGAAAAATTTAAAATTATAGCATTAGTTAAAATTATATCCCTGCAGTTATATTTGAATTGCCTTATTTAAAGCAAAGTTTTTATAATTAGACATATCATCCAGATATTTTTTTAAACAGATTATTTCTTTTTCTCTTTTTTCTTTGATTTCTTCAGTAATTTGATCAATCCAAGCCCTTCCTGTTTCATTGTCAGATTCACCCTTATCCGTTCTTCTGAAATAGAAGAATTCGCAACCATTGCTATCACGAAATCTCCCTTTTTTATTATAATTTTTGAATCTTTGCTGGTAATTATATCCTGTTCTGGATTATAAGTCAATTTCTCTTTTGTGATTTGTGATATGTGGACTAATGCATCTATTGGGCCTATTCTGACAAAGGGACCAAATTCTGCCACTTCAGTAACATAACCTTCAACAATTTCATTCTGAACGGGCTGAAAAAATAAACAGGTATATGCAACATTAAAATAAATATAAGGCTTTTCTGGCAGAATTTCTCCCGTTTCTCCGATTTTTTTTATTTCAACCACTCCAAGAAATACTCCGTTTTCTTCTTTCAGATGCAAGTCCTCTAATTTTTCTTCTATACTCTCCTGAATATTTTTCTTTAGTTTTTGGGCTTCTACCCCGACTTTTTCCTCTATATCAAGCAAATAAAACATATTAATCAAATTTAGATTTAAATCTTTCTATGCACTCTTTGATCTCTTCAAGAGCTTTTTCTCTGTCTTCCCAGCCGATAATTTCCACTTTTTTATTCTGCAGTTCTTTGTATCTGTGAAAGAAATGGGAGATCTCTTTTAATAAATGTGGAGTTAAGTCCTCTTTATTTTTTATATTATCATATCTTGGATCCTTAACTGGAACAGCAATAATTTTATAATCTTCTTCTCCAGAATCGATCATTCTCAGTAAGGCAACAGGTCTCACCAAAACAACACATCCCTGTAAGATGGGCTCATCTGACAAAACAAGAATATCCAGAGGGTCTTCGTCCTTACTCCAGGTTCTTGGAATAAAGGCATAATTTGTCGGATAAAACATTGGAGAATAAAGAACTCTATCTAAAATGAAAATTCCTTTTTCCGGATTATATTCGTATTTATTCTGGCATCTTCTGGGTATCTCAACAACTGCAAAAACTTCTTCCGGTTCTTTTCCTTCTCCAACAGGCAAATCTTTCCACAAGTTCATAAATATAAGAAAAAATTATATAAATATCTTTGTTGGTTTATTATTATCCATATTTTGTGAATTTATTTGGTTGTAATCTGCAAATATTAATATTGTTGGCAATATATTAAAAGTATTGATAATGATAATTATGAGAACAAAAGGTATTACATTGCCTGTAAATTCGGTAATTATAATTGCGTTGGCAGTGATGGTTCTTTTAATACTGGCGGTTTTTTTTGTTAAAGGCACTGGCAATATAAATAAAACGGAACTTGAAAATGCTTGGACTGCATGTTGCAGTACAATACAAACCATTCATCATTGCAATACAAATGAAAGCGCCTTCAAGTTAAGCGATATAAACCCCGGATATGATATAAACAGCAATGGCACTACAGAGAATTGCGAACAGATATGTAGAATGAAATTTGGCCTAATCGCCGATCATAAAAAATGTGTTTGCGCTTGTCCTGGATGTTGTACTTAAACACAGGTTTAAATTTTTATTTTTTAAATTTTTGATTGGTTGAAAAGAATAATAGATGATACTCTCCTCCCCGAAAATTAAAAATTAAACAAAAACAAAAAAATTGAAAAATTATTTTCTTCTTTTGACTTTTTTCTTGGCAACTTTTTTAACAACCTTTTTTTTCTTTGTTGGTTTTTTACCAGTTACTTTTTTCTTGGCAACTTTTTTAACAACCTTTTTTTTCTTTGTTGGTTTTTCTTTTGCTTTTTCGCTTGCGTAAAGTTTTCTTAGTTCATCAAAGGAAAGTTGCTCCGCAAGTTTCTCTTTGTTCCAGCTTACCGAAACTTTTTTTCTTTTCTTCTTCACCGCCGCCACTAACTTAGACTTCGTTATTACTTTTAACATTTCTATTTTGCTTACCATAATTTAATTAGTTTTGGTATATATAAAACTTTTTATTGCTTAAATAATTGAAAAATTGAAAAACAATTTTTGATTTCGCAACATAATTTTTTTGCATTGCCTTCCAATCAACTTTCGTTCCCATAAAACTCCTTTTGTGTTTATCACTTAAAATTTTTTAAACCTTTCTTCATTACTTCATTATTTATAGAATTGTTTGATGTAATTTTTTGTTACAATTGTTTTCTTTTATAGATTTAACTTTCCACGAATTTAAAAATAAAAAATAAAAACAAATTATTTTAATTCTATCTTTATTCCCTTATATTTTGAAGCAACAAAGTTGTAGATTATTGCAAAAATTGCTCCTCCAATGAAATTTCCTATGAATGATAGTATTGGGAAAATGATTATTGCCAAACCTCCGGATGCTGCACCCATACTTAAGCCCATTGCACTGGCAACTGAGCCCACCATAGATCCAACCAATGCTGTAAGTATTCCGCCAATTAAACCAATTACTACTCCAACTAGTCCAAGAACTATTGCGAAACTGAGAACATCAATCCTTTTCAATTCTTGTGCCATAATAAATAAATATATATTAATTAATGAACTGGAAAAATATTCTAAAAAGAAGTTTTATTTTTTCACTTAATCCAAAGAGATGGTGTCAACCTTTTCTTCTTGATTCATCTTTTTGCTTTATTTTATTGTTCTATCTCTTGAACTTAAAATATTTTTTATCCTCTTTCTTAAATGCTGTTTTGCTGCTCTTTCTGTTTTTCATCACCATGCTCTTTTATACTTTGCTAAATATATGGATAAATGGCGCAATTGTTTATCAAAGTTATAGGGAAAAGAAAAGTATTGGTGAAGGTTATAAAGAATCCGGTAAAAAATATTTGTCTCTACTTGCTTCCAGCATAATTGCGGGAATTATCTTGGGATTAATCGGCATAATTCCTTATATAGGTTTTGTGCTCTCCATTCTATTCTCTTTGGCTTTTTTCTTTATATATCAGGGAATTATTATAAGAAATCTGAAGTTTGATGAAACTTTAAGGCATTCGGTAGAAATATTCAAGAAAAGATGGGATTTGGTCTTCGCAATATGGTTTGTCTTGGCATTAATATGTTTTATTGTAATTCTTATTTTTTCAACACCTTTAATTCTGCTTTTGCTTGGTATTTTAACAAAGATTGGCTCTAAAGATTTTATGAATCTATTTCAAGAATTTATAAATCTAAATATGGCATCACTTATAATCTCTGAAATTATTTTAATAGCAGGAATTTCTATCTCAAAAGTATTTAGTATAAAAGCAAAGACGGAATTTTATCTGCAAATTATGAAGAAAAAAATTAAATAGAATCTATCCTCCAGTTCGCCTTTATTTTCGCTCTAGCAAATTTTCCATTTTTATAATTCAGCATAGCAGTTATGGCAATCATCACTCCGTTATCTCCCGCAAATTCTTTTTCAACAACCTTTAATTTTGCGCCTCTTTCTTCACACATTATTTCTAACATTTTCTGCAATCTTTTGTTTTGGGCAACTCCGCCAACCAAAAGCAATTCTTTTTTTTCTGTTGCAGCCAGAGCTCTTTCGGTTACTTCAGTCAACATTGCAAAACAAACTTCCTGAAAGGAATAAAAAACATCCTCTAATTTATTTGTTTTCAACCTTCTGATTGCTTCCGATAAAATCCCGGAAAAATTTAAATCCATTCCCTTAACGTAATAAGGCAATAAAACAAATTTTCCATTTTTTGCAATTTTTTCAATTTTAGGACCCGCCGGAAATTTTAGCCCGGCAGCTCTTCCCAATTTATCTATTGCATTTCCAATTCCAATATCCTGCGTTTCTCCAAGCACTCTGTAACCTCTATTTTCATAAATGACTTGGGTGTTTCCTCCCGAAACATACAAAATAATGGGGTCTTTTGCCTTCGTCAAGAATTTTCCAATTTCAATATGCGCCTGACAATGGTTTACGCCAATCAAAGGCTTCCTTAATTTTTTTGAAAGTTCCCCTGCAAATTTAAAACCATATTCCAAACAGGGAGGCAAACCCGGTCCGGTTGAAATGCCAATCAAATCAATCTCATCAAAACTAATTTTCTTTTTAACTCTCTTTAGAAGTTTGTCTGAATTCTTTCTGTGAAAATTCGCCGCCTCATCTGGAACTATTCCCTCTTCTGGCTTATAATTGTCTCTTTCGTCTGCCAGAATTTTTCCGTTTTCATCAACAACGCCAATTCCAAATGTATGGGCGGTGCTCTCAATCCCAAGGACCTTCATAATTACTTTATTGATTTTTCCATCAAATTAATTAGAGAAGAAATAAAATTCTTTAAACTTGAGACAAAATTATTAAATAAATTTTTTTGTTTAACTTCCATGAAATTTCCGGTTATTTTATTGCTCTCTTCCAATTTGTTGGAAAAGTTTTGCTCTTTGCTCCAGATATAAGTCCTATTTAAAATCAACCCCTCTTTAATTACGAAGATTTCGTATTTTCCAAAATCTTCAAAAACTCTGTATTTTCTGCCTGTGATTATGGTTGTATTTGGTCCAACAATAATCATCTTACAATTAGAACAGTTTGACAAATTTATTCTTAATTTTGTGTCATTCCAGATTTTTAATTTTGGATTCTCCTTTGCAATACTTATTTTTGTTTTCTTCTTTTCTGTTTTATCCTCAACAATTTCTTCTGTTACTCTAATTTTGTCCGTTAAATCAAAAGTTTTATGATTAATTTTTGTCCTGATTCTGAAAATATATTCTCCCGGTTTGGCATCTTTTTTAATTTTGTTTGTCAAATTAATGATCTTTTCCTCGCCTTTGTTTAAAGAAACTTCTTCTTTATTTGCTGTCCAGGAACCCGTTATGCATTTTTTCCCTTTATAAACATGGGAATAAATTTCAAAAGTTATTTTCTTGTTTGCCTTGTTTTTCAGTTTTATTGCAGTTGTAAATTCTTGATTTCTCGCCGCCTTTTTTGTCTTGTTCAGAATTTCTATCTTTAAGACTTCTGATTTCTTTTTTGATTTTTCTTTTTTAGAAGAACATTTTGGGCAGTCCGGGCAAGGCTCACATTTTTTATCTCCAATTACAACGATTAATTTTTGGGCAGTCTTTTTAGGATTTGTGTTATTACAATAAGGCTTTGTTATATTTGCTTTTATCCAATATGCTTCTGTTCCGCAGTCAAGTTTTGGAGTGTAAGAAAACTTATTTAAACTACCAACGTTCTTTTCTGAAGTTTTTTGGTCGTGTCTCGAGATGTAATTACCAAAAAAATCTTCTATCCAATAAGTTATTTCTACGGGATAACCAGAATAATTCCCAAAAGTATCATTTACAGAAATATTATACTCCGATCCTTCATCATTGTACCAAATGAGGGGGGCATAAATACTAATGGTTAAATTACAGGGAATTGTTATTGGATCAATTACAGTTATATTGTATTTACAGACCGTTGTGTTATCATAGGTGGTTGTTGCATTAATTATTCTTCCACAAATTGTAAAAGTTCCCGTCTGGTTTGGTGTCCAGTTTCCTGTATTTGCCGTTTTTTGTTTATTTAAATTTATAATATTAAAAGTAGCATTTTTCATAACGGTGAAATTTGTACTGTTTCCCAAATAAATCCAATAATTAACACTTAAATTTATGCTCCAGGTCTCACCACTTTTATATAATGTGTTTATTACTTTAAACAAATTATTGTAAGTTATTCCCAAAATTGCTGTGTTGATGGAAGGGTCTCCGCCAAGAGCCACAGACAGGTTCAGCGTTGGGGGTAGTTCTAAAACACAAATATTTTTAGAAATTGTTTCGTTTTTCAGGTGGGCAAAAATTGTATAATTTCCGGTTTCATTAAATATCAAGTTAAACGGAATATCCGAAATATTTAATTTTGATAGATTTATTTTTGTTGAGTTCTGATAAATATTATTTGCAGAATTTGCAGATAAATTAACAGAAATATTTGTTGCGTTTTCCATTCCACGATTTGCTATTTTAACAAAAATTGTTGCCGTTTTATTTGCATAAATTTCTTCATCTGTTAAAATTTCTAAAAGTTCCAAAGTTGCAGTTTTATAAAAATTCCGTTTTCCGGGGCTCGGAGGAAAAGCAGTCCAAAAATTATTTGGAAGTCTTTGCCACGAATTTTTATCTGTTTTTATATTTTGATTCCAAGTGAAATTGCTTTGTAAGATAGAAGCATTATCATATAAATAAACTGCATCTCCATCATCATTTAATCCACTTCCAATATTTGATAATTCAAAACATGATTTATTGGAGATATTAAAAGCTTTACATCCGGAGTTATTGCCTTTAATGCAATTCTTATCAACTATTAAACCAAATCTTCCGGCTGGAATTGTTAAATTGAATTTATCATTAGTATTTTTATTGTTGCTATTATTGTCTCCAATTTCATAGTTTATTAATGAAATATTTTCTGTATTATTGTTATAAATTTCTATCCATTCACAGTTCTCTAGATTATTTGTATGCGGCATCACCTCATTAATCACAACCTGCCCAAAACAAGGAAGAAAGAGAAACTGAAACAAGAGAAACAACGGGATAATATTTCTCATAAATAAATTCTAACAAAGTTATGAAATGCAAATATTTTCTCTTTTTGATTTTTGCAATAAATTGTGTTAATGCCGCGGAAGTAACAACTTTCGTTTCTCCGGATTGCAGTTTTGAAAGTTTGGAAAAATTTATTTCAGATACTTCTTCTTCTCTGTACATTGCAACTTATGAATTTACAAATCCTTGTATTTTGGATTTATTAAATGAAAAAAATATTTCCGATTTGAAGGTATTAATTGAAAGTTCTCCCGTTGGCGGGATGCCTCTTGAAGAAAAGAAAATTCTCTGCAATCTTGAAAAAAACGGGAAAAAGATTTATCTTTACAAAAAAGAAGGCAGAAACTATCACCATGCAAAGTATATGATAAGAGATAATTCGTCTATACTAATTGCCTCCGAAAATTTTGGTTGCACGGGATTTTCAAAAAATCCCACTTATGGAAATAGAGGTTTTGGAGCAATTGTAAAAGATGAGCAATTGACAAAAGATTTTCTGCGGATTTTTTTCACGGATTTGAAAAATGCAGAAAAATTCAAATGCGATTTAATGAATTATGAAATCAGTTGCAATCCAATAAATGGAGAATACAAACCAATTTTCAGACCAGAAAAATTTTACAATCAAAGTGTTTATTCAATATTTGCTCCGGATGCAACTTCAGAAATTTTGAATTTAATAAACTCCAGCAATAAATCAATTTATATTGAGTTGTTTTATATTTATAAGTACTGGGGATCAAAAAAGAAAGGTTCTATAAACGAGACGCCAAACCTGTTTTTGGAACGGGTCATTAACAAATCAAGAAAAAAGATAAATGTTAAAATTCTGCTTGACAGTTATTTCTACAACATTGATAAATCAAATCCTGTAAGCAATTATAACACGGTTAAATATATAAACAAAATTGCAAAAGAAGAAAATTTAAGTCTTGAAGCAAAACTAATTAATCTGAATAAATTTGGTTTTGAAAAACTCCACAATAAAGGGGTGATTATTGACAACAAAACCGTTTTGATATCGAGTATAAACTGGAATGAGCATTCGCCAAAAAACAATCGAGAAGCCTGTATTGTGATAACCGGAGAAGCGGCGAAATATTATGCAAAAGTTTTCTCTTATGATTGGAGCGGAAAACATACAAAAAATATTTCAAATATTCCTTTCCAAAAGACAATAATTATAATAACGGTCCTGCTTTTGATTTCTCTAATTTATTTTAAAACCAAATAGAAGGCATAATTGATATTTTTAAAAACTAAATTATGAATAAAATTGAGTTGAGAGATATTTTAATTTCATGGCTTGCTTTGAGTGTGGCATTTATGTTTTTGTTTGAAGGAGTTGGCATCCAAAATATTAAGACTTTACCATCTTATCTCTTCATCGTTGCCGTTTCTTTTCTCTCTCACGAGCTTGGTCACAGACAAGTGGCAAGAAAACACGGTTTGCAGGCAAATTACAAAATGTGGCCGGAGGGACTCATCCTTGCACTCATATTCTCTATGTTTCATTTTCTTATTGCTGCCCCTGGCGCAGTTGTAATCCGGCAAGGAATTTTCATAGGAACCAGAAGAAAATTAAGAGAGATATCTTTAAAAATATCAATTGCCGGAGTTGCAGTAAATATTGTTCTGGGTCTGTTTCTTCTGATTGCCTATTTTTTTACCGGAATAAGTATTTTACGTTTGGCTGCATATATTAATATCTGGTTCGCAATAGTTAATTTATTGCCGATTCCTCCTTTGGATGGTTCAAAAGTTTTATATTATAACAGCAAAATCTGGGCTTTGAGTTTTGTAATTGCAATTTTGATTTTTTTAATAATTTATTTATAAATCTCCCTAAAAAGTTTATTTAATTTCAAATTTAAAGAACATGAAAGGGCCAAAATTCCTTTTTTTGCGGTTTTCTTTTTATCTGAGGAGGTAATGAGTAATAATTCTTTATCCTTTATATCAAAGTCTTTTTTAAGAAAATCAAAATCGAATTCTTCAACATATTGTGCTTTCAGATGATTATTTTCGCAGATCAATATCATTGCGGAATTGCATCCGACTCTTATGGCATTCTCTCTTGCAATATATTGTTTTTTTAATTTGTTTTTTTCGTATTTTCTCAGAATACAGCCATGCACATTTAATTTATCCTTAAAAATATCTCGATTAATCTTAATGATTGGAGAAATAATTTTATTTATTTCAGAGAAATATTTTTTTCCTTTTTTTGTCAATTTATTTCCGCTTTTCTCTGTTAAAACAAGATCTTTGTTTTTCAGAATTTTTATCATTGATTTTATGCTTCCCTCTCCTAGTTCCATAATTGTCGCCAGTTTTTCCCTGCTTGCAGTTCTATTGCCAATTTCCAAAAAAAGGGTTACTAAATCCAGATTATCAAATTTTTTCAGAGTTCTAACAACCGGCATAGTTATATATATAATTTTTACATATTAATTATTGGATACCGTGTCCAATGGAATATGATTGACAAAATAAAAAAGAGGGATGGAAAGATTGTAAGTTTTGAAAAAGATAAAATAATTAACGCAATATTTAATGCGGCAAAATCGGTTGGGGGGCAGGATTATGAAACAGCAAAAAGACTTGGAGAAGAAGTAATTGGAATTTTAAAACAAAAATTGGGACCCGGAGAGATACCAACAGTTGAACAGGTTCAGGATATTGTTGAAAAGGTATTGGTTGAAAATGGGCACTATAAAACCGCTAAGTCCTATATTCTGTACAGAAAGCAACATGAAGAAATAAGAAAGATTAAAGATTTGTTTTCAAATGTAGAAGTCATTGAAAATTATTTAAATATGAAGGATTGGAGAGTAAAAGAAAATGCAAATATGACTTACTCTCTTCAGGGTTTAAATTTCCATGTTTCATCCATAATAACTTCTCAATACTGGCTAAATAAAATATATCCTCCAGAAATCAAACAAGCACATTTAAATGGAGAGTTTCATATTCACGATTTGGGTATTCTCGGAGCTTATTGTGTCGGCTGGGATTTGCAGGATTTGCTGCTAAGTGGTTTTAAAGGTGTGAGAGGAAAAATTGAAAGCAAACCTGCAAAGCATTTCAGGTCGGCATTGGGGCAGATAGTAAATTTCTTTTATACTTTGCAGGGGGAATCTGCTGGAGCTCAGGCGTTCTCTTTCGACGGTCAAACACCTATCGTCATAAAAAGAAATGGTAACATAGAATTCATTACATTAGAGATGCTGTTCAATGATTACAAACACCTTGCGAGGGAATTGAACAAATCCGAGGTGATCCTTGCTGAGAACATTTACAGAAGATACTCTATTGATGATGCTGATAAAAGAAAATATTTGGATTCAAGATTGCCGTCAGAACCAATTTTGTTCCAGCTTGACCAAATAGAAGTTCTCACGGAGCAAGGATTTATACCATTAAAAGCTATATCAAGACATAAAATAGAAAATAAAAATGACGAATTGTTAATAATAGAAACAGAAGATGGTAATGTTCTCAGAATAACCCGCTCTCACCCGGTAATTTTATCAAATGGAACAATCAAAAGAGGTAATGAACTTAGGGAGGGTGATGAACTTTTATCTACCAATTCAAGTGTGAATTTCACAGGAAAAATAAAATTACAAAGTGATTTTGCTTATCTTATTGGTTTTATGATTGCTGAAGGGTGTTGGGGGCATCAAACAAAAGACTATTCAGTCGCTTCACAGAAAAAGAATACAGAAGAAAGAAAAAAAATAGAGAATATTTTAAAGAAATTGAAAATACCTTATCATGAAAATGAAGATTTTAACATTGTTCTTGGAACAACGCGAATGGGCAGGTTTATAAGAAATCATCTTAAATTACAAGATGGAAGTCACAGAAAAAATCTACCCGCGTTTGTATTTGATTTAACAAACGAGAATATAGGGGATTTAATTAGCGGTATAATAGATGGTGATGGGGATATTGACAGAGAAAGGATAGTTAGAATTCATTCTACAAGCTACACTTTATTAATGCAATTAAAGCAAATACTGGATGTTTTGGGTATAAATTCAACTGTAAGGTATAGTGCTTATAAAAACGCAAAGAAAAATTGGAAAGATGCTTATGTCTTAAGGTTTCGTGTGGACGAGGAAAAACTTCCTATTTTCAGGCATTCCATTAAACTGCAAAACATCAAAACCAAGGTAAAAGAATCTCCAGAATTTTCATCCAAGGTTGTTAAAATCGTTGAAGCCAAAATGAATAGTGTGTATGTATATGATATAACAACGGAAAATGAACATTTTTTGATCAATAATATAGTTGTTCACAACTCCAATTTTGACACCTTGCTTGCTCCTTTCATCAGATATGATAATTTAAATTATAAACAGGTGAAACAGGCTGTTCAGGAATTCTTATTCAACATAAATGTTCCAACGAGGGTTGGATTCCAAACACCATTTACAAATATAACTCTTGATCTGGTTGTCCCAAACCATCTTAAAAACATGCCAGTAATTATTGGGGGGAAACCGCAAAGCGAAACATATGGAGATTTCCAGAAAGAAATTGATATATTTAACAAGGTGTTTGCAGAAGTAATGATTGAGGGAGATGCAAACAACAGGGTTTTTACTTTCCCTATTCCAACCTATAATATTGCAAAAGATTTTGAATTTGAAAACAAAAATTATGATAAAATTTTTGAAATGGCTTCTAAATACGGAATTCCATATTTTGCAAATTTTATCAATTCGGAGATGAAGCCAGAAGATGTCAGATCCATGTGCTGTAGATTGAGGATTGATAATAGGCTTCTGCAAAAGAGGGGTGGAGGTCTATTTGGAGCGAATCCGCTTACAGGATCTATAGGAGTTGTAACAATTAATATGCCCCGTCTTGGATTTTTATCAAAAACAAAAGAAGAATTTTTTGAGAAGCTGGAAAAGATAATGTTGCTCGCAAAAAATAGTCTTGAAATAAAAAGAAAAACTTTGGAAAATTTGACAGAAAAAGGTTTGTATCCTTATTCAAAGTTCTACTTGAGAGATATTAAAAAAAGATTTAACCAATATTGGAAAAATCATTTCTCAACAATTGGACTTATCGGAATGAATGAGTGCTGTCTGAATTTTTTGGGATGCACAATTGGCGATAAAGAAGGATTGAAATTTGCTGAAGAGGTTTTGGATTTTATGAGAAACAAACTGGTAGAGTTTCAGGAGAAAACTGGAAACAATTATAACTTAGAAGCTACACCTGCTGAAGGAACCTCCTATAGATTAGCCAGAATAGACAAGAAAAAATTTCCGAAAATTATTGTGGCAAACAATGAAGAGGTAAAAAAGGGTGCGAAACCATATTACACAAATTCAACGCAACTCCCTGTTAATTTTACAGATGATATTTTTGAAGCTCTAAAATTGCAGGATGGACTTCAAACAAAGTATACTGGAGGAACAACTAT
>Ga0190303_1000222_pt1 | contig 23036 bp, 30 predicted proteins | sample 48700701_MG_FD_161672 | JGI IMG/M metagenome (GOLD analysis project Ga0190303, IMG submission 161672) | Hydrothermal vent sediment bacterial communities from Southern Trench, Guaymas Basin, Mexico - 4870-07-0-1_MG | ecosystem: Environmental > Aquatic > Marine > Hydrothermal vents > Sediment ... | reverse complement strand
CCTTTTCCGCCGAATATCATTGCAAATATGTAGATTATTCCTGACCCAATTAGCCATGATATCACAAAGTATATTGGCGTTATCACTAATAGCAAAAGAAATGTTCCTATTCCTGCTCCTGCCCCTAAGCTACCAAGTCCAAACACGCTTCCTGTTAACGTCAAGCCTGCCATTGCTGCTATTCCCAGTATAACTCCTGCTATTATTCCTGCTATTCCTATGTGCTTTATTCCCTTTCCAAAATCAGCTTTTTTCTCTTCTTTACTAAATGTCTCTGCTGGTTTCACCAGCGCATCTTTCCACAAGTTAAAATCTAAACACATAAGTAAATTTAGGTTGAGGTGATTTATAAAGGTTTATTTATGTGTGAAATAGCAGACTCCTTTTGAATCTATGCGACAAAAACCGAAGCGCTCAAATTGAATTATATTATTGGGGGTTTCCTTTGCAAAATCTGGTTCTGCAAGGCCTTCAATTTCTGAAGCATCTGGCATAACAATCTTTGTCTTAATATTCTTGTCGGAAACCCAGTGTATCTTTGGGACATCTTTGATATCAGTAGACGTGACCTTGGATTTTTTGCCCAAAATAACATTGCATAGGTGGAGAAGACGAACTTCCTTTCCTTTGAGTTTTTCAAAATCTTTTTTATCAATGTAGATTTTTTCTCCCACTGGAATATTCCTGAAACCTCTCTTTTGGTCTTGTGGGTGAAGAGGCGCCCTTGCATCATTGAACTTCTTGTCCAATGAGATTTCAACCGGCTCTGAAACAAAAAAATATCTGTTGGCAATTGAATCAATTATTTTCCTGTTTTCCGAATAAAGTTTTTCCACTGGAACCGTCACATCGCTGAGGCTCATACCAAGATGCACGCAAAACGCCCTTACGGCCTCTGGCATTATGCCCCTTTTCCTTAAAGACTGCAAAGACCACGTCCTGGGATCATCCCATCCTGAATATTCCCCTGACTGAACTTCCTTCTGCGCTTTTGACTTGCTGAGTCTCACTCCCTTTATTCTAGCGAGTCCGGTGTAAAGAAACTCTGCATGCTTCCATCCAAAAATATCCCATATGTATCTCTCCATTTCACTCTCCATCATCAGGTCTTTGCCTCTGAGAATGTGTGTTATACCAAGAAGATAATCATCAACTGCCCATGAGAATTCAAGAAGGGGCCAAACCCTATATTTTTTTCCAACTCTCGGGTGTTCTCTCTCACAAATCCTTAACAATACCCTGTCCCTAAAAGCAGGGTTTGGATTTTTCATGTCTGTCTTTAACCTAACCACAGCTTCTCCTTCCTTGTATTCTTTCGGGTCAAGCATTTTTTTCCATTTTTCAAGATTCTCCTCTATAGATTGGTTCCTATGGGTGCATTCTATTCCTTCGGCTCTGTTTTTTCTCATCTCGTCGGACTTGCATTCACATACATATGCCTTTCCTTTCTTTATTATTTCCTCTGCATATTTGTAATAAATCTCCATGCGGTCTGACTTGTAAAAAACTTTCTCATAGTTTATTCCCAACCACTTGAATCCCTCCGGTATCAGGTCATAAGCATCCTTGATTATAAGTTTTTTTTCAGAACCAATTGTATCATCTATAACAAGGTAAAGTTTTCCGTTGTATCTTCTGGCATACTCATCATTTATTATGTAGGTCCTTGCGTTGCCTATGTGCAATGGTCCTGAAGGGAATGGCGCCAGCCTCATGACAACCTTGCCTTTCTCAGCATTTGGCAACGGCGGCAAATCCACTTCCTCTTTTGATTCCACTTCCAGTGAGACTCCTCTTTTCTCTGCTTCTTCCTTTTGCTCTTCTATGCTCATCCTGTTGACTTTACCGACAATTTCATCAATTTTTGGTTTTATTTCTTTTATCTTCTCTTTAATCTCAGGATTTTGGGAAATCAAGCTACCTAAAACAGAACCCGGATTAGCTTTCCCTTGGTGTATCAATGAGTTCCTCAGCGCCAGCTCAAAAATTCTTTCCTCTAGCTCTTTCATAAGAAATAATTTGATAGGTTAAAATAAAAAAGTATACTAATTGAGATGTCATGAGCTTCTAATTGACTAATTGTTAGAAGTTGCAGATTCCTCTTTATTTTTTGTAACCCTTTTAAAAAGGTATAAATCACGATAGCCATGATAAAAAATGTCAACATCGTCCATGCCTCTTTCATACAATTCATCTAGTTTTTTTCTTGTTTCCTCATCAATTTCTATTTGAATCTCTGTCAACGTACCCGGAAGTTTAAATCTTTCATGCGTTGCATAACCCGGACTTTCCAATAAATCATTTATGCCATGCAAAAGAATATCTTTCTTTTCATATCCGGCTTCTTCAAGTTTCTCAAGTTTCTTTTCGTCATCACTATAAATTGACACCTTAACTATTTTCCCCGAAGACTTATTCACATCAAACACCAAAATAACTTATTATCAAAAAAGTATTTATATTAGAAAAAATTGACATCGCTTAAAATCCCGAATGATAACCTCCTCTCATGATTCTCTTTTCTATGGCGCTAATATCAGGATGTTCCATGGGCACTCTCAGAACATAAGTTGAGCCATCGACTCTTGCTACGCAATAAACATCACTTTCCTCTATTGTGATTTCTTTGTTTCCTCTTCGTATAGTATCTCGCTTTTTAATATTGCATATATATGCAACACCTTCTTCTATTTTTTTATCGTCTACCACAATACCATTTTCATCAAATTTAACTGGAGGCTCTCCATTCATGTCTTCAACTCTTATGATTTCTTTTAAACCAGCCCTTTCCATTGCTTCACTGTAACCCATCCTATCACCTATCCAATAATATGCACCGAAAAGGATTTAAGCTTTACAAAAAAGATAATAAAATAGAAATTTATACCAATTTCTCTTACTTTAAAACATGCACTTCAATGAATATCTCAGGTTCACAGAAATATCTGTGTTTTTTATTTTCTCAGTGTACCTATTCAATCCAATCCTATCACCATACATCAAGAGCCTTGGCTTTTCTGACCTGCAAATTTCCCTGATTTTTTCGCTTCTTCCAATATCAATAATAATATTCTCTCCAATCGTCGGCTCCTTGTCAGACTCCATAGGAAGAAAAAAAGTCATACTCCTTGGAATTTTTCTTGAGATAATTGCAGTGCTCCTGTACATCTATGGAAGCTCCTGGATAATGATAGGAACTGCCAAAATTCTTGATGCGATTGGGGTAACAACAGTTACCTTGATAACACTTGCAAAAATAGAGGACTCTCTTGACGACAGGGAAAGAGGAAAATACACCGGCTGGAGCCTGAGTGCAAGATACCTTGGAAATCTTATAGGCCCTGTTGTTGGAGCAGTTGTCGCCAGCATGTTTTTCATCAGGGCGCCATTCTTTATCTCATTGGGAATTCTTTTCATACTTTTTTTATATGTGCTTCAAAAGGAGAAAGATAGAAAAAGGCTCATCAAGAAATCCCTAAACCCAGTTAAGGACATAAAAGATTTTCTCTCCTTTAAAAAGCTAAGGGGTATGGGAATACTTGGAATAGTCATGCACGCCACCAGCCCGGCAATGCAGGTTTTCCTTCCCTTGTTTATAATAGAAGAGCTTGGCCTCAACATAAGCTATGTTGGATATGCATATTTCTTTATGGGTATTATGCACCTTTTGCAGTTCAAGTTTGGAAAACTCTCTGACAGATATGGCGCATGGAAAGTTCTTTTAATGGGGTGCATCATCTCTGCCTCTGGAATGGCGCTTCTGCCCTTCACCCACAGCTTCCTTTTGCTTGCAGCAGCTTTGCTTTTTATGGGAACTGGAAACAGTATGTGGAATGTTTCCGCCTGGAATTTAATGTCAAGAATAGGTGAGAGCGCTAAAGAAGAAGGCGAAATTGTAACGTCTTATGTCTCAATAGCCAAGATAGGAGCGTTCCTTAGCTTCATACTGAGCGGATTTTTTGTAACTTACTTTGGAATAAAGCCATTGTTTATTGCCAACAGTATAATCGTCTTGATTGGTGTATTCGCCTCATATTTTTTTCTTAGGGGATAGAAATGAATAAAGTTTTTTCTCTTGTCAAAAAAATTCCTAAAGGAAAGGTTACAACATACGGGGAAATTGGAAAAGCCCTAAGGATACATCCGAGAGTTGTTGGCAGGATTCTTTCCCAGAACGAGGACCTAGAAGGCACAAAGTGCTATAGAGTTGTCCGCTCTGACGGCTCTATTGGCGGATACAAACTCGGAAGAAAAAAGAAAATTGAGCTTTTGAAAAAAGACGGAATTGTCTTTGAGAAGAAAATTAACCTGAAGAAATATTTGCACAGGTTTATTCTATTATAATTCCGCAGTAGCCTACAACCGCGTTTGAATCCCTGGAAACGTCATAAGATGTTGAATACTTCAAAAGGGTGCCCTTTAGTGCATTATCTTTTAAAGCATAAAGCATTGTTGCTATGGCGCCCCTTCCGCAAATTGTTGCATTGTATTTTTCCACAACCTCCAAAAACCTCTCAGGAGCCAAATCTGTTATTGCCTTAGCAGCTTCCATATCCACTTTCTCTATGTAATTCAAAACATTGCTCGGCCCCCCGGAAACTGGAGCATAACCATACACATCTCCGTAGTGGGTAAAATCCGAAGATGCTATGACTATTGTTTTTGTCCCTTCTATGGATTTTTTAATTGCATTACCAACATCCTGAAAAACCTTTGGGTCGCTGGTTCCAAGAACTATTGGAACAAATTTCACATCCCTGAATCTGTATTGGAGCCACGGCAACTGGACTTCTATGGAATGCTCCTGTGTATGAGCGCTCAAGTCCTCCTCAAGATGCTCGCTGTTTTCTAAAATGTTTCTTGCAACCTCGGAGTCTATTCTGCATGAGCCCATCGGTGTTCTCCACATTCCCTCCGTCATTATAGATGCACTTGCACCCAATCCAGCATGGTTGGGTCCAAGTATCACAAAAGTTGGATTCTCCAGAATGGATTTGTAAACATATGCCTGCGGCTCGCCACAGTATATGTAACCAGCATGAGGCGCAACAGCACCAAGAATCATTCTCTTCTCAACCTCTCCGACTCTTCGCATGAACTTCTCTATTGTGACCCTTAACTCAGAAGAGCTTCTTGGATAAAAACCGCCTGCAGCAACAGGATTTCTTATTATCAAAAAACCACCCAATGAAGATATGGTAACTGAAATTAATAAAGTTTAAATAGCTTAGCATCCAAACTCTTACAATATTTTGATGAGGTGATGATATGAATGGAGATTTTTCGATTAAGGTAACGGACTCAAGAGTTTGTGAAGGCTGCAAAGAAAAAAACTGGTGTAAGAAAGACTGTGATAGTTATAAGTTCGAATTGGGCACTGAAGAACTTGGTGACTATTTCTCTTCTAATCTGGAAAAGGGAGAAATAATTGTGATACATGAAAATCTAAGACCTGTTGTTTTCGGGAATTATAATGGAATTGAACATCTTGGGGATGCAACTACAATAAAAATTTCCAATGCGCACATCTATGACGGTGAAGTAAAAAAATTAGGAACATATGTTGTTCCAATAACCGATGACTTATCGGATATAAGTATAGGAAAAGAAGCATCTGTAGACACACTAAGAAAAAGACTTCCTGGAATGAGCAGATTCTTCAGAACTATAAGAAGATTGAAGCATAGGTAACATTTATATAGTTGTCACTACTAAATAGTATATATGGATATTGTCAAACCTGTAAATAGAAACTTCGGTATTTACCAATTAAAATCATCTTTGGATAATTATTCAAAAGACTCTTTATTAGAATTTTTAGATGGTTTAGAACCTGAAAGAAAATATCTTGAGAAAATTGCCATTGGTATTCAAGGTGGATGTGAATTAATAGGTACAATATTTTTTGATCATGTGTTTATTAAAAAAATCAAACCTGAGCATATAAACAATTTTCATATTTTATCAGCTGACTATATCGGAAAGGATGAAGTAAAAATACATGAATATGAAACAACGGAAGAAGCACTAAACTCCTTTGCTTTCCAATATAGAAGAGAAAACAATATTGACGATATTATGCTTGGTTATGAATTAAATCCCGAAAGAGGAGTGTTTTTAAGAAGTAATGAAAAAGGACATTATATTGGAGCTTTTCCAAGAGTGAAACTGTCAGATTTTAAAGATTTCCTTGAAAAAGAAGTAAGACAGGTGGCATAGTTTGTTATACACTTCTTCCTGCAAAAGTGAGATAGAATATGTAATAGATTCCCTAAAAGAAGAATTGAAAGGAAAAATATCAAGAGAAGATGAAACTGCATTAGAAGGCTACAAAGCTTCACTTTCTCTTTGTGTAAGAAGTTTTGCGATACCAAATTTGGTATTAAAATACCTTTCTGATGATGTAAAACTGGACATGAAAGATATGGAAGAAACGCATAAAAGGTACAGAGAAATAAAAAAGGATATTGAAAGAATAGCTGGAAGAGAAATATGTTTTCCTGAGACAGACAAAATATTTGAAAGTAATGTGATTGTTGTTTCAACAGATCCTGAAGAAATAGAAAAAATGTCAAAGGAACTTTTGAAACCTTAAGACTTTTTATTTTAAAACCCCTAAACTTATTCTATGGATGAAAGATGGACTGAAAAATATAAGCCCAGAAAACTGGAGGAAGTTGTTGGTCAGAGAACAGTTAAAGATTTTGAGAAATGGTTCAACGAGTGGAAACCTGGAAGTAAGGCAGCGCTTGTATATGGAGGCCCCGGAACTGGAAAAACTTCAATGGTGTATGCCCTTGCAAGAGAAAAAAATCTTGAGCTGATAGAAATAAATGCCAGCGACGTTAGGAATGCCAAGGGAATAGAAGATGTTATAGGGCACTCCACGAAACAGCAGAGCCTTTTCAAAAGGGGAAAAATAATTCTCATAGACGAAGTTGACGGCATCTCTGGAAGATCAGACAGGGGTGGCGTTGGCGCTTTGACAAAAATAATAAAAGAAAGCAAGTTTCCCATAGTGCTCACAGCAAACGATGCTTATAATCCAAAGCTGAAAGCATTGAGAAATTACTGTGAATTGATAAAGTTCACTGGAGTCCATCTCAACAGCATGGTTGCAAAAATGAAGGAAATATGTGAAAATGAAGGAATAGAGTGCGAACCTGAAATCCTGAAAAAAATTGCAAGAACCGCGGGGGGAGACCTTAGGTCAGCCATGAATGATTTGGAATCAATCGCCAGAGGAAAGAAAAAAATCACAGATGAAAACTTAAAATCTCTTGGATATAGGGAAAGAAAACAGGAAATATTTGAAGTCTTAAAAGTGATATTTAAAACCCGAAACATAAAAAACTCAATAGGAATGGTAAGAGATTCGGACAAAGACCCCGATGAAATATTTTGGTGGATTGAAGAAAATATACCAAATGAATATGAAAAGCCAGGTGAAATTGCAAAAGCCTACGAGTATCTAAGTAAGGCAGACTTGTTCCGAAACTGGGTGAGAATCGGGCAAAACTGGAGATTTAAAAAATATATGATAGATGTAATGTGTGGTGTGTCAATTGCAAAGAAGGAAATGTATAGGAAATTCACTCACTACAGACCACCAAAGAGAATCCTAATGTATGGTGGAACCAAATCTTCAAGAAAGCAAACCAAAGAAATTTGCCAAAGAATTGGTGAAAAGCTCCATGTCTCTTCAAGAATCATTATGAGGGAATATTTCCCGCTAATGAAGGTAATTCTTAAAAACAAGGAGTGGAAAGAGAATCTTGTAGAAGAGCTGAAGCTTGAAAAGGAAGACTTAAAAATTATCAAGGGACAGTAAATTCCTCGTGGAGATTTATGTTTGCTGACGTCATGTTCATGAATATTTTTGTTGAAGCTGGGTTCAGGTCCCCGTCGCATATTGGTGTTGTGTTCATTATATAAAATTCAATTCCCTTTCTGGCAAGATAATCTTCCGTGGACATTTTCATTTCTATGAAATCCGCCTCCAGCTCCGGGCAACTCCTCTCTTGGAGAGACCTTGTTACCTGGTCCTTTATATTCCAGAACCAGAAATCCTCCTGTGAAGAAAAAGGTTTTGACAAGATGACTTCAGAATATCCTGCGAATAGACTCTGAATACCTATGAGAACTGCCACTATGATAATCATTGAAATTATGAAGAACTGTGCTTTCTTATTCAATCGTAACCACTTGAGCATGCAAGACCCCACCAATTTCAATAGTTTTACCATCCTCCACATAACCTTCTTTTATGAGAAGTTCCACAATCTTGTTGCCAACAGCATTGATTACTGTAGCTTTCTCTAAAAATTCTTTAATCTCTTCCACAGTGCATCTGTTCTCTCCATAGAAATCCTTCTTGATTTCAAATACTGAATCATCAAAATGGATTTCCTTTCCAAGGAGATTCTCGTCACATACTGCAAGTAAAACATCGCTCCCAACATTAAAAAAATTGTAGCAGAACATAAATCACACTTTTTTTACAACTCTCTTGGAGCCACATGCCTCACACTTTATCTTTGTCAGACCATCTTCCTCTATTAACTTTGTGTCAGGTTTTCCACACACGGAACACACAACAAAGTCCTTCACATAAAGCTTTATTTTATCATCTATCTTATCCTTTGGAAACTTCCCGAGAAGTTGCGCCCTGTTGTCACTCAACTCTCCTGGCGCTGCAAGCTCCTTCAAAAGAAATTTCAAAAAATGTTTTTTATCCCTGTTGAGATAAGACGCTATCTCAGAAAAATTCTGGATTATGGTATGGTTTCCCTGAACCAGTATCTTTGCCTCTGGAACCTTAAATCTGCTCTCATTGGTCAGCTCTTTGGATATTTTTTCCTCTGCCCTTTTAAGCAATTTTTTATAATCCTCCATAATTTCACCTACTAGAAAATAAGAGATTTATTCAAATTTAAAGCTTAATGCATGTAAAAATATACAACACTACAACTCATCTATCTTTTCTATTGCGCCCTTGTGCCACTTTGAAATTATATTCTTTATTTTTTCCTTTATTTTTTCTTTATCTATTGTCTCATATAAAAAAACATATCCACCGCGCTTAAGATTTTTCTTTTTTCTTATTACAAGATTTTTTCTAACAAGCCCCTTAAGAGCCTTCTGTACAGTTGTCCTCTCAAGCTTCATTTTCTTTGAAATCTGAAGGGGAGAATAACTTCCAGAATTCTTAAAAAAGAAATTCAGAATGTTGTATTCAGTCTTGTTTAAGTTCAATGAGCATTTCACAACATCCTCTTTTTTTATTGTCCTGCATGCAAAGGTAATCATTTAATCACCATTTCTCCTTCAAGCCATCAGCAACAAAACATATGTTGTAAATAACTTCTATTCCGTTGCCCTTACAAAAATCAACTGCCTTTTGGGACTCAGAACCGGGCTGCATCCAAACTTTTTTTATTCCAATTTCCCTACACTCTTTAACCACTTCCTCAGTTATCCCTGAAGGAACAACAGTTATCACAACATCTGGTTTTTCCGGCAAGGACTTCAAATCATGGTAGCAAGTATCATTATTTATTTTTTCATGTCTTGGGTTGACTGGATAAACTTCAAATCCTAATCTCTTCAAAGTATTGTATACCTTGAATCCCCATTTATCCGGATTTGAAGATGCACCAACAACTGCAATTTTGTTCTCTTTTTTTAAAAATTCTTTTATGTTCATCATATTATCATGAAAAAAACTTGCCGAAAAGCGATTTTTTAAGGCCAAGTGACTTTTCGATTAAATTTCTCAGGTTGCCCTCACTGGGAGTCCCGACTATCCTTTTGATTTCGTTGCCTTCATCATCTAAAAGCAATATGGTTGGTGTGCCCATTATATTGTACTTAAAAGACATTTCCTTGCCTTCGTTTGTCTTTATTCTAAGCTTTGAAAAATACAATCCCTTGTCATGATAGTCTGGCGCAACTTTCTTTACCACTCTCTCAGCATCAGGGCAATGAGAACATTTTGATGACGTGAAAAGCAACAATTTCATTCATCACCATCTCATAACTTTCCCCTTGCCCTCTCGGCATCAAGTATTCTCCTTATGGCTATTATGTACGCAGCAGTTCTCATGTCTATATTTTTCTCTTTATGGAGGTCGTAAACTTTGTGAAAGTTCTTCGCCATAAGTTTCTCCAGTCTTTCCTCAAGATAGGACTCCTCAAATATGTTTCCGGTTTTGTTTTGAACCCACTCAAAGTAACTCCCTATGACCCCCCCAGAATTTGCAAGTGTGTCTGGCACAACCAATATTCCTTTTTTGAAAAGCATATCATCTGCTTCGCTGCTTATTGGCCCATTAGCCAGTTCTATGATATGAGACGCTTTAACCTTCTCAACATTTTCTGAAGTTACTTGATTTTCCAGAGCAGCAAGCACCAAGAAATCTACTTCCATTTCTATTATCTCTTCATTTGATAACTTCTTTGCATCGTAGTTTACAACACTTCTGGTATCATCTTTGACTTTCTTGACTTCTGTTATGTTCAGTCCGTTTGGATCAAAAATTCCACCCTTGCTGTCGCTCACGGCAACAACCTTGAATCCATCATCGTATGCCATCTTGGCAAAATTGTAGCCAGCATTTCCAAATCCCTGCACTGCTATTGTTACATCTTTTTTGTCCATTTTTGATAAAAGCTCCTTGAATATTATGTAACCCCCCTTTGATGTTGATGTTGCCCTGAACTTGCATCCCTGAAGGGCCAGTGGCTTTCCTGTTATCATACCAGGCTCGTGCCCACCTTTTATTTTTTCATACTCATCAAGCATCCATCCCATTGTCTCAGAATTTGTGTAAACATCCGGTGCAGGCACATCCTTGTTCTCTCCAACAACTTCGTGGAATGCCCTTATGTATTCCCTGCTTACCTTTTCCAAATCCTCCTTGGTCATATTCTTCGGATTTATCCTAACACCGCCCTTTGCTCCACCGTAAGGAAGCCCTGCCAACGAATTTTTCATGCTCATCCAAAATGCCAAAGACTTGACCTCGTCCTCCGATACATTTGGATGATACCTTATACCACCCTTTCCCGGGCCTAAAGCATCATTATGAACTATTCTCCACGCCAAATATTTCTCTCCGTTTACACTGAGCTCTACTTTTTTTATTCTTTTGAAAGATGTTAAAACTGATAACTCAGTTTCGCTCAATCCAATTTCCTTTGAAACTTTATTCAAAATTTTTGATATGTTTTCAAAAACCATTTATCTCACCTCTTAGATAAAAAATTGTATGCGGAATCTGCAGCTATTGCTCCTTCAGACGCAGCAGTTATTATCTGGTCCAACTGGTTGCTTCCTGTTGTTATATCCCCTGCTGCAAAAAATCCCTCCACGCTTGTGGACATATCGTTTTTGACTTTTATTCTTCCACCGTCAGAAACATCAACGCCTAATTTTTTTGCTATTTCACTGTTCGGGTCATGGCCAAACTCTACAAAAATACCGTCAAGTTTTAATTCGCCTTTCTCTCCTGTTTTCGTGTTCTCTATTATGACAGACTCCACAACATTCTCTCCCCGAACTTCTTTAATCACGCTGTTGAATATGCACTTTATTTTCTCGTTTTCATCTATCAGTTTGACTATGTAAGGAAACGCCCTCAGCTTATCTCTCCTGTAGATTATGTAAACCTGCTTTGCAAACTTGGAGAGCAGCAATGCAGAGCCAGCAGCAGCATCACTACCACCTGTAACCGCGACTGTTTTATCCCTGAAAAACGCGGCATCACACGTTGCACAGTAGCTTATTCCCCTGCCCTTAAACTTGTCTTCCTCTGGAAGGCCAAGTCTTCTTTTGACTCCACCAAGAGCATATACCACTGTCTTTGCCTTGTATTCGTTGTCAATTGTCCTAACAACAAAAAAATCATCTTCTTTTCTTATCTCAACAACTTCTTCCCAGAATATTTTTATACCAAACTTCTCAACATGCTCCTGAAATTTTTTTGAGAGTTCGAGTCCGCTTATGGAAGGAAACCCCAAATAGTTGTCAATCTCATCTGTTTCAGTCATTGGACCCATATCTTTTCCTATAACTGCAACTTTAAGATTGTACCTGGAACCATATAGCGCCGCAGACAAACCAGCGGGTCCTGCACCCAAGACTATCATATCATAGATTTCCAAGATAACACCTCTATAGATTTTTTTCAAGCCATTGCCTTACAATTGGCTCAGGCATTGCACCAACGAACTCGTCTGTAACTTCCCCATTCTTAAACATTTTTATTGATGGGATGCTCATTATTCCATAGTTTCTGCTGACGGTTGGATTCTCATCAACATTTAGTTTCGCCAGTATAAACTTACCTTCATATTCCTTGGCAAGTTTTTCAAGAATTGGGCTTATCATTACACACGGACCGCACCAAACAGCCCAAAAGTCCACTACAACAGGAACCTCCTTTGATTTTTCTATTACTTCCTGCTGAAAATTAGCATCGTTTACTTCTATCTCCACTTTATCACCTACCTTTAATTTATTTGACATGAACTTTCTCTTAAGTTCCTCAAGTTTCTTTTTTCTTATCTCTTCAAGTTCATCCATAAAATCACGAATGTGATTATTTTTGTCAATAGTGATTATATTAGTCACAGCCATATTTAAGTCTATCGGTAGTGAAAAAAATAAAAAGAAAAATCACTTGAACATAAACGGAAAAGCTTATATATTGACAAATATCAATATAAGTTCATATGAACGAAAAGCTTAAAATTTTTAAAGCACTATCAGATGAGACCAGATTGAAGATAGTTGAGTCATTGCTTGAAGGAGAAAAATGTGTTTGTGAAATAATTCCTTATACAAAAAGGACACAATCCACTGTATCCATACAGCTCTCAAAGCTTGAAAGACTGGGAATTGTTGAACCAAGAAGGGATGGAAAAAATGTTTATTATAAAATAATCAACCCATCTATCAAAAAAATAATATCAATTATGAGGTGATTGTATTGTTTGATAAGGACTTATTGAAAAAAATGGGATTCTCCAACAAAGCCATAGAATATTTAACTCAAAATAAGAATTATGGGAAAATAGAAAACGCAGATGCAGAAGGAACCTATACGGGGAAGTGTGGTGACACAATAATAACCTACCTTAAAATTGAAAATGATATAATAAAAGATGCAAAGTTCGTTTACACCGGTTGTGTTGGCTCTGCCTCATCGGGTTCTGCAGTAACAGAAATGGCAAAGGGGAAGAAATTAGAAGATGTCAAAAATTTTTCGTTACAAGACATAATTGAATTTTATCGTGAGGGTGAAAAAAGTATACCCAGGATAAAATATGAGTGTGGTGAGATTGCCATAAACTCAATGAAGAATGCAATAAAAAATTATGAACACATAGAAAGAATTGCCTTCGCATCCGATGGTAAAGAAATGGAAAGCAGTCTTGCCCAACACTTTGGCAGATGCCTATACTACATATTTGTTGACATAAAAAATGGTGAGATAAAAAATATTGAAGCAAAGAAAAACCCTTTTTTTGACAACCATGAACCCGGCGTTGTCCCCAGATTCATAGCAGAAGAAAAGACCGATGTCATAATATCTGGTGGAATGGGACAGAAGGCAATTGACTGGTTTGAAAAATTGAATGTAAGGCCCATAACAACTGAACCAAGAAAAATAAAAGACATTTTGAATGACTACCTAAATGGAAAATTGAAAGAAGCAGAACCATGTAAAGAAGGTGATTAAATGGATGAAAAAGACATAAGAGAAGTTCTGGAAAAGGTTATGCATCCTGAAATAGATGCAAGCTTGATGGAACTGGGAATGATAAAGGATATTGTTGTTCAGGGGAACAACGTTTCAATGACCATGGCCTTTCCATTTCAAGGAGTGCCAATAAAAGATATGTTGATGGAAAGTGTTGAAGAGCCACTTAAAAAATTAGGATTGCACGTAGAGATAAAAACCGCAGTGATGAACCAGGACGAACTCCAAAAATTCTTTCAAATGGAACAGGAAAAGTGGAAAGCTTAACTACTGAATTTGAGGAGTATAAAATCAATTAAAGCCTCTTTATTCTTCCTGGCCTTGGCTCGTAGCAGGTTCCCTCACTCAGGAGGTCGTTTATTACCTCCTCCACCTCAACCTCGCTCAGTTTTGACTCTGTTATTATTGCTGTGTATTCAGCGCCTGTCCCTTCATCCAAATTGTCTATTATCTTAAGTATTGAATCTTTCAAGGATTTCTTGTCTTCTTTCTCCGGCTCTTTTTCCTCGCTCTCGGCAATAGCCTCAACTATTCCGGGGTCTATACCCTCAGCTTCCGCAAGCTTTCTGATTTCATCAAGGTCTGTTGTACTCTTCATGAACCCCTTGACCTTCTTCTTTATTTCCTCAAACTCTTTCTTTTGATTCAAGAGTTCTGCCTTTCTTAAAATCAAGAAATTCGGGTTTTCAATTTTTCTCACTATTTCCGGAGAGAGATATATTTCCTCATCATACTCCCTTATCTTTCCTATAACATCAACAAGGTCTCCAACCTCAATATTATCAAATATTTTTGTGTTCTTGAATGCCTTTACCCTCAAAGTGTCAGTCTCGTCATCCAAAACTATGAATCCATAGTTACCGTCTTCCGTGATGAACTTTGTCATAACTGTGCCAAGAATCCTTGCCCTGGATATTTTCAAACCATTGGGTGTTATGACATAATTGCTTTCAAACCCTTCTGCTTTAACATACCTTCCGTCAACTATGTCTTTTATTTCAGTTTTTATTGCAGTAAGCCTTTTTCTTTCTACCATAATTTCACCAAGAATTTAGCCTATATAACTCTTCGTATGGTCAACTTTTTTTATATTCTTCCGCGATTTTCCCTTAGTTGATTTTTTTCTTTCCTGAGTCTTTATCTTATTAAAGCTTTTTTCATATTTCTTAATATTCTCCTTCAGTATGTTGAGAAGGTCTTTGGCCACAACAGGATCCAATATTATTGTATTGTGCCTTACGTACATGTTCTGAGTTGCTTCCTCTCCACCGATTCTTGTAAACCTTGGCGTTATCTGCTGAAAATCCAGAACAAACTTCATTGAATTATGGAAAATAGTTATGCTGTCAGAAAAGAATGCAGGCCCTCCGTTGTCTATGTTAACCTTAACTGTCTTCTCTTTTTTATCTATCATTAAACCACCCCTGTATGATTATTTACTTATTCATTTATATCTTTTGTATAAATCCAGACCTTGGCTCGAACAAAAGTCCCTTGTTCTTCATCTCACGAATTATGGACTCTGCTGTATGCTCGTCTATGCCCTCATCCGCAAGGGCACTTATCAAATCAGACATTGATATGTTCTTGCCCATAGATTTTTCCAAGTCATCAATCGTATCCATGACTATTCTTATTTTATTCCTTTGAGAAGATGTTGTCCCGCCCTCCACTCTGTCTATGTCTATTTTTCCTGTGTCCGGGTCGTAACCAAGCTGCTGAATACTCTTCTTCATAAGCTTAATTGCCCTTTGTGCATCTTTCTTCTCAACTGTATCGCTCATCCTTATTTTGGCTGACGCCTCTGCCAACCTCAATAAAGCTTCATACTGCCTTAAAGTCAATGGGACTGCAGACGCCTCCTCGCTTGCATATCTGCTTCTTAATTCAACAAAAAAGTTTTTACAGATGTTGAGAGCTTCTCTTGTTAACTTTGGCTTAATGTTCTTCCTTGCATAGGCAACATATTTTTTAAGCAGTTCCGAATTTATCACCGGCTTAATGTCCTCCTCCTCAAATCGTGTTTTAATGACATGGTCTACAAGCCTCTCATCCTTCTCCCTGTTTGGAAGGTCTCTTAAAATGAACTTCAAATCAAATCTTGATAAAAGGGTATCTGGTATATCTATCTGCTCGGATATTGGCCTGTACGAATCAAATCTTGACAGTTTTGGATTACAGCCGGCAACAACAGATGTTTGCGCAGGAAGCGTTGCCTGAATAGTTGCCTTTGAAATGCTGACGGTTTGCGTACTCATGGCCTCGTGGAGATTTATCTGGTCTTCCTTGCTCATCTTGTCAAACTCGTCTATACATATTATGCTCTTGTTTGCTAAAACAACAGCACCTGCCTCCAATACCCAACCGCCCATAAACTCCTCGTCTCTTGTAACAGTTGCAGTCAAACCAGCAGCTGTTGTCCCCTTTCCTGAGACATATCTCCCACGGGGAATAAGTTTTGACACCAATTTAAGTAATTGTGTTTTTCCTGCAGAAGGGTCACCGACTATGAGAATGTGGATATCGCCCCTTATGTTAGTGCCATCAGGAAGCGTGTGAGGAACACCACCAAACAACTGGAGAAGTAATGCCTCTTTAACCTCATCCAGACCATACATGGATGGCGCTATTGACCTTATCAGCTTATCGTAAATGTCTGCATCCTGTGCAAGCTCTCTTATTCTTTTCTCATCTTCAGGGGAAACCTCAAGCTCCTCCAACTCAAGTTCAATTGGCTTTACAAAAACACACTCCAGATATTTCTCAAGCTGCTTTGTTCTCCTCCCTGCAATCCTCTTTGGAAGCTCTTTTAAAATACCTGTTATTTCAAGCCTTGCCCCGGGATCCGTCATTCTCTGCATCCTTGGCGTTGTCAAATCATCTTTCAAGAAAACTGTGAGCTCACCTGGTTTTTCACCAACTGTTATTTCAAATGGGTCCTCAACAACAATGTATCTTGTATCATGAAGCTTTCTGCCAATCAGCCTGAAACCCCTTTTCCTACCGCATTCACAACTTGTAGGATAGGTGAGCATTGTCTCAAATTGTGGAACCTCTATCTTTGAGCCACAATCCGGACACTCAAATATTGCTATCTCAACCTCAGGATTAACCTCAGATGCTCTTCTCACCAGCCCCTCTATCTTTATCATCTTGCCTATATGCTCACTCCTTATATCTTTGATTCTAATCTTCTGTGAATCAGGAATATCTCTAAATCTTATATTGAGCGGTTTTTCCGCTCCAAGGTCTATATTGTTTATGGCCTCTTTGGCATCGCTAATAATTTTCTTTGGCTCTTTGAGAAGCATATCCGCAAGGATGGGGTCAAATTTATCCAAATCCCTGAAGTCTATGACAATGGAATCCTCTCCTTCCCTGACAGCCTTCAGCAACTGGTCATAATAGAACTTCTTAAAAAACTCTTCAAAAGCGCCTACATTGTCAGTCAAAAACACACCTCTCCTAAGAATAATAAATTAACCGTCAATTTATTTAAAACTATTTTCACGTGAATCAATAACTTTCTTCATTTGTGCTTATAGCATAAGTTGGCTCTGACGAAGTGTATTGCTTAACAAATATCCAATCATAATACATCCCTCTTGAAGTAGAATCTGGGTCTATGTCCATATGAATATATCCTGCATTATGTGTTAAAGAACCGGTTCCATGCAGGAGTTCTCCATTATAATATCCCCAAACATCGCTTGTTGTATTTATCCATAATCTCGCTGTCTTCCATGTCGATTGGGCATTGGTGGTTCCTTTAACATAAGAGCCTCCCTCTAAAAACACTCTATGCTTGCCGTATGTGGTGCTTGTATCCCCTAATGATTGGTAAGCATAAAATGTTTTTCCTGTTCCAGATGGACCGTATCCTATTGTATCATCCATATCTGAATTGCTTCCCCACCATCTTGCAGAATAAATCATTTCTTTATTAAGCATATCGGGAATTGGTGTCTTTGCTGCTAGATGACCAGAAGTAGAACCTGATGGGTATGTCATTCTTAAAACACTCTTACCATCTGCGGTAGTCGCGGTAAAGTATGACGGATGTGGATTATCCCAATTATTAAGATTTTCAAAGTCATCAAAGAACAAAAATGTTTTTGTTCCATCACTCTCAGAACTGATGGGTGTTGTATTCCCATAATACATGTAGATGTCCTTGGAAGAAGATGCTGGAAGTGATGGGATTTTTACCCAGACTATAGCAGAAGTTGAAGGCGTATAGCTTTCTATCCAATAGCTTAAAGGTGAAGTTTTGTCGGAATCTGTAAATCTTAAATCTGAAAAATCTGATTGCATGTGTGGGTAGCAAGGCACACTAATCTTAACCTGGTAATTTGTCAAATCGTTGCCCGAACTTTCTGTTATTGTTATATTTCTTCTATAGTCAAAACCAGAAAGCCATGCCTCCGCTATCTCATCAAACAACTCATCCATTTTTCCATAAGGTCCGGATACCCTTATTGTGTAATTTCCATCCGGGGCTGAGACAACCAGATAAAGCATCTCTCCTGGATTAACCTTGGTCTGTGATGGGTTTTCCGGGGTAGCTGTTGTAAGAGTATCATTCAAATAAACATTAAAATCGCCAACATCAAGGGGGACCTCGCCATTGTTTTTTATTGCAATCTTGTTTTCTGCAACTGTTGCAACAAAAAAACTTGCCTGCGATTGGGAAATTTTTTCTTGGGTTATGTTTTCCGTTGTGCTTTTGAATATCTCGTTTACCTCATTTCCCCAGGCAAAGAAAAGTATGGCCAAAGACGTTGCAATAAGAACTAATAAAATGGCGACAATTAAAGTAGAAATTCCCTTCATATCTAAAATATGACAGTGTTTATATAAAAAATTAAATGGCCCCTATTTCCTTAAGCTCATCTTCCAGTTTTTTTATTGCCTTTCCCACATCCTTGACATTCCTTCCGCCGGTGCAGACTATCTTTCCAGAACCAAAGAGAAGAAATGCGACCTTGGGGTCCTTTATTCTGTAAACTAATCCTGGAAATTGCTCCGGTTCATATTCAGCATTCGGAAGCACAAAAGCTATTTCATTAAGTTTCAAAACAGCAGCTATTTTTGCGCTGGCAACTATGTTTTCAATTCTTATGATTGGCTTTTTCTTGATTTTTATTCTTGCTTTCTTTTTAATATTGTCTATAATTATGCCTATGGCCTTCCTTGCAAGCTCAGGGCTTCTTGCACCAGTACATACTATTTTTCCAGAGCTGAATATCAAAGAAGCAACCTTGGGGTCCTTTATTCTGTAAACTAATCCTGGAAATTGCTCCGGTTCGTATTCTGTCCCTGGAATTCTAGAAACAATTTTATCAAGAGCTATCTTACAATTTAAAGTAGCAGAAGCCACAACATTTTCTATTTTAATGTCCTTAACCATACGCCCCACACTCATTTAAAATATAAATTACCTATTTAAATAGTTTTCTGTTGAGCTCAAATTTTTTTATTTCACCAATATCAAATAATACACATGTATCAGGAAATTATTAAATTGTCCACCAAGACAGATGACTTTATAGACATAACGCCTGAAGTCGGAGAAATTGTTGAAAAAAGTGGCATAAAAGATGGGCTTTGCCTGGTTTTTAATATCGGTTCAACTGGCTCTGTTATCATCAACGAATATGAAACCCGGTTACTGAATGACTTTAAAGAAACTCTTGAAAAAATAACTTCAGGAAAACACATGCACCCATCAAATGCGCATTCGCACCTGAAGGCAGGACTGCTTGGCCCTGGAAAAGTTATATCAATAGAGAACGGACAAATGCAATTGGGAACCTGGCAGAGTATAATTTTTTGTGAGTTCGACATAAGGCCAAGAGACAGAAGGATTTTAGTTACTGTTATTGGTGACAAGGAATGAAATGGAATTTTATGGAGATAAAGAGGCAACTGGCCCACTTATCCGGCTTGGGAGTAATACCAATAGCATATTTTCTTGGTGATTTTTTAACCGGAGTCTTGGCAATACTATTCGGCATATTTATTTTCTTTCTTTCTTTCTATGTCCAAATGAAGAAAAAAATAAGAAAGAATCTTCCAATCAGAATCAAGAAACTGGAAGAGTTGGAAGACAATTTTCATAAACTTGTGAACTCATTTGAAAGGGAAAGGAGCGAAACACATTACATGGGCGCAGTACTCTTTTTCCTGGCCGTCGGCACATCTTTGATAGGTTTTCCAACAAAAATAGCATTCATCGCGATAACAGTTTTGGCTGTCGGAGACTCGTTTTCAACAATAGTTGGAATACATTGGGGTAGGCACAAAACAAGAATAAATCCACCGAAGAGCTGGGAAGGAACTTTTGGTGGTGTTTTCGCAAGTTTTATTGCCTGCCTGATTTTTACGAACCCATTGATGGCGCTAATAGCAGCCATAGTCGGCATGTCAATAGAGTTGCTTCCAATACAGGTGAATGATAATGTCCTTATACCGCTTTCTGTTGGCTTTGTCTTGTGGGGTTTGAGTTTCGCTGGATTTGTTGTATAATGAAGAAAAAATTCAACAAACCTCTGCTCCTTCGCCAACTCTCTCTGCCTTAACAACTTCCCCTGATTTTGTTTTTAATTTTTCGGCTTTGTAATAAACACAGCCCTCCTCTCCAATCTTCATATGGATTCTCTGAAAATCCTTGAAGCTGACCATATCCTTTGGATCCGGTTTTATATTTCCTGCACTAACGCTTTCTCCAGGTTCTGAGCTCTCAACAAAAAGAATTCCCACGTTTTTCCCGTCATCCCCAGCAAGAAGCATCCCGTTGGATTCTTCCCCCCTAAGAACAGCAGGCTCCAGATTTGCAACAACAACAATTTTTTTCCCTTTGAGCTCCTCTTTTGTGTAGTATTTCTTCAGACCGGCCACTAACTGCCTCTTCTCTCCGCAGTTTATCTTTAAGACATAAAGCTTGTCTGCGTTGGGATGGTCTTTAACATCTAAAACTTCTGCAACCCGCAAATCCAAAAATGAAAAGGGATCTCCATTCTCAATGCTTATTTTTTTGAACAATATTTGCGGCTTTTTTATGCTTTTTGACTCAACAGGATTTTTCAATTCTTCCCAATTTATCTTAAGTCCAAATTCCTTGGCAAGCCTCTCGGAACTTGAGGGTATGACAGGATAAAATAAAATACATAGTTTTTTCAGGATGTTAGCACAATTGTATATACAATCTCCTGCTCTTTTTGGCGCGTCTTTGATGTCTTTCCATGGCTGGTTCCTTTGAAAATATTCATTTCCAATCTTTGCTATTGCCACAACCTCCTCCAATCCTTCCCTTATCTTAAAATCCTCCCAAAGTTTCTCCACTTTCCTGACTTTTTTCATTATGTCCCTGTCAAGCTCCTTGTCAATTTTTCCTTCCGGTATTTTTCCGCCAAAATTGTTCTTAACAAATGTCAATACCCTGTGGGCAAAATTGCCAAAAATATCAGCCAGTTCATTGTTGTATCTTTCTATCATGGAATATTCAGAAAAGTCACCATCCTGCCCCAAAGGTATTTCCCTGAGTAAGAAATATCTTAAAGCATCCGTATTGTACTTTTCCACTAATTTTATCGGGTCAACCACCAGCCCTGATGTCTTGCTCATTTTCTTGCCGCCAATATTCACAAAACCATGAACAAGAATTCTCTTTGGTAGTTCAATTCCAGCAGACATTAATATAGACGGCCATATCACAGAGTGAAACCAATTTATGTCCTTTCCAATCACGTGCACATCAGCCGGCCAATATCTCTTGAAAAGCTCTCCGTCCGGATATCCCAAAGCAGACACATAATTCATCAAGGCATCAAACCAAACATATATCTTGTAATTTTTGTCAAAAGGTATATCTATTCCCCAGTCAATGCTTGCCCTGCTTATGCAAATGTCTTTCAAACCATCTGACTCCACCCGGCTTAAAACTTCCCTTGCCCTTCCCTCTGGAATAACTGCACCTGATTTCAAGAATTTTATTACATCATTTTCATATTTACTCATCTTAAAAAAATAAGCATCCTCTTCAATCAATTCCGGCTCCCTGTTGTGAATGGGGCACTTTCCATCCACCAATTCTTTCTCTGTTAAAAATTTTTCACAACCATAACAATACAAGCCCTTATATCTTCCCTTGTATATATCTCCGTTGTCGTAGATTTTTTGAAATATCTTTTGTACAATTTCCTTATGTCTTTCGTCTGTTGTTCTTATGAAATAATCGTTTGATGTGTCCAGTTTTTTGCACAGCTCCTTGAACTTCTCTGCGTTTTTGTCCACAAATTCCTTGATGGAAATGCCTTCCTTTTCTGCTGCTTTGACATTTTTCTGGGCGTTCTCGTCTGTGCCTGTTAAAAAGAAAACATCATGGCCCCTTATTCTATACCATCTCGCCAAGAAATCGGCTATTATCTTCTCGTAAGCATGACCCATATGCGGCTTTGCATTCACATAATCTATGGCCGTGGTTATGTAGAACTTGATTTCAATCACCCTTAAAAATATTTAGAGAAATGGCTATTTAAAAATAAACACAACGGGAAGTTTCAGCCAAATAAACTTCTCCAAGAATTTGCTATAAAGTCGCTGGCATCAGCTATCATGCTCCCGGTTGAAACAGCTTCGCAGACATCTATACTTGGCAACCAACCATACTTTGCTCCCACATCCTTTACGCATACAGTTCCTGCCACGCACTGCCTGTCGGTTCCTGTGTAGTCACAGTCGCCTTCCCCTGCATTGCATTTGCATGTGTCTGAACAGTAACTCCATGAACCAGGAGAACCTGAGTGGCAAGACGATGGAATTGTTGTTGTGGTTGTTGATTGGCATTCTGCAACTTGAGATGCATTCTTACCAAAATTTTTAGATACACAATTTAAGTCGCGACAATCCACAAAATTATCTCCGGTTAAATCATATAATGATGTAACACTGCTCCAATGCTGACTTAAAATGTTAAGGTCAAAAAGATTTATAATTCCATCGTTATTCAAATCTGGGCATTTACAACCAATGGGTTGGCAATAAGAACTCTTACAACAATCGGTATCTTTACAATCTATAGTACCATCACCATCGTTGTCCATCCCATCGTTGCATATTTCATTTGTTGTTTGGTTTGGATATTCGCAGACATCTATACTTGGCAACCAACCATACTTTGCTCCCACATCCTTTACGCATACAGTTCCTGCCACGCACTGCCTGTCGGTTCCTGTGTAGTCACAGTCGCCTTCCCCTGCATTGCATTTG
>Ga0190303_1000221_pt1 | contig 23051 bp, 17 predicted proteins | sample 48700701_MG_FD_161672 | JGI IMG/M metagenome (GOLD analysis project Ga0190303, IMG submission 161672) | Hydrothermal vent sediment bacterial communities from Southern Trench, Guaymas Basin, Mexico - 4870-07-0-1_MG | ecosystem: Environmental > Aquatic > Marine > Hydrothermal vents > Sediment ... | reverse complement strand
GGCTTGTCCATAGACATGAAGCTAGTGGAGCCTTAAATGGGTTATTTAGAGTTAGAAACTTCACCCAAGATGATGCGCATATATTTATGACAGAAGATCAAATAGTCCAAGAAATTCGTGAATTAGTTCGTCTTTTTGATTATATGTATAAAGTATTTAACTTAGAATATCATATTGAATTATCTACTAGACCAGAAAAAAAATTTATCGGTGAAATTGCAACTTGGGATAAAGCTGAAGAAGCTTTAGCCAAAGCACTTGACTCTATAGGTAAAGAATATAAAGTTAATCCTGGAGATGGAGCTTTTTACGGACCTAAATTAGATTTTAAATTAAAGGACTCTATGAAAAGAATATGGCAATGTGGAACTATTCAACTAGATATGAATCTACCTGAAAGATTCGATTTAACTTATATTGATTCAAAGGGTAAGAAAAAAAGACCAGTAATGTTGCATAGAGCTTTATATGGATCTATTGAAAGATTTATCGGTATTTTGATTGAACATTATGCAGGGGCTTTTCCTACTTGGATGGCACCTGTTCAAGTAAAATTAATACCGGTAAATAACAAATATCATTTAGATTATTGTCTTAAATTAATGGACAGTTTAAAAGAAAAAGGTATTCGAGTTGAAATTGATGAACGCGACGAAAAACTAGGATATAAAATTAGAGAGGCTCAAACAAAAAAGATTCCATATCAATTAGTAATAGGAGATAAGGAATTAGAAAATAATCAAGTAAATTATAGAAAATATGGAGAACAAAAACAAACTGCTGTTAGTCAAAAAGCATTTATTGAGTTAATTGTTAAAGAAGTCAAAGAAAAATTATAATGAAAAAGGCTAGGCATTAACTGTTAAGCCTTTTTTTAAGGGTTTTGATAACTGAAAAATCAGGGTCTATATATATTGTTTTTTGATTTATATAATTTACATATGAACCTAACATTCCAGGTATTTTTTTAATATATTTTATTTTAGTATAATCTACAGGAACTGAACTTGAATCTTTACTTTTAGAATGAATAACCGCGAGGATAGCTGCTGTTCTTATCATTGATTCATTTAAAGGATTAAAGCTTCCTATAACGACATGAGAACCCGTTTGATTTTTTACATGAAACCACCAATATTCTTTTTTCGCAAACTTATGAGTCAAGTAATTATTTTGAATATTATTCTTTCCAACATAGTATTCGATATTGTTATTATCTATGTAAGTATCAAAATTAGGTTTGAGTTTTTTCTTCTGACTTTTTTTCTTCTTGGAAAGAAAGCCGTTAGCTATTAACTCATCTTGAATTTCATATAAATCGTTTAAAGAATGCATATCTTTAATTTGATTTATTAAATCATTAAAATATTGTATTTCTCTTTTTGTAATTTTAATTTGTTTATTAATGTAATATACGGCATTCTTTTGTTTTTTATATTTAACATAATATTTATTAGCATTTTCAATTGGGGTTAATAATCTATTTAACTCTATTTCAATATTTTTGTTTAATTCATATGAAAAACCATGATAAACTCCATCACCTCTAGAAATTTTATGGTGGTTAGTGATTAATATATCACCTTTTATACGTAAAATATCATTGTCAAGTGCACGGTTGTAATCTACTAATAGCTTTTCTAGTTTATTTCTCTTTCTTTTATATTCTCGCTTTGCAAAACTAAATAAATATTTATGTATTTGTTTAACGCGTTCTAATGAAGAAGCTTCATTAAAATAAAAATCTAATAGCTCTGATAGAGAAGGGAAATAAACTTGATTTTTATCAAAAATATCAAAATAATAAAATTCTGTTTTATTTCCTAAAGAAATAGTTGGTTTAACTGGTTCTTTTTCAGTCTGTTTGTATAGTTCAAATAATTTTAGATGATTATAATTTGCTTGTTTTAATAAATATTTAGCGAATAAAGGAGAAGTTCCCCTTATATTTTGAATTATATCTTTATAAGTTGTTTCTGATTGAAATAGTTTTTCTATTTCTTGATAATTATCTGGATTTAATTTATTATCTTGCGGTAATTTATAAATTGAACCATTTATAATAGTTCTATCAATTGATTCAAATGGGGATATATGCTTATAGGCATTTAAAATAATTCTATCACTATTTAATAAAATTAAATTAGTATAACGGCTAAACATTTCCATAATTAAATAAATAGTAACCCTATCACCGATTTCATTAGTCGTGTTTAAAGTTATTTCTACAATTCTATCATTTTGAAGGGTTTTAATGGCTTTTATAAAACTTCTTTCAAGATGTTTTCTTAAAAACATACAAAAACCACCAGGAGTATAATCTGATGAATAGTTTTCTTTCGTCAGATTAATTCTAGCTAGTGAAGTTGATAAAGATATATATAATTTTCTATTTTGATTATGATATCTAATATTAAACAAGAAATCAGTCTTTCCAAGCTGACTGATTTTTTGAACTCTTCCTGAATAAAGAGAATTATGCAATTCTTTTGCTAGAAAATGAAGAAAACGTCCATCTACACTCATATCATCACCAAAATTATTATAACATAGATTAAAAATAATTTACTATTTATTGTATTTGTGTTATCATATATCATAATAATTGATATATATGTATAATACTTAAATCTTTTTGTGATTGGGGGGATTTCTTTGAAGCTTAATGATAAAGGGTTGTTAGTAGTCATTAGTGGACCTAGCGGAGTAGGAAAGGGAACGATAAGAAAAGCATTATTTGAAATCCCAGATAATAATTTTTGTTATTCTGTATCAATGACAACTAGAAAACCTCGCGAACACGAAGTTGATGGACAGGATTATTTTTTTGTCACGAGAGATGAATTTGAAAGACGCATTAAAGAAAATGGATTTTTAGAATATGCAGAGTTTGTTGGGGAATACTATGGTACTCCAATTGATTATATAGAGAAGCAAATGGAAGCTGGGAAAGAAGTTATTGTAGAAATTGAGGTTCAAGGAGCTTTACAAATTCAAGAAAAGAACTTAGATGCAGTATTCATTTTCATAGTTCCACCGTCAAAAAAAGCCTTGATAGAGAGGCTTAAGAATAGAGGGACAGATTCAAAAGAAGTAATCAAGAAACGTGTTGAAAAAGCAGAAAGAGAATATTCTTTAGCTTATAAATATGATTATATTGTAGTTAATGATGAAGTATATAATGCGGCTGACCGTATATACGCAATCATTCGAGCTGAACATGCAAAAACAGAAAGATCGATACATAAATATTATAAACTCATGGAGGGTAAACAATGATAAAAGAAAAAGATTTAGAAAAGCTAAGGGAGATGAAAGAAAAATTAAACTATCGACCTATGCAAGGAAATAGATTTGGTGATTATGCTTTTAGTGGAGATTTAGAAGGAAAAACCACAAAACAAGTAAAGAAAAATACAGAGGGATTGCGTTATCCATCAATTGATGATTTACTTCAGGTTGTTGATTCTAAATATAAACTAGCATACATAGCCGCAAAAAGAGCTAAAATTATAAAAAAAGATGGTTACTCATCTGTAGAAAATAGATGTGTAAAACCTGTAGGTAAAGCTTTAGAAGAAATTCTAGAAAAAAAAGTTACAGCTAAATTTTAAACAGCTTCGGCTGTTTTTTATTTTCACAAGTTTTCATAAAAAAACTCTGAAATAATATGTTATAATATATTTTAGTTTGGAGATGGTTTTTTGAATTATATAGATACACTTTTAAAACAAATAGATTTAGAAGACGAAATGATTAAAGAATATTGTACAGTTAATAGTGTTGAAGTCGATGAAATCTCTGAGACATGGACATTTTATTTGCATTTTAAACAAACAATACCTATTTTACATTATCGTAATTTTATCAATCATTTAAATAAAATTAAAGATATAATATCAAGTGTGAAAGAAATCGATTATCATATTGTTTTTGATTTTGTAGATAAAGAAATGGTTCTTGATTATTACGACTATGTTATTGATATTATCTTAGATAATAACAAACGAATTTTACCATTAAAAGAGTATCCCACTGATATAGAAGAAAAAACTATTAAAATATATGTTCCTCAAGGAGCCATAAGCGCTTCTATATTTCGTAATGAAATAGAAGCTGAATTAAGAAGAAATGGCATTATTTATAAAGTTGAAATTGTAATCGATGAATTACAATCCACAATAGATGAAAAAATTCAAGATGATATAAAAACATTTATCGAAGCTAATAGAATTGATTTTGATTCAGAAATTGAATATGTATATTTAACACAGGGTAGTGAAATCAATAACTTTACTTCTATTTCTACGATTCCGAGGACAGAGATAGAATTAGAAGAATATAAAGAACGCCATGGTGGAAAAGCTAATATTTCTATTCAAGGGGTTTTAGTATATTCAGAAATAATAGAAAATAAAAATTATGCAATGGCAAAATTAGTTGTAACTGATGGAGAAGATTCTATTTTCTTAATGAAAAAAAACTTAAAGGTTTCTGATATAGAATTTTATAAATCTATAGCGAAAAACTATGGTATAAAAGCAAGATGTTATGCTCAATATGATAGCTTTTCTCAAGAAGTTATATTAGTTCCAATTGCTATAGCAAAATCTAAAAAATCAATAAAAAGTGATTTGAGAGTTGATAGCACAACCGAAAAACGCGTAGAATTACATTTACATACTAAAATGTCAGCTATGGATGGAGTTAATGAAATTTCTGAATATCTTGACCGCGCCAATGAATGGGGACATAGAGCGATTGGAGTTTCAGATATTGGCTCAGTACAGACATTTCCCGAATTATATAACAAGACAAAAGATGGGCCTATTAAACCATTATATGGATTAGAAATGGTCTTTGTCGATGATGAATCCATAACCATCACAAAGGGTGAATCCAATGCATTATTATCAGAGGCAACTTATGTAGTTTTCGATATAGAGACAACTGGATTATCCATAACATATGATACTTTAATTGAAATAGCAGGTATTAAAGTTAAAAATGGAGCTATTTTAAGTAAGTTTTCGGAATTGATTAATCCTAAAAAAGAGATTTCCAAATTTACTGAGAACCTTACTGGAATTACAAACCAAATGGTTCAAAATAAAAGATTCTTAAACGATGTTTTAAAAGATTTTCACGATTTCAGTAAAGGATGCATTTTAGTTGCCCACAATGCAGATTTTGATTTAGGATTTTTAGAACATAATTATCGCAATTTTGGAATAACTAATAAAATTAATCCTTCAATTGATACTTTAATTTTAGCTAAGGTATTATTGCCTAAGAAAAAACGATTTTCTTTAGATAGATTATGTAAAGAATTTAAAGTAACTTTGAATCAACATCACCGTGCAATCAATGACGCTGAAGCTACTACTGAAGTGTTCTTGCACTTACTTGAGAAAGTCAAAAATAAAGGATTCAATAGATTTAGAGATATGAATCTAATGATACCCAGAGAAGATGTTTATAAATATCCCTATCCAACGAGTATAAATCTTTTAGTTAAGCAACAAATAGGTTTAAAAAATTTGTATCGCTTACTATCAGATGGATTAACCACGTATTATGAACGAAATGCAAAATTGTTGAAAACTCGCTTACAAAAGTTTAGAAAAGGTTTATTAGTATCTAGTGGGTCTTTTAATTCTTACTTCTTCGAGATAGCCAAAAATAAAACTAGAAAAGAATTGGTTGAAGCTGCGCGATTTTATGACTTTCTTGAAGTTCAACCTCCTAGTCATTTCGTTTATTTAGAAGAAGAAAATCCTAATTGGAAAAATATGATTCAAGATGTAATAAAGCGAATTGTTGAAGTGGGAAAAGAACTAAATATTTTAGTTGTAGCTACCTCTGATGTATATCATCTAGATCCGCGTGATATGAAATATAGAGAAATTATGATTAATACTCCTGTTGTTGGAGGTGGATTACATTCTCTTTATTATAAAAAAAACAAACCTAATCAATACTTTATGACGACAGAAGAAATGTTAGCTGAGTTCGATTTTTTAGGTAAAGAAACTGCATTTGAAATAGTTGTTAAAAACAGTAATATAATATCTGATTCAGTAGAAAACATAACAATTATTCCTGATAAATTGTACGCTCCTACAGATGAGTTTTTAGCAGAAAAAGGAATACCATCAATCAGAGATAAAGTAGAAAAAATGGTAAATGAAAAAGTAAGAAAAATATATGGAGATCCTTTACCAGAAATAGTTAAAAGCAGGATGGAAAGAGAGTTAGGAAATATTATTAAGCATCAATTTTCAACTATTTATTTTATTTCTCATTTAATGGTTAAAAAATCTTTGAAAGATGGATACTTAGTTGGTTCAAGAGGTTCTGTTGGTAGTTCATTTGTGGCTACACTTTTAGATATCACTGAAGTAAATCCCTTACCACCTCATTATGTCTGTCCGAAATGCCATTTTTCAGCTTTTAAAAAGACAAATGAGGAAAAAATAGTTTTAGGTGAAAATGATTTTGAAAAGAAATATGCACAAATATTTGAAAATACAGATTGTGGATGGGATTTACCAAAAGCAAAATGTCCAAACTGCGGTATGGAAATGATAAGAGATGGTCATGATATTCCATTCGAAACATTTTTAGGATTCGAAGGAGATAAGATTCCTGATATTGACCTAAACTTTTCAGGCGAATATCAAAGTGAAATGCATGAATATATTAGAGAATTATTTGGTAAAAATCACGCATTTAGAGCTGGCACAATTGGAACATCCGCCGCAAGAACATCATTTGTTATGGTTAGAGATTATTATGAAAAGATAAATGAGAAAAGAATAAAAAAAGGTCTAGAACCAATCAAGATTAGACGTGCTGAAATGGAACGTCTTGCAAGAGGCATTGAAGGAGCTAAACGCTCGAGCGGACAACATCCAGGAGGAATTGTAGTTGTGCCTAACACTAATGAAATATATGATTTTACACCTGTACAATATCCTGGTAATGCATCTGATAAGAGTTGGAAAACAACTCATTTCGATTATCATTCAATAGAAAAGAATTTATTTAAATTAGACGTTTTAGGTCATGACGATCCAACAATGATTCGCTATCTAATGGATTTGGTTCACCAAAATCAAAATGAATTTTCATTTGATGATGCTAAATCTATACCAGTTGATGATACAAATGTATATAAACTTCTATCTGGTACCGAGGTTATTGGTTTGACAAAAGAGGATTTAGATAGTGAAGTAGCTTCCTTTGGTATCCCGGAATTTGGAACTAATTTTGTAAGAGGAATGCTTACACAATCGCGTCCAAAAACTTTCGCTGAACTTGTTAAAATTTCAGGGTTATCTCACGGTACAGATGTTTGGATTGGAAATAGTCAAACCCTTGTTGTTGGGTCAAATAAATCATTTGATAAAGTGGATTTTAAAGATATTATAGGTTGTCGAGATGATATCATGGTTGATTTAATTGATTATGGGATTGAACCAACAAAAGCTTTTGAAATTATGGAATTTGTACGAAAAGGGAAAGCGGCTAAAAAACCAGAAAAATGGGAAGAATACGCTAATATTATGAGAAAAAATCATGTCCCTGAATGGTATATTTGGTCATGTTCAAAAATACAATATATGTTTCCAAAAGCACATGCTACAGCTTATGTATTAATGGCTATGAGAATAGCTTGGTTTAAATTATATAAACCTATATATTTCTATTCAGCTTATTTTTCTAAACGAGCATCTCTGTTTGACGCAAATGCATTTTATAATAATTACGAAGGAATTAATCGTAGGATTAAGGAGATTAAAGAATTAGGTAATAACGCAAGCGATAGAGAACAGGGTTTACTTACAGTTCTTGAAGTGGCTTTAGAGATGGTAAAACGTGGCTTTAGTTTTAAACCAATTAATTTATATCGTTCTGATGCTAGAAATTTTATAATAGATGATGATAAAAAGTCTTTGATTTTACCGTTTATAGTTGTGGATTCTTTAGGGATGAATGTAGCTGAGACAATTATTAAAGCGCGTGATATAAAACCGTTTATATCAAAACAAGATGTTAAAAACAGAACGAAACTCAGTACAACGTTATTTGCTCGTCTAGAAGAATTAGGAGCATTTGATGGTATGATAGAAAAAAATCAGATGTCTTTATTTGATTTATAAAAAACTTAATTTTATCATAAAATCTTCAAAAAAATAATGTATAATATTTCTTACGGAAATAGGAGGTTACATATGAGAATGTTTAGAAGTACAAATCCGGTATTTAGAAGTGTTAGAGAAGATACATATGCCAGTGTGGAACCTGTAACTTATGCAAATGTAACTTACAAGACAATGTTTTTGATTTTGTTAGTTGCAATTAGCGCTTTTGGTATAATTCAATATGGCCAAATCAATATTGGAATGTTATATGGAGCTATAATCGTTGGATTTATTTCCGTTATTATTGGAACTAGATCTATTCGTTTATCACCAATATTTTCATCCATCTATGCTTTGTCAGAAGGAGTTGTTTTAGGAGTAGTATCTAGTATGTATGCATCTGTATATGAAGGGATTATTCCTACAGCATTATTGACAACCTTTATGGTGTTATTGTTAATGATGGTTTTGTATTCAACCAAAATAATTAAGGTCACAGAAAGATTTGCGTCTATATTAGTTATTTCCTTATTGGCTTTAATTATTATGTCATTGGTTAATATCTTCATAGGATTTAGTAGTCAATTTTACTATATTATTGTTGTGATAAGCGCTGCTTTATCTGCTTTCTTTTTATTGCTCGATTTTAGAAATATAGAATATGCAGTTGAATCACAATTAGATAAAAAATATGGTTGGGTATTAGCATTGGGTTTATTAGTAACCATTGTGTGGATATACATTGAAATGTTGCGATTACTTGCAATATTTGGTCGTAGAAATTGATTCATACTTGCAATATTTATAATTATTGTTATAATGTTTATATATTAATACGAAGAAGAAAAAGTAGTAATTAGGTTTGGTTTTTATAAGAGAGAAATGTCAAGTGGTGAAAGCATTTTTAAAAACTACTAATGAATTCATTTTCTAAGTGAGACTAATCATCTCCGCAATCCTGCGTTAAAGGAAATAAGAGCCAGTTTTTTATCTGGAACTAAGGTGGTACCACGGTTAAGTATAAATCGTCCTTTAAGGGCGGTTTTTTTTGAGGAGGAAAAGATGGAACAAAAACTAATAAGTTTAATTAAACAATTAGAGACAAAATTGAAAGAGATTGAAACCATCAATGATTTGAATCTATTAAAATCTGAATATTTAGGTAAAAAAAGTGTTTTTAATGATTTGATGAAAGAATTAAAAAATGTTTCTAAAGAAGAAAAACCTACGGTTGGTAAAATGATAAATGAAGCTAAACAAACTATAGCTAAAAGAATAGAAGAAGCAAAACTTTCTTTAGAACAAAAAATGGTAGAACATAAAATCAAAACTGAAACAATAGATGTTACATTACCAGGAAAGAATATGAATATAGGTTCAAAACATTTAATATCACAAATTATTGAAGAAGTAGAAGACATTTTTATTGGACTTGGATATACTGTTAAAGAAGGTCCTGAAATTGAAACGGATTTATATAATTTTGAAATGCTAAATTTACCTAAAAATCATCCTGCAAGAGATATGCAAGATTCTTTATATATATCTGAGGAAAAACTTTTAAGAACTCATACTTCTCCAGTTCAGGTAAGAAGTTTATTAGAAAATAAAAACCAAGAACCTATGAAAATTATCTGTCCAGGAAAGGTATATAGAAAAGATGATGATGATCAAACACATTCTCATCAATTTACTCAAATTGAAGCATTGGTAATTGATCATGATGCAACTCTAGCTGATTTAAAAGGTACTCTTTTATTCGTTGCGAAAAAACTATTTGGTGAGGATAGAGAAATACGGTTAAGACCATCATTTTTCCCCTTCACAGAACCAAGTGTTGAAGTTGATGTAACTTGTTACAAATGCGGTGGAAAAGGATGTAGCATGTGTGGATATACTGGTTGGATTGAAATACTTGGCGCAGGCATGGTTAATAATAATGTTTTAAAAAATGCTGGTTATGATCCAAATAAATTTCAAGGGTTTGCGCTTGGAATGGGAGTTGAGCGCATTGCAATCTTAAAATATGGAATAGACGACATACGCGCTTTTTACACTAATGATTTACGCTTCAATCAACAATTTAGGGGGAAATAAACAATGAAAGTATCATTACATTGGTTAAAAGAATATGTAGAACATGAATATGATGTTTCTTTAATAGAAGAGTTATTTAATTTAAAAAGTCAGGAAGTAGAAGCTTTTTATAAATTAGTCAATATTGAAAATCTTGTGATTGGTGAAGTCAAAACATGTGAAAAACATCCCGAAGCTGATAAACTAAATGTAACCACAGTAGATGTTGGTGACGAGGTATTACAAATCATCTGTGGAGCTCCCAATGTAGCTAAAGGACAAAAAGTTATTGTTTCTAAAGTAGGATGTGTTTTACCAGGTAATTTTAAAATAAAAAAAGCTAAAATTAGAGGAATTGAATCATATGGAATGATTTGTTCTTTAGAAGAACTTGGAATTAAAGACTTTGATTCTGAAGAAACAGGAATTTATGTTTTAGGAGATGATGCCTTAGTTGGTAAAGATCCTCTTGAATATTTATATTTAGATGATTATGTTTTAGATTTAGATTTAACAGCTAATAGGCCTGATTTATTATCGATTGAAGGGATTGGATATGATTTAGCTTGTATATTAGATAAAGAATTGTTTCTAAAAGAACATAAATATACACATAAAAAAATTGAGAATCCAATTGAAGTGTTTACTGAAACTAAAGATTGTTTAGCTTATTATGGACAGATAATTGATAATATTAAAATTAAACAAAGTCCATATTGGTTAAAATCTAGATTGTTAGCTTCAGGTATCAGACCGATTAATAATGTTGTGGATATTACTAATTATGTAATGCTAGAATATGGACAACCTTTACATGCTTTTGACTATGATAGTTTGAAAGCAAAAACTATTTTAGTAAGACACGCAAAAGAAGATGAAGAACTGATTACCTTAGATGGTGAAAAGCGTAAATTACTAAAAACAGATGTTGTTATTACAGATAGTTTAAAACCAATTGCTTTAGCTGGTGTTATGGGGGGGATAGATACAGAAATTAAATCAACTACAACTAAAATATTATTAGAATCAGCGTATTTTGATCCGATATGTATTAGGAAAACATCAAAGAGATTAGATTTAAAAAGTGAATCATCAACTCGTTTTGAACGCGGTGTTGATCCTAATAAGATTAAAAAAGCACTTGATTATGCAACTGAATTATTTATTAAATTAGCAGATGGTGAGGTATTGGGAGAATATAGTTTCTTCGATAAAACAAATAAACAACCAAAAGAAATTAAATTATCTCTTGAAGAGCTTAATAGAGTAACTGGATATCCTTTTTCTAATAGTGAAGTTAAAAAAATATTAAAACGCCTACGTTTTGATTATAAAATACATAATAATGATATATTTTATATTTTAGTTCCAACAAGAAGACAAAATATTTATGGATATCAAGATATAATTGAAGAAATAGTACGCATTCATGGATATGATTTAATACCTGTAACATTGCCAAAAACTCCAACATCAGGTTATTTATCAAAAAAACAAAGGCTAAGAAGAACTGTTAGAGAATATTTTGTAAATAAAGGGTTTAATGAAACAATTAGTTATTCCCTAGTAAACAAAGAAGAAGCCGTAGAATTTGATAAAACTGTCAATAAAACTATTTCAATTTTAAATCCAATTAACAAAGATAGAAATGTTTTAAGACATTCCTTAGTACCTTCATTATTAAAATTATTGAGATATAATATATCACGTAAAATCGAAGATGTTTTTTTATTTGAACTAGGACGTTCATATTATGAAGATAAGGAAATAGAATTGTTAAGTGGTGTATTATATGGGGTGAATTCATCTACACTTTGGCAAGGTAAAAAGGAAGTGGTTGATTTCTATTTGTTGAAAGGGATTATCGAAGGTTTATTTAAAAAACTATATATAGAAGATTATAAAATTATAAAATCACAAAACCCTGTTAATTCAATGCATCCAGGAATGACAGCTGATATTTATATCAAAGAAGAATATATCGGATTTATTGGAAAACTTCATCCACAAAAGGAATATGATTTGGGTACAAATAAAACATTTGTTTTTGAATTAAACTTTGATATTATATCAAATAACTACGATTTAAATTTGGTTATGAAACCTATTTTAAAATACCCTAGTGTTATTAGAGATTTAGCTATAGTAGTAGATAAAAATATAGAAGCTGATAGGATAATAAAAGAAATTAAAATAGCTTCTAAAAAAGCTTTAACTGATGTATCTATTTTTGATCTTTATCAAGGAGAAAAAATTGAAGAAAACAAAAAATCTATTGCCTTATCATTGACTTTACAAAATCCTAATAAAACATTAGAAAACCAAGAAGTGGATAAGATCATCGCGAGAATTTTAAAACATCTTGATAAAACACTCAATGCAAAACTTAGATAATAGAGGTCACTCTTATGTGACCTTGTTTTTTTAAAAAGATAAAAAGATAAATATTGGATATTATGATATAATCATAGTAAATTATATAGAAGAAGGAATTTTATGATTTAACAGTTGATAAATTAAAACAACTATTAATTAAAAAAGAATATAAGGGATTTAATGCAGATCAATTATATAAATGGGTATATGGAAAATTAGAATTGGATTATGATAAAATGACCAATATAAGTAAATCTTTACGCGAAGAATTAAAACAAATTATGGAGATTAAAAATTTAGAAGTTCATTCAGTACAAAAATCTAGTGACGGGACAATAAAATTTTTATTTAAGTTAGAAGATGGAAGTTTAATTGAAACTGTACTTATGACTTATAATTATGGAAAAAGCGTATGCGTAACATCCCAAGTAGGATGTAATATGGGGTGTAATTTTTGTGCATCAGGTTTAATTAAAAAAGCGAGAGATTTAGAAGTATTTGAACTTGTTTCGCAGATTACAACTGTAGAAAAATATCTTGGAGTTAGAATTAGCCATGTTGTAGTAATGGGGACTGGTGAACCTTTTGATAATTACAATAATGTTATGGACTTTATCCGTATTATTAATTACAAACATGGGTTGCAAATTGGATCAAGACATATTACTGTTTCCACTTGTGGAATTATACCTAAGATTTATGAATATGCTAAAGAAACAATCAGAACTAATTTAGCAATATCTTTACATGCATCTAATGATAAATTACGAAATTCAATAATGCCTATTAATAAGTCATATCCGTTGAAAGATTTAATTAAAGCATGTAAAGATTATTATGAAATAACTAAGAGAAGAATAACTTTTGAATATATTCTTCTAAAAGATGTAAATGATTCTGTAGAACAAGCCAATGAATTAAGTGACCTTATTAGAGGGATTAATGCTTATGTAAATTTAATTTCATACAATCCTGTTAAAGAATTTCAATATGAAAAAACAGATAATTCAAGAGCGTCTCGTTTTTATTCTCAATTAATCAAAAGAGGAATTAACGCTACATTAAGAAGAGAACAAGGCTCTGATATAGATGCTGCATGTGGTCAATTAAGATATAAAAAAGAAAACACAGTTTAAGTATAAATGGTTTGATTTTTATGGCTAAAAATGGTAGAATAACTCTGTTAATTTTTTTAGGAAAAAGGTGAATGAATTATGATTAAAAAAATAAAAAAAATAGCATTATTAACCGGAGGAGGAGACTGTTCTGGATTGAATGCAGTTATTCGTGCTATAGTTAAAGCATCAATATTAAAATATAATTATGAAGTTATAGGCTTTAAAGGTGGGTATCACGGGTTATACATGGATGATTACATCAAATTAGATTTAAAAGCAGTTTCAGGCATATTTCATCAAGGTGGAACCATCTTAAAAATGTCTAGTAAAGATAATTTATTTAAATATAAGATGAAAGATGATAAAGGAAATGTAATTTATAAAGATGTATCTGATATTGCAATAGCTAATTTAAAAAAACACAATATTGATGTTTTAGTTATTATCGGTGGAGATGGAACCCTAACTTCAGCTAGAGATTTTGCAAGAAAAGGTATTAATATAATTGGTATTCCAAAAACAATAGATAATGATGTTCCAGCCACAGAAATAACATTTGGCTATAGAACAGCATTAGATCACATTATGCTAAGTCTAGATGCTTTGCATACTACTGCATACTCTCATGATCGAGTTATGATTCTTGAAGTAATGGGAAGAAATGCTGGATGGTTAGCTTTAGAAGGTGGGATTGCTGGGTCAGCTGATGTTATTTTAATTCCGGAAATACCATATGATATAAATTCTGTAGCGCAAACTATTTTTGATCGATATAATCGCGGTTCTAAATTTACAATTATTTGTATATCTGAAGGGGCTAAACCTATTGGAGGAAGTGTCACAATTAAAGATATTGATGATGATAGCCCGGATTCTGTTAAATTAGGAGGAGTTGGGAGACAATTAGCCGCTGATTTAAGAAAAATAATAAAACCAGTTACTGGACAAGATATAAGAGTGACACAACTAGGATATATTCAAAGAGGTGGAGTAACAAATACATTCGATAGAGTATTAGGAACTCAATATGGAGCTCACGCTGTTAAAATGATAGCTGATAATGAATTTGGGAGAATGGTTATAATTAAAAATGACCGAATGGATTCAGTTAGAATTGAAGAAGTAGTTGGTTCAGGACAAACAGGGCAAACAAGCGCTGGTGGAGCGAGAATAGTAAATCCACATGGTCATATTGTAAGAGCAGCTAGAGATATTGGAATCACATTTGGTGATTAAAAATAAAAAGGAGAAAATATGGAATTAAAAGGAAGTAAAACAGAAAAAAATTTACAAGAAGCTTTTGCGGGAGAATCAATGGCTAGAAATAAATATACATATTATGCATCAAAAGCCAAAAAAGAAGGGTATATTCAAATAGCTGATTTCTTTTTAGAAACAGCACATAATGAAAAGGAACATGCAGAAATTTGGTTTAAATTACTACATGATGGAGGAATTTCGACAACTAAGGAAAACTTAAAAGACGCAGCTAACGGTGAAAATTATGAATGGACGAAAATGTATAAAGAATTTGCTGAAATAGCGCGTGAGGAAGGGTTCACAAAAATAGCTTTTCTTTTTGAAAAAGTAGCTCTTATTGAAAAGAGACACGAAGAAAGATATTTGAAATTATTGTCTAGATTAAATGAAGATTTAGTATTTAGCGCTGATAATGATGAACAAATTTGGATTTGTTCAAATTGTGGACACATTCATGTGGGGAAAAAAGCTCCTGAAATTTGCCCAGTATGTGATCATCCAAAATCATACTTTAGGAGATATGTGGAAACAATTTGAAGCATTTGAAGGCTAAAGGCCTTCTTTTTTTCTTTTTTTGGTATAATATAAATATAATCGTTATTGGAGGCAATATTTGAAAAAAGGAAGAATTATAAAACTTATTGGTGGATTATATACTGTTCAAGATAAAGAAAAAAACAAATACAATGTTAAACCTTTAGGAATATTTAGATATCGTAATATATCACCAAAAGTTGGAGATATTGTGGATTTTAATACAGATAATATTACCAATATTTATCAAAGAAAAAACGAATTATATCGTCCTATGATTGCTAATGTAGATCAAGTTTTAATTATAAATTCAGCTAAAAAGCCTAATTTTAGTTTCTTATTATTAGATAAATTTCTCGCTATGATTACTGCTTTTAATATTCAGCCAGTAATTATAGTATCTAAAATTGATTTAATGTCAAAAGAAGAATTAATAGAATTTAAAAATAGACTTTCATATTATAATCAATATTTTCCAATAATTTATTACAGTTCAAAAACAAAAGAAGGTATAAATGAAATATTAAAACTTGTTTCTAATAAAGTAAATGTGCTTGCAGGGCAAACTGGTGCGGGGAAATCTTCGCTTTTAAATTCAATTAATCCGGATTTAAATTTAGAAACAAATGAAATATCTAAAGCGCTAGGTAGAGGGAAACACACCACAAGACATGTTGAGATATTTGAATTTGGTAAAGGATATATAGCTGATACACCAGGATTTTCAAAGCTTGAATTCCAAGATTTTGAAGCTGATCAATTAAGATATTATTACCCTGATTTCTTTGAGAAAAGCTCTAAGTGTAAATTTAATGGGTGTACTCATACACATGAACCAGGGTGCGAAATTAAAAGATTAGTTAATGAAAATAAAATACCAAGAATAAGGTATGATAATTATTTACAAATTTATCAAGAAATTTCAAATATAAAACGTGTATATAGGGGGAATAACAAATGAATGTATCTCCATCTTTTTTAAGCTGCGATTTTACAAATTTAGAGGATGAAATTAAATCTATTTCATTAGCTAAATGGATTCATTTTGATGTTATGGATGGTAAATTTGTGCCTAATATCACATATAATCACACCAAGCTAAAGGAAATTAAAAACTATTCAAATCAGTTTTTTGACTGTCATTTAATGATAGAAAATCCAGAGATACATGTTCAAGATTATATCGATGCAGGAGCTGATTTAATAACCTTTCATTATGAAGCGACTGATGATTATATGTCTTTAATTAAGTATATACAAAGTAAAGGAATTAAAGCAGGAATTTCTATTAAGCCTAATACAAAAGTAACTGAATTAGATAATGTATTAAACATTATAGATTTGATTTTAATTATGAGTGTAAAGCCGGGAAAGGGCGGACAAAAATTTCTAACAAATTCAATTAATAAAATTGCATATTTAAATAAAAAAAGAACTGAATTCAATTTAAAATATTTAATTGAGGTAGATGGTGGTATAAATTTAGAAACAGCAAAACTAGTTAAAAAAGCTGGTTGTGATGTAATAGTTGTTGGATCTTTTATATTTAAAAACATAAACCGTGAACAATTAATTAAGGAGTTAGAAAATGTTTGATAAAATAAAAATATTCGCTGGGCCTAATAACTATGATTTCAAACATTTATATTTTGAAGAAGCAAATGAATTTCTTATAGGAGTTGATTCAGGACTTGAGTATTTAGCTAATATCGACAAGAAAATAGATTTGGCAATAGGAGATTTTGATTCAATTGATTCTTTAAAATATGAGAAAATAAAATCTAAATGTAACAAGATTATCACTTTAAGCACTGAAAAAAAAATGACAGATTTATCATTTGCTTTAGATTATATTTATAATAATATGGACTATAATTCTATTGAGGTTTATGGTGGAATTAGTGGAAGAGTTGATCATTTTCTAGCTAATATTAATCTTATAAAAAAATATAATTTTACTATGAGAGATGATAAACATTATATTTATATGTTAAGCAAAGGGAAATATAAAATTAATAATTATAAAAAATATATATCATTTTTCGCTATTGAAGATTGTTATAACTTATCTATTAGGGGATTTAGATTTTCTTTAAATAATTATTACTTAAGCACTAATGATTCTTTATGTGTTTCTAATGAGGGAGAGGGAGAAATCGAGTTTTCTAAAGGTAAAATATTAGTCATATCTACCAATGATTAATTAATAAAATGTGAGGATGTATACAAATGAAAAAAATACTAATATTTATAAATATCATATTGCTTGTTGGAGTTTTAAGTGGATGTACTTTTATTGAGATATTTACAGAAAATACTGACACTAATGTTACTACTTCAACTAATGAAACTGCTAGTATTACTACAAAAACACTTAATAAAGATGTGATTTTATCTGAGGTATATGCAAGGATTTATCAAGACCTTTATGATGATGTTTTACAAGAAGTTAAAGATAATATTTCAGAAGAAAGATTCAATGAGATTTATTCAAATATTTTGTCTCAACTAATTCAAAAGATAGATGATGGAGATATTACAGTAACCGCAGAAATGATAGTTGATATGATTAAAAACGTTGAAGAATCATCTGCTAACGCTGTTGTTGGAGTGACATCTCTTAATGAATATGGAGTGCGTATTTCAATTGGATCTGGAGTAATTTATAAACATATAGATAATAAATATTTCCTTGTTACAAATCATCATGTTGTTGAAAATGGTACTTTTTTTGAAGTCCGTTTCGCAGATGGTTCTACTAAGGAAGCTATTTTACAAGGAAGTGATTCTTTAGTAGACTTAGCTGTTTTATATTTCTTTTCAGATGATGATTTAGAAGTTGCTCATTTTGGTGATTCAGATGCATCAGAAAAGGGAGATATTATTCTTGCAGTAGGTAATCCATATGGATATGATTATTATGGTTCGATGACAATGGGTGTTGTTTCTGGAACAAACCGTTACTTTGATATTGATGGTGATGGTATTAATGATATGTTTGTTAATTATATTCAACACGATGCATCTATTAATTCAGGAAATAGTGGAGGAGCTCTGTTTAATATTCAGGGAGAAGTTATAGGCATAAATGTAATTAAAATATCAGCTACCGCTATTGAAGGGATGGGTTTTGCAATACCTAGCAATTTGGTATCCGCTATTTGTAGTGATATTGAAGAATTTGGATATTCAAAACAAAAGCCAGTTTTAGGAATCAATTTTGTTTCAATAGCTGGAAATGAAGCGTATTTTACATTGAATGGAATAACTATACCTGAAGGTATTACAAATGGATTTTATATTAATGATGTTATTGAAGGATCAACGTTATATAATTATGTTCAACCCGGAGATATAATTGTTGAAATTGCTGGAATTCAATTGACTTCAGCTGAAGATTTTGTTCTGTATTTTTCACAGTATATAGTTGGAGATATTATATCGATTAAACTGTATAGAGATGGTAGTTTTATTACCATTGATAATATTGAATTATTAGCAAGTGTAGGTGATTAACTATGAAAAAACTATTAATATTTGTATCAATTATATTTACAATATTCATTGGCTTTATATTTAATATGATGTTCACTCAACACATTGAGGCCGCAACTAATATCACTACGACTGCTGTTACTGAATATTCAACTGAATATAATGGAAAATACTATGTATATACTGATTATGAAGATTTAGTTAATCAAATATATCAAGATATTTATAATGAAGTATATGATGATTTAAAAACACAAATTCTAGCTAATTTAACAGAATCATTTTATGATGAAATATATAATTCTGTTCAGGATGAATTATCTGATTTATTATCTCAAGATGATATAACTGTTTATTTAAGTGAACTTGAAAACAAAATTCATCAAGTTGTTTCTATTGGAGAACAAGGAGTATTTGGAGTTACTTCAATAACTCCAGATAGTGGAGATGTAGGATCTGGTGTAGTATATAAATATAATTCTATTACTGATGAATTCTACTTATTGACAAATTATCATGTTATATCAAATTATGTATTTTATGAAACTAATTTTCCAAATGAAGTAGATTCTTTAGTATTGGACATACATTTTAGTGATGGGTCTGATGTGCCAGCTACTATTTTGGGATATGATACTGAAGTTGATTTAGCCATTTTAAAATTTGATGCTAGAGGATTAGAAGGAATAACTCCAGTTGTATTAGCTGATATTAACGATGTTAGTACTGGAGATTTTATCTATGCAATTGGAAATCCAAATGGGTATGATTTTTATAATTCAATAACTTCGGGTATTTTATCTGGATTAAATCGGAAAATGGACGATAATCGCTTTGTTGATTATATTCAACACGACGCAGCGATTAATGCAGGAAACAGTGGTGGAGCTTTATTGAATTTAAACGGAGAATTAATAGGAATAAATGTTTCTAAGTTAGTTACCGTTGATATTGAAGGTATGGGTTTCGCAATTCAAATAGATATGATTAAAAAAGTTATTGATAGAATCGAGTCTGGAAATCTACCACAGCACACTATTATGCCTAGACTAAGCGCTGATTTTTATTATGTTAATACCTTATTTTATGATGGCAAAATTGTACTTCCAACAATAACTATTCAAAACAATCAATATAAGGATTTTGAGATAACCTTACCGAACGGAGTTGATTATGGAATAGTAATTAAAAATATTGAAACAGGTGGTACTTTATCAGAAAATTTAGATATACCTGATTTAATTGTAAAAATAGGCGATTATACTATAAGAGACAAAAATGATTTTTTAGATTATTTATACAATAATTATGAATCCGGTGATACAATTACTATCTATTATTATCAATATCAACCACAATATCATAGGTATTCAGAATCCTTGTCAGTAAAAACATTAACATTAATATAAAAAGAAAAAGCAGAATTTTCTCTGCTTTTCATTTATTATACTGGTAAAATTAAGCTCTATTCACTTTTCCACTTTTTAAAGCTCTAGCAGAAACGTATACTTTTTTAGTCTGCCCATTTTCATCAATTATTTTTACTTTTTGTAGATTTGCTTTCCAATGTTTTTTAGTAGCGTGCATTGAATGGGAACGGCTATTGCCTGACATAAATTTTTTACCTGTAACACTGCATTCTCTTGGCATGATATCACTCCGTTTCTGTTAAGATTTCAGCATACATTATTTTAACATATATTTAAAAAAAATCAAGAAAAAAAAACATAATTTATGGTTAAGTCGCTAAAATTCTATTTAATTGCAATTTTAGTGCTATTATGATATAATAATTTTACTTTTTTTGAAAATGTAAAAACGTGTAAAATGTGAAATATATATTAAATTTAACAAGGAGATATTAATTATGTCAACTCATCAAATTGATGGAAATTTATTTAAAACTATGATTACAAATGGTAGCATAAGATTAAGAAAGAATATGAATCGTATAAATGATTTAAATGTTTTCCCAGTTCCCGATGGTGATACTGGATCAAATATGTCAGCTACAATTTCAGCTGGCGCAAAATCAATTGAAAATATGAATGATGTTTCAATTGGAGAAGTTTCAAAAACACTAGCAAGAGGAATGCTTATGGGAGCTAGAGGAAATTCTGGAGTAATTTTGTCCCAGTTATTTAGCGGTGTTGCTAAAGAATTAAAAGGATATGAAATGGCTGATGTAGAGCTGTTTTCTAATGCTTTACGTCATGGGGTTGAACAAGCTTATGCAGCCGTTATTAACCCTGTAGAAGGGACAATGCTTACTGTTTCTCGTGAAGCAGCCGACAAAGCTGTATCTGTATCTGTATCTGTAGCTGATTTCGAACAATTATTTGAAGAATACATTAAAGAATTAGATGCATCACTTCAAAGAACCCCGGACCTTTTACCTATATTAAAAGAAGTTGGAGTAATTGATTCTGGAGCTGCTGGATTTATTGAGATAATAAAGGGAATGAACGATGCATTAAGAGGAGAAATATATGAATTTAATCCTCAAGAAAGCGAATATAAAGTCAATTTAACAGATATTCACCAAAATCCTGGAGATGAACTAGGATATTGTACAGAATTTATTATGCAAATTGAAAAAATGAATGAATTTGACCAAGCTGAATTTACGGAAATGATAAGTCCATTAGGAGATTCATTGGTTGTTGTACAAGATGAAAATATTTTAAAAATACATATTCATACAAAAACTCCTGGAGATGCTTTAAACTTGGCGCAGCATTATGGGTTCTTTATTAATCTTAAAATTGAAAATATGAGCCTTCAACACACAGAAGTTTTAATCCATCAAACAGAAGAAAACCAAGATGATTGTAATTGTGGACATGATCATTCTCATAGCATAGCACCTACTTTAAAAAAGAAGTATGCATTAGTAGCTGTTGTTAATGGTAAAGGATTAAAAGAAACATTTATTGAAATGGGCTGTGATTATATTATCGAAGGTGGACAAACAATGAACCCTTCAGTAGAAGATTTCATTAACGCTATAGAAAAAATCAATGCCGATTATGTTATTATAATACCTAATAATAAAAATGTTTTTTTATCAGCTCAAACAGCAGCTAAGATGATTGAAGGACGTGATGTAAGAGTGTTAGAAGCTAAAACTATTTCTCAAGGATATGCTGGATTAACAATGTTTGATGCAACTCAGAACATCGAAGAAAACCTTCTTGAAATGAGTGAATATATTAAGAATGTTAAAACTGGTGAAGTAACATACGCTGTTAGAGATAGTGTGTATAATGGTATCGAAATTAAAAAAAATCAATTTATGGGTATCGTCAATGGTAAAATAGTTACTAGTAATGAAACAAAACTTGAAGCCTGTGAAATAATTTTAAAAGAAATGATAGATGATAGAACAGAAATTGTCACAATTATGCATGGAAGTGATGTATCAGATAAAGAAGCTAATGAGTTAACTGATTATATCGATAATAATTTTTCAGTTGAAATTGAAGTTATTGATGGTGGACAGGATATATATTCATATATCATTACTGTAGAATAGATTTTTATTAGAGGTATTGTTTGATACCTCTTTTTTTTATATAATATTTGAATATAGTAAAGAAGGAATAAGATGAAGCAATTACAACAAATTAAAGGAATAGGTCCAAAAACTTATGAAAAACTCAATAATCAAAATATAAAAACAATAGAAGATTTATTGTTTTGTTTTCCCGTAAAATATATTAAGAATTATTTAAATAAAGAATCAGATATTGAATTAAACAAAGAATTAGAATTAAAAGTTTTTGTTTATCAAAAACCTAAAATTTTTTTTATTCGTAAAAATTTAGATAAACTCAGTTTAAAAGTAAGACTCAACAACTTTATTTTTAATGTTTCAATATTTAATAGAAGATTTTTATTTAAATCATTATTGCTTAATACAGAAATTGTTATTATAGGTAGGTTTATTAATAATCTAAACAATTTTACAGCTAGTAACATTATTTTATATAAAAATTTCAAAGTTGGTGTTTTCCCTGTATATAATATCAAAGACATCAATGAT
>Ga0190303_1000220_pt1 | contig 23056 bp, 24 predicted proteins | sample 48700701_MG_FD_161672 | JGI IMG/M metagenome (GOLD analysis project Ga0190303, IMG submission 161672) | Hydrothermal vent sediment bacterial communities from Southern Trench, Guaymas Basin, Mexico - 4870-07-0-1_MG | ecosystem: Environmental > Aquatic > Marine > Hydrothermal vents > Sediment ... | reverse complement strand
CATTGTTCACGTCTACTTTAAGATTGCTTATATCTTCTTCTCCCATATTGGTTACTGCAAAGCTTATGGTGTCTCCATCGCTGGAAGAACTTATTGAACTTGGGTCAATTTCCATCCTTGTTACACTACAATCTATCAAAGTTCCACCCTTTGTCTCTACTGTTACCTTCTGTTTTTCTGTGAACCCTGTGAAGAAGTTTCCTGCTATTGCTGCAACTGCTATTACGAAAGCTACTAGGATTACAGATGCTATTAATGGACTAATACCTTTTTTTGTCATTAATTCTCACCAATTAACCTATTAATTTCCATTTTGTACATCCTGTAGCACCCCAAGTAGAACAATTTGCTTGGCTGTCTACTCCAGGGCAATCCGTTGTAGTCAATTTTATGTAGTAAGCAAATGCCGGATCAACATTTGAAAAAGCACTACCATTCTCAATCTTTTTTGAAGTAGACTTAGACAATGTTGACGGAGATGCTGGCACTGTGTCTATTGAACTTGCATTGTCAAAAACGACTATTTTTATGTTTGATATGTCCTCCTCACCTACATTACTGGCTATAAAGTTTAAACCTGAAGCTGCTGTATTTATAGTATCCGGATCTATTTCCATCCTTGTTACACTACAATCTATCAAAGTTCCACCCTTTGTCTCTACTGTTACCTTCTGTTTTTCTGTGAACCCTGTGAAGAAGTTTCCTGCTATTGCTGCAACTGCTATTACGAAAGCTACTAGGATTACAGATGCTATTAATGGACTAATACCTTTTTTTCCAATCATGCTTTCACCGGGGGTGTAATCTATTTAACTTTTGTAAGTGTTATATATAAAGTTATTGTTGTTATTTTTAAGGTGAGCATTTGAAAGAAAAGGAAATACTGGAACTTGTATCAAAAGAGTCAAGCTGGGAAGAAGTTATAGAATATATTATAACAGAAGAAGGTATGAAGCCATGGGATATAGACATTGTGGAACTTGCGGACGTGTTTGCAGAGTATGTTGCAAAAATGAATGACTTGGATTTTAAGATACCTGCCAGAATAATAATTATAGCGGCGATTTTTCTTAGGATGAAAGTTGAGATATTAATGTTTGAGGAGAAAGAAGAAGAAAAGAAAGATGAAAAAATCGAGGAAAAGATTGACCTTTCAAAAGTGCCGGAACTTGAAACACCAATAATGAGAATACCAAGAAGGAAGGTTACTCTGGACGAGCTTGTTGTTGCACTTAAGAAGGCATTCCGGACAAAAGAAATCAGGGAAGAAAAAAAATTCAGGGCCAAAAAAAGAGTTGAAGAAATATTAGAAGAGGATAATGTGGATATTGAGGAAAGGATAAACGACCTTTATGAGAGCATAACCGGAGTGCTAAACAAACTGAAGAAGGGTGAACTGAGGTTCAGGGATATTGTCCCAAAATGGGAGAGAAAAGAAATTGTTGACAGATTTTTGCCACTTCTGCATCTTTCCCAGGATGGTAAAATCAGTTGCGAGCAGAAAGAGATTTTTAAAGATATCTACATAAGATTAAAGGGAGATGTAGATGGGTGAAATAGATGGATGAAAAAAACCAAAAATTGAAATTTTTTATTTTTTCATGGGTGAAATAGATGGATGAAAAAAGGGCTCTCTTGGAAGCTGCGCTGTTTATTTCAGATAAGCCACTTCATATAAAAGAGCTGTGCAAAATAACGGAAATGAAAGAGAATGTTGTCAAAAAACTTCTTGAAGAAATGGAAAAAGAACTGGAAAAAGAGCACCGGGGATTGAAACTTTTAGCTATGGAAAACAACTATCACCTAAAAGTTAAGGAAAAATACCTGGAAAAGGTTTCCCATCTCACGCCTTATGCAGACCTTTCAAGGGCGATGCTCAAAGTCCTCTCACTGGCGGTTTATAAAAAAGGCATTACACAGAGCGAAGTTGTAAAGACTATAGGAAACCGCGCTTATGATTACATAAAAGACTTGAAGTCCAGGGGACTCATCAAAACTGAGAAAGAGGGAAGAACCAAAAGGCTTGAACTCACTGAAGAATTTATGAAATATTTTGGAATAAGCAGCAGGCAGGAACTTCTGGATAGGTTTAAAATGAAAACCGGAAAAAAAGAGCTGAAGGACATTTACCTCTCGGATTTTGCCTCATTCTTTGAAAGACTTGAAAAGAAAAGGCGGGAGTGATGATTTCTAAAGAGCTAAGCAAAAAAAATTTTTTGGAGTTTTTGGAGGATTTGAATGAGCCCTTTATCTACGTGAGCAAGGATGATTTCCCGGACTATAGCGAAAGATTTTCAGAGGGCATTCAGGAAATTGCATATAAAATCGGGAAGAATCATGTCGGGGCAATAATACTTCCTGAAAGCAAGAAAATAATTGTGCCTCCCATACCAATTGAAAAAACCTTTGAAGGAGACAAGGGATTTTTGTTAAAGATGATTGAAAACGAATACACAATTGGCGTAATTCTTTTAAGGCTTGGCGAATACTCACTTGGTGTCTTTGCTGGAAAAGAACTAAAAACGCACAAGACTGGAACTCAGTTTGTAAGCGGAAGAATAAGGGCCGGAGGACAGAGCGCAGCCAGATTTCAAAGAGTTAGAGAAGGGCAGATTAACGATTTCTTCAAGAGAGTCTGCTCGCAGGTAAGGGAGAAATTTGCCCCTTTCAATGAAAAAATAGATTTCATCTTCTTTGGTGGAGATTCCATAGTTGCAAAAGAATTCGTAAAATTCTGTGATTATCTGAAAAAAAGTGAAGAGGAAGGGAAAATAATGCAAAGAACTCTCAATGCAAGGCACATGAAACTAAAAACACTTGAGAACATTTTAAGGGAAGTTTGGAAATTTAGGGTTTACTGGTTATAGAAGTTCATCTTTAGATTTATACGGAACTTGCCTTGATGCTCCTCTTTTTTTGTCAAAGCATGGCCACTTTTCTCTACATCCGTCTTTCAAGCATCCTGGAACTGCATCATCAAATATTTGAGGAAGAATTCTTCTCATTTTATTATACAATGGTATAGCAAAATAATTTCTTATTGGTTCTTGAGCATTTTTACACAATCTTTTCTCAAGAATATAAGTTATTTCTGTAGCATTCGTAGTTATGTAAGAATCCATTTTTATTCCATTCGGAAGTATGTAATATGCTTCCTTGACTCCATGCTCTTTTAATATATCAAACGCTTCTTTTATCTTCTCCATATGTTCTTCATATTCCTTCTTAAATCCAAATTTTTCTATGCTGGGGTGCATATCATATTCAAATTTTTGACCTGCAACATCCAATGGTGTATAACTATCAATGATATGCCTGTGTCTGGTCTTTTGATGATTTAAAGATTTTTTGCTTCTGTCCTCAATCAGATACATATCGTGTTCTGCAACTGAGGTATGCCCCGAACTCATTACTGTACCAAGAACCAATTTTATTTTCTCCAGAGAAATTTCTCCATTTTCATATGCTTTCAACAACCCCAAAAAGTTTCTTTCATCGCGAGTTGTCATTGCAGCCAATCCAGATATTAAGCCTGGTTCTTCCGGGGTAATTGGTACATCCACATAACCTATTTCTATATCAGATTCACTTACTGAATGAGTGATATCCTTCAATATTTCTTCGATTTCTTGATTTGAATATTCCAGAGAAGTGAGATTTTTCTTTACAGGAAATTTCTTTAAAATATTCATGTCTTCATCAAAAATATTTGGAGCCAATTTCCTGAGAATATTGTATTTCCACTCGCCAATGAGCCTTATTTCAAGTGGTTTGTCTCTTGATGTGGAGGACCTTATCATCTGTAATTCGTCAAAGGTATTTCTATTGCTAACTATGCTTGTCATTGCTGAAAGACTTAAAACATCCCTTGCATCCTCTTTATTCACGCCTTCGACATTGTCAGGGGTTTCCATTTTATAGTATAAATCAAATCCTGCTTGGACAACAGGCTTAAAAACTTCTTCAAACAATTCATCGTTAACCCCATAGGGTACATGACTCTTGGGGGCTGCGGTAGAATATCTTTGTGATTTCTGTGTATAACTTTTATGGTCAGAAACTTCATGCATAGTGGCAATTCTTGTTCCATCAATCATAAAATTTAACCAAGTATGTTCTAATTGGTGAAAATCTTCCTCAACTATGTAATCTATTATTCTTTCGGTTTGATTCTCAGAAAGAGAATTGAAAATATTTTTAAGTTTTCTCTTAGGAGATAATTGAGCTAAGTAAATTGCAGCTTGTACTTTCTCAAAATCATCATGATTACCAGTAATCGTGCTACAGCCAATTAACTTGACGTCTGTAGGAGAATTTACAAATTCTATTCCACCCATTTCCACACCATTTAATAGTTATCTGAAAAAGGATAAATATAATTAAATTATGATAGGAAAGTAGCTACTTTAAGAAATGATATTTAAAATTTTATGAACACTAATATTTTATGTTGAAAAAAATTCCGTCTTATATAGTCGTAGAAGGTCCAGATGGCTCTGGTAAAGATACCATCATAGAATATTTAAAAGAGCATGAAGAACTAAATGCTGATTTTTATCAAGAACCAAGCCCTGAAAATCCCATAGGTCGTATTATAAGGCATGATATTTTAAGTGGAGAGAGTTATTCGGACTATCAAATAGAAGGACTACTTTTTACTGCTGACAGATACCTTACTCAGAGAACAGAAATGAAAAAATCATGGAATTCTGGTAGAAATATAATATCAAATCGATCATTTATAAGCAGTTTAGCATATCAGTTAAAAGATGATATTTTATTCAATAAAGTTTTGATTGAATTACAAAAAAGAGTTATTGCACCGGATATGGTACTTTTTACGGCCATCGATTCAGACACAATAATAGAAAGAAATATGGCGAAGGACAAAAAAGAAATTTTTGAAAATGAGAAATTTTTAAGAGAACTTCCGATTAGATATTTAAGAGCTCTTTATATTGCACAATATATTTTTCCTACGATAGAAATAAACTATGTTGACTGTAAACAACCCAAAAAAGATATGAAAGAAGAATCCTTGAAAAAAGTTATTGATTTTATGGAAGGAAACTACAAAACTTCCGAGAAATTAAATATTCCTTTATGGCGCAAAGGAGAGTTATTCCACCAGTTACATGAAGCTAGAATGTATCTGAAAGAAAGGTTAAAAGGAAAAATTGAAAATAAAGACCTTTTCTTTGAAGGTATAGAATCTGCATTCCTCAGGCGTGCCGTGAGAGATTTTATTTATGGAAAGGGTGATTTATTCAAAGAAGACCAAGATGAAACTATCTCTTCATTGGACGAATTTCTGTGGAATTACGTGGGATATGAAGACATAATTGATATAAACTCAAAAGAAGTTAGAAAATTGTGTGAGGAATTTTTTGAAAAACATGAAATCTAAATTTTCAAATATTTTTTAACTGTTGAGAAAATTTCATCCGATATTTCATCTATTGACTTCTCTCCGTCAACAACAATCCACTTTCTTGCAAAAACATTCCTTTTTGCCAAGTCATCATATTTCTTGGAAATTTTTCTCTGAAAATCCTTGTTTTCCTCATACCTGTCCAGCTCGTTTTTCTCTTTTTTCTTTCTTTTCAATGACGTGTCTGCAGAGATTTTTAAATAAAAAACTAAATCTGGCTTGATTATGTTGAACAGCTTGGAAAACTTCAGAGCTTTATCCTCTGAAAACCCCTGAAGACATTGGTATGCTAAAGTTGTTGTGAAATACCTGTCAGCAAGTATCACCCTATTCTTTGCCTGGGCACTTCTTATATCATCCATATCCTTTAACATGTTTATGGAGTATAAGAGAAATTGAATCTCTGGGCTTATGTAAAATTTTTTGTGGAGAAACTCGTGTATGCTGGCGCCTATTGGATCATTGTAATCTGGATACCTCAAGTGAAGCACAGGCTGGGAAAACAATGCATTAATTCTCTCCTTAAGGATTTCTGTCTGTGTGCCACATCCTGCACCATCAATCCCCTCAAAGACAATAAACTTTCCTTTCATCAATTAAGTTTTATACGCTTTTGTTTTAATATTTATGTATATGCGAGTAGATAATCTGGACTTTCCGGAAAGGGTGAAGAAAAAATTCCTTGAGAAGGGAATAGAAAAGCTCAATCCCCCGCAGGAAGAGTCTGTTAAGAAAGGTGTCTTAAATTTCAAGAGTGCAATAATTGCATCTCCAACAGCATCCGGCAAAACGTTCATAGCTGAGATGGCTTTCCTAAAAACCATTATTGAGAAGGGAATGAAGTCGCTTTATATAGTTCCGCTTCGTGCGCTGGGCTACGAGAAATATCAGGATTTCAAGAGATATGAGGATATAGGAATTAAAGTGGCTCTGTCTTTGGGTGACTATGATTCGTCTGACAGTTGGCTGGCAAACTACGATTTGATTATAGTTACCGTGGAAAAGCTGGACTCCCTCATGAGGCATAGTCCCATGTGGCTAAGGGAAGTTGGGTTGATAATCGCAGACGAGATACATCTTCTCAACGACCCCGGAAGGGGACCTACCCTTGAAGTTGTTTTAACAAAAATCAAGATGGACATAAATCCGCAAATACTTGGACTCTCTGCAACCATATCAAATGCCAATGAACTTTCCCAGTGGCTTGATGCAGAGTTGGTTTTTTCTGACTACAGGCCGGTAAAACTTTATGAAGGTGTGTATGACGGCGAAGAGCTGAAATTCTTAGAGAAAGGGAACATAAGCTTTGAGAAAAAAATTCCGGATGGCGAGACAATTCTGGTGGTTGACACAATAAAACATGGGAAGCAGGTTATCGTATTTCTATCAAGCCGCAGGAACGCCGAGTCAGTGGCTGAAAAAACAGGAGAATTTGCGAAGAAACTGTTGTCAAAGGAAGAGAAGAGGGAGCTGGAAGAGCTAAGCAAAAAAATTCTTTCCGTGCTTTCACACCCAACAAAACAATGCAAAAAGCTTGCAAGATGCATAAAAAATGGTGTTGCCTTCCACCACGCAGGGCTTGCACACGAACAAAGAGTTATGGTGGAAGACGCTTTCAGGAAAAACATTGTAAAAGCAATCTGTGCAACGCCAACACTTGCCGCCGGTGTTGACCTGCCGGCATTTCGGGTGCTGATTCGAGATGCCAAGAGATACTACCCCGCACACGGATATGTTTACATTCCTGTCCTGGAGTATCAGCAGATGTCTGGAAGGGCAGGGAGACCAAGATATGATGACTATGGTGAAGCCATACTTATTGCCAAAAGCGAAAGGGAAGCAGAAGAACTTGAAAATATATTCATAATGGGGGAACCAGAGGAAATTTACTCAAAACTCTCCATGGAGCCTGTACTGAGGACTCATGTCCTTTCACTCATAAACACCACGGTAAGGAACGAAAAGGAATTGAAAGGATTTTTCTCTGAAACGTTGTTTGCATACCAGTATGGAGACACATCAAGAATAGAGGAAATTTTAGAAAGAATAATTGAAAGGCTTGACGAGCAGAAATTCATTGAAAGGACAGGAGAAACCCTTGAAATAACAAGAGTTGGAAAGCGCGTATCAGAACTTTATCTGGACCCTGAAACCGCCTACAAAATGATAAAAGGCATGAAATTCATAAAAAATTACTTTGACCTCCTGATGCTTATATCTTCAACAGCAGAGATTTATCCATCAAGGGTTAGAAAAGGAGAAATAGAGGAAATAGAAAATAAGCTTGCAAAAAAGAGGGATGAAATAAACTTTGAAATCCCTGACCAATGGGACCTTGAATATGATGATTTCTTGAGTGCATTCAAAACTGCGCTGATACTTGAAGAGTGGATAAGCGAAAGGGGAGAAGACTACCTTATGGACAGGTACAAAATAACACCAGGAGAGCTGAATTCAAAAAGGGAAATATCTGACTGGCTGCTTTACTCGTGCCAAGAGCTTGGTCTTTTACTTGGACTGAGAGAAGAATTGAAATTAACCAGAAAACTAAGAGCCAGAATAAAATATGGAATAAAGGAAGAGCTTTTAAACTTGGTCAAACTCAAGGGAATAGGAAGAGTAAAAGCCCGGACGCTTTACGATGCAGGCTTCAAGAAAATATCTGACTTGAAGAAAGCACCAAAGGAAAGGCTTGGTGACCTTATAGGGACAAAAACTGCTGAGAATATGATGGAACAAATCCTGGGAGAAGAAAAACAGAAGGAATTGTAGTTACTTTTTTCTTTTTGTTGGCCTTCTTAATTTTTCCTCATATTCCCTGAACTTATCAAAGATATAAACAACAAGACATGCTATCATATACCAATAAAACATATCAAACCCTAAAGCCAGAAAGTTCCACTGTACTGCAAGTTCGTGTGTTACGCGCAAAAAATCAACTGGGTTGCCAACAAAGAACTTTACTGTAATTGAAGGTGGTCGAAACGACATTAAACCAAAAAACACAAGCAATATAACAAACAAGATTTTTTTTCTTAAATCCGGTTTTAAGAACCTTTTCCAAAACATACAGTTCAGTTTAGGGCTCATTTATTTAAAAACTTTCGTTTCTTTTTGGACTGGATTTCTTTTAAGTATTCCGGGGTTTCTGCAGCAAAGAAGACATAAAAAAAACCAAGGAATATTAAAGTCATTGTTACGGCACCACCAACAAATGTGTTAATCATATCGTTAAGGAAAAATATCACAAAGAAGATTATTCCTATGGCAATCAAACCCAATCCAAGATAAGCCCTTGATTTTATCATACCTACGATTAAAACTTTTTGAAATAAATAGATTTTGTTTGGAAAAGATGGAGCCTTCGGAGGGAACTTCATCATTCCCATTAGAAAACACGGAGTGTTTTCAAGTTTTTGGGAATACAAACACTTTTTTCGGAAACCAAAGATTTCCTTAATTCCGAAAAAGACGAAATTTCAATTTCGGAATTTCTGAAAAAGGGTTTGTTTTTGAACCCCCAACCTGCTGCTTTCACGGTAGCCATACAAGGTTCGGCCAAGAGCGCCAGAGCACTTTCATCAGCCGCTCTACCGTTGAGCTACGAAGGCATTATTCACATATGTCATTTATTTAAACTTTATTTTTATTTAAAGAAATTTAAATATTTTTATATGAAGGGTCAGGCTGCTGTTGAGTATATGATTATAATAGGCATAGCCATGGCAATACTTGTTCCACTATTTGTCATATTGAACTCCTACACCTACGAAACTAGGAGCGACCTTAAAATAAGAGCTCTTGAGGATAGCATGGACTCCATTGCAGAATCATCAAATATGGTATATTTTCAGGGCTATCCGGCAAAAATGTCTGTTAACCTTTACGTTCCAGAGGGAGTTGTTATGACAAATGTTTCTGACAACCTTTTTAGAGTAAGAGTTAGGTACGGAAATGGATACACAGATATTGTAAGTATGACAGATGCCATAGTAAACGGAAGCCTGCCGACAAAAGCCGGGATATATAAAATAACCATAAAAGCTGTGGAAGATGGTTGGGTGAATGTCTCATACTAAAGCTCAGGTCAGTATGGAATTTATTGTATTAATAAGCTTTGTTTTGCTAATATTTGCTGTATTCACCCCATTCCTCTGGAAGCAGCAGAACGAAATATTGAGTGAAAGAAAGACCTTAACCGCAGAAAAAATTGCGCTGATAATTAAAAAAGAAGTAGACATGGCTGTTATGTTTGGCTCAGGATACGAAAGAAACTTCACTATTCCCAATGATATTCTCGGCTCTAATTATACAATAAGTATTCATGGAAAAATATTGGCGCTTAACTGGAATTCTGGAGAAACACAGGGAATTTTAATAACCAACAAAACTTCTGGAACACCTTCTCCAGGAAAAAATAAAATATCAAATGAGGATGATGTGATTGTCTTCAAATAAAGGTCAGCTGTTCACTCCAGACTTCATTATGGCTACTGTAATTTTTTTATTTATATTGATAACATTGCAGGTAAACAACTATGCAATAAGAGAAAAAATATCAAACGAAGAGGATATGCTTTATTACGATTCTCTCATATCTAAAACTGATATACTTGTATTATATCCTGGATATCCAAAGTATTGGAATGGAAGCAACGTAGAGATTATTGGATTTGCAGAAAAGCCAAATGTGCTTAACAAAACAAAAATAGAAGCTTTTGTCTCTATGAGCGATAGCAATATAAAGAAACTCTTGAATATAGAGGACAAATCATTTTACTTTATAATTAGAGATTCCAACGACAATATACTTTACGAAAAAGGATCAACTTCATGGCAAAATTCAGAAAAAATATTCGTTGTTAAGAGGAATGTTATTATAGACGAAAAAGGTGCAGAAATGAGGTTTATTGTATATGGTGATTAATTGAAGGGATTTGTGTTTTCATTGGATGCAATATTGGCATTGGGTATAACACTGGCAGTAATAGGAATACTGGGAATATACTACACCATAGAGCCACAGCTTAAGTATACCACTATGCATTCAGAAGCAGAAGATAGCATGCAGATCCTGTCCAACAAGGTTAATGCAACTGAACTAAATCTTTCAGAGAATTTTGACGGCGAATCCGCACTGGAAGTAATAGGAACGCTCTGGCTTGAAGGAAACAAAACCGATGCGGAGAACTTAACAGCGAAACTTCTTAAAAACTTTACTAACAGATGTTTTGAATTAGCTTTTGGCGATGATATTATTTACAAAAGCTGTCCAACAGAAGGAAATAGCATAGCTGTGAGCAACAGGATGGTATCAGGGTACAGAACAGGAGAAAAACCATCTGGCTATGTAGCGAGAATATTTTTAAACAAATTGAGAAATGTTAAATCTAAGTTTTTATATTTTGGAGGATATGTTGGAGATGGAAATATAACAAAGGTATTCAATATTACCCATATGGACAGTGTCTTAAGCGCTGATATGGAAGTTGTCCCAGGCTCTGATTTTGAACTTTATATAAACAACAACTATGCTGGAAGATACAACTCCTCAGAAGCTTTTATGCGGTCAAACATTTACACAATATGCAACTCAACACGAAATCCTTCCTATTGTGAATATTTTCAGGATACTAATAACAGTATAGAATTCAGGTTCCTCGAAAATGAAAGCTACATCGGAGGAGGGCATATTAAGATAAAATACAATACAACAGAATTCTCAACTGAAGAAGATTATGGGATATATCAGTTCCCTGGAATAAGAGGGATAATAAACCTTTATGACTCTTTTTACATACCGGGAACCTTGAATTCAATGAATATATATTTACATTACAACAGTACATATCCTCTCTTTTTAAGAATCGGTAATGCCACTGTATTTGACAACGAATCCTATGGTGAAGGAATAACAAATATAACAAATAATGAGATTGAAAACAACCTCACAGCAAGCGGTTTGAACTTTTCCTTTATTAGCAACAAAACTGTTCCGATAAGGTTTGGATTTAGGAATGTGTCATATGTAGAATATCAAACAGGACAGGAGGCAGACGTATTTTCTGTGACGGACTTGTCTGGCAGTATGGGAAAGGACCATGGAGGATGTGATGTTCCATTCAATTGCAGCGATCCAAGAATATGTAGTGGAGAGAAATACTACTGTGAAAATTACTCTATACCAAGCTGTAGCGGACCTCATTGTGAGGGTGCTGACTGCTCCCAATGGTGTTGCAACCAGGGTGGAGCGTTTGGAGACTGCTGTGATTCTAGTTATAGTAATTGTAATGCATGCGGAGGTACATGGTCTTGTATTCTTGGTATTTTCTGCTGGTGCAGTGGTGGAAGCTGCACAAACCACCAGGATTGCTGCAACACTGATTGTTGTGACAACGGTGAATCAGATTGTGAGGACTGTGACGGAACTTGGGTCAGCCAGGATGCTTGTGATGATCCAGAAACCTACTGTAACTCATCACAGTCTCTATGTGAAGAGTGGTGCAACGGAACATGGTCCCCACACTCCTGCAACATAGAAAGAATAGAAATGGCAAAGGATGCAAATAAAATATTTATAGATGATGTTTTGAACAGGACAGGCAATAAGATAGGTCTTGTTGGATATGAAACCGATGTAAACAATGACAATTGCCATGACTTGTCTGACAATAAAACTTCACTTAAAAGCAAGGTAGATGAATGGGGTGCCGATGGGTGGACATGCATTTGTTGTGGCATAAATGAAGCTGTTGACAGACTTTTGGCACAATCAAGCGACGATAGATTCAAATCCATTGTCGTTATGAGTGATGGGGAAGCCAATGTAGAATGCACGCCATATAATATATGCAATGGAGATGAAGCGTGTATAGAAAGAGCAAAACAGGATGCCATAGATGCTGCCTGTGATGCTTATCAAAATCATAATATAACAGTATATACAATTGGGTTTGGTTCTGACGCTGAGAATCAAACTCTACAGGACATAGCCAATTGTGGTGGTGGCGAATATTATTTCTCCAATGTATCTGAACTTGCTGACATCTACAAACAAATTGCAGAGAAAATATTGAATGCCTCATATGTTGCACAGACTGTAAAAGTATACGGAGGAATGGGGGATTTCACAGAGCTTTATCCAGACTCCTACATAAAATTCAACTATACCCCACAGGTTTATCCTCCGGAATATGGAGAAATAAGTTTTGATATAGAGACTCCAAGATTTGGTGGTGATGTAGAGAGCCCAAAAAACAGTTCTTTTATAATACCGCCAGAAGGAAGAGTTTTAGATGCAAAAGTAACATCCTATTCTTCACAATACTGGACTGACAGGGGGCTGATTTACAACGGAACATCATGGAATTACTTCTTTAAGCTTTGGGACTATGGAAATGACTATCAAAAACTCGGAGACCCACACATAATACACATACCAGTTAGAGAACTGCATACAGGTATAAACAATGTCAGTATAGACACCGGAACAATATCAAACACAACTGGAGGAAGTCCAGACGACAGTGTGATTTATACAATAGCTATAAGGGGATTCACAGACTATGGCGGTGTATTTGAAAAATATGAGGGATGCACCAGAGAAATATTTTATGATTTAGATCAAGACGGCATAGTAGATGGCTCAGAAACAATAGCAATCGGGAACGGAAGTGACATCTTTGATCCTCAGAATGATGCCCTAGACGACGCCTTCTCAAAACTTTTAGATAATCTTAATTTTATAAATGACAGCGGAGACGATGACGGAAGCCAAACTAATCCAATAGACGCCCTTCCCACGGAATTTGAATTTGATTCCGTAGCAAGCGGTGGAATACCCTGGACATGGGGACCAAGTATATTTACATTGAAGGTGTGGTAATATGAAAGGACTATTCTACTCTGTTTTGGTTGTCATGATACTTGCGCCAATGATTGCACTGACGCTAACACATAGCGAGTCAATGAAAGGATATGGAGAGGAAATCGGCTCCCTCGTTAGAATAAAAAGCGGTTTTTATTTTTTGAATTCTGTAGACCAGGACGTTGACAGGAGTGTTGATATGATTGGAAAAAGATGTATTCTGGAATGCATAAACCATGTATCAGATGAAGGAGTTGGACTCACTTCCTCTGAGGACGCCATAAAGGAGCTTTTCGAAAATAAAACGCTTAATGGTGAAAGCGCAGAGCTGGTAGACTATTCAATATACGACTGGATAAACAGAAGCAAAGAAATTGCAAAGAAGAGAGGATTTGAACTTGAAATCGACGTAAGCGACTTGAACATATCAATGCGTGACAGTTTTCATATTTTGTTCTCATTTAATTTCACAATCAACCTCAAGGATAAAAACAATGTTTTTTGCTTTGAAAAGAATGAAATTAAAAATGTTTCAGTTTCCGTGGAAAACATGGAAGACCCGCTTTACCTATTGAGAACCAACGGCAAGATAACAAACAAAGTGGAAAAATCCACAGGAGACTTCACGAGATTAATTTCCGGTGGAAATGGCGGAAACGGATGGGGATCAGGAATGAGCATAATAACAAACAATCCCTCTGGTGTTACTGGCAGAAGCGAAAAAGTTTTGGTAATAGAAAATGCAGACATTCCCATCGTAAATGACTTTGCAGGAGTTGTTGCGCGGGAAAACACAACTATAATCACTGTCCCTTACATCATAGTCCCAGAGCTTAATTTGACAAACAACAGCATGGTAGTTGTTGATGGAGACAACAAAAAGGTGTGGGACATAAATGTGTTGTATCAATCGAGAGAGGAAAGCCTTTACACTTCTGGAGATGGACCAAGCTTCCTGGACAGATTGGAAAACAAACTGACAAATTCCTATCCTGGAAAAGGCATGCAGTCCTTGGTTAACAAGGGAGAGCTTGAAGAAAACGGCATGGAAGTAAACGACAGGAGCAATGTGGATTACATTTATTTTAATACAAATTCACCAAATATTTATAAGGTAAAGGGTATGGGTGAATCTTTCAGAATAGATGAAAATAATCTTGACAGTTATGGAGTTAATAATGACCTAAAATATGTGTGATTTTATGGAAAAGTTGAAAAGAATACTTATAGAAACTGATGTAGACAAGCTTCTTGAAATCATAGACAAGAGAAAGGAAATAAGCGTAGAAGAAGCGAGCAATATTCTTGGAATTCCAGAAAATATAATAGAAGAATGGGCAGATACATTATCCAAAAATAAAATGATTAAAATAAAGTACGAAATCAAGGGAACAATTTTAAGGTCTCTCGAATTCTCGGAAAGTCGGCAAAAAAAGAATCTGAAAAGAATGGAAAAGGAAAACGAAAAACTTGCAAAAGAAAGCAAAAAATTGAAAATCTATATGGAAAAAATTGAGAAGGATATAAAAGATACAGAAGATTTTATCAAAACTTTTGAAAAAAACACCAAAAACAGCATAAAAGAACTTGAGAAATACTCTGCAAAAATGAAAGACGGAAAGAAGAAAAAGCTTGTAAGAGAAACCAGAGAAATTGAAGAAGATAAAAAGAATATTGAGAGTGGCATCAGGAGAGCAGAGAAAAAATTCAAGGAAATTGAAAAGAAACTTGCATACATAAAAGACCAGCCAAAGAAAAATATTGAAAACATTGAAAAGAATATAAAGAATATTGAAAAGAATATTGAAAATTTTGAGAGAAAAGGGATAGAACTTGAAAAGGAAATAAAAATACTTGAGAGAAAATCAGAAAAGCCATATGAAGTAAATATTATAAAAGAAAGGCTACTTAATTTAATTAAAGATATTAAAAACCTGGAAAAAAAGAAATCCCATGTCGAGAAAAATGTTAAAAAGATTAAGAAAAAAACAGGCGAAGCTCGTGAAAACAAAAGAAAAAAGATATGAAATTCATGCAGATAATGTTAAAGCAGAGGTTATAATATATCACAAAAAGGACGACTATGTTCCGACATACGAACTGATATATCCGAAAATAAAAGAGGCAACTGCTGCTATACTTAATTCCATAAGAGAAGATTTAATAAGGTTAATTGGAATAGGTGGAAGAGAAATACTTGATCCTAAAGTTATGGAAGATGTAAGAAAAAAATCTTTGGAAGAGGCGAAAAAACTTATAGACGAGCATATGCCACATACACCAAAGGAAAGAAGAGACACTCTTGCGGGACAGCTCGTTCATGAAATGTTTGGTCTTGGAAAGATAGAGCTTCTTCTAAGAGACGATGACCTTGAAGAAATAGTTATAAACGATTCTTCAGAGCCGATATGGGTCTACCACAAAGAATTTGGATGGCTGAAAACAAACTTGAAGCCAAAAAGCGAAGAAGAAATATACAATTATGCGTCAATGATCGGAAGAAGAATAGGAAGACAAATAACCAATCTGGATCCGTTGATGGATGCTCATCTTATAAGCGGTGATAGGGTAAACGCTACTCTGTTTCCAATATCCACGCAGGGAAACACAATAACAATAAGGAAGTTTGCGAGAAATCCCTGGACAATAATAAATTTTATAGACCCAGAAATTAATACACTTTCAAAAGAGCCTGCAGCACTTTTATGGCTTTCAATAGAATACGAGCTGAATGTAATAATTGCTGGCGGTACTGCTTCCGGTAAAACATCTCTCCTGAATGCTCTAACCCCATTTATGCCACCGACGCAGAGAATAATTTCAATAGAAGACACCAGAGAGCTACAACTCCCGGAATTCCTCCACTGGGTTCCAATGACAACAAGAGAGCCCAATCCAGAAGGAAAAGGGAAAGTAAGTATGCTGGAACTCATGGTAAATTCTTTGAGAATGAGACCAGATAGAATAATAGTCGGTGAAATTAGGAGACAGAGACAGGCAGAAGTTCTGTTTGAAGCAATGCACACAGGACATTCTGTTTATTCTACACTGCACGCAAACACAGCAGAAGAAGTAAGAAGAAGAATGATAAATCCGCCCATATCACTTCCGGAGAGCATGTTAGAAGCTTTGCACCTTACATGCGTCCAATTCAGGCACAGAAGACTTGGAATAAGAAGAACATTTGAAATAGCAGAATTCGTCCCATCAATGATGCCTGGAGGGAAATCGAAGATTGACGTAAATGTTCTTTACGCTTGGAATCCTAGAAAAGATGTCATAGAAAAGGTCAGGCCAAACGCAAAACTTAGAGACATAAGTATGAGACTCGTTGATGAGATACAGATGCATACTGGAATGTCGGATAAGGAATTTGAAGACAACTTAAAAGAAAAAGGTAAGATACTCGAATGGATGCTTAAGCAAAACATAAAAACCGTTAACACTGTTGGAAAAGTTTTAGCAGATTATTATAGAGATAAGGATTATGTTTTGGAATTAGTGAGAAAAAATAAAAAGCCACAGGATATTTTTGACAAAGCTCTTCTGGATGAGATGAGAGCAAGAAAACTAATAAAATGAGAAGATTATCATGAATAGGATACCGCTGATTCCTGTTCCTTTAGAAAAAGCTAAGAATATATCCAAGAAATTAAGATGGATTAGCAAATCTTTAGTAAATCTTATACCGGGACTGAACAGGGATTTATACCAAAGTGAATTGGACTTAAAACCAATAGAATACATGGGAATTGTTTTTTTCTCATCTGTGTTCTACTCAGTCTTAGTTGGAGGGCTGACAACTTTTTTGGGAATTATGCTGAAGGGATACTTTGACCCGATAGGAATTTTGATTGGAGTATTTTTCTTTTTTGTGACATTTTATTTCTTAAGCTTCTATCCAAGAATAATACTTAAGAAGAGAATCAAAGAACTGGAGTCAAACCTGCTTTTCGCTTTCAGGCACATATTAATAGAGGTCCGGAGTGGTGTCCCCCTATTTAATGCATTGGTTGGCGTAAGTTCTGGATATGGAGAAATTTCTAAGGAGTTTGAGAAAGTTATTAAAGATGTGATGGGTGGGATGGACCAGATAACAGCATTAAACAAAATAGCTGAAAGAAATCCTTCGCTTTACTTTAGAAGAACGTTGTGGCAGATTATCAATGCACTCAAGGCAGGGAGCGATATAGGAGATACACTTGAAGCAATAACAGACGATTTCTCTCAAAAACAAATCACAGAAATAAAGAACTATGGACAGCAGTTAAACCCATGGACAATGCTGTATATGATAGTAGCCGTGATAATACCAAGTCTTGGATTAACTTTTTTAATGATTCTCTCGTCATTCTCTGGAATTACAGTACCAAAAATTATATTCCCACTAATTTTCATTGGACTGTTGTTTTTCCAGGTGTTTTTCATAGGGTTTGTCAAAAATAAAAGACCTTCAGTGGTGATTTAAATTAGAAGAGTGTATAGAGTATTTGGACAATTCGCGCCATATACAAACAGCATCAGAAAAGTATTGAAATACGCTGGTATGGAAGATGTATCATCCATGGAATTCTCCGGATTCATGTTGCTTTATTCATCAGTCCTTGGATTGATGAGTTTCCTTTTGTCGTTGCTTTTCTTTAATTTACTAATATCAGTTATCTTTGGGTTGTCTGCTTTCTTTGGGTTCCAGCTGATTATATACATAATACTATCGCTTGTTGTAGACAGCAGAGCAAGACAGATTGAAGAAATTTTGCCAGATGCTCTTCAACTTATGTCTGCAAACATAAGAGCTGGTATGACCCTTGACAGGGCAATATGGCTATCTGCAAGACCTGAATTTGGGCCCCTTGAAGACGAAATAAAAAGATTTGGAAGGGAAGTATTCGGAGGTGTCTCAATGAGCGATTCTCTTAGCAAAATGAAAGAAAGAGTTAAATCAAAAATACTTGAGAGAACTGTGAAACTAATTCAAGAAGGAATAGAATCAGGTGGTGAGATGGCTCACTTGCTTGATGAAACAGCATCAGATATAAGAAACATAAAAGTTATGAAAGAAGAGGTTAAGAGTAATGTTATGATGTATTCCATGTTTATAATATTTGCATCTGTGCTTGGCTCGCCTCTATTATTCTCCATTTCTGTCTATTTTATAGAGATGATGAGTGGATTATGGAGTGCACAGATGGCTGATATTGGTGATATGCCATATCAACAGAGTGGCTTGATAAAAATGACTGGTTCACAAGTCTCACCTTCGGAGATGTTTATATTTGCCATAGCTACAATAATCATGACAACTGTATTCGGCTCCCTGATAATCGGTTTGATACAGGGAGGAAAAGAAAAGAGGGGATTGAAGTATATACCATTCCTCACTGGCGGGGCTTTGCTCGTATTCTTCGTTATAAGATTTCTAATTACGACCATGTTTAGCAGCCTTTTGGGGCTTTAATATAAAAAACTTTATAAATAACCATTTTATAATATTCTTAGGTGAAAAAATGTTCGGAAGAAAAGGACAATCAGCCCTAGAGTACTTGATGACCTATGGATGGGCAATATTGATAATAATAGTGGTCGGAGGAGTACTGTATTACTATGGCGTGTTTTCTCCAGGAAAAATTGTTGGAGAAAGCAAAGTAGGTTTCAGCAAAGTACAAATAGATACATGGGGAGTAGATGCAGCAAATGATGATTTAAAAGTAATATTCGAGAATAGAGTCGGAAAAGACATAACAATAACAAACGTTACAGTAGATACTGTAGCAAACGATGGACTTGCAATATCTTTGGATGCAGGAGAAAAGAGCCCGAGTTTTGTGACACTAAACTCTCCAGCAGTAGATACAGGAGACAGCTACAAATGGGATGTTACAATAACATACTACATTGATGAATATGGATCTTCAGATACATTCACAAGCACAGGAATGCTATCAGGAACTGCCTAAGTAAAACTATTTTTTTCTCTTTTTTTTATTTTAACCCCCAATTATTTGTTGGTACAGCTACGGCTCAAAAAGAGTTGAAAAAATATGATGGGTATATGCCAGTCCTGCAGAAAAGTTAGGGAACTTCACAACTGCCCAGCCTGCGGCGCCTTGGTTTGCTCTGACTGCCTATTGACCACAGGCTGCAAGCTATGCCATGGAAGAAAAATGATAAAATAAAGAAAAAGAATCAGGCATTCTTTTCGTATATACCTATTTTTTCTTTGTCTGTCAATTCAAATTGTGTTCCATCTAGCCCTTTATAAAGTTTACCTAAACCACTGCCATATGTTATTTCTTCCAATGCCTTCACTTTTTCACCTGGTCCTAAAGAACTACTTCTTAAAACAGCATCAACCTCTCTACTCATCTTAACACCTCCTTAAAGTATTACTAATATGTAGTTAATAGTATATAAAGTTAACTATTTAGTTTTATTGGGCTCAAAGTATATGTAAGGTGTTGTTTTATGAGGTTTGGAGCGCTTGAAATTCTTACGAATGAAGGGGTTTATGAGCCAAGGGAAGATAGTTTTTTGCTTGCTGAAGTTCTGGAAGGGATGAAGAACCTTGGTGATGTTTTGGATGTTGGCACTGGCTCAGGGATTCAGGCACTTGTGGCATCAAAAAATGCAAAAAATGTTTTAGGTGTGGATATAAACCCTGAAGCTGTGAAACTAGCGAGAAAAAACGCCAAAAACAATGGAATAAAAAACATTGCCTTCAGAGAAAGCAACCTTTTTGAAAATGTCAACGAAAAATTTGACCTGATAGTTTTTAATCCGCCATATATTCCGGTTGACGATAAAATAAAAGGAGCAGAACAATGGTCTGCTGGAGAGAATTTAGAACTGATAAAAAGATTTGTTAAAAATGTAAAAAACCATCTTAAAGAAAATGGGAAAATTCTTTTTTTGATATCATCTGTGACTGGTTTAAAAGAAATAGAAGAATTTTTTAAAAAACAAGGATTTAGTATTGAAGTTATAAAGAAAAAGAAGATACCATGGGAAATGCTGTATGTCTTAGAAATAAAAACCTGAAAAACAATTTATTATTATGCCAGCTAATTTGCCCGCTGAATGGTATGTAGCAAAAGAAGAATATGACAAAGCAGATGAAAAGGACAAAATAAAGAAACTTAAAAAACTTTTATCAGTCACTCCTACTCATAAAGGCGCTGAAAAACTTAAGGCACAACTGAAGAAAAAGCTGGCGGAACTGAAAAAAGATGAAAGGAAGAAAACAAAAAAAAGAAAATCGCTATCTGTGCCAAAAGAAGGTTGCGCCCGCATATCATTGATAGGCTTACCAAATTCTGGAAAATCAACATTTTTGAAAAAAGTAACCGGTGCTGAGCCAAAAATAGCTGATTACCCTTATACAACAACAAAACCAGAGGCAGGCATGCTTGATTTTAATGGAGTCCAAATACAAATAATAGAAATACCATCAACGTTCACGAGAGAGGTATTATCAATAGCACATTCGTCAGAGCTGGTGCTGTTTCTACTGGGGGAAAAACTGAATAAAGATGAGCAGATGAAACAGTTAAACAAGCTCAAAGAAAGAGAAAAATTTGAAAATTTCATTTTTGTTAAGAGCAACATTACCAAAGAAGAGCTGTTTAAAAGGATTTGGAAAAGGCTTGGATTGATAAGAGTTTACACAAAAGAACCAGGAAAGAAAAAAATCGACAGGCCAATAATACTTGACAAGAATTCCAGAGTTGAGGACGCATGCAAAAGTGTCCATAAAGATTTTTTCAGGTATTTTAAATTCGCCAAAATATCTGGTCCTTCAGCCAAATTTGACTGGGAGCGAGTTGGCCTTGAGCATAAACTTAAGGATGGGGATATTGTTGAAATCCATATGAAGAAATGAATTACACCTCGCTCTTGCTGAAAAAATAGCTTCCAAGAAACATTGTTATTATTGAGACAAAAACAAGAACAGCAATATCTATGTAAATCGGAAAGTAAGAATAACCTATCAAAGATGCCCTCAATCCATCAACTCCATAAGTTATTGGATTTAAAAACGCGGCAAACCTTAACCACGATGGGAGCGAATCCAAGGTTGAAAAGGGCGATGATAAAAACAAAAGCGGGAAAATAAATAAAGAAATTATGAACTGAAATCCCTCAATATTTCTCATCTTGGATGCTATTATTAGTCCAATCCCTATCGCCACAAATGATATCAAAATCATAAAAACAAAGGACAATAGAAAAACTGCGGAAAAATGTATATTAACCCCGAGGAAAATTGCTATGAACAATACTACCAATCCCTGAATTATTGCAGTGGTGGACCCTCCAAGGGTTCTTCCTATGATTATTGAAAGCCTGCTTACAGGTGCAACCATAACCTCCTGTAAAAAACCGAAGCGTCTATCCCAAAGAACAGAAAGTCCCACAAAAACAGAGGGAAAAAGAATTGACATTGTAATTATACCAGGTGTTAATATATCTATGTAGTTTATTCCTGCAGGCAAACCTGGTATGCTACTGGCCTTGAAACTAAAACCCAAAACAGCTAAAAACAAAAACGGTTGAACAAAGTTGGAGACAATTCTGCTCTTTGCTCTGACAAACCTCTTCATCTGCCTGAGCCACATAACATATATTGCCTGGTAGTTGAACATACTTATCTCCTCATCACAAATCTTTTTTTAAATGTTTTCAACCCACTTGATTCCTCATCCCTTATCTTCCTTCCGGTATAATATAAGAAAACATCTTCCAAAGTTGGCTTCCTCGTACCTAAAGAATTTATTTTTATTTTGTTCTTCTCAACAAGCTTTATTATAGTTGGAAGCTTTTTTTCACTGTCCATCATTCCAAGAATCACATTCGAGTCATGCACCTTCACACTGTCTATCCACTTTTTCTTTTCAAATATTTTTGCACACTCCCTGGGTTTTAAACAATTTATTGTTATGACATCTTTTCCTATTTTGTTTTTTAATTTCTTCGGCTCGTCTGTCACTAATATTTTTCCGTGGTCTATTATTGCAATTCTGTCGCACAAATAATCTGCTTCCTCCATGTAGTGTGTAGTTAGAAATACTGTAATGCCTTCCTTCTTGTTCAGCTCCTTTATGTAACTCCATATTGACCTTCTTGTTTGAGGGTCCAAGCCGAGAGTGGGCTCGTCAAGAAATAAAATTCTTGGATAATGCATAAGGCCTCTTGCGATTTCCAACCTTCTCTTCATACCACCAGAATAATACTTTACCAATACATCTTTCTTATCTTCCAAATCAACTTTCTTCAAAACTTCTTTGATTCTCTTATCTCTGTCTTTCCCCGCCATTCCATACATTCTGGCATGAAAATCCAGGTTTTCCCTTCCTGTTAATTCATCATCAAGCGCCGGCTCCTGAAAGACAACGCCTATACTCTTTCTAACACCATATGAATTTTTGTTTATGTCGAAACCGTTAACCAAGGCTGTTCCATCGGTTGGTTTAAGAAGGGTTACGAGCATCTTTATTGTGGTTGTCTTGCCTGCACCATTTGGACCAAGAAAACCAAAAATTTCTCCTTTCTTTACTTCAAAACTTATTCCATCAACTGCCTTTAAACCATTATAATACTTCTTCAATCCCTTAACAGATATTATTGACATAAACCACACCAAGGTTTTATTATTGATTGTTATATAATAAATAAATTTTCCAAAAATCGGTTTATCTAGAAAAAATTTATAAAACAATATCATGAGATGGGGAGATAATAATATTAAAATAATTATGTAG